>ULXX01074407.1_pt1 | contig 48527 bp, 27 predicted proteins | sample 1961621 | NCBI WGS metagenome assembly ULXX01 (sample SAMEA4835848, study PRJEB28245) | human gut metagenome | biome: gut microbiome; material: fecal sample | place: Denmark | collected 2008
ATTGAAAGTTTTAATGGAATCAGTGTAGATATGGAACATTACGGATTAATATATTCAACAGGTCCGGGTGAAGCGTTGCTTACAGCAAATTACATTTTAAATATGAGAATATTCCTCAAGATACATTTAACAATTACTGAATAATAATAAAGTCCCTATTTACATAAATGTGAATAGGGACTTTAGATTATTGGTTCTATAAAATATCTTGTGATTTTACTGAACCAGATTATATATAGCTATTTGTTGTTAGAAAATTCATAGAATATATTTGAGTGACACTTACGTTGTCTTTTGCATGATGTAATATGTGTTATTTATTCGTATAGTATTAGGGCAATTTACTATAATTTTTATTATTTTGTACCTTTTAATATACTTTCTCCCGCAATTCCAGATGAAGTAATATCACGGTTGTTCAGTATTTCATCGATTAAACTATTTGATAATAGGCCTTTTTCTAATACAATTTCTTTAATAGTTTTATTTTCTTTCATTGCCTCATTAACAATACTACAAGCAGTATCATATCCAATATGAGGAGTAAGAGCAGTAATTAGGAAAACACTATTATCAATGTGATATTTCAAGTTAGGATTTACTTTTAAATCGGTTATAGCAAGATTATTGAATGTTCTTGCGGCACGACGTAAAGTAGTTATCTCTTCAAATAAAGACATTAAAATTAATGGTTCAAAGACATTTAGTTCTAATTGACCAGCTTCAATTGCTTTTGTGACAGTAACATCTAATCCCATGACGTAGAAGCATACTTGGTTAACAACTTCAGGTATTACTGGATTAAATTTACCAGGCATAATAGAAGAGCCAGGTTGAACGTTAGGTAAAATAATCTCATTAAAGCCATTTGGACCACTACTTGCCATAAGTCTTAAGTCACTTGCAGTTTTTGATAAATCAATAGCAAGTAATTTTAGCATACTACTTGCATAGCCGAATGCATCTAAATTTCTTGTAGCATCTATTAGGTTTTTAGCGATTCTTACATCTTCACCTGAAAATTTAGAAAGGTGTAAGATAACTTTTTTACAATATTTTTCATTAGCATTTAAGCCAGTACCAATGGCAGTACCACCTAAATTTACTTCTAATAAAGCATCAATTGCTGTATCAATCCTTTTGATGTCTCGATTTAAAGCACTAGCATAAGCATAGAATTCTTGGCCTAAAGTAATTGGTAATGCTTCTTGTAAATGAGTTCTACCAGTTTTAATAACATCTTTGAATTCTTCAGCTTTATCTAAATATGAATTATATAATTTTTTTAATTCAACTTGTAATTTCTTTAATTGTTTTACCACCGCAATTTTTCCGGCTGTTTGAATTACATCACTAGTAGATTGACCAAAATTAACATGATCATTAGGGTGAACAAAATCATAGTCACCTTTTCTACCACCTAGAAGTTCGTTTGCACGATTAGCAATGACTTCATTAGCATTCATGTTAATACTAGTTCCAGCTCCACCTTGGATTAGATCAGTTACAAACTGACCATGTAAGCGTCCATTAAGTATTTCATCACAAGCTAGCATAATTGCTTTACCAACTTTTTCACTGATGTTCCCCGCATCAATATTAGCTTTTGCGGCAGCCTTTTTTACTATGGCTAGAGCCTTAATTAATTGTCTACATATACCACGTTTAGTTATTTCAAAATTTTCTTTTCCTCTTAGGGTTTCTATACCATAGTACGCTTCAGCTGGTACTTGGCGTTCACCTAAAGAGTCTCTTTCTATTCGGTATCTCATATATATTCTCCTCAGTAATATGTTATATTAGCGATAATTCATTTTAATATTTGCTACATATATAATACCACACTTTGCAAAAAATAGCAATTATATTTTACTATAAAATTAAATGATATATTTTTACTCTTTTTGCATAAGTTGTATTAAGGTGATAAATGTGAAATTACAAGTAAAACATTGTGATAGATTGAAAGGAAATATCAAAGTAAGTGGTTCAAAAAATGCAAGTTTAGCCTTAATGGCATGTTGTCTTTTAACTAATGAAGAGATTGTATTAGAAAATTTCCCTAATATTTTAGACACTAAAAATATGTTGAAGATTTTAAAAGAAATAGGTGTAAAGTCAAAATACAATGTCTTTAAAAAAACACTAAAACTCAAGACTATCGAAATAATACCTAATCTTATTACTAAAAATATGAAAAAGCTTAGAGCTTCTTATTATGTTATGGGAGGCCTCGTTTCAAATAGATTAAATTTTGAAAGTTTGTATCCTGGTGGATGTTCTTTTATGAATCGGCCAATAGATTATCATTTAAATGCATTTGAAAAACTAGGATATGAAATAGAAAAAAGTGAAGAGTGTATAAAATTCAAAACATCGGATATTAGTGATTTCCCCATAGAAATAAAACTAGAAAAACCATCGATTGGTGCTACTATTAATATTTTAATTGCAAGCGTTAAAAGATTTAACAAAACAATAATATATAATCCTGCTCTAGAACCTGAAGTAATACAAGTAATAAAATTACTAAATAAAATGGGGGCATTTATAAAATATGACAATCAGAAGATAATTATTAAAGGGGTTGAAAGATTACATGGTACAAAGTTTAAAATAATGCCAGATAGAATTGAAGCAGGTAGTTACTTGTTGCTAGGGCTTGCTCATCCAACTTCCAAAATAACTTTAACTAATGTCGAATGCAAATATTTAGAAGAGGTCTTAACTGTTATAAGAAAGATGGGAGGATTAATAAATATTAAAAATCAAAGTATAGAACTAATTAGTCCAACTAAACTTAATGCAATTGATGTAGTAATAGATATATATCCTTCTTTTCCAACTGATTTGCAACAAATATTAACTGTTGTATGTACAAAAGCAGAAGAAACTTCAACAATCACTGATAATATATATGTTGGACGTTTTTCACAAGTAAAGGAATTAAAAAAAGCAGGCTGTACAATTGATACACTGGACAATAAAATAGTAATTAATCCAACTAATTTAAGTGGAACAACTCTTGAGGCTCAAGATTTAAGGTGTGGATTTGCTTGTATAGTAATTGGTAGCATTGCAAATAATGTAACAGTAATTGAAAAAAGTGAAAATATTTTTAGGGGTTATGAAAAAATATTAACCAAGCTTAGAAAAATTGGTATTCCTATCAAAAAAATTGAATAAAAGTAATTTATATGGTATAATAAACACAATTAAAGAAAGAGGGAATAAAGATGAATGAGGCTATAAAATTTATTTTCATAGGTATAGATGTATTAACACTTATATGCATGATTTTTTATCTGATAAGAGGATTTAAAAAAGGAACTTTAAAATCAATAGCAGATATAGTTATTAAGTTAATATTGCTTATCTTATCTTTTGTTATTGCAAAACCTCTCGCAACAAAATTAGTTGGTTCAAAAATCAGTTTCATAACAGGAGATCAAACAGTTAATGAATTTGTTAAAACTCAAGTAGCAAATTCAATGTTTGATGGAAACACTGAGCAAATGACTTCAACTGGATTAGATGTAATGACCGAAGATATCTTGATATCAGTGGTTCAACTTCTTATTACTGTGATTCTATCATTCTTTTTATTAGTTGTTGTTGGCAACATCATAAGAATGATAGTTTCGGGTATTATTGGTAAAAAGTTTGACGCAAAACCTAGCTTAACTAGTAGATTATGTGGAATGTTAATAAGTTTTTGTGGCTTTCTAGTATTCTTTTATTTCTTATTATTACCACTATATGGAATAGAAGAAATTGCTCAAAAAACTTTAAATGAAGTATCTTCTGTTAGTACCGAATATTCAGCACCATCAGCTGCAATAAATGATGCTTCTTCTTCATCGATAATTTATAAAGTAACTACTTCAATTGGAAAATCAAAAGATGGTTATTTTGCCCTCCCTGCAAAACGTTTTGGTAGTTCTACTAAAATTAAAATAGGCGATGGCGAAATAAACGTAATTAAGGATTTAGATCCAATTATGCCTAACTTGGGTAGATTTGTTCAAATAAAAGAGGATTTAGATAACGCTAGTGATAAAAATGAAAAAGTAGATGCATTTAAGAAAAGCGATATTGAAATAATGATTAATTGTCTCAGCAATAGTACAATAATATCAACTTTATATAAACCAGTTATTGGAATGCTTGAAAGTAACCAAGGTAATGAAATTATTAAAAGATATAACTTTGATTTTGAAAAACTAAAAAATATCAATATAAATGAAGATATCAAAAAAACTAAAAACTTTTTTGAAACTGTATATGACTTATTACAAGCAATGGATTTAGAAAAAATTGATGATGTTCAAACACTATTGAACGACGAAGAAGTAACTAACAAGTTATCAGAGGCCTTAAAACTTTCAAATGATTCTCAATTATTTAAGGAGTGCTTTCCTAAAATTGTATATTATCACTTACAAGAATCTTTAACTGATTCTGATTATGCCTTCTTAAAAGATGTTATAACTTTAGAATATGTTGAAAATTATTTGCCACTTGATATTGCTACACTATGTGAAATATATAATCTTATCAACCAATCAAAGATTTTTGATAAAGATGAAGAAGGTAATTACGTTTTAATCGATGTTAACGTTCCTGGCAATCGTGAAAAAGTAGAAAATTTTATCGACAAATGTTTAGGCCTTAAAATTATTGAAGGTAATGAAGGAATAATATTTAAAGCAATAGTTAACATTACCGATTTAAGCAAATACATCGAATATGAAGATAGCACTACACAAATTGATTTTGAAAAAGAAAAACCATTACTAAAAAATGTAATACTAGATATTTTCGTAATTGGTAACGAAATTAAAGACATTACTGTTGATATTAGTAGTTTAAGTGACTATGAAGAAATTTCAAAAAAATTTGCAATGTTATTAGATGACATGCAAAAATGTGAAATAACTAAACCATATGTTTTTACGATTGTTGATGCAATCATAAAAAATGCAGGATATGAACTATCATTTACTGAAAATGAAAAAAATCAAATAATCAGTAACACTTTCACAGCTGAATTTGCAACATTGTTTAATATTATTAAAGAAGCAGAAACTATTTTTGGTAGTGATCCTTTAGAAAATAATATTGACGTAAGTAAATTAGAAGGAAGTCAAGTCTCAGCATTAATGAAAAAAGCAAGCACTTCAGTTATTTCTTCAAGAATAGTTGGAACTATTCTTACTAAGGCTTTAGGCCCTGATGGATTAGATATAAATCCAGTTGATGAAAATGGTAATGTAAAATATGATTTTTCAACTAGTGAAAATATCTACAAATATTCTGATACAGTTGGAAATATGATAGATGTAGCAAATGCCCTAGAAAAAGTTAACAGTACATTAAATAGTGTTGAAGACATTGATATAAATGAATTAGCCTCTTCTCTTGAAAAATTAGATGAAGTATCAAACAATACTGAGTTGTTAAATGATATGGTTCATACAATTTGCAATAATAATGATTTAATCATTGATGAAAATGTTGACTGGAAGAAAGAGTCTGAAGTTGTAAAAGAAATATTAAATGATTACAAAAACTCTGAAGATAAAGAAAACTATAGCATTAGTGATAATACTGAGTTGTTAGTGAAATTACAAGATACAGAAGTTGCGGTAGACATATTAAAATATTTTGGTATAACTAAATGAAAAACGAGTAGAAATACTCGTTTTTTGACATTGTCTTATATTTTTACATAAAAAAACAAAAAAACAACGTGTTAGACATTGTTATACAATAAAATACAAATTATTTGTGATAAAAATGAGCTAATTTGTATTTTATTAAAAATAGAATTGACACAGTAAAAAAATTAATATATAATCAAAGTGGGTTTAAAATAAATGAACCCATATTAGTACACTATATCATATGAGGGAGGGGAATAAAGTATGAAAAGTGTTAAAAAACTTATGCTTGCAATTGCATTTGCAATGATTATCAGTTTGGGGCTATTTTCTAGCACATTGAGTGCAAAAGCTGAATCTGCTAATGCAATTGAACAAATGACACCTTGGATTTTGACTTTTGATAACGGACAGATAGTACATATAAAAAAAGAAAACCAACAATACATTGAGGTTGCATCTAATAGTATATCTGTAACATATATGGATACTACAGGTGAAACATCTGGTGGTTATTTTGAAATTTGGGTTCCAGATATTGGTGTAGTTCCAGAAAGACCAATTAGTGATACAATATATCTTGAAAACGGCCAAACTCAAACATTTGATTTAGGCGGCACTGTTACTTTTAGATATAAAACAGGCGATGATACAAGTTATTATGGTGGATTTACTTCAGTAAGTATGTATATATCTCGTTCTATTATAACATCAGATAGAATCAGCACTAATTATGTTGAAGGTCAATATGTATATGAAAGAGTAGACTTCTGTGAATGGGATACTTTCAGATATGGTGACCAATATCTATATAGCATCTTAAGAAATTTAAGAACTGGTGAAGTTAAAACTCAAAGTGATTTCTGTTTCTGGTATGTAGAAGAACCTGGAGAATATGAATTAGAAATTCAAAATAAATTTAGAAATGAATCAAGAACTTGGTATTTTATTATTGAAAAGAATTCTTCATTTATCACATTAGAGAATTGGAATAATCAAGTTATAACACCATTAAATAATTGTGATTATACTTGGGCAGGCGTAAAAGTAAGCTATCCTACTAATTTAGGAATATCTAATATTAGTTATGAATATCAAGCATTTGATTCAGCGTATGTTGAAAAAGGAACTGTAGATAATGAATTTATATTCTGGAGAAAAGGCCAATACAAAGTTACAGTAACAACAAGTGATGGAAAAGTTTGTAGCAAATTCTTCACTATAACTAATTTTGATATTTTATGTGATCCACAAGGTGCATCTACATATGGTACAGAAGTATTACAAAACGGTGGTGAATATGGTGGAACAACTCTTTCTGTAGGTTATACAAGATGCTTATTCTTAGATGGTAATGCACCAAGTCAATCAAGACTTAAATATAACTTTACATCTAGTAACAACGATATAGCAACAGTTAGTGAATATGGAACTGTTACTGCAAAACAAGCAGGTGTTGTTATTATTACTTGTACATTAAAGAGTAATCCAACAATTGTTTCAAAAATTGTTTTAATAGTTAGACCATAAAGTAATAATACAAGGTATGAACTTGATAAAGGTTCATGCCTTTTTTTGACATTACGGAATAAATATTTAATATTATTCATATGCTTTTTATGGCAAGTATTTATATTTTTTATGGTTAATGAAATTTTCCTATTTATATTAGCAATAAATAAACAAAAATAGCTTTTGTTTATCGACTATTTTTTCAAATATTTGCCAAATTATCAGTTCATAGTTAAAAACGCTTGCAAAAAAATTAGATTTTTGGTAAAATAAGTAAGTAAAGTCATGAAAAAAAGAGGTGAAAAATGATGGATTTTAATCAAATTTTACTATTCGCTGGTTTGGGATTACTAGTGTTAGTAATTTTGTTCGCACTTTGGGGCTTTCTTGGAGGCTTAAAGAGAGAACTTAAGTGTATCGCCGTTTTCATTGTTTTACTAGTTTTATTTTGGTTAGTATTCGGAGATGAGGCAACGTTATTAAACGCTAAATATGGCCAATCTATTGCGAAAGCAATGAATATTAACGATAATTCTATTACAACTGTTTGGGATGCAATTTTAGCATATGCTAGATTGAACATTCCTAATGGTAAAGTATTACTAGTTGAAGGAAAGGAAACGTACACGCTTTTCTATGCTGTGGTTTCTTGCTTAGCACGTGCTATCGGTTTGATAGTAGGTACTATTGCGGTAGTGGTTATTTGCCCAATAATAAGATTAATTACACATATTATTGGCTTAATCATTAATGGTTCAAAGAAACGTAAAGCATTAGCAAAAGCTGCTGCTGGAAGTGAAACTGAAGCTGGAGTTGAAGAAACAGAAGAAAAAGACTCAGAACAAGTTGTAATGACTAGCAGTGAAAAAGGTGTTGATGAAGCGGTAATCGTAAAAGAAGCAAACGAAATACCACAAAAGCCAAAAGGTAAGAGACGTTGGTGGGGTGCTTTCGCTGCAACCTTAAAGGGTATTTTCTTAATTATCGTATTGTTTACACCAATTTCTGGTTTATGTAATGTTCTTAACACTGCAACACCTGAGACACAAGCTATGCTTGATGATTTAGTAAGTGGTAAAGATAACAAAAAGAACACTGCAAATTCTGATAGTGCTATTGATATGTTATTTGAATTTTCAAAAGCATATGAAAATAGTGGTATTGGAAAATTTGTTGAAGGTTCAAGTTATTTCTTTGGTAAATCATTTAGCGAAAGCATGTTCAACAATATAACAAGAATAGAAACAAAGAACCAAATATTAAATTTAGGAGATGAACTAAGTACATTAGTAAAAGCCACTAATGAATTAAACGGAAAGACTGATGTAGAATCATTAACTGATGAAGAAGTAGCGCGAGTTATGGATGCATTAAAGAATTCTAAATTATTAGTTGAAGTTATGCCTGTTGCTGTAGAATATGCATACGAAATTGATGATATTAAGAAACTTATTAGTGATGCTAATCAAGCTGCCGCATTCTTAGATTTACGTTACAATAATTGGAAATCAGACTTATCAATTATTTTAGACACTGTAAAAGAAGCATACAAGTTAGATATATTCCCACTAAAAGACTTCAATTACTTAACAATGGATTCAGATCAATTAAGAAAAGCATTAAATGTTTTCTCTAGCGCTGAAGTATCTGGAAAAGCTTTAGAAATCGCATCTAATGTTGCAACTGAACTTGACGTTGTTAAAGAAAAAGTTGGAGATATAACTATCAGTAACTTACTTACAATTGACTGGGCAAAAGAAATCAATACACTTGTAGATGCTTATGAATTATTCCAAAAATTCGGTATTGATACATTCAAAGATTTTGATTTTAATGCGTTCATTAAAGAAGTTCTTAATACTGAAACTGAGAAAAACACTGCATTTGAATTAGTAGATAAAGTTCTTGATTTACAAATTCTTGAAACTGCTCTAGTTCCTACTGCTGTTAGATTCTTATCAAAACAAGAAAAATTTAGTGAGATTTTAGCAGACACTAATCAAACAAATGAATTTGCTGAATTAGGTAAGGTAGTTTCAATTAATGATATTAGAACATTAGTACATTCCGCAAAACTTGCAACTAATGCAGTTGATTTCACTGATTATCCAAATATTAGTGTTGATTACTTTGCAATCGATGAAACTGTATTACGTGATACAGTAAACGAATTAGCAAGAATTGCATCATTAAATCAAATCGCTCAAGTAGGTTCAAAGATAGCTTTATCAATTGAAAAAGTTAAAGAATATACAGGTAACCTAAATGAAACAATTGATTTAACAAATGTTAACTGGGCAACTGATTTCAATAGTATTGTTGATATGTATGCTGAATTTAAAAAATTAGGCTATAAATCAATGGATGATTTCAAAGCTAAAGAATGGAACAAACAATTAGAAACAATTCTAAATGATGAACAAAAATATGAAAATGTAAAAGTTGTTCTAACAAAATTAGTTGGATTAGATTTATATAATGCTGCAGGTGGCGAAGCTATTCAAAACGTTTTGAATAAAATGTTCTCAAAAAATGCTCCAAAATTTGAAAACATTTTAGAGTTAACTGGTTTAACTGCTGATCAATGGCAAGAAGATATCAATGGTATTTTAGAAATTGCAAAGGCTGCAAGCGATATAAATGCTTTAGAATCATTTAATCCATTTGATTATAAGAATCTTGATTTAGTTAGTGATGAAGCAGTTGAAAAATTAAAATTAATTGTTGATAGAGCTTTAGCATTAAATATTTTAGGAAATGATGAAATCAAAAATAATTTATTAGCTGCTGCTATTAATCAATATCAATTATTAATTGGTATCACAAGTGATAAATTTGCTGGAACTGATTGGAAAAACGAAAGCAATTTAATTCTTGAAGTAATTGATGCATATGCTAAACTTAACAAAGTAAAAGGCTTTGATATATATGATATTCAAAATATTAAATGGCAAGAATTACTTGAATCAGATGACTTCATTGATGCAGTAGTAGATGCTCTAGAAGCTTTAGTTGATTCAAATATCTTAATAAAATTAATGCCTAACTTACTTGATGAACATCTAATGCCAATGTTAGACAAAATCGAAGGTATGGATGATTCAAGATTATTCCAAGACATTTTCGATAAAGTTGGTTCAGAAGAACTAGTTAAAGAAGTTACTAAATTAATTAATCTAGTTAAAGACATCAATAAATTAAATGTATTAAATGCTGGTAAAGATGGCGCTGGTGCAATTGATTTAACACAAACTGAAGCATTAAAGAACATAATCGCTGGTATATTTGATTCAAAATTAATTAGTGGATATGAAGGAAGAGTAATTCGTATAATCTTAAAACTTACTAAAGTATTAGATATTCCAAAAGACTCATTAACATATCAAGAATTAATTAGTATCGATTACACTGGTGAAAAAGAAAAGCTTATTGACTTTGTTGATGCAATAGCTCCAGTATTACAAGATGAAACATTTAAGTTAGTTGATGAAGAAGGTAAATTCAAATTAGATCCTAAATTCTGGGCTGAAAATAAAAACGCTCAAACATTACTTGAGGGCATTAAGAAGTTATTCGGTACTTATGGAACTGAAGACGAAGGTTCAAAATTAATTGCCGCATTATTACCAGACATTTATGATAAGTATATTGAAGAACCAAATCGAATCCCAGAAGATTTCGTTGAAATCGTCGATATATTAGATGTAACTAATGCAAGTGGTGGAGTATTAACACACGATTTACGTTGCTTAATATATGTATTAGAACAATTAGTTTCTGTTAATGCTCAATCATTCTTAGATGATGGAAATATTGAAATTAACGAAAACTTAAAAGTTGTATTAGCTAATGTTATTGATGCTTTACATGAAATTGAATTAATCCATGGTAGTGAATCAGAAACATTAACTTGGGGTGTTAACTATGTAGCAAAACTTGTTAAAGTCGATGTAACTGCTTCAAAATATGATTTTGAAGGTATCGATTGGCAAGCAGAAAAAGCTAATTACAAAGACATCATCAACGATATCGTTGATTTAGCAATTGCAAATAATATCAAAGATTACAAACAATTAGTAGAAGTAATTGATGGAATTATCAAAGTTACTGATACTACATATGTTACAGATGCTAATGCAAATGAATTATTAAATATCTTAGATAAGATTGTTGATGTAAAAGTAATCGATGCTATAATACCTCTAGCTGTAAAATTCGGAGTAAAAACACTTGGTGAAAAAGGATATACAGTTGATTATATTAATTCATTAACAAATGAAGAATTAGTTGAAGACTTCCATTCAATCGTTAATATTGCTCACATCGCAGTTGATGATTTAGAAATAGTTAAATACTATAACAAGAAATTCGCAAATGATTTAGAATTACCTAATGAAGATGCAGTAAAATCTTTAGTAAAACCAATTCTTGAATTAAATATCATAAATAAAGCAGAAGGTAAATTAGCTACAATGCTTTATAACAAGTTAATGGAACAATTAACTAAGAATTCAGAAGAAGATAAAGAATTCTTCTTAACTGTAGAAGACTTTAAGTTTGAAACTATTGATTGGGTTAATGAAGAAACAACTATTATAGCTATTATTGATGCTATATATGATGCAGCAAGAATTAACTCTCTTGATACATTAGGTAGCATTAGTGATTTCATTAAGAATCAAGGATATAAAGAAGCTAAATACCACAATGATAGAACTGGTAGAGTATTAACTACTTTATTAAGAAACATCAAAGATTCACAAATTATCGCTAATATCATTGAAAAATGTTATAAGTTTGGTTTATCATTAGCTGAATCTTCAGGTGTAGTTCCATTCTCAATTAATGGTATGGCTGATTTAAGCAAAGAATTATTAATAGCTGATATTGATGTACTTGCTGATATTTTAGATGAAGCAATTGAATTCGGCGCATTACAATATATTGATGATAAAGACATCGTAGGTATTGATGCTACTATAGCTGGTAAGATTGTTAAACATTTATATCAATTGAATGTTGTTAAAGAAAATATTGAATTATTAGCTTATCGTGCAATGAATTATTATCTTGGTTTATTCAATGATAAGAATGGTACAAACATTACAGTTCATTATAGTGAAATTCAATCTGTAGATTTCGCAAATGAATTTGAAGTAATCGGAAATGCTGTAAGTGCTTTAGACATTTTATTAAAAGAAAAATCTTTAACTTCAATTTCTTCAATCAAAAAGTTATTTGAAAATAAAGGTTATAATAATGCAGACTTCTTCACTGTTGTAACTGGCGAAGCATTATCTTCAGTACTTAACTCATTAGCAGATTCTCAATTATTAGAACTTGTAATTGTTGACTTTGCAAACTTTGGTATTGATAAGCTAAAAGATAAAGCAGATCTTACACCATTAAAAGATGCATTTACTGCTGAAGAATTAGTAGCTGATATTAAAGCAATATCTGGTGCTATAGTTCCTGCAATCCAAGCTAATTTAGTTGGTTTAGCATTCAAAGCTCCAGTAGAAGAATTAGTAATTAACCTAGAAGCATATAGACAAATCGTAAATGAAATTCAATCATTGAATGTAATTAATAAGAAATACGATGTATTAGCATCAATCTTAGGTAATAAGTTATTAGAAGCTCTAAAATCTAATGATACATTCAACGAAAATGATTTCACAGGTATGAGTTTTGCAGAAGATGCAAGTGCAATAATGGAAGCTCTTGATTACTTAAGAGTTGCTCTTGAAAGCACTGATTTAACTACAGTTTCAGATATAACTAATTTATTCAAAGATAATAAATATAAATTATATGCATACGAAAATATTGTAAATCCACTAGCTTCTGCTATTGAATCATTATTAGGTGCTAAGACAGTATCTGTATTCTTGAAACCAATGGCAAGAATTGGCTTAGATAAAGTTTCTGAAAAATTACCTGAATTAGAATTAGACTTCTTATTAAATCATGTAGATAAAGAAGAATTAGTAAGTGATGGTAGATTATTAGTTGCTTATGTAAGAGATGCTATGGATTTAGGCGTATTAGAATTAGTAAGAACAAATGATATCGCTAATTTTGATGTATTGAAACTTGCTGATATGGTTGAAGGATTATATGGATTTAATATTCTTCACGAAAATATGCCAAGATTATTAGAAAACGTATTGAAGTATTTAGATAAGAAAGTTAAGATTGATTTAGTATTTGAAGCTAACGATTTTGCTGGAATTAACTATCAAGAAGAATTGGGTAAACTTGCTGATATAATTCGTGAAGTTAAACCATTAATGGAAAGCGTAAATTACAAATCACTTAGCAACTTAACTAATTGCATTAAAAATAAAGATTACACAGTTAAAAACTTCTTCAATCAAACTGCTTATAACGCATTAATTAATATGATTGATAAAGTAGCCGATGTTGAAACTATAGTAATAATTTCACCTAGATTAGTAGATTATGCTGTAAATGAAGTCTATAAGAAAGATATCGATATTAGATTTATTCAAGATGGCTCTTATGCTAAAGAATTAATTGCACAAGATGTTCATACTATCGCTAATGTTGCAAGAATTGCATATAGCTTTGGTATTGTTGATTTATTATTTGATAACGAGTTAGCAAATATTGATGAAGTTGCTATTAACCAAATGATTGGCGAATTAGCTAACTTAAATGTTCTTAACCTTTACTATTCTAAGTTTGTTATGGTAGGTCTTGATTATCTAGAAACTAAAGTATTATCAAAGAATGATACTAAAGCTGGAGAACAATTAACTAAGGCTATCAAGAACATTAAAGAAGAAGATTTCGCAGGTATTAATTTAGCAGATGATTTTGCTGGATTACAAAATGTAGTAACTGCTGTTAAGAAATTAATGAATGCTAAGAACATCGTTTCTTATACTGATGTAATGTTATTCTTAGATGCAAAAGATTACAATAAGAAAGAATTCTACAATGTTGAAACTGGTGAAATACTTGCAGAAGTTATTAGAAGTGCTTCAGATATTAAGACAATTGCTGCAATCGTAAAAGCAGGTTCAGAAGGCATTTTAGGTGAATACGAAGTAACATCAACACTTACTCGTGATGAAGTTGCATTAGATATTCGTGCTATTGCTGACTTAATCGTTCCTGCAATTAAATCTGATTTAATTGGATTAGCATTTAAAGAATCATATAAAGAATTAGAATTACACATTGATGAATATAAACAAATGTTAGCCGCATTAGAAGATACATATATTTTAAATAAAGCATATGATAAAGTTGCTAATGATGTTATGACACTTGTATTAAAGAAACTTAACGCAAAACAAAAGGTTGCTATTTCTGACTTCGAAGGAATCACATATAAAGCTGAATTACCTCATTTATTAAGTGCTCTTGATGAATTCAAATCATTAATAACTAATACAAATATTAAGACTGTTAATGAATTATTAGACTTCATGAAAGACAAATCTTATAAGACTGAAGAATATGCAACTCGCGAAAATGCTGATTTAGTATTAAATATGGTTAATGCTATAGTTGATACTAGAACACTTCAAGTATTATTACCTGTATTAACACAACATATTTCTAACTATCTAAATGCTAAGAAGAATTTAGATGTTCGCTATTTATTTGAATATGCTACAAGTGAAGAATTAACTGCTGATGTTAAGGCAATTATTAATTGCGCTTATGAATTAGTTGATGACAATATGATAGCATTTGCATTGTTTAAAGGTGAAATTGATCTTACTGATTTCTCTTCAATCAATAATGCTATTGATACTATTCATTCATTAAATATCTTGAAGTATAACAAGGGCGAATTAGTTAATACAATTCTTGAAAAACTTAAGATTACAGAAACTCCAATTGATCTAAGTGATGTTGATTGGGATACTGAAAATGCAAACATCCATGTATTAGTAGATAATGTACAAAGATTATTATCTGTATATGGTGCTAACACATTACCTTTAATTAAAGCTATGGATTTAAGCAAGTTTGTTAAGATTGGCAAAAATTCAAATGAATATTTCGATATTCTTGCTAATATCACAAACGTATTATCTAATAGTAAATTATTTGAAAAGACAGCTCTAATAGTTGCTCCTAAATACTTAAAAGCAGATAGCAAATATGCAGCATTAACTAACATTCACACAATTTATGCAAATGGTGTTGAATTAACTACAGATTTAGCTAACTTATCAACTGTTTTAGGTATCGTTAGAGACTTAGACTTAAATGGATTCTTACGTAACGGAAATGACTATCCATTTAATAAAGTAGATGAAATTACTACTTTAATTAACCTTGTTTGCAACACATATTATTTGAACAATGAAAATCGTCTTTCTGAAATCATTGCTTGTGTTGATAAACTTGTAAAACAAGATTTAAGTGTAGTTGACGTAGCAGGTATCGATCTTGCAAGCGATGCGCCTAAATTTGTAGAAATGTATGAATTCTTTGTTGAAATTACTAATAACAAGTATTGGACATTAGTAAATTCTTCAAGTAAATTTGATGCAAAATTATTAGTACAAGCTAAAGTTATGGAAAGTGCTTTAGACATTGTTAATAAATTTATGGAAACTACAATTTATGATAAGGCTGGCTTCTCACCAATTATCTTATTGTTACCATTAATTGAAAAGAAACTTCCTGCATATTATGAAGCATTAGACTTAGACAATTTAACTAAAGCTACTGTTGAACATGATGCTACATATATTCAAAACATTATAAAGACATTAAATGATTTAGATATAGTAGATCTTGCTAAATCACAAGATTACTACTCTTCTGATGTACATGATGCAATTAGAAGCATACTTGATGATATATATTCATTAGAAATCTTAAAAGGTCACAGTAATGCATTATTTAACTTACTTGCTGATGATTTATTCAATAACAAGAAGTTAGATGGAATTGGTATTCCTAGTAATACATTAAGATTCAATGAAACTGATTTCGTTGCTGATAAAGCTTATATCGAAACTATCATTGATGAATTATATCAATTATTTGCTCGTGAAAATATTCATAGTAAATCAGATTTAACTGACTTTATCAATTCATTAAAGAATAAAGCTGGATTAGAATCTTTCTTTGCTCAACAAGCTAATGTAGATACATTAGAAAATATTATGGCTGCTTTAGCAAAATTAACATTAGTTAAAGAAAATGCATTTAATATTATGAATGAGGTAGTATATCCTCAAGTTGAAAATAAGAAACCAAATTACGCTAAATACTTCGACTTCAGTATGAGCACTGAACAAGAATTATTAGATGATATCCAAACTAGCGCAACAATTATTAGAATATTAAATCAATTAGGTGTTGCAAGAATTCTTAATGATGAATTAATCCCTTATGATAATGAAATACTTATTAAAGAATTATTAACTGCTTTAGGACAACTTAACTATGTTGACGCTCATAAAGATGCTGTTGTTGATTTAATTGCTAAGTTCAATTTACCTATTAGTTTAGATGCATTACGTAGTGATGAATTCAACTTCAAAGCTGATATGGCAGTATTAGCACAAGCATATCCTAAGTTAGTAGAATACTTAACAAGTGCTGAAAATAAGATTGTTAGATATTCTGATATTAAGAAATTTGTAAAAGGTGAAATTAAAGTTGACCGCAAGTTATTAGGTGGAATGAAAGAACATGCTCGCTCATTAGTTGAAGCATATAAAGACTTAATTAACTTAACTTCATTAACATTATTAGTTCCTGAATTGGTTGACTATGCTAATCCAAAAGTTCCTGAAAAATATCGTGGTATAATCGAAGCAATGTCATTTGATACATTAACATTTGAACAAATTCATTCAGATTTAGCTATGTCTGTAATGTTAATTGAAAATGGACTTGATTTAAGATTATATAATGCTTACAAGAATAAGAATTTAACTCTTACTGGTTATGTTAACTCTGCATATTTCGGTACAGTAGTAACAAGAGCTGAATTAATCGAAGCTACAGTTACAGCTATCGAAGATATGTATTGCTTCAATGATTATGCAAGCTTGTTAATGGAAGTAATTGACATTATGGGTGTTGATACTACAAATGTTGATTTAAGTTCTGTTAATTGGGATGTTGAATTTGATAATTTAAGAACTTTAATTATTGAAGGTATTTCTGTATTAGATAATATGAATCTAAATGATGTATCTGAAATTAAAGCATACTTAAAGAACTTGAATAAGAAGAACATCAAAGATGAAGCAAAATCATTTGCTAAGAAAGTTAACTTTGAAAATCTAGAAGCTATTATGAATGCATTAGATAATTCTGAAGTATTCAACCAATTATTTAAACCTCTTTATAATAAATATATATCATCTAAAGTTCCTGCTAGACTTGCTGAAATTGGTGATTTAACTAATTACGAAATTAGCGACTTAGATGAAGATATGCATCGTCTTGCTTTAATCGTTTCAGCCTTAAAAGAAATTAAAGCTGTTCCAGGAAGCATTAAAGACAATGCACAATCTGATGAATGTGTAATCCCAGCACAAGTAGTCATTGAACAATTCTTTGCTCTTAACTTCTTAGAACTTAAGAAACAAGCAATCGTTCGCTTAGTTGACTCATATGTTTCATTCATGGATTTAAGCACATTAGATTTATCTGGTGTAGATCTTGCTAGTGATGGCGTAATCTTAAAACAATATGCTAAAGAAATTTTAACTGTTGTTGTAGAAAGCAAATTAAATCCTAGCGTAAGACAATTAGGTAACCAATTATTAATGAAGTATGCTATTTCATTATATAATGGTTCAATGGACACTCAATTATTCAAGACTGTTCTATATTGGGGCTATGATAAATATGTTGCTCCAAGAGTTGCCAATAGACACTATGTAAGTAAATACACAACTAATGAAGAAACTGCCGATCAAATTGCCATTGAAATAGGTAATATGTTACAAGGATTATTAGAAATGGGCTTCTTCAGTAATGACGGCGTTGATTTCACTAACAAGGCTGCAACTGATAAGTTATTCGGAATCTTTGAAAATGTATATAACTTCTCTGGTAAGAAAATGAATGCAATTCTTAAATTAAAAGATAATATGGATGTACTTGGTATAATTCCACTTGATTATAGTTCATTAAATACCGCACAAGAAAAAGCTGCAATCAAAGAAACATTGAAGGTTGCTCGTAAATTATTTGCTCGTTTAGGTGAATTAACAGCTGATCCTGTTGCTACATTAGCTAAGAAAGATGTTCAAAATGAAATTACTGATTTATTCACTAATATGTTTGCTTCATCTATCGCTGAACAATTAGCAATGCCTGTCGCAAGAGGTATCGTTACAATCTTTACAAGAGGAATTCAAGAAATAACTATTTTAGAAAATGTAACTTGTGATCAATTTGTAAATGTAGTATTACCAGATGTATTTGAACTTGTTGAAAAAGCTCAAGTAGTATTAGGTGGCAGCAAGAAGATTGATTATACTAACACAGTTGCAATTAGCAGTGTTGTTGAAGTTCTTGTTCATCGTACTACATTCTACAATAATGTTGAAGAATTAATGAAATACGCATTCTACATCTTAGGTGTAGATGTAAGAAGTGAAGACTTCTCAGATGTTGATTGGAATAGTGAATATGTTGCTTTAGATAAAGCTTTAGTAGCAATGAAAGATGTAATGGTTAATGTTGATATTCATAATTCTGCTACATATAAGAATAATGATTTCTTAACCGCATTAAGTGTTGCATTACCTCACTTCAATAACTCTAAAGTTCTTCCAAAAGTTGCAAGACAATTAGCTGAAAAAGTTGCTTCAAGAAAAGGTACTAGATTCGATAGTTATATTAACCGCTTATATAGATCAGATTATACAAATGATTTATTAATGGCTGATTATCGTTTATTACCACAATTGATTCAAGCAGTTGTAGAATTGAATTACTTTGGAACTGGTATAGACTATAGTAACTTTGATTCTGCAGAAACTATCCTTGACATATTCTTCAAACTTCATTACTTCAAAGGTATTGAAGCAGAAGTATTAACTAAACTTGCAAAACGTGTAGATTTAGTTAAGGATTATGAAATTGATTTCTATGCTGTAACAGATTGGTCTGTTGAAGGCCCTGAACTTGTAAAAGTAATTTCAGAACTTGCTAAATTAGGTCATTTAGTAGATGTTAAGAATTTATCAGAAGATGATTTCTCAAGAGCAGAAGTACAAAATCAATTTGTTATCCTTGTTGACGCAATGAGTAAATCAATAATTGGACGTCAAATCTTACCTAAGTATTATGAAAATGAAATCGAAACTAAGTTAGGTTCAAGTGAATATACTGGTATAATTGATTTTAGCCTTCCTGAATTTACTCCAGATAAATGGGCCGCTGAATTCGAAAAATTATTCAACGCTTATAATATCTTGAAAAAATGTGGATATGGTACTTCAACTGGTAAAATGAGTATTGCCGATGCACGTGATGTTTTAGTAATTTTCTTCGGAACAAGAGCGGACAAATCACTTGGTGTTTTAGCTGCAACAACTAATCCTAAACTTTGGGTAACTCGTCTATATAACAATAATGTTATTGTAGTTCCTAACAATGCAACAATTGATTTATCTAGTGATCGTGATTGGGAAGAAGAACCATACGCTTTAATTGATGCTTTAGAACAAATGATTAACTTCACTGATTCAGAAGGTAACTTCTCATATGCTAATGTATATGCATGTGATGATGAAAATAAGTTAAATTCATTCTTTAATGCAATAGTTAACTGTGATGGTGTTAAAGCTGCAATGATGCCAATGATCGTAAATGCAATGGCAAGTGACACTAACATCAAAGATTCAGTTGTTGCTGCTGGATTAATAGATGAAGACTTCAAAGCTGAATATGATGCATATATGGCAAACGGTTCATTTGATGAAAACTATTGGACTACATCAAAACTAGAAGCATTTGCTAATGCAATTGCTCAAGCTAACAAATAATCAATAGATTATTCATTAAGGTGATAGATTATATCTATCGCCTTTTTTGTATATGATAAAATATTAAGAATTAACTTAAAAGTTCCTAAAATGGCCAAAATTGACTTCATAATTGAAAATGGAATAAATAATACAAATCATATATGTGAATATAATAATATAAAAAACCAAATATATTATTGTAAAATAAATACACCATTAAAATATGATTTCTACAAATACTTGCATTTTTTAACATATTATGGTATAATCAAAGCATAAAAATATATTTCCTAAGGTTGCTTTTGGGGGACACTCTTAAGAAAATACATAATGATTAGAAAAAGCTCCCTTAGGAAAAGGGGGCTTTTTGTGCCTATATGAATTTTTTTTGAAAGGAGTATAGACTAATGAAAATTTTTTTATTATTTTGTAAAATTATCCTCATATCCTAATTTGACACATTAATTATATGACAAATTTGAAATAAAACAAAGAGGAAGGGGATATATATGAAAAAACGAAGCAAAACTTATTTCACTACTAAAGCAAAACATTTAGGAATATTTTCAAAAATAATTATCATAGTTCTTGTTATAGGCATGTTGATTAGCCATATAAATTTTGCTGCTTTTGCGGCAATGATGCCTAAAGAAATGAACAATGTTGAAACAACAGAAGATGTAACAAGAGATTTATCAAAATTAAAAAGAATAGAAGAAATTGAATATTTAAGAACACTAGACTCAAAAACATATTTAAAAGAAAATGGTTTACTTGAGACCGACGTATATGGTGAAATTATTCACTATTTAGAAAATGGCGTTTATAAAGAAATTGACAATACTTTGGAATTAATAAATAATACATATGTTAACAAGGCAAATAGTTATTTATTTAGTTTACCTAAAGTATTAGATAATAATAAAAAAATATCACTTAAATATAAAGATAAAGAGATTAAACTTTATTATGATTATATTAATATTCAAGGAATACTTCAAAACAGTATCTCAAGAAATAAAACTAATCTAAAAGATGAAATTTCTTATCAAATTAGTAATAATGAAAAATTACAATATATTTTAAAACAAAATTCAATCAAAGAAAATATAATTTTAAACAGTTATGTAGAAAATTATTCATATTCATATTTTATTGATACTTTACTCAGACTTGAAAGAATAGGAAATGAAATACATTTCTTTGATGGTCTTGAAGAAGTATTTGTGATGAATGAATATTATATGTTTGATGCAAACAAACAAGAATCAAACGATATTGATTTTGACATAGAAGTTATTGATAGTGACACATATAAAATAACTGTAACTCCAAGCGATGCATTTTTAAGTAGAGCAACATATCCAGTAGTAATTGATCCAGAAATTACTTTAACTGATGGAGGGTTAATAGATGGTATCACAAGTCTTTATTCAATAGATAAAGCAGCAAATACAAATACTTTTTTAACACTTGGTTCTTTTAGTCTTGCCAATAGAAATGCATCAATTAGTACAGATGATTTAATTGCAAATTTGCATGTATATATTCCAAGAGAATATACAACATCAGTTGGGAATATAATTACTAGAAATCAATTAATGTATGCAAGTATTACACTAACAACTATATCAACAAATGCTACTAGTGATACAAAAGTAAAAATGAAGTATGATGGCAATATAATTGATGAAGTTACATTTCATAACACAAGTGTATTTAATCACAAATTTAACATAATAGATGCATTAAATGAAAAAATAGAAGCATTTGCAACTAATGACATATATATGTCTTTTGAATTGTATCTTGATGGCGCAAGTAACACTGAAGTAACCTATTCTTTAGGATGGGATTTAGGTGGAGATAAACCTTTAATTACTTTAGGATATCTAGATGATGCTGGATTAAGTGATTATTATACTTATGAAGATCTTCCATTAGACAATGAATGAAATATTTATTTAGCTCATAATAGTGGTAATTTAACTTATCTTTTTAATGACTATACTGATAATAATTTACTTAATCTTTCACACATATATAATGCAAATAGAAAATATAATGAAAGCATTTATGGAAATGGATTTAATATAAGTTATAATGAAGAATTAACACAGAACTATTCAAATATTATTCTAACTCTTGGAAGTGGTAGGAATGTAATATTCTATCCAACAAACCAAAACAAAACAGAATATATAGCAACTGATGGTAGTGGTGATACTTTAATAAAAAAATTAAATCAAAACAACGAAACTATCGGCTATGAAATAGCAAGTGAGGGTGGAATAAAACTATATAATAGTATTGGTAAACTTACCAAGATCTATGTCGATGAAAGTGAAAGAGTTGATGGTATTTGGAATACCGATGCCAAGCAAATTACTTTATTATATAGTGATAATAATGTTTTGGAACAAGTTATAGATTCATATGGTAATCAAATTTGTTTTACTTATAGTACTATTGCAAATGATCCAAGTGATTCACAAGTTGGAATACCATACCTTTTATGTGTTGAAGTATACAAGATGAATAATGAACATGAAATATGTTTAGCAAGTAGAGTTGAATTTGAGTATATTCAAGGGGCTTTAATTGCAATAGGTAATTATAAAAACAGTTCAAGTGCAGATTATACATATTTTAATTATAATAGTAAAGGACATATAGAACGCATTTATAAAAATGGAAATGGTTATAATTTTACTTATGATAATAAAAATAGAATATTAAAAGCTAAAATATATAGTTCAAGTTTTACTAATGGAGATTACATAGACTTTACATATAGCAAAAATGGAAAGAAAACAATTGTAACTACTGGAACCGGACAAAAGACAACATATACATTTGATAGCTATTATCACACTAATTCTATAGAAGATAGTAATGGTTATACAACGTTTTATAAATATGAAGATATATTTTTTGATGAAAATGGTAATACTATAACTTCACCAAATTATAAAAAGAATCATGCTGTAAAAGTGCAATCAAATAGTTTCAAGAATGTAATAAATCCTATTGTAAATCATGGATTTGAAGTTATAACAAGTGGTAGCATTTATGGATGGGCAGCAAACATTACCAACGGATCAAGCGCAAGTATCGAAACTGATTCATATTTATATGGTTCAAAAGTATTAAAACTTTATAAATCTACAAGTGGTATAGCACAAGTTTATCAAGATATAGATGTTAAGAATGGAACCGAATATATAGTAACAGGATATATAAAAAATGTTAATAATAATGGAACTGGTGCATACATTGATATTTCTGGAATAAATGGCACAATTACCACAATTCAAAAAAGTGGCAACATTAAAAATTCAAAAGATTTTTGTAAGTTTGAATACAAGTTTAAAGCAAATTATACAGGAAAAGCTAGAATAACACTAGTCAATGCTTCATCTGGTTATTCATATTTTGATAACATTCAAATAAATACTAATTATATAGATACAAGATATAATTATTTAGAAAATTCATCATTTGAAAATAGTACTATTGGTGCTTGGAGTGGAGCAAATTATAGCATTATATCAAATAATGATAAATTTATTGAAAATTGTGGTTCAAAGTCATTAAAGCTTTTAACAAATGGTACTATTAGCCAAACTATAAATTCTCCAGGATCAAAAGGTGATACGTTTGTATTTGGAGGATATGCATTATATGAAAACTATACTGGTAATGTAACTATAAGATTAACTTTAGTAAAAGACAATGGTATAGAAACAAATGTTTTTACTTTTGAAAATTCTGATATTAATGCAAGTTATATGATGGCACGTATTACCGCAACAGAGAATTACCAGTCTATAAAGTTAGAAATTACAAATAATTCTTCTAGTAGTTATGCTTATCTTGATAATCTTGCGATTTATAAAGAAGGATATGGAATTAATTTAACATATAATGATGATGGATATGTAACTGAAGAACATAATGAAATAACTGATTCGACAACTACTTATAAATATGATAATGAATGTAATATAACTCAAATTGTAACGAATAACGATGAAACTAATTACACATATGACTCTAATAATTATTTAAATACTATTGAAAATCAAAATATTGTAACAACAATTAATACCGATAGTAATGGAAATATTGAAGATATAACATTAACAGGAAAAAATCAAGAAATAGGATATTTCTATGGAAGTACTACCTATACACAAGATGGATTATATCCTAAAACCGAAACAAATGTTTTTGGGAAAGTTACTACATACACATACGATTATTTAACAAGTCTTGTAACGCAAGTTATAGACCCAAATGGTGTTGCAACTGACTATACATATGATAGCGATGGAAATGTTATCAAAATAGTAAATGGTAAAAATAATAATAAAAAAACTATTATTTATAACTATGATAAATATGGAAACATATTAACGATTACAAATGGAGATTCAGTTTATACATTTACATATAATGATTATGGAGATTTAAAAACAATTTATATAGGTGATGCATTAATTCTTACAAATAACTATAAAAATGAAAATAGTACATCTAATATATATACTGGAGAACTAGTTGAAAGTATTTATAGTTACGGGACTATATCTTTGGAGTATAATGAAAATCATCAAGTGTCAAAGATATATAATGGAACAGGTTCTTCAAAATATGTCGTATTAGAATATACATATAATGATTATGGCGAAATTGCATCATACACTGATTATAAAGAAAATGTAACATATTATTATAACTATGATTATGAAAATAAACTAATAAATGTAAACGCAACAAACGGTAATAACATAACATATACATATGATGAAAATAGTAATTTGATAAGCAAACGAAATATTAACGGAACTAATAATTATATTTATAATGATTTAAATTCTGATGAAGATATAGAGAATAATAAGTTAATTAATGAATTTATATCAGATAAATTTACTATTAACTATGAATATACTAACGATTCATATAAACAACTTGAAATTATAAACTATTATATTAATACTTTACCAATTGAGGGTAAATATACTTATGAAACAACCATTAATCCAAATGATAATAAAACATATTATACAGGAAGAATAAAAGAATTAGAATATATAAATGGAAGTAATCAAATCATAAAATATGAATATGTTTATGATGATTATAGTAATATATCAAAAATATATGGATATACAAATAATGTTCAAGTATATTATGAAGAAAATTATTATGATAATTTTAATCAATTAACTGCACAAATGATCGAAATAGGTGATGAAATAATTGTAAGTGAATATGGTTATGATACTAGAGGTAATAATATCGGATATTATTCATATAACCAAACAACAGGTGAAAGTTTAAATAGTGCCTATTTTTCTTACAATAATAAAGATGAAATAATACAAGCTACGTTAAATGGCCAAAATTATAATATAACTTATTCATCAGTGGGACACCCTAATATTTATTTAGGATGGACAATAGACTATGACATGAGAAACATTTGTGTTATAGAAAATGATGAATATTATGTTGAATACTATTATAATGCAAATGGAATAAGAATTGGTAAGTCAATAGACAAAGGAACTACAATAGAGTCAGTAAATTATATTTTAAATGGAAATAATATAATTAAAGAAACTCATATAGGAACAAATAATTATACAATTGAATATTACTATGATTCAAGTGAAAATATTATTGGATTTACATATAATGGTAATAAATATTTATATTTAAAGAACTTACAAAATGATATAGTTGGAATAATTGACTCAAATAATAATCTTGTGGTAAAATATTACTATGATGCATATGGAAGAATAATTAAAACTTATGATACATCTAGTATTAGTTTAAGTACTATTAATCCATTTAGATACCGAAGTTACTATCAAGATAATGAAACAGAATGGTATTATTTAAATAGTAGATACTATAATCCACTAACTAATAGATTTATTACGATGGATCAAATTGAGTATTTAGGTGCAAATCAAACAATTCAAAGTAATAACCTATATATATATTGTGAAAATAATCCAATTATGTTTATTGATTCGAACGGGAATTTGGCTAAAAATGTTATGAATTTAGTGAATGCAATAAATGTGAATTCAGTATTTGCAATGTATGCTTCATTAATATATGCATCGTTGACCGCAGGATTAGCAAAAGTTAGTGCTTATGTAACTGGAATTTTATTACCTAAAATTACTTCATTATTTTGGTGGAAGCCAATTGTAATTGTTGGAATAGTTGTTGCTGCAGTTGCAATTGTAGTAACTGCTGTAATAATAATATACAATAATTCAATATCTAGTAGTATTTCACAAATTGGTGGTATTGCGAAAAGTTATCCTAAGGAAAGGTATCAGTGTAAGGATGCTGCAATTGCTATGAAAAATGTGTTAATAAAAAAGAAACAACATGGTGCATTAATTAAATTAACATTTGCAAATATTGGGCTTCAACATATATTTACAGATAAAACAGGAGATTTCCCTATTAGTAAAAATGGTGTGCATTGGGGATTGTTGTTTGAGGGGAAAGTTTATTGCACAATTTATCCAGAGGGATTACCAGAAAGTTTATGGATTTTGAGTTTTTATTCTGCATATGGTGATATTCCAATTGTAACTAAATATCCATTTTAAGGAGAAAATTAATATGAACGAAATTATGAAAATTGTAATTGATATAAAAAATAATAATAAAGAAATTGAATATTATGGAAAATACTCATTAAATAATTTAATGATATTTGTAGCTGGTTACACATATAAATTATGGAATAAAGGGGTAAAAAATTTAGAATTTTTTCCGGGATTAGATGAGTTTGTTTTAAAATATTATGATTTAGATAAAAATTATAAAATTTTCCAAAATAAGATAGATATAATAAATTTCTTTTCACATAATGAAGAAGAAGCATTAAACACATTTTATAATTTATTAGACCAATTTTTATATATTAAAGGAGATGTATCATGAAAAAAATTATAGATATTATATTAGAATTTAAAAAAAGCCATAGTGAAAAAAAATGGTATGGTGAAAAAAAATTATATAATATGTTAGTTTTCTTTAAGGGATATTCATATGGTGAAAAATTTGAATTTTTACCTAATTTTGATAAATATGTAAGAGAATATTTTAATTTGGAAAATAATAAATATGTATGGCAAGATTGGGTTAAGATAATAAATTTTTTTAGTTCTAACGATGAAATTGCATTCGAATATTTTTATGAGATTTTGGAAGCTTATATCAAAAATAATAATTAATTTTGCTATTAAATTTTAATGCTAATTAAAAATATTGTTAATTATATTAATAATGACCTGATTTTACAAGGTATTTTAACTATTGTTGTTAGAATACCTTTTTTACAAACGCAAAGCATTAAAAATAATTTTTAATTAAAAATGAAATTTACAAATACTTAATACCTAGTTTCAATATAATTGAACCAAGAAGGAATAATTGTGAAAATTAAATTAGTTTTGATGTATAATATATCTATATAAATCAAATACTTATCAATTGTAAACCGATTTTAAAGCTTTGTACAGTTCTTTAAAAAAGAATCAAAAAGAAACTAAGGCATAAAGATTAAAGTTGATTATATCACAATAAACATATGGCAAGTTTTTTAATCATTATTTGTTTTAGAAATAATAATAGTTCCTATAATTGTATCTTTTATATTTAGATATAAATGGTTCAAACAAAATTTTGATTTTTTAAAAAGATATACAATTTTACTTATACTAGAAGATCTATTTATAGTCTCTGGATTAATTTTTTTAGTTTTGACAATTATAAATGTTAAAATAAAAGTATTCATTTAAACTAATTTGTGTAATATCATGATACTTTTATAGTTGATTTTTTCAAATACTATTATAAAAAAGTAATATGTAATCGTTATTTTTTCTATGGAGGAAATATGCAAATAATAAAAAAGAAGAACAATGGGCTTAAACAAGCAAATTATAATCCAAGAAAGAATTTAAGACTTGTTGATAAAAGTATAAAAAATGGTTATATTGAACTGGTAATATACAATAAGCAACATGACTAGTAGTTGATGGGAACCAATTATTGAAGATGTTAAAAGATTTAGAAATAGAAGCACGATTTTATTTTTCATTGCTCTTTATTCTACTTTCTTCATGAGCAATACCTCATATGGTATTATATTATGACATTTATTGTTTCAACATTATATTAAAATAAACACATAACATAAAAAACTCGAATATATCATTTGACTTTTATTAAGAAATCTGATATAATAGAGAAGGTTATAAACTTACTATGATTGAATAGGAAACCAAATCATGGCGGAAGGAGATATTTATTATGCGTGAAGGAATTCATCCAAAGTATCAAAAAGTAACAGTTACTTGCGTATCTTGTGGAAACACATTTGAAACTGGTTCAACAAAGAAAGAAATTCGTGTTGATACATGTTCAAAATGTCATCCATTCTACACAGGTGAACAAAAATTTGTTCAAGCTGCAGGTAGAATTGATAGATTCAACAAACGTGCTGCACAAGCTAAGAATCAAACTAAATAACAAAGAAGCCTACTGTAAAGTAGGTTTTTTTATATTTAAAAAATAAATAGCAAGAAGTTATAAAACTAGTTTATGTTAGTTTTGGTTAACAACATATTTATGTTATTTTATATATTTTTTTCGAATAGTATGGTATAATTATTAAAAATAGGTGATAATATGTTAGTAACATTGAATGAAGTAACAGTTAGTTATACTGATAAAAAAATATTAGATAATGTCAGTTTCTCTATTAATGATAATGATAAAATAGGAATTGTTGGAATTAATGGAACTGGTAAATCAACTTTATTAAAAACTATTTTAGGTGAAGTGGATATCCAAAGTGGTGAAATATTTCGTAAGAGCGGCATAAAAATTGCCTACCTCCCTCAACAACCAAAATTTGATGAAAATGCGAGTATTATTGATACTGCTTTAAAAGAATCAAAAGTAGATAATGAATATGAAATCAAAGCAATGTTATCAAAACTTGGAATAGACAACCTTGATAGTAAAATAAGTACACTATCAGGTGGAGAAAAAAGAAGATTAGCACTTGCAATAACGCTTGTAAAACAATGTGATTTATTGATATTAGATGAACCAACTAACCACTTAGATATATGGATGATTAATTGGCTAGAAAAATATCTTACAAAATGGAGTAAAGCATTATTACTAGTTACTCATGATCGTTATTTCTTAGAACGTATTACTAATAAAACCTTAGACATAGAATTAGGTAATGTATATTTGTATGATGTTAACTATTCTAATTACTTAAATTTAAAAGTAGAAAGAGCTGAATATCAACAAGCTAATTATCGAAAATTAAAAGCAGTTCTAAAAAAAGAAGCAGCTTGGGCTGCCCTTAATCCTCAGGCTAGATCTACTAAGTCCACTGAACGACTAAAACGATATTACGAACTGGAGGATAAAACTAATAAACTTAAAAATAATATAAATGAAATAAATAAAGAAATGGCTTTATCGTCATTAACAACTAGATTAGGACGTAAAACAATTGAAATTAATAATCTATCTAAAAGTATTAATGATAAAGTATTGTTTAGTGATTTCAGCTATATTGTCAAAAGATTTGATAGATTAGGATTTGTCGGTAAAAATGGTAGTGGTAAAACTACATTATTTAAAACGATATTAAATGAAGTATCACCGGATTCTGGTAGTGTTGTTATTGGTGAAACCGTTAAGGTTGGCTACTTTAGACAAGAAAACAAAATTAACGATTCTAATACCCGTATTATTGATTATGTCAAAACTTTTGGTGAAAGTATTGAAACAACTGAAGGAACTCTTACCGCATCGCAACTATTAGAAAACTTCATGTTTACTAAAAATATGCAATATATGCCAATTAGTACACTATCTGGTGGCGAAAAGCGCAGACTTCAATTAATGTGTGTACTAATAAGTAATCCTAATGTTTTATTCTTAGATGAACCAACCAATGATTTGGATATATATACTTTAGAATTATTAGAAGATTATTTAGAAAAATTTAAAGGTGCTGTTTTAGTAATATCACATGATCGTTATTTTCTAGATAAAGTTACAACTCATAGTTTTATTTATCAAGAGGGGAAACTACAAGAATATACAGGCTTGATAAGTGAATATATAACAGAAGCTGTTGCCACTAAAACGGTAAAGAAAACTTCAAATGATCTAACAAAAAATAATATCCCTAGATTTACTTCTTCAGAGAAAAAAGAGTTTGATAATATTGAAAGCAAAATATTCCAAAAGGAAGAAGATTTAGAAAACCTAAAGAATGAAACATATAATTGTGGAACTGATTATCAAAAACTAATGGATATTAACAAGAAGATTGAAGATTTAAATAGGGAATTAGAAATACTTTATAATCGTTATGAATATTTAAATAACATTAATGAAGAAATTGAAAAATATAAAAGGGAGAAATATAATGGATAATAAAACAAAAGAATTATTAATCGATAAACTTGCAACATTAGCAGTTAGAGTAGGTGCTAATGTCCAAAAGGATCAAATTTTAGTTATATCATCACCACTACACGCAAGTGTACTAGCAAAGAAAATCCAAAAGGAAGCATATCTTGTTGGCGCAAAAAAAGTATATATAGATTGGAATGATGATGAATTAACTAGAAACTATTATACATATGCTAAAGATGAAACTTTACAAGAAATTGAAGATTTTCAACTAGCAAGAATGAAATATTTTGTTGAAAATAATGCATGTAGAATTTCAATTGATTCACGCAATCCTCATGGTATGAGAGGAGTAGATATGGGAAGAGTAATGCTTGCAAATAGGGCAATAGGACCTAAAACACACTTTTTCCAGGAACATTATGGTTCAAGTAAATCGCAATGGACCATTGTTGCATACCCTAATGATGAATGGTGCAAAACGGTTTTTCCTGACCTCCCTCTTGATGAAGCGTGGGATAAACTATTTGAAGCTATAATGTATACATCTAGAGTAAGTATTGACAAAGATCCAGCTGAAGAATGGAAGAAACATACAAAAACCCTAGAAGACCATAGTAAAATTATGAATGATTATAATTTTAAAAAATTACATTTTAAGAACCAACTTGGAACTGATTTAGAAGTTGAATTAGTTGAAAACCATATATGGGCAGGTGGTGGAGAAAATGGTGGCAATGGTATTTATTTTGTTCCTAATATTCCTACTGAGGAAGTATTCACAATGCCTCACAGAAATGGCGTAAATGGTAAAGTTGTTAGCACTAAACCATTAAATTATCAAGGTAATTTAATACGTGATTTCTATTTTGTATTCAAAGATGGTAAAGTTGTAGACTATAATGCAAAAGAAGGATATGAAGCGTTGAAGAGCTTAGTTGAACTAGATGAAGGTTCATCAAGACTTGGAGAAGTCGCTTTAATTTCTAACAATTCTCCAATATCAAATTTAAATATATTGTTTAATGATACATTGTTTGATGAAAATGCATCTTGTCATTTAGCTCTTGGCAATGCATATTCAATGAATATTGTTGGGGGAACCAATATGAGTGTTGAGGAACTTGAAAAATTAGGATATAACTCATCTATAACTCATGTTGACTTTATGTTTGGTTCAGCTGATATGCAAATTGTCGGAACAACTCATGATGGAAAAGAAGTTGTAATATTTGAGAAAGGAAATTTTGTGATATAAATGAAACAATTCATAGATTTTATTAATAAGTCTTATACCGCATTTCATGCAATAAAAAATCTAGAAGAAATGCTAGAAAAAGCAAATTTTAAGAAATTAACTGAAGATTGTAGTTGGGAATTAGAACCAGGTTGTAGCTATTATGTTATAAGAAATACATCTAGTATAATTGCTTTTAAAGTACCTAAATCAACAACTAATGTAGGTTTCAACATTGTTGCAAGTCATAGCGATTCTCCATCTTTTAAAGTTAAACCCAATGGTGTAGTTATTGATACAACTAATGATTTCTGCAAGTTAAATACCGAAGGTTATGGTGGAATGATAACTTATAGTTGGTTTGACCGACCATTAGGTGTTGCGGGGAGAGTATATACACAAAGTGAAAATAGCGTAAAAGAACACCTAGTTAACTTTGATGAAACTTTAGTAATTCCAAGTGTAGCAATTCACCTAAATAGAAGTGGTGAATTTAATCCCAATATGCAAATAGATATGTTACCACTATTTGGAAATAGTTCAACTTCATTTGATAGCATTCTAAAAAAATATGTCGGAGATGAAGAAGTTATATCTCATGATTTGTTCTTATATAATAAGGAAGAAGCACGTCTTGTTGGCGCAAGCAATGAATATATATTATCTAGTAGACTTGATGATTTAGAATGTGCATATACATCAATAAAAGCACTAATTGAATCAGATGCTAAAGCAATTTCATTATGTGCAGTATTTAATAATGAAGAAGTTGGTAGTCGCTCTAATAATGGTGCTGATTCAACTTTCTTGATTGATACTGTTAATGAAATAATTAGTTCATTGAAGCTAGATACACGAAAAACTATTTCTAAGTCATTTATAGTATCTAGTGATAATGCGCATGCGGTACATCCAAATCATCCTGAAAAAGCTGATCCTACTAATAGAGTATATATGAATAAGGGTGTAGTTATTAAACATCAAGCAGGTTTAAGTTACACTACTGATGCCTATAGCGAAGCAGTGTTTAAAAAGATATGCAAACTAGCAAATGTCGATTATCAAGATTATACAAATCGTAGTGACCAAAGAGGAGGAAGCACACTTGGTGCCATTTCACTAGGCCATTTAAGTATCCCAAGTGTTGATATTGGTTTAGCACAACTTGCTATGCATTCTACTCTTGAAACTGCAGGTGTTTTAGATTTTAACTCAATGATAAATGCCATTAAAAAATATTTTGAGTTATCAATAAATAAAATAAATGATACAACAATAATAGAATAATAGATATTCGAAAATTTCCTATATAGAAAGGAGAAAAAATGTATACAAATAAATTTTCAAACTATTTAAAAAAGAAAAAAGAACTCATCAAAGAGTTAATAAAAAGACTAGGCGAAGAATTTGAATATGCCAGTTGCCTAGCTACTGATGTTAAAGGAACATCAGTAAGAGTAAATAAAAACGTTACTAGCGTTAATCCTAGTTCATTAACTGAATCAGGATTTGTAATTAAAGTAAGAGGCAAAAACTTATATACCGAATATTCAATTAACGAAATTAATGAAAAAAATTTAGATGAAGTTGTTGAAAAAGTAAAGTGTTTAGCTAATACATCATATACATCAACCATTGTAAATTCTAATCTTATAGCCGATGAAACTCTTCAAAAAGCTTTTGTTAGAAAAAATCCTGGTAAAGATTACAAAGTAGATGAAATAATTGATATAGCTAAAAATAAAGTAAATGAATACTTAAAAAAAGGTCAAAAGTTAGTAAATATAAACTTAGCAGTTGAATGTAATGAAACATCTAAAATGTTTATATCGAAACATCGTGAATTAACGCAATATTATACATGGACTAATGTTACGTGCTTAGCACTTGCCAAGGAAGAAGATAATTTTAAAGATTGCTATGCAGGTAATGGATATCCTAGTTTAGAAGAAGGTATAAATGATATTGATAATTTATTAACTTACGCAACAACTACAGCTGTTTTACTTTTGAAAGCTAAGCCTCCTGTTCCTGGTGTTTATACGGTTATTACTAATCCATCAATTACTGGTTTAATTGCTCATGAAGCATTTGGTCATGGTGTTGAAATGGATATGTTTGTAAAGGATAGAGCTAAGTCAAAAGAATATATTAATAAATATGTTGCTTCAGAACTTGTAAGTATGCATGATGGTGCGTCTTCAACTCTATCAGCAGCTTCATACTTTTTTGATGATGATGGTGTGTTAGCTCATGATACATTAATCATTGATAAGGGTGTTTTAAAAACTGGTATATCTGATGCTTTATCAGCTGCTGAACTTGGTACTATACCTACTGGAAATGGTCGTAGACAATCATACAAACGTAAGGCATACACTAGAATGACTAACACATTCTTTGAAGGTGGCACTAACACTTTAGAAGAAATGGTTGCAAGTGTAGATTATGGATATATGATATTTGATACTAATAATGGTATGGAAGATCCTAAAAACTGGGGTATTCAATGTACCGCATTATATGGTAAAGAAATAAAAGATGGTAAATTTACTGGTAATATCATTTCTCCAGTTGTAATGAGTGGATACGTAATTGACTTATTAACATCAATCAGCATGATTTCTAAAGATGTAGTTGTTACCGGAAGTGGCTCATGTGGTAAAGGTTACAAAGAATGGGTGCGCGTAAGCGATGGTGGAGCATGCTTGAAAGCGAAGGTGAAAATAGGATGATAAAACAAATAGTAAAAGTATTAAAAGAAATACAAGAAATAAGTGGTTATAAAGTAATAGAAAATACTGAACAATCAAATCAAGCATTCTATGTTCTAGGAAAATTAGAGACCGTGCGATTAGTTGAAACTAAAGAAGCTATTGTTACAATATACCATAATAATGGTGAATATTTAGGAACATCTAGTTTCATAGTTAGCCACAATTTAACAAAAAAAGCTTTAATGGAAAAAATAAATGATGCTATTTTTGCCGCAAAGTTTGTTAAGAACAAACCATTTGAATTAGTAAAAGGTGAAAAGAAAAAAACATTTAAGAGTAAACCAATAAACGAAAAACCTGTTGAAATCATTGAAGAAATTGCCACAATATTCAATAACGAAAAGACTGACAATGCTAAATTTAATGCATTAGAAATATTCTTAAATACCAAAATTTCTCATTTAGTTAACTCAAATGGTGTGGATCTAACTAAAACAATCCATAACATTGAAATAGAAGCTATTCCTTCTTATGATGGTCCAAATGATAAAGTAGAATTATATAAAAATTATAAATATCTATCATATGATAAAAGCCAAATAACTGAAGATGCTAAGAATGCTATAAAAGATGTTGAAGCAAGATATAATGCCAAAAAACTTGAAAATGTAGCTACAATTGATATCGTTTTAAATAATCATGATGTTGAAGAATTCTTCTATAATGCAATAGCAGACTATTCATATTCTTCAGTATATAATGGTAGCACTGATAAAAAAATAAATGATATGATTCAGTCAGATGACGCAAAAACTAAACTTAACATTGCATTTGCGCCATCAAGCAGTGCCAATGCTTTTGATAGTGATGGTATAATTCTTCACAAGCATCAAGTAATTGAAGATGGTAGATTAGTTAACTACTATGGTAGTAGCCAATTTGGTCAATATTTAGGTTTAACTCCTAGTGGAAATGCCGATGAATTACAAGTAGCAAAAGGTAAAAAAACTAAAGAAGCTCTATGTAAAGGTCAATATTTAGAAATAATAGCTTTATCAGGCATTCAAATTGATGTTTACAACGATTACATTGGTGGTGAAATTAGACTTGCCATATATCATAGTGATGATACAACATATCCTGTTAGTGGTATCTCATTTAGTGGTAGTTATAAAAAATGTCTTAATGAGTTAGAATTATCAAAAGAAGTAATAAAGATTAGTGGCTATAATGGTCCTAAATCTATTAAATTAAAGAGTTTAAGTATTTTATAGAACTAAAAAAATTCAACGATTAAATCGTTGAGTTTTTTTTAATTCTTTAAATATAATAGTATTGAAAGTATCGTCGCAAAAGTTGCCCATGCAAAATAAGGAAGTAACAACAAACTAATCTTTTTATTCAATAATAGTGATTCTAACAAAGTTAAGGTAACAAACAATAAATTAAATAAAGAGAAGATGTAACCTAAAAATAAACTATGTTTAACAAAGAAAAAGTATGGGAACATGAAGTAAGATAAATATGTTAAGGCTAAGAAGATAAAGGTGCAAAATAAATCTTTTTTATTGTATTTCTTTCTATTTTCAAAAGTATAAACAAAAAAGATACTAACACATATATCAATTATTGACCAAACAATAACAAAAACGATAGGTGGAATTTTTGGACCTACTAGTGAATTATAGAATTCTAAATCAGTTTTAAAAATTAAAGTTGGCAAAGCAAGCAAAAACATAGTAACAATAAATAAACAAATTCTTTTAAACCATTTCATAATATATATACCTCTAGTAAAGTATATGTGTTATTTTAACAAATATGTATGAATATACTAAATTGGTATAATTTACTATAAAAACGCTTGCAAAAATCTTTGGTTATTTTAGTTATTATGTTATAATAGAGCTAGAAAAAAACAAAAGGAAGGGCTTAAAAGTGAAATATACAAAAAAAATAATGTTTGTTTTAATGCTTATGTTGATGGTTATATCAATAATACCAAATAAAACTACTAACGCTAGTGGCACATTAGTAGGGATAACAACAAGTAGTGGTAGTGATTTAACCTATCGTAATAGCACTGAAAAAGTTTATAGATTGTCTGAATACAATTACCCAACAAATCAATTAAGAGCTGCTTGGGTCAGTCATTTTGCGGGAGACGTTCAAAGTTATCAAAATGAAAGTCAATATAAACAAATGATGACAACCGTAATGGATAATATGGTAAGAATGGGAATGAACGCAATGATTTATCATATTAGAACCCATAACAATGCCATGTACAATTCAAAATTAAATCCTCGCGCAAGATGGTGGGCCAATGTAGATTTTGATAAATTCGATCCTCTTGAATGGTTAATTAGTGAGTGCCATAGTAGAGGTATTGAATTCCATGCTTGGCTTAACCCTTATCGTGTTTCAACTAATGGTGATAATCCTTCAAATAGCGTAGGAAGCCTTCCAAGTGTAAATCCAGCTAATAATCCGGATAATTTAATTACAGTGGGAAATAGTATTATTCTTGATCCGGGTATTCCTGAAGTAAGAGATTTTATTGTTGATACATGCATGGAGATTGTTGAAAACTATGATATTGATGCTATTCACTTTGATGATTATTTTTACATTAGTGGAGCAGATGATTCTAAAACTCGTGAAAAATATAACACAGAAGGTTTATCTTTAGGTGACTTTAGAAGAAAACAAGTTGATTTATTTATTGAAGACTTATCAAATCATTTAAGATCTTATAATACTACAAATAATCGCTGTGTACAACTTGGTATATCTCCTTCTAATGTATATAGAAATGGTGGCTATTCATCAACTCCACGTTACGATGAATCAGGTAATTTAATAAGCCCACTTTATTCTAATACAGGAGGTTTTGCTCACTATGATGATTATCTATATAGTGATACCCTTAATTGGATAAATCATGAATGGATAGATTATATTATGCCACAATGTTACCATTCTTTAGAAAACAAATATGCACCATATGCAGATTGTATCAGATGGTGGAGTTGGGCTGTTAGATATAAAAAAGTTAATCTATATGCTGGTCTTGGAATATATAAAGCACTAGAAAATGATTCTACATGGAAAGCTCATACCGATGAAATAAAATTACAATTGCTAGTTTCTGCACAATATGAAGAATTTAAAGGCGCATCTTTTTATAAATATGCATCGTTATTAAAATCATCAAATAGTGTAGTAAGTGATGCGGTAAGCACAATATCAAATGATTATTGGAAGAAGCGTATTCCAGGGGCAGTTATTCCTTATTACGAATCAAAATTAGCTAAGGTTGCTCCTGAAAATGTAAAATTTGATAGTGGTGTAATAAGCTGGGATGCTGTAGATAATGTTAGAGGTTATATGGTATATAAAGTTCCAGTTGATAGCGTTCTTGATCAAAATAATTATGATTATATATATCAATATACTACTTCAACTTCAGTTGTGACTGATAATACTGTTAGTTACAACTACTATGTTGCTAGTGTAAATCTAGCCAATGAGGTTAGTAATCCAGTATTAGTTAATTTAGAGTTATCATATGTCGCCGCAATCAAAATGATTAATGATTTACCTTCAACTATTACTTATGACCAAAAAGCAAATATTTTACAAATAAGAAAATATTATGAATCATTGTCAGATGAAGATAAAGCAAAAGTACTAAATATTGACAAATTAGTAGAGGCAGAAAAAGTTATTAGTAGATATGATGTATTATCAAATAAATTAGATACATATATAAATAGTATTGATAAACATATTAAAACTGACCGTGTTTTACCTACTGATACATATATTACGTTAGCATATAAAAATACTAGTGATGCTGAAAAATATAATTTAACTACAGGTAAAAGGCTAAAAGACTATCTTGCAAAAACATATATTACAATCATCGCAACAATTGAATATGATAATCTTACTTTATCAAAAAACTTTGATATCAACATTGGATATGTTGGTGAAAACCAAAATGGTTTATTCTACCGTAATGATCCAAGCAGTATGAGTGAAGTAGATGAAGGTGAATGTGGTGTAGGTACAACCAAACACATTGGTTGGTCAGGACATACTGTAGTCGTTAATAATAATGTCTTATTTATTGCTAAAGACAATTACTTTGAAATAAATGATGCTAGTCAAATAACTAGATGTAACTGGGTATCAGTTGCTGGAACATATGTAAATAAAACGGGTGCTAAGTTAAGTTTTACAATGGGAGATGCATTTGAAAGTAGATCTAGTAATAATGATGGTTTCTTCATAATTTCTAATAATAAAATTAAAGAAATATCTGCAGGCTTTGATAGTACTAAAACAATCAACCTTGAAAATGATGAGGCTGTTGTAATTGTTCGTTATTTAGATTCAACCATTGAAGCTTCACCACTTGTACCAGTTACTCAACTTGAAGTAGGTACTAAAGCATATATTGATGAAGAAGCAGTAGCTTCCGATGAAGAACTTGCTCAAGTAATTATTAAATTAATCAATGATATTGAAACACCAATTACCCTTTCAAGTGAACAAGCTATTCTAAAAGCTAAGGCTGCATATGAGAATGCAACTCAATCAGTAAAGAGTTTAGTTACTAATAGTAACTTGTTAGATACTTATTATAATGAGTACTTAAGACTAAAAGCTGAAAAAGAATTAACTGATTACAAAAACACTAAGAAAAATCAACTCAAGAATTCCGTTAATTTAAATGATTATAGTAGTGCTAATCAAGCAAAAATAACTGACATTATAAATGAAACTCTAAACTTAATTGATTCATCAACAACAACAGTTGAAGTAGATAATAACATTAAATCAGCTACCGAAAAGATAGCTAAGATTAAAACTATTGCAATAGAAGAAAAAGAATTACAAGACTATCGTAATCAATATATCCAAAAAATTGATGATTTAATTGCTTCATATGATGTAAGTGATGCGGTTAGAAAAGAGCTTAATACTTATGGTGATAAGTTCAAAAAACAAATTCAAAATGAAACATCATACTCAGAAATTAACTACATCTATACAAGGGTAGTAGCAACTTTACGAGAATATTTTGAAAATGCTGAAATTGCCAAAAATGAGGCTAAAAAAGCAATTGACGATTATGTTGCAGAACTTAATTATAGCCAAAAAGAAATGGCTGAGATTGCTAAAAAAGTAACAGTTGCAAAAGCAACAATTGATGAATTAGCATCTATTTCAGAAATAAGAAATTACCCTGAAGTATTTAAAGAAGAAGTGACTGATGCTCATAATAAACTACAAGCAAAAATTCAAGAAAATATTGGTAAATTAAATGAATTACCACAAAGTTGGTATAGTGATAATCAAAACCAAGCATTAAAAGAAATAATTGCAAATGCAACAACTTTACTAAAAGAAGCTGGAACAATTGAAGAAGCAGACAAGATAACTGAAGATTATTTAGAAAAGGGTAATTCATATATAACAGAGTTAAGAAATAAAATTGATGAAGCCCAAAAATATTTTGAATCAAAGAAAATAGCATATTTACCAATAACTAATTTAGTTAACCTAACTAAGAAAAAAGTATTTGAAGTTGCAACAATTGAAGAAGTTGTTGAAATAACTGAAGAATTTGATACAACATATGATGTTTTATATTCAGAATATCTTGATTCACTAAAGGTAAAAGTAACGTTTAGTAATGAGGGTGCTTTAAAAATTGTTAAAATTGAAAAAGATACATGTATTACTAAACCGGTTGATCCAACTAAAGAAGGTTATACATTCCTTGGATGGTATAATGGTGATGAATTATTTGATTTCAATCAAAAAGTTACTAGTGATATTCAACTAGTGGCAAAATGGGAAAAGATTAAGAAAAACAATTGTAATGGTAACGCAATAATCTTAAGATATGTTGCAATACTAATATGTTTATCAATGTCAATTGTTGTAATAAAGAAACATGCGTTTAGATAAATATCTTACTGATTGCTTTTTAGGAACTCGAAAAGAAGCAAAAACATTAATAAAAAAAGGTTTAATAAAGGTAAATGATAAGATAATTATTAAAGAAGATTATAATATTAATGAAAGTATTGATATAGTTACTTACAATGGTATTATCTTAAAGTATCAAAGATATTATTACTATTTATTAAATAAACCTAAAGGATATATTTGTGCAAACCAAGATGATACTCATCATGTGGTAATGGAGTTATTTAATAATTTGCCTAAGAAACTAGTCGAAGAACTATTAATAGTAGGTAGACTAGATTTAGATACAGAAGGTATGTTAATAATAACTAATGATGGTAATTTTGTTCACACTCTAACTAGTCCTAACTCACATATTGAAAAGGTATATTATGTGGAGTATGATAAAGAGTTACCAGATGACGCACCAACAATTTTAGAAAATCCAGTTATATTAAAGAATACTACTTATCTTCCTTCTAAACTTGTGATAATTGATAAAAACCAAGCTTATTTAACAATTAAAGAAGGACAGTTCCACCAAGTAAAAAGAATGATTCACTACTTAGGTTCAGATGTTACCTATTTAAAGAGAGTACAAATTGGCAATTTAAAACTACCTGATGATTTACCAATAGGTAAATATATAGAACTTACTCAAAATGATTTAAAATTATTAATTAGTTAAAGTTAATAAAAAACAAAAATCACGTTAGTTATCCTAACGTGGTTTTTACTTAACAAATTCAATATAAAAATCATTAACTAAATAATTACAACTACTAACAATTTGTTTTTGATTAGTAAGATAATTAAACACTTCTTGGTATAATTTCTTATATTTAGTGTGATAATTTATTTCTTTATGTTTTAATAATAGTAGTAAAATATCTATTCTTGTATAAAATTTATTTAATAAATCATCAGTTATTAAATAATTATTATTATCTAAGTTATAATTAGTTGATTCTAAAGGTTTATCAAATATATATCTGATAAGTGTTGGTGATAAATTTTCTTTATATGAAAGATTAATTAAATCAGGCTTAACTACGGAAGGAAAAGAAGTGATAAAACAAAAAACGATATCATCAACTAGTTCCATATTAGGGTATTTAATATGTTCATTTAATAACATATCTTTAAAGTATAGTTCTTTATTAAGCGCTATTTTAGCTAATTTCTTTTCTTCTTTTGTTTTAGGAACAGGATCATAAACTTTCCTACTAAGAGGATTACACCTAACTATTCTAGATAGGGTAAGAAATGATGCTTTTACAAAATTAAACTTTTCATAACACTCTATACCATAGGTAGAACAACTTGGATAATGTCTACAACGTCCAGATTGTAATTTATTTTTTTGGTAAAATTTAATTTTGTTAATTGCCCATTTATTTAAACTCATAACTATCACCAAAACAATTATATCAAAAAAACGTTAATAAAGAGTATAAAATACAAAAAAAGATAAAAAATATATATATGCTTAAGATAATTATTATAATTACAAGTATTCTTTTTTTCTTAAATATTATCTTGTTAATTCCTATTAGAGTAAAGATTGGTAAGAGAATGACTGAAGAACCATACCTTGAAATTAGAATATTTAACACATTAATTAAGAAAATGAAAGTAGTTCAAAATAATAACCTAAACATACCAAAAATAAGTGTTTGGAAAGTATTATCATCTTATAATTTAAATGAAGGATTAAAAGTCCAAAAAGAAAACTCTTTTTTATTTTATTTAATATTAGAATATGCAACAGTTACTAAAGTAACCTTTATTCCTGTTACTAACTCTAATAATCCAACCTTGTTTACTTTATTAGGATTTAGTGGTTGGTTTAGTGTTGCAACAATAAAAAGATATATCGAAAGTACTTTTAAGTATGTAGATGATGATTATTATCAAGTAATAATTGGTAATAATAATTTAGGATTATTATTTGAACTAGAATTAACACTAACGCTATTTAAGTTTTTAATAGCAATGTGTAAAAAATTCAAGTTATTTTTAAAAACTATTAAAATGGGGGTATAATTATGGATAGTAATATTAATCAATTATTTAATCAAACTATTGACAAAATGAAATCAATGGTAGATGTAAGTGTGGTAGTTGGCAAATTAATGAATTTTAATGGAATATCAGTTATGCCAATATCACGAGTAAGGTGCGGTTTTATAAGTGGTGGGGTAAACCAAAAGAAAGAAGAAATCAACGATGATCCATTTGGGGGAGCAGCCGGTGGAACGATGTCGCTTACTCCCATTGCCTTTTTAGTAATACTACCAAATGATGTTAAAGTTTTGCATCTAGATGAACATTCACATATTTTAGAAAACTTAATTGAACTTATACCTGAAGTAGGTAAAGAATTACTATTATTATTAAAAAATAAGAAACAATAGAAAACTCGATAATTCGAGTTTTTTTAATAATTATAAAAAATTAATTATTTTTCTTTACTATCAAATGGAAAAAAAAGAAAATATTTGTTATAATATACACGAAGATTAGTTGAGGTATATATGAAGAAAGTTGCAATAGTTGGAGCTGGTCCATCAGGAATGCTGGCAGGAATAAAAATAAAAGAATCACTTGGAGATAAAGTAAATGTAGTCATCTATGAAAAAAAAGACCGCGTTGGTAAAAAAATACTAGCTAGTGGCAATGGTAGATGTAATTTATCCAATACTGATTTAGATATGAGTTACTATAATAATGCATTTGTTAACAATATTATTAAAGAAATTAATAGTACTAATTTAAGATGCTATTTTCAAGAACTTGGGCTCATAACTATGCCAGATTCAAGTGGTAGAATTTATCCTATCACTGATATGGCAAGCACCGTTCTTGATATATTATTAAGAAAAATTTCTGAATTACAAATTGAAGTTAAAACGAATACTTTAGTAACAAACATAAACAAAGAAAATGATAAATATATCTTAACAACTAATAATGAATTACACCCATTTGATATTGTCATTCTTGCAACTGGTGGCAAATCTTCAAGTTACCTTGGTTCAAATGGCGAAGGATATGCACTAGCAAAAGAACTTGGGGCAAAAATTACTCCACTAAAACCAGGACTAGTAGGGCTTAAAACAACTAAAGATTCAATAAAAGGCTTAAATGGTATTCGTCAAAAAGTTAATCTAAAGTTGTTCAATGATAAAGATGAATGTATATTTACTGAAAATGGTGAAGTACAGTTTAAAGAAGATGGTATTAGTGGAATAGTAGTGATGAATGCTTCGCGTGTAATCGAAAGAACAAATGAAGATTATAAGTTATATTTAGATTTATTACCTAGTTTAACTAAAGATGATATCCAAATATTTTTTGATATGCATGTAGAATTAGCGTTAGCTGAATGCTTAGAAGGAATACTGCCTAAAATGATGGCAAAATTAATCATGGAAAAAGCTAAATCTTTTAAGAAAGCTATCAACCTACTAAAGAATTATCCTATTGAAATAACTGGTGATTATGGATTTGACCGTTCACAAGTAACATTAGGTGGTGTTAGTTTAGATTGTATTAACAGAAACTTAAATTTAAAAAATCATAAGAATGTATATATATGTGGGGAACTTTTAGATATCGATGGTAAATGTGGGGGATATAATTTACACTTTGCTTTTGCCAGTGGTATATATGTTGCGAAAAGAATTATTGAAGGTATGAAAAATGCTTAGAATAAATAATTTAAAATATGACATAAAAGCCTATGTTACTGATTCAATGTTGTTAGACTATGCCAAAAAACAAATATGTTTAAAACTTAAACTAAAAGATAGTGAAATAAAAGAATTAAAACTACTTAGGAAAAATATTGACGCAAGACAAAATATTGCCTATATTTTTCATGTTTCTTTTGGCCTTTACAATAGAGAAAAAGAACAAATATTACTTAGAAAATATCATTTTGTTGAAAAATATACCCCATTTAATTTAAATGTACCAAAAGTTAAAAACAAGAAAAAGTATCTAGTGGTAGGTATGGGCCCCGCAGGATTATTTTGTGCCTATATCTTAAGTAAAAGTGGCTTAGATGTTTCAATAATTGATCGCGGAAAAAAAGTTGAAGAGCGCTTATTAGATGTTGATAACTTTTTCAAAACTGGTAAACTAAACCAAAATTCTAACATCCAGTTTGGTGAAGGTGGTGCAGGTACTTTTTCAGATGGCAAACTCAACACAGGTAACCATACTGAATTAGTAGAAGCCGTGCTAAAATTGTTTGTTGAGCATGGTGCCCCAAGCAACATCATGTATGAGGCCAAACCACATATTGGTACCGATGTTTTACAAAATATTTTAAAGAATATTAGAAAAACGCTAGAACAACAAAATGTCAAAGTATATTTTGAAACTAAACTAACTAATTTTAAAGAAGAATCTGATGGTATTGTTGCAAATTTTGAAAGTTCAGTATTAAAAACGGAAAAGTACGATGGTATGATTTTAGCTATAGGCCATAGTGCAACCGATACTTATGAAATGTTATATAATAATAATGTTGAAATGAATCCTAAAGCATTCGCTATTGGATTTAGAATTGAACACTTACAAAAAGACATTAGTGAAGCCTTGTATCATGATAAAGCTAAATATCTTCCTCCTGCTTCGTATAAATTAGTAACTCACCTTGCAAGTAGTAGAGCAGCTTATACTTTCTGTATGTGCCCAGGTGGATATGTAGTTAATGCAAGTAGCGAAAATGAACATTTAGTAGTTAATGGCATGAGTAATTTTGCTAGAGACGGTATCAATGCTAATTCGGCCGTACTAGTTGAAATAAAACCTAGTGATTACTATGTAAATAGTCCACTAGATGGTCTTAACTTTCAAAGAATGATTGAGAAGAAGTGTTATAATGTAGGTAAGGATTATGGTGTTCCTGTTCAACGCTATATTGATTTTAAAAACAATCAAATAACAAAAGAAATTGGGAAAATAACTCCTACCATTAAACCAAGGTATATATATGCCAACATTAATGATATCTTGCCCAAATGGATTAATGATTCCCTAAAAGAGGCAATTGAAGCCTTTTCTTTAAAAATAAATGGTTTTAATTGTGATGATGCAATTCTAACTATTCCCGAGACTAGATCATCTAGCCCTATTCAAATTAAAAGAAATGAAAAATATCTAGCAACTAAATATATATATCCAATCGGTGAAGGTGCTGGTTTTTCAGGTGGTATTATGACCAGTGCAATTGATGGAATAAAATGTGCTTTAAAAATAATAGAGGAGATAAATCGTGGAGAATAATAAAATTGAACAATGGATTTCCAGAGACACTCATATTAAACAAGATATGATTAATCGTATGGTCGATTTATTTGATGAAGCTACTATGAAACACTATTATGACTTTATCGATGAAGAAAGAGAAAATACGGATGTCACTAATTATAATAATGAAAAGGCAACAACTAACTACTATGAAAGTTTATTTAAGGTAATTGACTATTTTTTAAATGGTGAAGATCTAAAAGTAGATGATGAAGTAAAAAACGAAATAGATGATATCTTAGAAGCCTTTGAAGCAGATGTTGATGAAAATGGTATAAACACTGAAGAAATACGTAGAGCATTTTTATTACTTGATATAAAGGCATTTAAAAATGTTAATTTTCCACTTGATTTAATCACTCCTGATGTGGTGGGATTAATATTTGCTAAATTAATAAATGCTTGTTATTTTGATAAAAAAGAATTACTAGTGTTAGATCCTAATTTTGGTGTTGGTAATCTAATGTTTACACTTTACAACTATGCAAAAATGGAGATACATATGATAGGAATGGAAAATCACCCCTTACTTGCTTCTGCCGCAATGCATAAGGCCAATATGATGATGATACCATTAGAAATGTACTATCAAGATGCGTTAGAATATCAAGTTTTAGAACCTGACCTAGTTTTAAGTGATTTAGCTACATATGATTATGATAACAGTGAATATCATTCAAAACTTTATGATCAAGGTGTAAAGTATTTTCCGTATCTTGCCATAGAACATGATTTAATGATTGATAAACCACATCTATCTTTTTATTTAGTAAACAATGATTTCTTTAGTCATGATAAAAGTAATTTATTTAATGACTATTTACATGAAAGAGGTCACATTGTATGTTTGATTACGTTACCTACATCGATGTTTCAAAATCAAAATGAAGCTAAGTCTATCTTAGTTATTCAAAATGTTGTAACAACATCAAAAGATATGCATATCTTTATGTTGCCAGATTTTAGTAATAAAGAAAAATTCTTAAACAAATTAGAAGAAGTGGAAGACTTTTTAAAAGAAATAAAAAAATAAGAGGTGTAAAATGATTTTTAGAAAAGCAAATCCCAATGATTTAAAAAACATGAATGAGCTATGGAATGAAGTAGTAAAAGAAGAATACTTCTTAAAACCAATGACTTATGAAGAATTCAGTGATAAATTATTAACTAATCCTGATTTCGATTATGACAGTGTTACAGTTGTTTATGAAAATGAAAAACTAATTGCATTCTCAATTGGTTATTTAAGAAAAAAATACATTGATAACCCTGATGTTGCGGGGATAGTTAATATGATTATGGTAAAGAAAGAATATCGTAAACAAGGAATAGGATCTAAATTATTAAAAGACTTAGAAACTTACTTTAAAGAGCATGGCAGAAATAAGATTGCTGCAGCATACTTTTTACCATCATGTTATTCATGGTATATTCCTAATACTAATAATCACGATCACCCTTGTGCTCCAGGTATTAGACTTAATTCTAATGAATACTTCTTCTTATTACATAGGGGATATGAAACATATGCATATCAAGATGCTTTCCATTTAGATTTATCTGACTATGAATTGAGTGATTCAGTTAATAAAATACTTGAAGAAAATAAAAAAGATGGTATTGTTATTGAATTATACGATGCAAATAAACATTATGGTATCGATGAATTCTATCGTGATTTAAATATATATGATTTTGAAAAAGTAATCAGAGCTAATCTTGAACTTGAAAAACCATACCCATTTTTGGTAGTTGCAAAAGATAACCGAATTGTTGGTTGGACTGGCGCAATGTGGAATGAAGAAAGCGGTAGAGGTCATTTTGATGGTATAGCAATTTTAGAAGAAGTAAGAGGTAGAGGATTAGGAAAAGCTTTATTTAGTAGTCTTGCATATTATAATAAGATGCATGGCGCAAAATTTATGACATTCTATACTGGACTTACTAATCATGCTAGATATATATATATGGGAGCAGGATTCAAAATTGTTCAATCATACGCAAATATGCAGAAGAAATTAAAATAAAAAAATAAGCATATATATCTACTAATGATATATATGCTTTTTATAATTTATTTATTTTATCAACTATACTTTCTAAGTCTTTAGAAAGCTTTTTAAGTTTATCAATAGTGCCCTCTTCAACAATGGCCACTTCATCTTTAATGCAACAAATATAATCTAAACTTACATTAAATATTAAAGACATTTTAATTAAAACACTAATTGTAGGTTCAGATTCACCTGTTTCATATCTAGTTAGTGTTCGTTCGCTTATGTCAAGTTTATCTGCCAATTCTTGTTTTGTCAAGTCATTGTCTTCTCTTAAGTCTTTTATTCGTTTATTCCAATACATTAATGTATGCCACCTTTGACTTCTTTTAAACAATTATAAACTAATTTGTCATAAAAATTTTAAAACAGGTCGAAATTGGCTACTAATGACAAAATTCGACAAATATGGCATTAAAAAAATATTGACTATTACTTGAAGAACTATAGTCAAAAAAAGAATTCGTTATTTGTTTATTATAAATTTGTTGATTATTTAATACCTGGATCTGAGTAAATTTTTTGGACACTTTTTTATAGAATCA
>ULXX01080031.1_pt1 | contig 39036 bp, 35 predicted proteins | sample 1961621 | NCBI WGS metagenome assembly ULXX01 (sample SAMEA4835848, study PRJEB28245) | human gut metagenome | biome: gut microbiome; material: fecal sample | place: Denmark | collected 2008
GGTTTTGTAGGGGGCAGTTTTTTTGTCGATTGCATTAAATATACTTACTCCCGCTCGCGCTAAGTGCGCAATCAGTCCCCCGCCTCAATATCCTGCGGTTTATAGGCGTTGATTTCAGCGAATGCCGTAGTTTATCCTGCCCTCAAACGAGCTATTGTGCGTATCTTGTGCGCGTCATACCGATTGCGCCCCGCGCGAATTTTTTCACCGGCGGCTTCATACTCGCCGACAATCTGCCTCAGCCGAGACGTTTTTATTCCAAGTATTTGCGCGGCTTTTCTTGCAGAAATAAAGTCCGCATGAGAATCGTCTTCGCCTTTTTGAATGCGGAGGATTTCTTCGACGCTTTTGCGCAATGCTTTCAGCTCGGAGAGTATTTCCGAGAGTAATAAGATGATGCTCCTGAGTTGCATTTTTTGCGGTTTCCCTTTTAGTGTGTCGCGGGTGAATGCCTGTTTATCGCGCGCCGATTGCGTGTTGAAAATAAAAAGACGCGCATAGCAAGCCTACTGCGCGCCGGTGAAAAAGGCAACTTGTTTTCGCCAAATTTTAAGTCGTCGGCTTTCCCCTTAATTTCTATGTGGGATGGTGTTATATGGATATATTTCGCATGGCGATCGGGAAAGTCACATCGAGCCGTCTCCGTCGTTGTAGTCATCAAGGTGAGCGTTGCTCTCAATATCTTTCCATGTTTTCCCTTTCAGGAGTATATCGAGAAGTTCGCCGAGTATTGCTATGAATATCAATGCTATTAATTCCATTTTACCTGAATTTGCGCACAGCATCACGCGCGGTTAGAGATTTCTTGCAATGCTTTTTTTCAAATATTTTATATAATTGAGCGGCACATAGGGTTCGTTTTTCCACCAAGAACCCTTTGTGTCTATCAGCAACGTGTTGTCGGAGACTTCGATTTTCAGAAACGCCCGCTGGTAGCCTTTGACATATCTCGCCGATATGGGATTGCCGGCGGAGATGATTTTCCATCCCCTCTCTTGGAGCGAGTTGAGGGTTGCGGCGTGCAATTTGGCTTTGGGGGCGCCGCCGAAATGCTCCGAAAGCTTGGTATAGCCGGCTTTTGCCATTCTGATGGACTTCTCCGTGTTTGTCGAGGCGCATCCGCAAAGAGCCGCCGCCGTTAAACATACAAGTGCGAGTCGTAAGATAGTCTTCATATTTTCTCAAGTTGCTATGATTAAGAAATTGCCGGCGGGCGGGGCAAGAATATTCTCGCCCCGCTTTCGCGATTTTTAGAGTTCAAACCTCACTTTGACCAGCCCCAAATCGGCCGTATTGTCTTTTTTGAAGATCCAGTGTTGGTAGCATAGCGATACCGCCCAGTTGTGCGCGAATTTGTAGGTTCCCTCGACGCTGATGGTGTGGCGGTCGATATAGCCTATGTGGTAATTCCCAACTCCGAAATTGCTGTTTGGCACGTCGGAATAATTGTATTTTAGCGTGAGAGCGAATTTTTTGTAAATCAGGGCTTCTACGCCTCCGCCAAGCCCCCACATGAAGTTTACCCTGTCGGACCAATATCCGTCGTTGTCGGAGGCGGCGTACAAACCGCCGCATCCGGCTTCGATAAACGGCGTAAGCTCAAAATTTTTTTCCACGCGCAGCCTGTAATATCCGCTGATGTAGAGGGGAAATTCAAATTCGTAGCCGTTTACGTTATAATCGCTAGTTTCCAGCCAGTTAAACATTAGCGGGACGGAGGCGTCTATGCCGAAAGTATCCGTCCCGTCCTTGAACAGGTTCCATTTCAGCTCGAAATTTGCCCCTGCGCCGGTATTTGTATCGTAATCGTTCAGCGACGCCTGGTTGACATTTGCGCCGAAAGATATGTAGTTTTTGCCGAAGGCGGTTGCGGAGGCCGCGTAGCCGCCGCGCCTTACTTTCCCGTAGCCCGACCTTTCAGTCTGGGCCCAGTCGGGGCGGATTGCGCTTTCGGCGGCTGCGAACTGCGCGACAAGCAGAGTTGAGAGAATGGGAAGGAGCGTTTTTTTAAGATATGTTTTCATGGTGATTATGTATATACAAAAGCATACATTATAATGCAAGTGAAATCTTCGTGGATACGTAAATCTATTGTAATTTTAAGGGCATGAAACCAAAGCTGTCTTCTAACTTAATTTTGCGGGTGGACGAGGAGCTGAAAAGGAGGCTTGCCGACGTCCAGTCGCAGACCGGATATTCGGTTTCGGAAGTCGTGCGCCAGTGCCTGAACTCTTTTGTGGACTATTTCGACAAAAACGGGTGCATAATTTTGCCGCTCAGCGTCGTTCCGACGCGGGAATTGGAATTGCTGCGGCACTCCAAACGCGCCGGACGCGCAAAGAGGCCGTGAGTTTTTCGCGAAAGGGGCGTTGAGAGGACGTTCCCCGCGCGCCGCGCGGGGAGCGGCTTATTTCGCGCGCTTCGCCTTTCGCGGGCGGGCGGGCATCGTTGGGCGTGCGTGCGCATCCTTTGCGGCCTCGCCCCCGCCGACCCACGTCGGGCGGACGAGCGTTATCATATTTGAGTTTTCGCCCGCGATAGCTGAAACTCTGTTTAGCATATCGGCGAGCCTTCTCACCGCCACGCGCCCGACGAGATCGTTATTCTGTTCCATACCGACCCAATTTTTTACATATCCGCGTTTTTCAAGCTGAAAAAGGCGAGCATTGCCGACTTTTTTTATCTTGCTTAAAATTTCTCTCGTGCTGTCCAACAAATATAAAATCGCGTCTGGCTTATTCGATTCTAACCATTTCTCAAGGTCTTTTCTAAAAGAAGGCGAATTTTCATTCTCTATAAATGGAGGGCAGATATACCGCGGATTTCGTTTCATCTGCGCCCTCAGATAGCCTCCGATTAAAGTTCCTCCGACAAGATCATCCGTGCTTTCTTCAACGACAATCCCGATATTTTTGAATCCCATATTGGAGACTTCTATGTAAGAATTGTATGAAATTAAAAAGTCGTCGGATGCGACTACTTCAAGAGAGGCGTTGTATGTCCTGATTCCGGCGCTCACAAAATAGAAGTCGCGCCAAATCTTTTCATAGCCTTCCGGAAACTCGTTGCCAAATGAGTGCCCAAGGACAATCCCGCCGCGTATTCCGCGCGAGCGGAAAATCCCCGCAAGCTTTTCGGCGTCCGTCCCCGGGGCGTGCATCCAAAATTCGTTAATTGCGTACCCAAGCCGCTCCGATTCTTCGCGTATGCCTTCGTAATAGCGGGGGAGGGTTGGATGCCTTCTCAGCGCATGTTCATCGAGGTTGCCGTTGATTACGGCGATAGTTTCGTAAAATGAATCGCTTTTACTTGCGCGGATTTTAGACATTAGGGTTGAGACGAGCTGGTTTTTCTCGTACCCCATTGATTTCGCAAGCGCTTGAACCATTTTGCGCGTCTTTTCGGAAACCATTGGGGAATTTTTTAACGCAAAAGATACCGCCCCCTTCGACAGATTGGCTTTCTGTGCGATATCGGAAAGTGTCACAACCTTCTTTCGTCCTTTTTTCATTGATATTGCGTTGACTGTTTTTGACCTTTGGAAAGAGCCCCTAAGCGGTCAAGAATAAAGTCTGCATTGGTGGCAATTCCGCGCGCAATTTCCGGGGAAAATCATGCGCGAAAGTTCGGCGGCTGATAATAGTCTTTGCTTCTGTCGGGATTCACCGCCGGCACTATGAATAGAAATACAAGCCATAGGCATGACATTGCCGCCGCCATCAGAAATACAGAGTGAATTGAGGTGAAGGACAATCCAAACTTGTCCCATCCGGCGGAGAGCATTCCGCTTGCGAGCAATGCCGATGATATAAAACCTCCGAACATCCTTCCGCCGCAAAAGAAAGTGTTAAAAAATGAGAGCGACATTACTTTGTTGTCGGGCGCAGACACGGAATACATTTCGGCTGAAGCAAAACAGAAAAAGCACGCGAGCGCAACGCAGTTTAGAAAAATTATTGCGCAGACAATTTCGAGCAGATGCGGCGTATTTTCACCGCATAAAAACAGCGCCGCAGGTATTGCAATGAAAGCCGCATGTATTGTCAGAAGCATTCTTTTTGAGCCCAGCAGTTTCAGCAGTTTCCCAAAAATCAGGTACCCGGCAATGCTCCCTGCAATGCCGAAAGTTGCGACTGTCTGGACTGTGCTTACGCCGTGGTCGAGCGTCTGTTTTAGATATACAAAAGTCAGGGGCTGTATCAGAAACGCCACTATCGCAATTCCCATCATATATATTGAAAACGATGTCAGGCAGCTGTTAGCCGTAGCCGCTTTAAGAGAGTCGAGAATGTGCTCGCTTTTCTTTTCAAGCGGAGGGAGGTCGAGAAAATATGTGAACGCCGCCCGCGCGAATTGCAGAACAGCGCATACGGCTATCAAAATTTGAAGAAGCCAAACCGGCGGATGTTCGCCCATCGCCCGTGCCGTCACAAAGAAAAATGTTCCGGCAAAAACCGTATAAAAAAATCTCAGAATACCGAAGTATCCGCCGCGTTCGGAAGGAGCAACGAAAGAATCGACTATCGGATACCAAGTCGCCCCGAATATCGGCCGTGCTATGCAATATACAAAGCACATACCAACAACAAAATATTTTGCGGAGCTCCCCATTGCGGCCGCGCCCGCCATCAAAAGGCAAGCCGCGCAGCCTATTGCGCAGGAAAGATACATGCTCTTTTTCAATCCGATTTTCTCAACGAGAAGGCCGCTCGGGATTTGCAAGAGCAGGGCGATGAATCCGGTTGCTCCTGCCATTAGCATATTCAGGGATTCGTCGCCGCCGAGCAGAGCTACGTAGGAAATTAAAATCGCGGAACTGTCGAGCATAACTTCCGACAAACTCCCAAAGCAATTTGCGACAATAGACCACGCCTGTATTTTACGGCGTTTGCTTTTTGGCATTCTCTCGGCAAATGTCTGCTCCATCAATATCCTCCCGCTTTTTACAAGTTTATTCCCAACCGCAGTAATCGCGTATTTCCGCTGCGTTGGAGTAGAAAAATTTCTCGGCCTCTTCCTTCTGCCCCCATCGCCAATAGACTGAGCCTACAAGCTCAAAATACAGTTTCCAAAATTCAAATATTTTAAGAGCCGCCGCGTTGTCGGCCTCGGCGCCGTAGAATTGGTCGGTCGCGAACAACGTCTTTTGGTTAAAGAATCTCAGCGACTCTGAGCCGTCGTTGCATTTCTTGTCGAAGAACGAGGGCAGGTCGCCTACGCACCTGCGGAATCCGCTTACATCGCACGTTATGTTTTTATAGTAGTATAAATTTTGCTCGGTCTGTTCGATATAGGGCCAGCCCAAATGCCCCTGCATTATTTTAAGATCCGGAAAGGCTTCGGCTATCGCCGCCAAATTTTGCGGCTGCATATTTATCGGACCAAAAGAGCGCTTGCTCTTTTCTATCCCCCATGCCGGCCCTTTTGCCACGAGCCCCGTATGGAATAATACGGGCATTCTAAGCGCCTGCGCGCGCTCGTATATCGGGAAATACCGTTCGTCTGAATACGGGAAATGAGGCTTGTAGGGCTTTAACCCCACAAAGCCCATCTCCTTCAAAATGTCCGGCTGCTCAGCAGCGCCGTCCAGGTCAAGATAGCCAAAGGCCCTCACTACACCTTTGAAATCTTTTGTCGCCTGCAATATTTCTTCGCGGGTGGCAAATTCAATTCCGTTCAAACGCACTCCGGAGAGATCCATAAGCCAGATCTCCTCAAATATTCCGGACTCGACTATTTTATCGAATCCTTTGGCGTTTCTGCGCAGGTGGGCGTGGGCTTCTATGGCTTTCATCTTATATTAGATATTGAACTTTGGCTTTTGAGCAGTTCCCTTGTCGGTGACGATAAGAAGGTTTTTGTGGTAGCGCGCATGTGTCACTGGATAATCGTCGCCGGGCTGTCCGAGCGCCGATATTCGCAATATCGTGTTTGCCCACAAAAATTCCGTTGATTCGTTTCTCGTCATAAGCAGCATTCTGCGCGCCTGCAAGCATTGTTTCATGCCCATGGTAATTGCGCGCCGCGGGAAGTTCTCCAGATTGCCGCCTACGCCGCAATGCCTTGTTGAATCTATTGTGCGGGTGAACTCGTTGATTTCAAGAATTCGCGGATTGGATTCGGCGACTCCTTCACCGGGTTCATTGAAGGCAACATGCCCGTGAATGCCTATGCCGCCGTAGCAGACTTCTATGCCGCCGGCGTCCTCTATCATTTTGGGAAGATCCTTTATATTTTCGGGGGTTGGGAAAATTATTTGGGATTCTGGCATCATTAGATCCGGGCGGATTCTATTGAAAAGCAGGGGGCCTATCTGCCCGCGGAAACTCAGCGGATTGCTCATGGGAATGAGCTCGTCCTTTTCATCGTCCACGTACTCGTCCATAAAGAAAAACCGCACGTTTTTAAGGCTGAGGTTGCGGTAGTTTATTTTTTCGGCCATAATGCGGTAAGGCTGCGTGGGGCCAACAGGCATTATAAAAGATACGATATTATCGCCCTTTGCCGCTTTCTCGAATTCGTTTACCATTTCTTCGGCGAGAAATTCGTAAACTTCGTCGAGAGTGTCGAAGACTTTGAGTTGTCCGTTGGATTGTTTTATTAGTTCGTCGGTGTCCAGTGCGAGAATCCTGCGGACTTCCTCTTTGCGTTTTTGACGCGTCATTAGTTCCATTTTTTGCCTTTCTTTAAATTTATTCGGCGTTTCAATAAATGCCTGCCGAAATTGAATCCTTCTTTTATTTAGCAAGAAAGACGTCCGCAAGTGAAAATCCCGCTTTTTTATCTAAACCGTTAAGAAGATGCGGGGCGGCTTGCCGCCATGGAAAGGGGCGGGAAACGCCCCGCAGAGAGGGCAAAGCTCTTGCGCGGTTGCCATCGCGCCCGTCCTCTCTGTTTGCCGACAAAAAAACGAATCTCCCGCAGGGAAATTCGTTTTCGCCGAACCGCCGCGATTGCGCCGCCGCGTTCAAGCCCCGCATTTTACCGGATTTTGCGCCGCCTGGAGATTGCGAGCGCGAGGGCCGCGGCTCCGAAGATTGCCGCAAGCGTTGCCGGTTCGGGCACCTGCGCTATTGAGACCGAAAGGGCGTTCTTTCCGAATAGAAGCTCGTATGAAAATCCGTCGGGGCCGATTACCGAAACGGAGGCGTCGTTTACGCCGAAGTCGGAGGATTCATAGGTTATCAATTCGCGCACGATCGACTCCTGTGTTTCAAGGAGGGCGGCAAATTCCTCGGCCACCCCGTCGGCAAATTCAAGCTCTATCGCCAGTCCGCCCGCGTTTTCACCCTTTGAAAGCGCGCCCGAGAGCGCGACTTGTGAATTGAAGTCAATGCCTACCGCAAGCTTTACCGTTCCGCCGCTCCACGACATTGAATCGGCGTTTAAAACATTGTCGGTAACAGTGCCGCCATTGTCATACACAGACAGCACACCGCCTTCGACAGAAATCGCGCCCGCGTTTTTGGCAACCATGCTGAGCTCGCCGCTATTTACCGTTACGGAAGTCAATTCGCTTTCGCTGTTGCTAAGATGCTGAACCGCGCCGGCAGAACCGTTCATCGTGAGGTGGACGGATTTGTTTGTCGAGGGTCCCCAGTCGGGGTTTGACAGCGATATTTTCCCGTCGAAGACGCGCGATTGGGAATTTGTAAGCTCTATGTATCCCGCCGCCGTTCCGTCGCCGCCCTCTACGGTTATTCCTCCCTGGCCGGTTATCCCGCCAAGCCTAATGTAAGAGTTCACGATCGGTCCCGTCGCATTTAACAGCGAGTATTTTGCGAGGTTGAGGGTTCCGGCGTCGATTATCGGATTCGTGTTTGAGCCGCCGCCGTCCACTTCTATATACGCGCCTTGCTCGCAGTTCAAGATGTCGGCCTTGATGTATGAGGCCCTGAAATAGAGAGAGTTTGATTGCGTTTTCAGCGTCATCGTTCCGGTGCCGTTCTCGTTTGTGGCGTCGAAAGTGGCGTTGTAGGAGAAAAACTGGTTCCAATAGTTGCCGCCGTCGATAGTAATCGAATTTGCTTTCAGCGTTCCGCCTGCGGCAAGGCCCTTTTGGTGGACCTTTTCGCCGGTAACATTCCAGACGAGTTCATCCACCACGGCGACTCCGGAAATAACGAGGTTGTTGTTCGAAAGGTCCTGCAATTCTATGAGGACTTTGGAGCTTTCGGAAGGAACCCCGTTCGACCAGTTCGCGGGGTCGTTCCAGTTATAGTTCGCTCCGCTGCCGCCCGTAAAAACAGTGTCATAGGCTTGGGCAAAGAGCGAGGATGCAAGAAATGCAGAATATAGAGTTGTTTTCATTTTCATTAAATTGCAATTTAATCAAGTTTTTAACTATGTCAAGCTTTAAATATTACTCCATTCCCTCCGCAAACGGGCATAAAGCCTCCCGTTTCCATAGAAAGTGGGCGGCATTGCTTCCATTGAAGGGGGCACGAGGCGTGCCAGCCATAGAAGAGGCTGACGCCCCTTACGAAGATTGGCTTTGCCAATACTTCTATCCCCTCCTCAATCCCCCAATAAAAAACGAACCTCCCACATGAGAGGTTCGTTAACGTTTCCGGAGTTCGCTCCCCCAAACCCCAGCTTCCCCTATTTGGCGCAATGATTTTGGAGCTAAAAACGTGGCGCAAGCGAAACGGCGGGTTGAAGCGTATTGACATACGCGAAAGTCGCCGTTATCCGTTATCCCACAAAAAAACGGACCTCCCACATGAGAGGTTCGTTAACGTTTCCAGAGTTCGTTCCGAAAAGCCAAAGGTTTCCGATTTGGCGCAATGATTTTGGATGAAGAGCGAGGGCGGCACGGGCCGCCAGCCATTGAAGGGGCTTCGCCCCTTACGCCCATTGCTTCGCAATAGGGCTATCCCCACTATTTCGGAGTTCGTTCCGAAAAACCAAAGGTTCCCCTATTTGGCGCAATGATTTTGGAGCTAAAAACGGGGCGCAAGCGAAACGGCGGGTTGAAGCGTATTAAACATACGCGAAAGTCGCCGTTATCGCGCAGCAACTCGTTTTTAGCCCAAAAGCATTCGCCAAATCAGGCGACGCGCTCCACAACAACCGGCGACGGATTCGGACGGCGCGGAGCAAGCCTGTAAGCGTTCCTAAGATAGTCTATCGCCGAATCGAGGTTAGTTTCGTCGTTGTAGTGAATCATAAGCAGCGGTTCGCCCTGTTTTACCTGCGTACCTATTTTCTTTATTTCTGTGACACCTACATACGGGTCTATTTTGCCCGTCTTGGTTTTTGCCAAGATTTGCACGGCGCGGGCAATCATGCCCGAGTTTATGTTGTGGACATACCCGCGCTTGGGCGCCGGCAGTTTGCGGACATGCTTTGGCATCGGATACTGGGAGGGATCTTCGAGCCACGGCGCGCTTCCGCTCTGGGCTTTTATCATCTCCAAGAATTTTTTAAGTGCCGAACCGTCTTCTATGACGCGCTCCACAGACTGTTTTGCCGACAATGTGGAGCCGGCAACCCCAGCGAGCCTCAAAATTTCCATTCCGAGCTTCAATACGAGTTCCTTAATGTCGTCGCTGCCGCCGCCGCGGAGGAAGTCGAGAGCTTCGAGAACTTCCAGCCCCATTCCTACGGAGTCGCCAAGAGGTTGGTTCATATCGGTGATGAGGGCGACACATCTGTGCTTCATTACGCGTGCAACGCGGGTAATAGTGCGGGCGAGTTGGCGAGCCTGTTCGATATCGCGCAGGTAGGAGCCGTTGCCCCATTTTACGTCCACAACCAAACCGTCCGCGCCGATTGCAAATTTTTTGCTCAGCACGCTTGCGGTAATAAGCGGAAGGCTCGGGATAGTCGCCGTCATGTGGCGCATATTGTAAATTTTTTCGTCGACGGGCGAAATGGAATTGTCGTGTTCGCAGATTGCGCAGCCGATAGTGGAGAGCTGCTTTTGGAATTCGTCGAGGGTAAGTTTTGTTTTAAAGCCGGGAATGGAAGCCATTTTGTCTTCGACAGTCAGGACGAAGTCTTCGTCCGGGCTCGTCATGCCGGGGACTACAACGCCGCAAGCGGCGCCCACGGCGGCGAGGATTAGCGAAGTTTTATCTCCGACGCCTCCGGTTGAGTATTTTGCAACTTTTGGCCTTGTAATGTGGGAGAGGTCGAGAGTTTCGCCGGTGAGAATCATTTCATCGGCGAAAACGGCAGTTTCCTGCGCCGCCATATCTTTGAAGTAGATTGCCATTATGAGGGCTGCCATTTGCGAGTCAGGCATTTCGTCGTCGAGAATTGAATCGACAATATTGCGAACTTCTTCTTCCGTGAACTCGTGCCCGTCGCGCTTCTTTTCGATTAGGTAGGCGTATGATGCTTTGGTTGATGGTTTTCCGATGATTTTACGTATGGCCATAGTTGGAAGTTATTATCTCGATAATTATTAAAATTGCACGACCTTCGCAAAATCGAGATTTTTACGCGGTCTATCTCCCTTAGTCTTTTAAAGTGTATATTTTTTGAAAAAAGTCGAGCTTAAAATCGCGTGTTTTAGGTACATTTATTGATAATAAGCGACATTTATCATTTTATTGAGACAATTTCAAAGTGTAGGCGTTCATAATTTTTGGACCAAAAGTCTTTTTTTAGCTTGGCAATTCTATTCAAAAGGCTAAAAAGTGGTGAAAATGGGTGAAAAGTTAAACAACGCGGACGGACAGACTTTCGAACAGTCGCTCGAAGAGCTCGAAACCATTCTGTCGGAGCTTGAAAACTCAAAAGTCCCTCTCGATAAGCTGGTGGAAAAATACTCCCGCGCCAAAAAGTGTCTGGCGGATTGCCGCAAAAAACTCGATGCGGCGGAACTGAAAATCGGCAAATTGTCGGGCGGGACTATCGAAGAATTCCCCGTGGATTCGGAGTGATATCCGAATCGCGGCAAGTACATGTGAAATATGTCCATACTCTCAAATATAAAATCTCCCGAAGACGTAAAAGCGCTTGCTCCGCAACAATTACAAGAGCTCGCAGCCGAAATTAGAAAACAAATTATCGACGTCACTTCAAAAAAAGGCGGCCATGTATCTCCAAATCTCGGGGTCGTGGAATTGACAATCGCGCTGCACAGGGTCTTCTCAACGCCGAAAGACAAGATATTTTTCGACGTATCGCACCAATGCTATACGCACAAGCTCCTTACCGGCAGAAACAACGAGAGATTTGAGGGGCTGAGGCAGACCGACGGCATAAGCGGATTCTGCAATAGGTTTGAGAGCGAGCACGACGCCTTCGGAGCCGGCCACGCAGGAACGGCGGCGTCCGCGGCATTGGGTTTTGCGGCCGCCCGCGACAGAAACGGAACTGACGAAAATATCGTGGCGGTTCTCGGAGACGCAGCCCTTACAAACGGTGTGACTTTTGAGGCGTTCAACAATATCGCCACAACTACCAAGAAAATGATTGTCGTGCTAAACGACAACGAGATGTCGATAGCAAAAAATGTCGGGGCGATTGCAAAATACCTGAACGAAGTCATTACGAATCCGCTCAACAACCGCCTCTATTCAGATATGAACGCTTTTCTGAAAACCCTTTTCGGAGAGCCGGCGGTAAAGTTCACGGAAAAAGTCGCGCGCGACGCCAAGGGTTTTCTTTTGCCGTCGTCATTTTTTGAATATTTTGGATTTATGTACCTCGGCCCGATAGACGGCCACGATATCCCGCTGCTTGAAAAATACCTAAATTATTGCAAGCGCTCTACAAAGCCCATTCTTTTGCACATTCTCACAAAAAAGGGCAAAGGGTTGGAGGTTGCAATGCGCAACCCCGAAAAATTCCACGGCGCGACTCCGTACGATATTGTCACCGGAGAGTCAACTTCAAATGCCGACAAGTCTATACCCAACTACCAGGACGCGATGGGCAAAACCCTCTTAAAGCTTGCCCAGAAGGATCCCAAGATTGTCGGGATTACGGCGGCGATGGCGTCGGGAACAGGGCTGTCGTGTTTGAAGAAGGAATTGCCTTCGCAGTTTTTTGACGTCGGCATAGCTGAGGAGCACGCGGCGGTCTTTGCCGCCGGAATGGCCTGCCAGGGCTTTAAGCCCGTAGCCGCTATATATTCTACTTTTATGCAGCGCGCCTTCGACTGCGCCATGCACGATGTATGCCTACAAAAACTTCCGGTGACCTTCTGCCTCGACCGCGCGGGATTGAGCCCGAACGATGGGGCTACCCACCACGGACTTTTTGACATATCGTTTTTGAGGCCACTGCCCAACGCTATTGTAATGCAGCCGGCAAACGAGGACGAGCTTGCCGATATGCTCTATACGTCGGTGGAATCCGGCAAACCGTGCTTTATACGCTACCCGCGCGGCAAGGGCGAGGGCGTTCCGATGAAGGAATTCCCGGAAAAAATCGAAATCGGCAAAGCCCAAGTATTGAGGGAATCCGATTCTACCGCGGTAATTTGGGCTCTCGGAAATATGGTAAAAGAGGCGATGAAGGCAGCAGAAGCCATCGAGACCGAGCTTGGAGTGAAAGTCGGGGTCGTGAACGCGCGTTTTGTCAAGCCGCTCGACCGCGAGCTTCTGCTTGCGCAGGCGGACAAGAACAAACTTATCGTTACTCTTGAAGACCACGTTGCGGCGGGAGGTTTTGGAAGCGCTGTTGCTGAGGCTCTGCTTGCCGCGCGCAAAAAATGCGACGTATGCATTATCGGCTGGCCCGATATGTTTATCCCCCATGGAACAGATGTAGCCACTCTCCGCGCGCAGTTTGGAATGAGCACAACCCAGATAATTGAGCGCATAAAAAAGGCGATTTCCGAGTGCGCATAAAAAGGCGTTTTTACGGGGCGGAGGTAATAGAAGTTCCCGCAGCTTGCAAAAACACGGTGCATCGCAGGCGCGGCATATTTTAAATATGCTTGGCGCTTTTTTTATGCAGGTTGCGGTATTTTTTTTGTATAGTTTCCGAACCGTTGCGGCGGAATTTTAATTCGCAATGGGAGAGAATGTAGATTTTTTGCCGATTGCCTCTAATTTAAAATTTTTGCAACGCGCAAAAGGGTGGCATTCCGTCAATATTGCGAGAGTTTTATTACCGCAATGGATATAGCCATTACTACTATGGAAAACGGCGCGCCGAATTTAAAAAAGTCCGCGAATTTGTATCCGCCAGGGTTCATCACCAACATATTTACGGGAGACGAAAGCGGCGAGATAAACGCGGTTGACGACGCCACCGCGACTGCCATCTCAAATCCGTGCGGATCAATGCCCATAATTTGAGCCGCCGCAATCGCAACGGGCGCGTACAAAATTGCAGTGACAGTGTTTGCTATAAACATAACCGTAAACATTGCCAGTGCAAACAGCCCGGCCATCACGGCGGTTTGCCCGTATCCGCCGAGAAGCCCTATCATCGCGTCGGCCGCCAGCCGCACTCCGCCGGTTTTTTCAAGCGCCGTTGCAAAAGGCATCATGCAGATTATTAGAATTAAGGCGGGCCAATATACCGACTTGTACGCTTCGTCCATGCTTATGCACTTGAATGCAACCATCATTGCACAGCAAATCCCCGCCGCTACAACATTTTCGACAGCCCCCGTCACCATAAGCGCAACCATCGTGAGTAGGCTCAATATCGCAGCCCACGCCCGACCGGGCGAAGTCACAGCCAGATCCGACTCCTCCGGCAAATTTAAAATTATGAAATCGCGGTTTTGAGATTTCAGGCGCTTTATGGCAGTCCATGCGCCAAAAACGAGGAGTATGTCACCCATTCTGAGGCGGTGTGTAAGTATGTCGCCTTCAACCGCCGAACTATTGCGCCTAAGGCCAATCGCGTTGAGTCCGTGTGTGCTTCCGAACTTTACTTCTCTCAAAGTTTTCCCTATTAAAGACGACTCCGGAAGAATGGTGATTTCCGCCATTCCCATTTCCGCTGAATGCTCCGAGAAATATTCCCCCGATATAGGAAGCGGATTCAGCATCATTTCTTCGGCGCCGGCAAAATCGCGCGATTGCCCGTAGGCATTGCAAAGCAAAATATCGCCAGCCAAAATCCGCGTATCGGCAGTCGGGGCTACGAGCGATTTCTCGAGACGGCTTCTGCGCTCTATGCACAAAATGCTCGTCGCCCAATTTTCCCTTAGTTTCAGCTCCGAAATTTCCATTCCAACTATCGGCGAGCCTGCCGGGACCTCAAATATCTTCTGTTGGGAGTCGAGGGCATACGCGCGGATAAAGTCCGAGAATTTCAGCCGCGGCTCGCCTTTTCGAGCGTCGTTTGCCCCGCGCAGGAATTTGCGCGTAAAGAGCATATAAATAATTCCGGCTGCAAGCACCGAAATTCCGATTGGGGTGACGTCGAAGAATCCGAAACCGTCGTATCCCTCTTTTATAAGTGCGCCGTTGGCGATGAGGTTTGGGGAGGTTGCTATGAGGGTAGTCATTCCGCTTGTGATGCCCGCAAATGCAAGCGGCATCATTAGGCGCGAGGGCGGCATTCCGCGGCGGCTGCAAATGCTTAGTGTGACGGGTATGAAAATCGCAACCACGCCTGTCGTGCTCATAACGGAGCCCATGATTGCAACGGATACCATGAGAGTAATTACAAGCGATGTTTCGGATTTTTTTGAGCGCTTTAAAATCCAGTCTCCGACTGCGGAAGAAACTCCAGTTTTTGCGAGGCCAGCACTGATTACAAACATTAGGGCTATAATTATTATACTGCTGTCGGAAAATGCGGCGAGCGCTTCGTACGGTTCCACGATTCCGGAGATAACGAGGATAATAAAGGCGCAGGCGGCGACTGCGTCCATGCGTGGACGCCCTATTATGAAGGCCGCCATACACAAAAGCAGAAGCAATAATACAAAAATTAGTTGAAGATTCATTGGATATTGTCAGTCGCAAACGTTTTTTACACTATATGTAGAAATAAAGGGAAAATTTTCAATCTATAAAGGGCGGAGGCCGCCCAATAAAATTTTCTCAAAGTTTTTTTATAAGGCGAATAAGAAAGTGCGGAGACTGGGAAGCGCGTAAAAAACGGAAAATTAAAGCACTAAAAAAGGCTTTTTTATTCGATAAATCCGAAATAAGAAGGCGCATAAGAAGTTAGAAAAACGAAAATAAAATAGATGTTTTATATGTAAAAATAAATGTTTGACAATGAAATAGAATAAAGCCATGAATGATTTACTCAATCGTTTGACTGCTATGAAAAAGCTATATCTACTACCATTGTTTTTTATGTCTGTCGTTTTAAATGCGACTGATTACAATTGGGCCGGATTGCCTACCGACACCGGTAATCTAAATTGGTCCGATTTTTCAAATTGGGATCCGGTAGGCGCTCCCGCCGGCTTTGACGATGTTTACTTTAACGACTTTACCGTTGCAGTCGGCAGTGGGGGATCTTACAACATTCAAGGTTTAACTGAGGTTAACGACCTTACGATAAAAAATCTCGTAATTCCAGATCCGCTTAGGTTCTTTATATATACTACGGGAGACAATCCAACTATAAACGGAAATGTGTATATAGGAAACATAGATATAGATACGGGAGCTGGCGGAGAATGGCGTAGCCCCAATATAAGGGGACAAGATGCGAATATGGTTATAAAGGGAAGCATATATATAAAGGCCGACAGCACGACCACCCAAGTAAATGCCTCACAATTAACTTTGGGTGGAACCAATACGAGCGGATTCTTCAAATCTCTTTCAATCGGCGAAAATGCGGCAGTTGATGCCTCCACTGGATATAAGACAGCTGTGTACCTTGATGCCACTTATGCTGGGGCTACTCTTGAACTCGCCGGGGCAAATCCGGACGGCGATACCTCAAACTGGGCAGTTATCCATGGAGTTGTGAAGATGAATAATTCCGCAGATGGCTCTAAATACGCAAGTCTATTGATAGGAAGGAATGAGGAAGATGGAAAGTTTAAGGATTCGTACGTTTCAGTCGGCGGTTTGAGCGGCACCGGCAGGATAAGCACAAAATTAATAAGCGACGCCTCCAATGCGGCGACTTCGCATTTGACTTTCACAAACGCAGAAGGGGTAAACACTGTCTTTAACGGGTATATTGCCAGAACAAATAAAAATTACAAAGACAATGTAGCGTTTATAATGGACGGCGCGGGGACGCAGACTCTTTCGCTTTCCGGAAATACGGCAGGTGTCGTTGGAGTGACTGTAAAAAATGGAACGTTGTATTACAACAATGAGAGCTCCTCCGGAAGACTCGTTATGGAAGGCGGCAAGTTTGGCGCTGCAAACGGGAGCGCAGAGTTCGATTCGGCACTCTGGAGCGGCGGCAAAATATCTTACGCAAACCACGAGGCGTTTCCTGGAGGCACTCCCGAAATGATAATAATAAACGGAGAGTTTGAAAAGGCGTCAGACGGGCAGATTGCTATCGACTTCGAGGGATTGGACGCGACAGACTTTATTGGGGACTCCTTCTATTTGATATCGGCAGACACGACAAAGGGATTTTTGGACGATGCGAACGATGACTTTGTTGCTGAGAATCTAAAAAATGCCATTGCGGACTTTGCGTGGAACGGAGGAACTCTGCAAGTGACGTTTAATCAGGTTCCCGAACCCGCGGAGATTGCCGTATTTATTGGGGCTCTTGCGCTTATATTTGCAATTCGCCGCAGGAGAAAATAACGGCAACATATGTTAAAAAAAAGGGCTCCTATTTTAGGAGCCCTTTTTATTGTTTGTGAAAGGAGAATTTCTTGTCCGCAGGACGAGTTTGAAAATAAAAAATACGCTCAAGCCGATATTTTTTGCGCTCTGCGAAAATTGAAGCCGGTTTTAGCCGACTTCCTTCTTACCCAAGACGAAAAAAAAGTATAAAAACGGCTCGCCATAAAATTCCCCATGAGAAGTTTTGGCATATTGGGGAAGCGCACCTTTTGCTTTATGGGAAAGATTATAAGCGCGTTTTCGCGCCTAATGCCGCGCCTTGTGCGTGGACAGGGGCGTTTATCGGCGCAGTTTGTCGGGCAGGATTTTTACAAGCTCTTTCAGGTTCTGGGCGCATTGCTTTTTGCAGACCAAAGTCGCGTCGGGCGAATGCACTACAATAATGTCTTCAACTCCAAGCAGGGCAGTGGCGCGCCCCGCAGCGTCAAATACGAGGCAGTCTTTAGAATCCTTTGCGTAGAGCTCGCCAATGACGGTGTTGCCGTCCGCGTCTTTCGGGCAGTGACGCTCGACTGCAGTCCACGAGCCAACGTCGTCCCAGTCGAATTTCGCGGGAACTGTCCATGCGTTGTCGGCGCGCTCCATGACGGAAAAATCTATGCTGATTTTTTCGATTTGCGGATACAGTTCGCTCGCAGTCTTGTTGAAATCGGCCGCGGACTCGATGCGCCTAAGTATGTCTCCGGCGCCATTCAAATTTTTGTCTATCGCCGATAAAATGGAAGACGTTTTCCATACGAATATTCCGGCGTTCCAAAAAAACTCGCCGCTGTTTAAATACTCGGTCGCCCTTTCAAGGTTCGGTTTCTCGAAAAAACGGGAAACTTTGTAGTATTCTCCACCGCCAAATTTTTCGCCCTTGCGGATATATCCATACCCCGTGGCGGGGAATGTGGGGGTTATGCCTATTGTGACGAGCTTGTCTCCGCTTTCGGCGAGGCGGAAGGCCTCGCCAAGCGTCTCCGAAAACGCCCGTACGTCCTTTACAACATGGTCCGAGGGCAGCACCGCGAAAGAGCAGTCGCTACCTCCGGAAATCCTTTTCAGGTAGGCGGCGGAAAATCCAATCGCCGCGGTGGTGTCGCGCCCGGCGGGCTCAACGAGAATTTTATCGCGCGCTATTTCGGGGCAGGCAAGCGTTATCGCCTCTACTTGCTCGGGGTTCGTGACTACAAAAATATTTTCGCCGCCCACGGTTTCGCGCGCCCTACTGTAAGTCATAGACAACAGGCAAGCGTCGCCCCCGACGACATTCCAAAGATGCTTGGGTTTGCTCTTGCGGCTCAGCGGCCAGAATCTCTCTCCCGCGCCGCCAGCCATTATCACAACGTATCTTTCCATTTGTTTGCAGTTTTTTATATAGTATCCCCGCATAGCGACAGCCTGTCAAATTTTTTGAAAAAATATAGAAGGGGTTTACGAAAGAATTTGCAAAATTTTTTCGAGGCTGCTATAAACCAATAAGAAAGGCGGTTTGCATGGCGAAACATTTTTGGACTATCCTATTGGCAATTTGCTATCTGGTTTTATTCGTTGCGTTATTTTTTCTGTTCGTTTCGGACAATTTTTATTCGTATAAAAATTACGGAAGTTTTACATATTTTTCCTACATACCGTTTGGAATGTTTGTTGTATGCGCATTGGCGGTCTATGTATTGTCTGCGTTTATGCGGTTTATCAGCGCGAGGGTCTCGGTTGCAATAGTCTTGGGATTTGCCGTTGCGTGGATTGTTGTGTTGTCAGACGTTAACCTTTTTTGCGGAAGGGGAATACACAAGAGTTTTATGCTGTCGATGTGGGCGCTCTCGATGGTTTTTCTCGCGGGGGCGCCGGCAATGCTTGCCGCATGCGCGCTTTCTATTGCGGAGTCTGGAAGGGCGAGAAGATCGTGGGTGGTTTGCGCGCTTGCGGCGGCGGTATTCGCATATTTTTGCGCAATGGAAATGGCGGGTATGGCTCTGTTTATAGCTGTGGGGGTTGGGATTGCGCTCGCGGTTTTGTGGGTCGCTTCTCGGGTGCGCGGGAAAGCGGCGAGCTGAAATATGTTCCCTCGCAAAATTCGCCTCCCCAAAAATTGCGCAGCTTTTGCCTTTTTATGAAAAGTTTGCCAATAACCCCGTTAAAATCCCGCTCGCGTCAGAGTAGTTTTTTTGCGAATGCCATGGTACAATGCCCATGTCGGCTAATTGCGGGTGCTTCGCCCCGAATAAAGGCATAGGTAAAGCCGAAGGACATATTTAATGCGCTCTCCCGCCGCGGTGAATATGCGCGCGCCTGAGGTTTTAGAGCGTTATTTGCCGGGAGTGGCGGCGCTGTTTGGCGCGGGTTGCGGGTTTTCCTCTTTCATAGCGCGTATTGTTCTAACGCGCGGCAGGAAGTACGCCACTATACCCAAAAGCGGGAAGAAAGAACACAATTCGTACACAAATTCTATGCTCGAATGGTCGGCTATTTTCCCGAGAACTGCGGACGATATCCCTGCTATCCCAAACGCAAACCCGAAAAATATACCCGAAACGAGTCCGACTTTCATGGGCAATAATTCCTGCGCATAAACGAGTATCGCCGAAAACGCCGAAGATATTATAAAGCCAATTATGATGCTTAGTACAACCGTCCAAGTCAGATTTGCGTAAGGCATCATCAGGGCGAAGGGCGCCGAGCCGAGTATCGACCACCATATGACGAGCCTTCTGCCGACTTTATCGCCCACGGGTCCGCCGATTAGCGTCCCCAGCGCCGCCGAAAATAGATATACAAAAAGCAATACCTGCGCCGTTTGGACGCTTGTCCCAAACTTTGACATCAAATAAAACGTGTAGTAGTTTGAAATGCTCACCGTATAGAAATTCTTCGAGAAAACCAGAAACATCAGTATGAACATTACAAACCATACTGTTTTCGACGGCAAGGTTCCGCCCGTCTGCCCTGCGGGTTGGGCAGGCGGAAGCGTTTGGGCTTTTCTCTCCGATATTTGCGCCGAGTACCACCTGCACGCGGGTATGAGAGCGATAATTGCAAGAGCTGCGAGAACCCCGAACTTTGCGACTCCCTCCTGCTGCCTTACAAAAAGCGCGGCAAGCAGCGGTCCGAAGGAAAATCCGCACGACCCCCCGACCTGAAATATCGATTGCGCCAACCCCCGCCGCCCGCCCGACGCCAGGGAAGTTATTCTCGAAGCCTCAGGGTGTATAATCGACGAGCCTATTCCCGAAACAAAGACGGCGCCCATAAGCGCATGCACGCTGCTTGCCACGGAAATCAGAATAAGCCCGCTCATAGTGCAAAGCATTCCAAGCGGAAGAAACCACCCTATCGGGCGCTTGTCGAATGCGTATCCGAAAATCGGCTGCATTATAGACGCAGAAATCTGATAGGTAAGTGCTACAATTCCTATTTCTGCATATGAGAGGTTGAGGCTTGTTTTAAGCAGCGGGTAAATGGCGGAGATGATAGACTGCATTGCGTCGTTGAGCCCGTGCGCGAGCGACAACGCCGCGAGTATCCCAATCATAAAACCGCCGCGAGCATTTTTTGACATATATTGAATATCCACCCGCTTTAATCCGAAAGCAAGCAATTTGCCTTTTGTTGAACAGTATTTTTTAATTGCGGCTATTTTTGTTCCCGAGCGCGAAAAGTTAAATAGTTTCGTTATTATATAATAGAGAGGTTCGGGCGCGGGGAATCGGAAATTTTTTTGCAAATTGAATTTGCTTGGCGCGGCGGGCATTTACCACAGCTCAAAGGGTGAGGGCGGCGGCAATGGCAGAATTTTCTTAGCCTTTTTTATTCTGGAAATATTTATGGGTCATAAATTTTTCGCGCTGAGAATTTTTATGTTTTTTTGAATTTTCTATTTGGGATTCGGAATTTTTATAGATATTGATATGCGCGCGCATCTTGGCGAAGCTTGCCAATCGGGCATTGTCGGCGCTTTTTGGAGGAAAAAGTAAGCGGAGATATTTCTTGCGAACGATTCAATCTCCCAAGCGGTTGCGATGTTTGATAATGCGCGTAAAATGGGGCGTTCTTCAGCGCGGCTTTTTTGATTGAAAGCGGATTTTGGCAGTGTTATTTTTTAAGGCGACAAAGATGAAAATAAAAAGGTTGAAGATAGAAAACTTCCGCGGGATTGTCGATGATACGATAGATTTCGACCCGTCGTTCACCGTATTTGCCGGCCGCAACGGAGGAGGGAAGTCCACAATATTGGAGGCGATAGCGATAATGCTTTCAAGGATATCCGGGCGGATGTCGGGCCGCACGGGCGACTGCACGTCGTTGAGGGACCGCGACATCACTTACGGCAAGGACCATTGCATGCTTTCCCTAACTATATCCGCCCCCGACGATACAATAACCCTTACGCTCGGCCGCGACCGCCGAGGCGTCGAAAGCGAAGACTCCGCCGCGGCGGACGCATATGCCGCAAAATTGCGCGGAGTGTTTTCAAAAGTGGACGATCCGGACTACGAGCTTCCCGTTTTCGCATACTACGGTTCCGACAGGAACACAACGAGCTTTTCTGCGCCGCTTCCGTCCGAGGGGGCGAACAGAATGGGCGTATATAAAAACGCATTTTCCGCGGGGACGAATTTTGACGACTTCTCCGCGTGGTTTACCGCCGCGCTTCTCGAGCGCGAGTTTGCCGTCGCGGAGGCCTCCAGAATGCCCCTAAAACGCGGCAACCGCGCGAGGGAGGAAATCGAAAAAAAATACGGGTTCATCGCTTTGATAAAGAAGGCGCTGAAAGATTTTTCACCGTCGCTTGAAGGCTTTTATGTAGAGGGAGGCAGGCTTTTTGTGCGGCCGCGCGACATTCCGGCGGAGTACCTTTCTCAGGGGGAAAAGAGCGTAATTGTTCTCATCGCCGACATCGCAATCCGAATGGCGGGCGCAAACCCAAATATGAAAAATCCGCTCGCGACGGACGCGATTATAATGATAGACGAAGTCGATCTGCATTTGCATCCGGATTGGCAGTCCAGAATAGTCGAGGAGCTGCCAAAAATGTTCCCGAAGACGCAATTTATAGTGTCGTCGCATTCGCCTTCCGTTTTTTCGGTTGTGAAATCGCTGTACAGGCTCGCAGACGGGGCGGACGGCGTGACGCGCATAGAGCATACCTCCCAATACGGCCGCGCGCCGGCCGACATTCTCGGTACTTTTTTGCACGCCGACAGGGAAAGCTCCTTTAAGCGCGAAATAGACGCCATGTACGCGGCTCTCGACAAGGGCGACTCCGCAAAGGCGTTAAAAATAATCGGGCGGCTGCGCAAAGTCATTCCGGACGATCCGGAAATATTGCGCGGTGAATATCTGGCGCGCGCGATGGAATCGGCAAACGGCAAAGACAATGCGGCACATTGAAAAACCCCGCGAGAGCGAGGCGCCGGAGGCGTTCAAGGCATGGAAGCTTAGGCACCCGAACTCCAAATACTACCGTTTCAAAGACGCGCGCATAAAGAGGATTGTCAAAAACTCCCTCATTGTGCGCCAAAAGTATTTATGCTGCTATTGCGAGTCGCGCATAGACGAGAACAATTCGCACATAGAACATATAGAGCCGCAAATGGGCGGGCTTTCGGAAAACAGCATGGACTATTCCAATATGGCGGCATCCTGCATACGCGATCCGAAAAAAAATGAGCCCAATTTCATTCCCAAAACTTTTGACGAGCTTGTTGGGGTGACTCTGCACTGCGGACACGCGCGCGGCTGCAACCGCGTCGTATCGCCGTACGATCCGCGCTGCGAGAAATTTTTTGAATATTCTTTTTCCGGCAAAGTGAGTGTTTCGGAGTCCCTGACCGATCCCGACGAGATAGAGCTTGCGCGCGACAGCATAGAATATTTGCGCCTGAACGTGCCTTCGCTTGTCCTATTGAGGAGAATCGCGATGTTTGAGGCGGTAAAAATGCTCGGCGAGGGCAACTCTCCGGAATTCATATTGGCGGAAATAAAGGGCAAGCTGCCTCCGTACTATTCCGCCGCAAAGACCGCAATAGAGAAAACTTTGCGCGCGCAATTTGCTTGAAGGTTTTGGGCGATAGTCGAATATCAATAAAATATGCGGGAGAAATACGGAATATTGATAGGGCGCTCCGAGATAACAAGGAGAGTCGGGGAACTCGCGGCAGACATCAGAAAGTGGGCGGGCGAGTCGGCGGCTCCGATATGCGCCGTTTGGCTGGCGGAGGGCGCGATGTTTTTTGCGGCGGACTTGCTGCGCGGGCTGTCGGGCTGCGGTCTGGAAATATTCTCGGTGAAAGTTTCTTCTTACGGAGACTCGCTCTCGCCGGAGGGGCGCCCGAAAATATTGACGCCGCTCCCGGACGTTGCGGGAATGCGCGCGCTGTTAATAGACGATGTGCTCGATACCGGGGCGACTGTCGCGGAAGTTTCCCGCGCGTTGCTCGAACGCGGCGCGAAAGAGGTTAAAATCTGCGTATTGCTCGACAAGCGCGTGCCTGGCGAAAAGCGCGCGGTTGCGGATTTTGTAGGCTTTAAGACGGAAGGGCGCTTTGCTTTCGGATACGGAATGGACTTGCGCGGAAAAATGCGCGAGCTCCCGGATATAATGGCACTTCAAAAGTCGGAGTAAACATGCATATAGGATGTCATTTATCGTTCTCTAAGGGATATGAGGCTATGGGTAAAAAAGCTCTCGAGCTGGGCGCAGACTGCTTCCAGTTTTTCAGCCGCAACCCGCGCGGCGGCGCGGCAAAAGCTTTCGACCGCGACGACGCGCTCGCGCTAAAAAAGATATCGGAAGAAAATTCGTTCGGGCCGATGCTCGTGCATGCCCCGTACACTTTCAACCCGTGCTCTGCCGACGAGTCCCTGCGCAAATTCGCGTTTGAAGCGATGTGCGAGGATATCGAAAAACTCGAATTGTTTGAAGGCGCGCTTTACAACTTCCACCCGGGCTCTCATGTCGGGCAGGGTGTCGAAAAGGGAATAGAACTCACGGCGGAAATGCTTTCGCGCATAGGTGAACGCAATTTCTCGGCGGGCGTGCTTGTTGAGACGATGTCGGGAAAGGGCAGCGAGATAGGCTCGACCTTTGAGGAAGTCGCCGCAATTATCGAGAAGTCGGGGGGATTCGCAGGCGTATGTCTCGACACTTGCCATATTTATTCGGCAGGGTACGACATCGTTGAAAATCTCGACGCCGTTCTCGAAGAATTTGACAAAACTATCGGCATTGAAAGGCTCAAAGCCGTCCATCTGAACGACAGCATGACTCCCTTCGCATCAAAGAAGGACAGGCATGCAAAACTCGGTGAAGGTTCAATCGGATTGGCGGCCATAGAAAGGCTCGTAAACCATCCGCTGTTAAACAGTCTGCCGTATTATCTCGAAACTCCAAACGACGAGGCCGGATATGCGCGGGAGATTGCTCTCGTGCGGTCGATGGAGAAACGCGGGTGAAAACGGGCTCTACCCGCAAGGCGGGTAAACGCCCGCGAAAATCCCGCCGCGCCGGCGCGTTTTTCGCGCGTGTGTGCGCGTCTTTGCCGGCAATTCTTGCCTTTTTATTGCGCGCATTGTGGGGCATTTTTAAATTTCTCGTAAAATTGTCGCGCAAATATAAATTCGGCGCGGCGATTGTATTAGCCGCAGTTGCGCTATTGATAGTTGCCCATTGCAGGAAGCCGCGCGGCTATGTGAAAACGCCGGAGGAAACAGCGTATATCGAGCGGCTGCGCAAGAAATATGCGGTGGCGGAGCGGAAGTTGGGGGTCGAAGCCGCGCTGAAAATTATCCGCTCGGCTTGCGGATTTATAACCCGCGCCGACAACGCACCGAAAGGGCTTTACGACTCCGAGGAAGCTGAACTGTTGCTTTTGGGAACCGCCCTCGTGGAAAGCGACCTCGCCCCGCGCTTCCAGCAGTCGCGCGGAGACGCCATTGGGCTATTCCAAATAGAGTACGGAACTTTCCGCGACCTCTGGGATAGATCCATAAAATACAAGCACCCAAAACTCTATTCCGCAATTATCCGCGAATTCGGAGGCTCAAAGGCGTCGATAGATTTTGAGGACCTGCAAAAAAACGACGTCCTATGCGCAATTTTTGCCCGCATGAAATACGCGGAATTTCCCGACAAAATTCCGTCCGATGCCAAGGGGCGCGCCGCCTATTATAAAAAGTTCTTCAACACCCAATACGGGGCCTCGAAAGAATCAGTGTATATCTCCAAGAAAGAAAAGGCTCTCTCTTCCTCAAAAAATAAAAAACTCTTTCAAAACTGGAAATTGAATTCTAAAAAATAAAAATTCGCAGCGCCGTAAAAGGCGGATTTAAAAATCCCGCTGAGGCTCGCACCAAAAGCAGACTGGCGCTCTTTTGCGGAGCGCAAAATTTAAGTGTCGGGGTTGAGCACGAACATCTGGCAGTTGGCGCAGTCGAACCTGAGCGGAAATTTGCCGTCGCGCGATTTTAGGAAAAACGGCTCCGAAAATCTGCGGTCAATTTTGCCTTCCTTGCGGCACATGCCAAGCTCCCGCAAGATGCAGTGGCGCGTGCGCATTAGCGGGATCTGTGAGATGTCACCACCTGCCTCGGGTGCGCGCGCCAGTATTTTGAATCCCATTTCGGCGTACATATTTTCGGTCTCGCGGTTGGCGATATTTGTGCGGGCGTCGGTTTCAAACGGCGGCTTGGAGAACTTTATTTTGCGCGGTAGCGGGCGCTCATAAGATAGCCTTTGCTTTTCGTATTCTTCGAGAATCCGCGTTTTCAGCCCCTCGGCAAGCTCGCGCCGCAGTGCGCCTATCTTTGAGACAGGCATATGGGGAAGGGCGCCGCACTCGATTTTCGGCTCAGCGCACTCAAACGGCGTGTCGCCGAGCCTCGAAAGCGCCTGTAAAAATTTATTCTTTTCCGACAAAAAATTTTTCGACTCCTCAAAGTCCGACTTGCGCTCTTTTAGAGAGAATGTAATGCCGCGGTTGTCGGAAGTAGAAATTGAGAACAAATAAAATTCGCCTGCGTCGGAGACGGATATTTGCACAGGCATTTTGCGCGAAATTTTTCCCGCAAGAGACCTTTCAAATTTTACGTCGCGGTTGCGCCATATTTTCGCGCGGGGCGGGATGCAGAGCCTCTCTCCCGGGCGCCCGATTTTTACAGTATCTGCCTCGACTGCGCTGACGCCCGCGCCGAATCCTCCGCCAAGCGCCGTCTCGAAAAAAAGGCCGTCGCCGTTTGAAAATATCTTTTCGGCGTTTTTCATTTTAAATCCGCCAGGAAAAACCGCTTCTGCTTCGCCCAAAAATTCGCCGAGTGCCTTAGGTGTAGAAAAACTCCCGCACCCTTTTTCTATGCCGCGCAAGTGGTACAGACAGAATTGGCGGTTGAAAGTTTTTTGCAGGTCGGGGGAAAATTCCGTGCGGCTCTCCCCGTACGACGCGCGGGGAAGCCCGCGTTTTTTCAGCTGTTCGTCGAGCGCGGCGCGGTATGCGGCGGTCGCGTTTTTAACATATCCGGAATCTTTTAGCCGCCCTTCTATTTTTAATATGCGCGCGCCTGCGTCTATCATATCGGACAGCGCCGAAATTCTATTCATGTCGCGCAGGCTCAAATAATGGCGAGGCGGGGCTATCTCCGCCCCGTTTGCGTCTATAAATTCATAGAGCATTCTGCAAGGCTGGGCGCACTCCCCGCGGTTTCCGCTACGCCCGCCTATCTTGTAGCTTAAATAGCATTGCCCGCTGTATGAAACGCACAGCGCCCCGTGGACAAAACACTCTATCGGAACTCCTACGGCTCCCGCCGCCTCAGATATGCCTTCGAGCGGAGTTTCCCTCGCAAGCACGACTGCCGCAAATCCGGCGGCTTCAAGAAATCTCGCCTTGTCGGCGGAGTCGGCGTGGCATTGGGTGCTTGCGTGGAATTTTATGCGCCTCGACGCCACTTTTAAAAGCCCCAAGTCTTGGGCGATAATCGCGTCGGCTCCGGCGTCCCAGAGTTCCTCAGCCATTTTTGCTGCCCTCGGAAGCTCGGCGCCGTAGAGTATGGTGTTGAGCGCAACGTAAACTTTGCAGCCGTACAGGTGCGCAAACTCGCAGAGCTTTTTTATGTCTTCGGCGGAGTTTGCCGCGCTCTTGCGTGCCCCAAACTCGGGAGCGCCGATGTAAACGGCGTCGGCTCCGGATAAAATTGCGTCTATGGCAGTCGGCAGGTCGCGCGCGGGACTAAGCAGTTCGGGTATCATTTCTCTTCGGCGTTCTTCCCGCCCCAAAATAGGGCCGCCGCGCACATTACAGTAAGAATCCCGAGCGCAAGCCAACCATCCGTCATTCCAGCCCCGCCGAGAATGCCTCGCGGGCCGTTTTGCGTAATGTCGAATACCTTGCGGTATATCATCAGGCAGAATACAAGTCCACCGTGAAAGCCTATGCACGGCCAAAGCGACTTAGTCTTAATATACAAAATGCACAAAAACGCCCCAAACATAAACAATCCGGCAAATTGCGTGAAGCTGAAGTTGTAAGCGATGCCGACGGTGTCGTACCATGCGACAAAAAATCCCATATCCCAAGTCGCGCTCCCGCCTCCCGGCAAATGGCTCCATATCGACGACGGAACTTTAAAATGCTTGTATGCGAAAAAAAGCGAGCTCAAAATTATCGCAGTAATAGGGCCTGCCGCCGTATAAAAAGAGCGCATTATTAGCCCCCTCATTATTATTTCTTCAAGAAGCGCCACAACAAGAGCGCCCGCCAATGCCCCACATATGACCGAAATTATTGCGGATTTTTCAAATTCAGGATCGGGCGAAGAAACCCCAAATGCCCATTGCAACCCGAATATTCCCGCCGCAAGAATAATCCCGAACGCAAAGAACCCAATGAATGAAAGCAGGGACTTGCGGTCGAATCTAAGCCCGAGGTTTGATAGGGAAAATAATCCGCACTCTTTCATCATCCACGGGAAGCCTATTATTATTGGAACCCATCTTATCCTGTCGTAGGATATGTCGAGCCTCTTGCCTAAAAGCCACGTAGTAGTTTCGGAAGGATTGACGGAATGCAGCCACTCGACAGCCCAATATACGGGCGGCGTCAGTATCGACGCGACGAGCGTCGCCCCCAAATATATAAATAGGAAAAGGCCGACACCCCTCATTGAATGTTCTTCGGCTGACAATCCGAAAAACATCATTTCTTTCTCGCGCTTCAATATCATATTGTTGAGTCTGACCCAAAAAAAATTTTTTTCAACGAATTTTAAACGGGAGTTGATTGAGATTTTTATTGAACGGCATTCTTCGATGTGTTAGCAATCTTTTATGAAGCGAATTGCTTGTATTTTCACGGTGTATGCCGCGCTATTTTTTTGTGCTAACTCTTTTGCGTCAGTGTCCATTGGGGCGGACGAATCTAAGATTGCAGTTGAGGTTTATGTGTCCTCAAGCGCGGGAGACGACTCTAACGACGGTTCTAAAAGTAAGCCTTTTAAAACATTTTCCAAAATTCCGAGAAAAAACGCCCGGATTTTTCTAAAACGCGGAGATGTTTTTTATGAGCCTCTAAGCGGCCTCGAAAACTGCGTAGTTGATTCCTATCCGAACAACGGAAATAGACTGCCAGTAATATGCGGGCTGCGTTTTATAAAAAATCCTTCGGCATGGGAAAATATGGGCGGCGGCATCTGGAGGCTCGACATGAACGCCGACGCCAATTTTAGCGGGCGCAATCCCCCCGCCGCCACACGCGGAAACCTTTTTAACAATATAGGCGGTATTTACGACGCGTCTTCCGATACTCTGCACGGGCGAGTCCTTAAAAAACATTCCGACTTGAAGGATAATTGGGATATGATATCCTCCCCCGAATTTCGCAAAGACAAGGTGACGGATCAGACTTTCAGATACCTGTACCTGAAGCTCGATGAAAACCCCGCAAAATATGGCGATTCACTCGCCCTCATGACATACGGCAACGGAGTCAGTAACATTAGAAATTGCACCGTGCGCAATATAGCAATTAAGGGGTTCGGACGCCACGGCCTCACTGGCTGCTCAGGCGGAAAAATAGAAAATCTCGAGATAGATTTAATCGGCGGAAGCGTTTTGGTCGGTTTCCCGAATTGGGTACGCCTCGGCAACGGAATAGAGTTTTGGATTTCGGGAGGGCCAAACAGCAATATACACAACCGCGTCTCCAACTGCACTATAAGTCGCACATTCGACTGCGGCTCCACAATTCAGGGGCGCACGGACAACGGAAATGCCCTCGCGCTCGACATAGTCTTTACCGGCAATAAATACTATCGGTGCAGGCAGGCGTTCGAGCATTGGCTCGCGAGTTCCGGCAACGGGCCCATTGAATACCGCGACTGCAAATTCGTGCGCAATTTCGCTTGGGAAATGGGTGAAAACGAGTTCGACTCCCCGTACCTCCAAGACCTGAATTTCCTTACATACGACAGAGGAGTTGCCGCAATGACAATCCGCGAAAACGTCTGCTATGGCGCGGGCGCGTACACGGGAATCCCAAACTGGTCCACCGACTTCGGCGACAACACTTTCTATGTTTTGCGCGGGAAGCCCCTTGTCGCGGTGTTGCGCGGTTCCGGCAATATTGTAGTAAACGCCGAATCCGATGCGGATATAGAAAAATACAGGCAAATTACCGGCGACAAAACCAGCAAAATTTTTATTGTCGAAAAGGACGATTCTGCGCTGAGAGACAAGCTCTTAAAAGGCGATTTCAAATATGTGCGAAATTTTCTTAATAAAAAAAGCAATAATAAAAGGGAGAGTAAATGAACTTAATTAAAGCCATAGCATGCGCGGCTTCGATTCTCGCGCTGACTCCGATCTTCGCCCAGGAATACGGCGCGGACGAATCGCAAATAGCAACAGTTGTCTATGTGTCGTCGAGCGCAGGGGACGACTCCAACGACGGCTCCATGAAAAGTCCGCTTAAGACATTCGCGAAAATTCCAAAAGAAAACGCGCGCATTCTCCTTAAAAAAGGCGATGTATTTTACGAACCGTTGTCGGGGCTAAGCAACTGCGTGGTTGACTCGTATGGAAAGGGCTCGAAATATCCCGTTATATGCGGGCTCAAACTCCTTAAAAATCCGGATGCGTGGGAGGACATGGGCAACGGAGTATGGCGCCTCGACATGAACAAGACCGAGAATTTCTACGGGCGCAATCTTGAAATCACCAAGGGAAATTACCAGCTCAACAATCTCGGCGCCCTCTACGACGCCGCAAGCGACACGCTTTACGGTCACAAGGTAAAAAAGCTCGAAATGCTTGAAAAAGATTGGGACATCACAACCGGTGAAATATACAAGCCCGAGGACGTCAATGCCGAGAGCTACCGCTGGCTGTATGTAAAGCATGATAAAAACCCCTCTTCCGACGGCGCTGAGCTTGGCATACTGACGTACGGCAACGGAGTCAGCGGCATTAAAAATTGCACCGTGCGCAATATCGCAATCAAGGGATTCGGGCGCCACGGACTCACTGGATCGTTCGGCGGAAAGATTGAAAATGTGAAAATAGACCTAATCGGCGGAAGCACGCAGGTCGGATATAGAACATGGGTTCGTCTCGGCAACGGAATCGAATTCTGGATTTCCGGATCTCCGTCTTCCAACAATAGAAACCACGTCTCGGGCTGTACAATAAGCCGCACTTACGACTGCGGTTCCACAATTCAGGGAATAGTCGAAAAAGGGGAAATTGTCGCGAGCGACATTACCTTTACCGGCAATAAATTCTACCGCTGCCGCCAGGCGTTCGAGCACTTCCTCTCAAACCGCGCTAACGGAAGATCGGAATATATAAACTGCCACTTTGAGGGAAATTTTGCATGGGAAATGGGTGAAAACGAATTTTCAACTCCGGAACCCCGCGACAACAACTTCCTGACCTACGACAACAAGCGCAAGGGAATGATAATTAAAAACAATGTCTGCTACGGTTCCGGAATTTACGCGGGCACGCGCGGCTGGGCCGAGCATTTCGGCGAAAATACGTTCTACGTGGAACAAGGCAAACACAATCTCCTCTTTGTCTATCCGTGGAATAAGCAGGGTATAGAAATACCGTCCAACTCGGAAGCCGACATACAAAAATACCGCGAAACGCTCGGCGACACGACAAGCAAAATCATTCTTGTCCCCGAAGCCGAGATTGCTGAAACACGCAGCAACCTTATGAAAGAGGATTTCAAATACGTAAAGAAGTTCCTAAAACGCGGCGCGCTTAGCAAGTAGCCATCAGCTTCAACGCGCAATAACGAAACGCGGCGGGATTTTCCCCGCCGCGCTTTGCGTTTCTTTTTTTAAATCAAAAAATTTTTGCGCGCCTATGTTCCGCTTTCCTTCCTGACCCCTATTAGATATTCCGTATTCCCGTCGCCACCCAATATGGGTGAAGGCATACTGCCGATTATCCGGGCGCCGCGAAAATTATCCGATATGTAGCTTGTTATTTTCTCAAACGCGATAGCGCTTTCTTCGGGGCGCAACACTCCCTTTCGGATTCTTGCGAGCTTTGGGTCGCTTTCGAACTGGGGCTTTATGAGGCACACGGCGATTCCACCGTCGGAAAGTAAGCCCCACAGATTCCCGAACACCTTTTCAAGCGATATGAAAGACAAATCCGCGCATATAAAATCAAATTTCCCGCCTCCGAAAGACGATGGCGACAATGAGCGTATGTCGGTCTTTTCCATATTTTTTACGCGGGCGTCCGCCGACAGCTTTGGGTGAAGTTGTCCGCTTCCGATGTCCACGCATACGCTCGATGCGGCCCCGCGCGACAGGGCGCAGTCGGTAAAGCCGCCGGTAGAAGCGCCGGCATCGAGTATATCGACGCCGCGGAGGTCTATACCAAATCTGTCCAAAAACGCCTCCAATTTCAATCCGGCACGCGACACGTATCTCGACTCTGGCGCGTCTGCCGAGATTTCGAGGACTGCGTTTTCAGGAAGTTTCCGCGACGGCTTGTCGATTACTTTTCCCTCGAATTTAACCCGTCCCGCCTCTATGAGGGCGCGGGCTTTCGAGCGGCTTGGGGCGAGCCCGCTTTCCGCCATAATTTCGTCGGCGCGTTTCATTTGCCGCCCTTGGGTATATATATGACCTGCACGTCGCGCGCGTCGGCAGGGCGCTGGGCCGCTTTCTTTTCAAGCGTATCGACACCTTTCCCGGCTTCCGTAGCGAGAGTCCAAACGAGCGCCGCCGTCCCAAAAAGCATTGCGGCAGCCACAAAGATACCGATTGCCAAGCGCACGGCTTCCAGCGTATCTGAGCGCGCGCTTTTGCCCTTGTGGAATTTAAGGGAAGGCATTGTGCCTTTGCCCCTGCCCACGAGCTTTTCGGAAATTTTTCTCAGTTTGTTTTCGTCGATAATCATATTTTCCAAAAAAATTATCGCTCGCGGGAAATGTTTTTCAAACATATATTGTTTATTTGACAATTATGCGGGCCAAGTAATAATTTTGTGGAATACGTAAGGGCGGAACGTATAACTTTTTCTGCGGGGGAGAGGTTCACGCGGGAGTGTTCCGCGTCAGATTGTAAAATTATGAAAAAAATAACACTATTGATAGTTGCGCTATTGTTTGCGCAAGCCGTTTTCGCGGAAATAAAAATGCCGAAGATTTTTTCGGACAATATGGTCTTGCAGCGCGGCGAGCAGGTAAGGGTATGGGGAAAGGCATCTCCAGACGCAGACGTGCGCGTGGAGTTTGCGGGAAAGAATGTTTCGGCGAAGGCGGACAAAGACGGAAAATGGTCGCTATTTCTCCCTCCTCTGGAAACTTCCGCCCAGCCTCGGGAAATGCTCGTATTTGAAAACGGCGCGGTGTCGAAAAAAATCGGCGGTATTTTGGTCGGGGAAGTTTGGATTACCGGCGGGCAGAGCAATATGCAATTCGGGGCAAACTCGATGATAGGCTCAAAAGAGGAATTGGAGAATTTGCCAAAGAACCTTCGCTATTTCGCCCAAGATAGCGGAAAAATAAGCGAAACTCCGCTCTCGGATTTCGCAGGGTGGGCGCAGTGGCTCGTGGCGGGGAAAGACAAGCTTGGAAATTCAAACGCTATCGCGCTGTTTTTTGGCTCGCGCATATCAAAGGCACTGGGGGATATACCCGTAGGTATAGTTGAAAGCTCCCGCGGGGGCACGCGAATGGTCGGATGGACTCCCATCGAATTTTTCAATTCCGATCCGCTTATGGAGCCCGCGCGCAAGATGTTTGACCGCGATTCAAAAAAGTGGAAGGACTCCGAGTTCGAGAAAATGTCCGCAAAATGGCGCGCGGCGCGCGATAAATACGAGGCGGAAGTCGCCAAGGCAAAGGCGGCGGGAAAACGCGCGCCAATATGCCCGTGGGCGGCCAATATGCAGGCTAAGCCGGACATCTCAAAGCCGTACGGAGTGAACAATCCGGCGCGCCTGTGGAATGCAAAAATCGCCCCGATGGCAGGCTTTACCGCGCGCGGTTTCCTATGGTATCAAGGGGAGTCTGACTATATGTGGAGCGGCTTTAAATCGATTTTCGAGGGAATGAAAAAAGCGTGGAGAAAAGCTTGGAAAAAGCCGGATATGTACTTTTTGTGTGTCCAGCTGCCGTCTTATAAGGACAACGGCTGGGAATACATGCGCTGGGACCAGATGCGCGCGTCTCTCGAAGATCCCAACGGCGGAATTGCCGTATCGATAGATACTGGGGACAAGGACGATGTCCACCCGCGCGACAAAAAACCGATTATCGACCGCCTCGCGAATATCGCTTTGAACGACGTTTACGGACAGAAAAAGCCCGCCGTTTACGGGCCGATTTTCAAGTCGGCAAAATATTCTGCGGACACCGCGGAATTGACCTTCGACTTGCGCGGCAGAAAGCTCGAATGCAGGGGCGAGCCGCGCGGATTTATCGCAAAATGCGCCGACGGTCAGTGGCGCGGCGCTAAAGCCGAATTTTCGGACGGGAAATTGACGGTTAAAACTCCGGACGGCTCGGCAATAAAGGGCGTAAGATACCTTTGGAAAGGCTGGGTAAAACCCGATGTATGCCTGTATAACGACGCCGGAATACCGGCTTTTGGGTTTACCGACGAAAAACGCTAACAGATTGTATATAAGCTTATGAAAATAAAAAAAATTTCCTATTTTGTATTGGCAGCCATCGCGGCTTCCGCCCTATCGGCTGAAATAAACTTGCCGAGAATATTCTCAGACGACATGCTAATCCAGCGCCAGAAGCCCGTAAAAATATGGGGAACTGCCGACGCAAACGCGGCGGTTGATGTAGAGTTCGCGGGCGCAAAAAAGTCGGCAAAAGCCGGCAAAGACGGCAAGTGGAGCGTATTCTTAGATCCGCTCGAAGCCTCGCGTGAAGGCAGGGATATGAAGTTTTACGAAAACGGAAAGCTCTCGCGCACCATAAAAGACGTGCTTGTCGGCGAGGTATGGGTGCTTGGCGGGCAGAGCAATATGGAAATGACATACACGTGGCGAAACCTCAAACCCGAAGGCGATCCCGACATACGGTATTTCTCAAACTCAGCCCCAAGCATATCCGAGACTCCCCGAAGCGACACTATGGCAGGCTCGCAATGGAAAAAAGCTGACGCTAAAAACGCGCAATCGTTCAGCATGGTGGGGTACGCATTCGCCCAAAAACTCTCGAAAGACTTGGGCGTTCCGGTAGGGCTTGTCTATACCGCGCGCGGCGGGACGCGAATGGAAACGTGGATTCCGTTCGATGCGATGGACAAATCAAAATATTTGAAAAGCCGCAGAGCCGAATATTTTGAAAAATTGCCTGAATGGAAAAACGGCGGATATGAGAAAGCCGCCAAGGCGCATAAGGAAAGAATGGAACAGCACAAGAAGGCGGTCGCGAAGGCTAAAGCCGAAAATAAACGCCCGCCGACAATGCCGTGGAAGGACAAAATTGCCCCACGTCCGCAGACTCCGATAGTGGATTTATCTTCGCCTGCAATGTATTGGAACGGGAAAGTCGCGCCATTGGCGGGCTACACGGCGCGCGGCTTCTTGTGGTACCAAGGGGAGTCCAACCAGAGCGATTCCGAGGCGTTGTTCGTGCGCCAGTTTAGAATACTTGTAGATGCTTGGCGCGCGGCTTGGGGCGACAATTCCATGCCGTGGATATCGGTGGAATTGGCCTCTTACGGATACGGGAACGATTGGGGCAAGGTTCGCGCGGCGCAGGTCTTGGCTGCCGGAAGCGTCGATAATTCGTACATAGTTTGCGCTTCCGACACGGGCGAAAAAACCGACATCCACCCCGCCGACAAGGGGCTAATTTCCGAAAGACTCGAAAAAGTTGCAATGCGCAGAGTCTATGACGACAGCAGCGTGGAAGACAGATCCCCCGTTTTTGCCGGCGCGACATTCAATACCGGCAATGCCGTTGTGAAATTCGGGGCTTTTTCGGGAAAACTCGTCGGGAAGGGCGAGCCGAGGGGCTTTGAGCTTAAAATAGACGGCAAATGGATTCCCGCAAAAGCGGAGATTGATTCCGACTCAACAGTGGTTGTGTCTGCGCCTAATTCCCATTCTATACCTGAGGGCGTGCGCTATCTTTGGAAGAGCTGGGCCAAGCCGGACGCATGGCTGTACACCGACGGTGGTCTGCCTGCTTTCGGTTTTGAAAAGGAAAATAAATAGATTTTTTAAGAATCATGAAAGTTAGATGCCTTTTATATTTTATTGCGGCAGTCGCGTGGTCGTACCCGTTGACCGCAGAGATAAAGCTTCCGGAGATATTTTCCGACGGAATGGTGTTTCAGCGCGATATGCCCGTAAAAATATGGGGAACTGCCGACGCAAATTCACAGGTAGATGTGGAATTTGCCGGAAAAAAATCTTCCACAAAGGCCGGCGCCGACGGGAAATGGACGCTGGATCTTCCGCCGATGGAGGCTTCCGATTCGCCACGCAAAATGAATATCTTAGAGAACGGCAAGCCTGCTAAAACAGTTTCAGACATTCTCGTCGGCGAAGTCTGGATTTTGGGCGGGCAGAGCAATATGGAGTGGATTTTGTCGCTTACGGACGACGCAAAAGATGCAATAGCGCGCTCGAATTATCCGAACCTCCGCTACTTTAAGATGGATTCCAACCGCATAACGGAAAAGGAGCAATATTTTATCCCGGGCGGGAAATGGATACATTCAAATCCTAAAGATTCGGGCTCGTTTAGCGCGGTAGGGTTTTACTTCGGCGAAAAGCTCCACAAGGATCTGAAAGTGCCTGTCGGGCTTGTGAACGTCTGCAAGGGCGGGACTTCAATGCGCGCGTGGACGCCCGCGGAGTACATTGACAATGTGCCCTTCAACAAAAAGTGGATGCAGGAGTACAATAAAAAGCGCGAGGATTATTTAAAAAACGGCGGCTACGAAAAGCTCGTCGCGGAAATGAAAGTCCGCCGCGCAAAATACGAAGCCGCATGCAAAGAGGCCGACGCTAAGGGAACAAAGCGCCCGTCTGCGTGGGAGTTTAGGGTCAGCACTCCGTTAAAGTTTACGCATGTGCCGTTCAACGAAGTCCCGATTTGGCACTGGAATGCGAAAGTCGCCCCCGTGGCGGGCTATGCGGCGCGCGGAGTCCTTTGGTATCAGGGGGAATCCGACGGATGGGGCGATAATCCAAAGTTTTCGCCGTCGTTTGTCTTTGACAAAATGTACATAAATATGGTGAAAGCGTGGCGCGAGCGCTGGGGCGACGACAAGCTCTTTTTCCTCGCCGCGCAAATGCCCTCCAAGGGCGACGCAAGAGCCTGGACACGAGTGCGCGCCCAGCAGATAACCGCTGCCGAAGAGCTTGGACATGCCGCATGCGCGAACATAATAGACACCGGCTGGAAGGACGACGTCCACCCGCGCGACAAAACTCTCGTGGGGCACAGGCTTGAAGAAGCGGCGCTCCGCCAAGTGTACGGCGACAACTCCCTATTCCAGACGCCGCGCGCAGTGTCTGCCCAATATGGGAAAGACGGCGTGCTTGTGAGGATAGACTCTTTTGGGGACAAGCTTGTCGGCAAAGGCGAGCCGCGCGGTTTTGAACTCAAAATCGACGGCAAATGGGTGAAAGCAAAACCGGAGATTCGCGGCGGAAATGTGTTCGTTTCTGCCCCAGAAGGTGGCGCGGCTCCCGAAGGCGTCAGGTATCTATGGACGGATTGGGCAAAGCCGGACGTATGGCTTTACAATTCGCAGAATACCCCCGTTTTCTCATTCAAATTTGAAAAGCCACAAAAATAATTAAAATGAAAACTTCTATTCGCAGACATATCTTCCAAGTCCAAAGATTTATTTGCGCGGCGCTTGTTGCAGCCTCGGCGGCGTCGTTGTCCGCGGCGGTAAAAATGCCGTCTGTTTTTTCCGACAATATGCTTTTACAGCGCGGTAAAAAGGTAAAAATATGGGGAACGTCCGAGCCGCGGGCAACGGTGGAGGTCGAGTTTGCGAATCAGAAGAAATCCGCGATGGCGGACGCCGACGGAAAATGGGCGGTATGGCTTTCGCCGATGAAGGCTTCGGCGAATCCGAGGGATTTAAAAGTCTATGAGAACGGCGAGGAGGCAGCAAAAATAAAAAATGTGGTTGTCGGCGAACTGTGGATTTTGGGCGGGCAGAGCAATATGCAATTCACGCTCAAAGGCTCCGACGACGCCCATGTCGCAATCCCGCGCGCAAACTACCCGAATCTCCGCTATTTTAGAATGAGCCTCGGCGCGATGTCCGAGACTCCCCAAAGCGACTTCCCCGGCGGCAAATGGGAACTTACTTCTCCGGAAAACGTAGGAACCCAGTCGGCAGTGGGATTCTATTTCGGGGAAAAGCTGTTGAAAGATTTGGGCGTTCCGGTGGGGCTTATAAACACTTCAATGGGCGGAACTCTCATGGCTTGCTGGACTCCCGCCGAATATATAGACCGCGTACCGTATCTGAAAGACTATTTCAGCAACTACTTGAAGGCGTCTAAAAAATACGTAGAGAGCGGCGGCTATGCGAAAAAGCTGGAAGCCTACAAAAAAAATCTCGCCGAATACGAGGCTGCCTGCAAAAAGGCTGAGGCTGAAAAAAAGCCGAAGCCGCCCTACGATTGGAACAAGCTTTCGGTGCCGCTCGACTACACTCCGTACAGGAACCACGAAGTCCCGATAAGGCACTGGAATGCGAAGGTTGCGCCAATGGCTGGCATTGCGGCGCGCGGCGTCGTGTGGTACCAGGGCGAGCAGGAGAGCGGGTACGGCTCGGGCAATCCAAAGGCTGTCGAGGCTTTTGGCGATTTGTATGAAAATATGGTCGGCGCGTGGCGCGAAAAGTGGGGAGACAAAAAGCTATGGTTTTTGTGCGCCGAACTTCCGTCGTTTGGCGGCGGAAAATTGTGGGCGCAAGTAAGGAACAAACAAATTTCGGCTTCGAAAAAACTGAAATTTTCGGAAATCGCAAACACCATTGACCTCGGCGATAAAAAAGACGTTCACCCGCGGGATAAAACGCTCGTGGGCGTGCGCCTCGCAAAGATTGCCGAAAAGGAAGTGTACGGCAAAAAATCCGTCGCGGCGATTGCGCCGATGTTTAAATCCGCCGAATTTTCCGAAGGCGGAGCCCTCGTAAAGTTTAAGAAATTTGACGGAAAGTTGTCAGGAATCGGCGAACCGCGCGGGTTTGAGCTTAAAATCGGCGGCAAATGGGTGGAGGGTGCTCCGGAGATACGCGGCGGCGAAGTCTTTGTAAAGAGCCCCGAAGGCGCGGGGAAGCCCGAGGGCGTCCGCTATCTGTGGAAGCCGTGGGCCAAGCCCGATGCGTGGCTTTATTCCACCGCCGACCTGCCAGCTTTCCCGTTTGAATTTGAGAAGTAGCGCGCATGACAAGGGCACAGTTTTTGGGGCTTCTGCTCTCCGCCGCGTCCCTTCCGGCGCGTGCGGAGTGCGGCGTCTATTGCGCCAGGCGATACGGAGCGAAGGCCGACGGAAAGTCCGACGACACGCGCGCGATACAGGCGGCGATAGACGCCGCGGCGAAAAGCGGCGGCGGAATAGTGAGGCTTTCGGGCGGGGTTTTTCTATCGGGCACGGTTTATCTGCGCGACAATATAGGCCTTGAAATCCTCCCGGGCGCGAAGCTGAAGGCCTCCGCGGACAAAAACCTCTACAACCGCGACGACTTCTGCCCGCAGAACGCGGCGATAGAGTCCGAACGCGCTTCCGGCGCGCATTTGCTTGTGGCGCTCGAGGCCGAAAACGTTTCCGTCTTCGGCGGCGGCGAAATAGACGGAAGCGGCCTCGATTTCTGGATGCAGGTGCCGGAA
>ULXX01067551.1_pt1 | contig 37055 bp, 29 predicted proteins | sample 1961621 | NCBI WGS metagenome assembly ULXX01 (sample SAMEA4835848, study PRJEB28245) | human gut metagenome | biome: gut microbiome; material: fecal sample | place: Denmark | collected 2008
CGTAATTGACGTAGGCATAAACAGGATACCGTCTGAAAAGACAAAGAGCGGGTACAGGTTGGTCGGCGACGTTGACTTTGAAAACGTCGCGCCTAAATGCTCTAAGATAACGCCCGTTCCGGGCGGAGTCGGGCCTATGACTGTCGCGATGCTTATGTCGAACACAGTCGCCGCATATATGAGGCATATATAGCTGTTTCGTAAAGTTGATTGAAGGCGCGAGGGGAGCTGGATTCCCCACCCCTTTAAATCTTCGTGTTTTTTAAATTGATTGGAAGCGGGTGCGGAAGCTCCCGCTTTTTTATGCGCTTCTTTTGTGAACGAAGCCGATATTTTGCATATATATCGCAAGAGGCGTCCGCGCTTGCTCCCAAAATTTACAGCCTTAGCAGTTCTCGAAATTTTTATTTTAAAGCGAATGCATTTAACACACTTTGAAGTTATGAAATTGACAGATTTATAAAGCAGCGCCATCATAATTCAAAACGAAGTTATACATATGGCATTTAGGAGATTTTTACTACTAATATCTGCGGCGCCGATTCTACTCGCGGCGGGCGAATTTCAGCAGAAGCAAATCCTCATGGAAGACTTTGAGTCGGGCGCAAATTGGGAATGTGCCGGCAAAAATGCGGCGGCAACCCGCGATAATTCAAGTGTAATCTTTGGGGAATCGTCGCTTGTCTGCCGCGCGCCAAAAAATTCTTCCGCGCGCGCATTTGCGTTTTCAACCTCCGACTTCAATGTTTTGGAGGTGGATTTTGCATACAAAAATTTGAAAAACACTCGCTCCGGCCCGATTGTCCTTTTTAAAGACAAAAACGGCAAGATTCTGCAATCGAGAAATGAAAGCACTTTCGCCCACTCTCCCGGCGACGTGGAAAAATCAAAATGCGTGTTCCACGGCAGAAGAGGCGAAAAATGTACCGTGGAAGTCATAGTTCCAAGAGGCGGAGAATTCTCTTTTGACGACATATCCATAAAGGGTAGCCTTGCCCCGGCGCGCGCAGACTGGTCTGTTGACACTGAAAAAGAATTTTCCACATGCCGTAATAATCCCTTCGCAAGCCATTACCTAAAACCCGACGACCCTGTTTTGTCAATGAGCCGCGATGAATTTTTCCCATACATCGACCGCTGGGGGCAATACAAACACAGGCAGTGGCCAGACAAGGTGAACTCCGACGCCGACCTAAGGCTGCGCGCCGAGCAGGAGTCTCAATGGGCGCGCTCAAACCCGCCAATAGCCGGCCGCGACAAATATTTCGGCCTTCTGGATCCCGCCCGCAAATACGAAGCCACAGGCAAATTCCGCGCACAAAAAATAGACGGCAAATGGTTCTTTATCACACCGGAGGGCAATCTGTTCTACGCCGTCGGGGCATGTACGCTCGGCTGGGGCACAATTTTTTCAAATCCCCCCACAGACGCCCGCACAAGCACCTCTCCCACGAGGGCGACAGCATTCGAAGGGCGCGAAAAATTTTACGAAGACTTAAACGGCGACAAATACATTTTGCTTACCGAACCTTTTAAACGAAGCTATTTCGACAAGCCGGCAAAATCGTTCAACTTCTATGCGCGCAACGTCGATTTGAAATACGGCGGGCGCGACAGGCAAAAACTTTTAAAAATCCTATTCGGGCGCGTTTCGAGATTCGGAATAAATTTAGGCGGGCACTTATCCGAGTCCGACACCCTCTACGACGCCAAGATACCGTACACAGTCACATGCAACTCTGCACCCGAAGAATGGATAGAAACTGTAAAGGGCTGGTGGCAATCTCCGCCAGACTGGTTCTCCCCCAAATTTGAAAAGTCTGTGAAAGAGGCGCTCGCTAAAAAGGCGGAACTTATAAAATCACCGTACTGCTTCGGCGTATTTATCGACGGAGAACTTCCGTGGTCGCGGGACAGGCTCGCCCTCGTCAAGGGAGTGCTGGCGTGCCCAGAGCATCAGAGCTCAAAAAAGAAGTTCGCGGAAGTTCTCGAAAAAAAATACGGCTCGATTGAACGGCTGAATTCGGCGTGGAAATCTGGCTATAAATCTTTCGAAGACTTTCTAAAAACCCGATCTTTCGTCCCCCAAACGCAAGAGGCGATGTCGGACATGGCGGAATTCGAGGAGCTCTACACCCGCCGCTATTTTCAAGTGTGCCGCGACGCCATAAAGGAGATAGATCCGAAGGCAATGTACCTGGGGTGCAGCTTTGGAATGAGCGGCGACCTGTGGGAATACGCCGCGCGTATCTCGGCTGACTATTGCGACGTAGTCACATGCAACACTTACAGCTACAATATATCCGACTTAAAACTCCCCAAAGGCAGCTTCGACCGCCCGATTCTAATAGGCGAATACCACTTCGCCCCGCAAGACAGAGGAACTTTCGGAATAACAATGATTCCAACCGGAACTTCCGAGAAACAGGCGCAATACACCGCGGAATTTTTAAAATCCGCAGTAAACAATCCGTCGGTTGCGGGTGTTGTGTGGTTTGAATGGACAGACTTGTCCGCCACCGGCAGATACGACAAGGCCGATTCGGGAATCGGCATCATAGACATGGCCGACACTCCCCATTACGGGCTTGTTGAAACTTTCAGGAAATTCTCCGAGAATATGTATAGACAAAGGATTGAATCCAAATCATCGTACGGCAAGGGCGCTTCCGACGATAGAAACTGGAACTGAGTTCTTTTTATTTTCCCCCTTTTCCGCCTAAAACTTTTTCGTTTGCGGCGAAAGAGGGGATTTTTTCTGAGCGTTGTCCGCCGATTTTTTATCTATGGACGTTATTTAAGCAAAAAAACGCCCAGATAAAAGCGCGTTAAAAAAACTAAACGCCAATAAAATTGCTAAAAAATTTCACGACTTTGCAAAATATGCGCTGGCATAACTAAACCGCATAGCAAGTACCCTTTGCACATTTTTCAAGAACCTCAAGCGCATAACTATCTATTTCTAAAACTGGCAGTTTTCCTGTCCAGCAGCCCAGCGCAGGGGCTATCTATCGGCGCAAACTGCCTTACGCATTGCGCAAAGACTTTCATTCAGATACAGAATAAAAAAGACCCGCTAAAAAATTTTAACGGGCCGGAAAATATTATATCAAAGTCTGCCTACTTGCGCCTGCGCAACATAATCGCCATGAGTGCCGCTACCCCAGCGAATGCAGCAACCTCCGCGGGCTCCGGAACCTGCGCGAATCCCACTTGCAGGCTGTACCCGTTGCCGAGCGACTCCACCCATTTGAATACCGCGTATGCGTCGTCCACGCCTATTCCATAGAAATCGGAGTTTGCGTCGTATTCGCCTTCGCCGATTGAATTTGTCATATCAAATCCCGAAAGCGAGCCTGCTGTCAGTATCTCAACCCAATTCTTAATTCCGTCTATGCTCTCGGCCAATTCGTATCCGCTCAAGTCAAGAGCATTTCCGTTGGAGTCGGAAAAATCCACGGAAATTTTCCCTGTGCCGCTCTTGACGAACTGTCCTGTTATGACAATCTTATCGGACGGCTGTGATTCGATGGAATTTTGGTTTACAAAATTCTCATAGGCAAGCCCGCCGCTTTTAAATTCGGCAGTTTTAAAATATACCGTCCCACTCGAGGAAGTGTCGTCGCGCGAAGTGCCGAAAACTCCGCCCTCAAGCGACAGCGCCCCGTTTCTGTTGGCCTCCTTTATGCTCGAATTTTCGAGAAAAAAGCGCCCGCTTTTTATCGTAAAAGTGCCGTTCATTGTGGCGTTTTCCATTCCGGCGGAACGGTAAGAGTATATGCGCTGGGTGCCCTCGCCTTCTATTACTACATTCATTTTTCCATTGCCGGAAGCCGACCATAATCCAAAGTCGGAAAATTCGCCCTTGAACATATAATCCGTCCCCGCAACATTCGTAAATACGACAGTTGAATTCATCGACGACGATGAATTTAGAAAGGATCCGCCCAATTTGCCGTCGGAGCGCATTGTAGATTTCAACCCGCCGAGCCTAAGCGTTCCATTGTCGCGAGCCATAAAGAATTGCGAATATTTGGAACCGTTCGACTGTATTTCTACGACTCCTGAAATATTTGTCTCGTTGGCATTAAAAGTTATGGTTGATATGGAGTCCACCCCCATGATTCCGCCGCCCAATTTGACGTCGCCATTGACATTTATCGTAGTTGGAAGGCGCCAATCGCTTAGCGAAAAACTCAAAGCTACGTCTCCGTACGCGCTGTACGATCCACCTCCATAAACTTCCGTGCCAACCTCAATTCCGCCTATATTTAATTCAAGCTTTCCGGTGTCGGATACATCGGCGGCAAAACTTGTATTAAAATCCATTCTTGTCGCTACGTCGCATGCTTGGACTTTTAATTTTCCCTCTATATTAAAATTTATAGGAGCGGATTGCCCCAACAACACTTTGCTATAAGTAATGGAGGTATTCCCGGATGCGATGAGATCGCCCATATTGGTGCCTATTTCCTTAACCCAGACTCCGGAATTTTGGTTCATCTTATATAAAATTGCATTGTCGTCCGCAGTGACGGGAAATGCGCCCGCAACTTGTGTCCTTGCCGCGTCTGAATACCATGAATTGCCGTCGTTAAAGTCGCCAACGGAAGCCTTGTAATAATAATCAACAGCTGTCGCTACGTACGCACTGAAAACAGACAATAAGGTTAACGCATAAATTTTGATTTTCATATATGCTAATTATTAATAAAAAGCTGTTTATTGTCAAACATATTTCATTCATTATCAGTGCTAATACATATGCAAAAAGCGGCGGCATTTGCCGTCGCTTTTCAATCTTCGGGCTATTTATTGCCCGCGATATCAATAAAAAAACTACTTTTTCTCAGGATAGCTCTCTTTTACAAACGGAGCGTTGTTGAGGTAGTCTATGCTCTTCTTTATACTTTCAGCAGGGGCAAAGCTGTAGCGCTCAACTTCAACGATGGGATATTCCATTCCGGCGTCGGCTGCATGCTTGAATATCGCATCAAACCCAACCATTCCGCTGTCGCCAAGCTCTTTTTCGTCCTTGATGTGCAGAAGCCTAAAACGCTTCGGATATTTCTTGAAATAGTCGACAGGAGCTTTCTGGCCCCTTACAGTCCAATACACGTCCATTTCAAAGAACACGAGGTCGGGATCGGTGTTTTCGAGCATATAGTCGTACATGACTTTTCCCTCAACCTTCTGGAACTCGTGAGCATGGTTGTGGTATCCGAATGAAAGGCCGGCGGCCTTGCAGCGCTTGCCGATTTCATTGTAGTATTTGCAGTATGTTTTGAGGTCTTTGAGAGTCTTGGGGACGCTCATCCAGGGGGCAACTATATATTTCATGCCCGCCGCCTTATGCGCTGCGATGCATTCGTCCCACCACTTCATGGATTCCGAGAAATCGCCTGTTTCAAGCTCTTTTTGGGAGAGTTGTTTCGTGGTATGCGATGAAAGCACTTTCATGCCCGCCGCTTCGATTCCTGCTTTAAATTCAGCGGGAGTCTTACCGTAGAATTTTCCGCCGCCGTACCCTGCGGCCTCGACCGCCGTATAGCCCATTTCGCCAAGCTTTTTGACAGACCCTTCATAGTCTTTCTTAATGTCGTCGCGCATGGAATACATTTGAATGGCTATGTTCTTTTTAGGGGCCTTTGCGCATGCGGAATCGGTAGCGCAACCAACCATCGAGAAGGCGACAGCCGCCAACAACAGAGTTTTTATATTCATCATATATTTTTACCTTTTTGATTTGAGAATTCTTTGCGCGGGGCAATTCCGTATTGCCGGGAATATCTCCGCGCCTTGATTGCCATAAAAAAAGCATAAAAACATTTCCGTGTCACGCATTTTTTGAATTAACTCCGCCACTCACAAACGCAATATGCGCTTGATTAGCCGACAGTTTTTATATTATTTAATTATTCATACGCATCAAACGAAATTATATAACTAAATAAAGCAAATGAGAATAAACAAATTATTTATTGCTACAATATTCGCATGCGCATCTGCAATCGCATCGGGGGAAAATTTGCAGTCCGGCATGAAAGTGTCCGACAAACTGAAAGCCGCGTGGGACTCACCTGAAATAAAGGGGAGGATAGAGCGCGGCATCGAACAAAACCGCAAAAGCGACTTTAAAATAACTTTCGACAAACCCGTTGAGAACCTGAAAGTAAGCCTCCTTCGTCACGAATTTGTGTTCGGCGCGCCAACAATGGCAATTTCGGCGACTCAGGACGAAAACGGGAACATCGACATGCAAAGGGTAAAAAATATGAAAAAGCTCGTCTGGGAAGAGCTTTTTAACGGCGCGACCCTCTCCGTGCTTTGGAAATATTACGAGCCCCAGCCGGGAGTGTATAGATTTGAAAAAAACGCCCCGTACATGCGCTTCCGCCCATCGCCGGCATTTGTCCTCGACGAGTTCAAGGACCTCGATCTTACCTACCGCGCGCATTGCCTTACTTGGTTTAACAAGCAATGGTTTTTTCCTGATTGGGTTGAAAGAACAGCGGAAGACTCCGCCGCCGCCTCAGACATCTACATCAAAAAAGTTTGCGAGCGCTTCGGAACGGAAATTCCGTACTGGAATATCGCCAACGAATTCTGCACTTTCTACGATTCAGACGTCAGAAAATTTATGCATAAGGACGCCGTTTACAAGGCTTTCATAGAGGCCCGCAAGCATCTCCCCGAAAGCGCCGTATTCACATACAACGAACTTACCGACGCATGGGACGACGCTTATAGAAACCGCGAATACTGCCCCCTGTATCTGCTCGTGCAAAATCTTCTGCTGAGGGGCTGCAAGGTTGACGAAATTGGGCTACAGCTGCATGTATTTTCAGAAAAACTATGGTCCGACATTTTGAACGGGAAAGCCTTCCGCCCCGAATTTATGCTAAATGTGCTCGACCTATACGCCGAACTCGGCCTTCCCCTGCAAATAACTGAAATAACGATACCGGGGCTTCCGGAAGGTCCCGTTGGCGAGGAAAACCAGGCTTACATTGCGGAAAAATTCTATCGCCTATGGTTTAGCCATCCTGCCGTAAACTCCATTACATGGTGGCATACAGTCGATGGAACAAGCAAGGCAGAAGGCAAATGGAAGTCTGGCATATTGAACTTCGACTTTACTAAAAAGAAGTCTTACGACGTCCTTAAACGCCTTATAAAAGATGAATGGACAACCAATGCGGGCTCTGAAACCCCTGTAAAAGCATTGGATTTCCGCGGCTTCTACGGCAAATATAAAGTATCTTACACGGTTGACGGGAAAAATTACGAAACCGTCATTCCCTTCCACAAAAACGGCGCGAAAACCCGCTTTATTAAGACAATCCCACAGAAAAACGTCGGCGTTGGCAACACCGACTAAATATTCTGCGAACCAAAGCGCAAATTTAAAATATTCTCCCGCCGGAATCCTGCATCGATTCGGCGGGATTTTTTGTCTCATAAACTCCGCCTTGCCATGACGTTGAAATTTTTTCAAGCCACGGCAAATCAAGCTAATTTGAACCGCGCAATTTTGCTTCGAGACTCTTATATTTACGGCGACCGCTATACAATTCGCTTTTCAATAATAAAAATTGTATACTTTGCGCAAAAAAATATCTCCGAGCCTTTCCACCATACCGAGAACTTAACGTTTTTTTTAGCGAAAAAATTTTTTTGAAAATTAACAAAATTCGCAAGGGTCAAATCCCCAATACAATTCGCATTCCCGCGCGCCACATATTGTTTATAAATACGCGTCTGCCCCCATAAAAATTTTTATGGCATAAATTCATTTGAGCCGCCGCTTTTGCGGCAGACGGCACAAATGCAATGTACGGCGGCGTAAACCTTTCCTTCGCCCCGCCGCAAGTTGCTTACTTAAAGCTCCCGCAGCGCGCGGAAGGCTCCGCGCGGCTTTTATTTAATTTTGACGAGAAAATCCGCGAGCTCGTCAAACATCTTTTCTGCCGAACCGTAAACTATGCGGCAGTCGATTTTTTCGGCATCGCAAATTTCCTTAAACCGTTCGCAAAATTTTGGAGAGTGGGTGGGATCTTTCGATACTTGTCCGGCTTTTTCACGGACAAAATTTTGGAGAAAAATCTTCTTAGGCGATTTTCTCTCAGCTGCACCGGCAACCAACCCCGCCGGGGAATATTTTTTTATGTAAGGCAAAAGCTTGTCGCGCGTCGAGAGCCATTTGTCGAAGCTAACCATGCCAAAAGCGTGCGCGCCGTAAGTTATATTCGGTATCCATTCGCGCATCTGTTTTGGGTCGAGGGAAGTCTGCGGTATATTTACGCCGACTGCCGCCACCCCGCCCGCCGTTTCGGGCGACAGCCCCACATACAAGGCCGAGCATGCGCCGGCAGAACCGCCGCTTACCGCAATTTTTTCGGGATCTATATTCCATTTTGCGGCGTTGGTTTTTACAAATTCCACGACCTTCGCGCAATCCTCCATAGGGGCTGCGACCGGCGGAAATATGTCGGCGTCCTTAGCGTCTTGAATGAACCTATAATTCGCGCATACGACTGCCACACCCTTGCCCAATATATTTTCGAGGGACGCCTCTATAAACCTGTCGGCAATCGCCCCCGTCGTCCAGCCGCCGCCGTGGAAGTATATTATAGCGGGCGTCTTGCCATTCGCGTTTTTAGGCAGCCATACGTCGAGCTTATTCTTATAGTGTCCGCCGTAAGGCACGTTTTCAAAATCCGCCGCGCGAATGCGGCATTGTTTTTTTGTGGCGCAATCAAAATAATCGTACTCGTTTTTTGGAGTCCTCCCAAAAACTGCGGCTATCGCCCTCAGATAGGCGTCGCCGTCCCGAATGTCGGGAAGAAGGTATGACCCCTCAGTGTACTCGTTCCAAGCGTTTATGAGAATTGCACCCGGACTCTTCGGGTCGGAGAGCGCAAATTTTTTTGCTTTTTCGAGCATTGACTGAAATATGTCGGGATTATTGTTGGAATAAATCGGCCCGTAAGGATATTGCGCGCCTTTCGGCCACGGAAAGTCAACGTCGTTGCGGCAGCGCATGGAAGAATCCCACCCCATAGTCACAACGGGTATATTCGGCAATGGAGCCTCCGACATCGCGCGCCAAAGCCTCTCATGCGCCGCAACTGCGGTAGAGTAGTCGCATAGCAATCCGTCAGGCTTTTTGTCAAACAGGTTTGCATGGTACGGGTTTACATTGTAGCGCGTAGTTCCGTCAAAGCCCGCCTTTGCAAGCATTTCGGCTTCGGCCTTAGAGCCGGCATCGGCGCTCCAATAGACGGGTTCGAGGCCGTTTTTGCGCATTGTCTCGGCAACTTCGGAAAAAAGTTTTTTAACTTTTTCCGGCCCGCCGTGGTCCTTTACAAACTTCGCGGAATTGTAAACCATAAAATACGGACGGCCGTTTATCTTATAATAATTTGGCTCTTTGAAGTATTTTTTTATGCAGTATTCGAGCGCATTTTTAAAATCCTCCGGGGAAGTATCGAGGCTCATCAGCCGCCTGCGCGGCTTATCCGGATCTGGCCGGAATTGGTCAGCCCTATCGTGGTACGCCCACATTATCGCAAACTTCATCTTATCGCGGTTTGGCGCCTTCAAAAATCCCTCTTCGAGAGATTCCTCCATGGTGCGCTTCCCGCCGTACCAATACCAGTCGTACACAAATACAGTAATCCCTGAATTTGAAGCCAAATCTATTTCCTTCGCAACATCTGCCGGATTTTTACCGTCGAGGTATCCGGTCAGCGGGCGGTAGGGCAATTTGTGCCCCTTGTAGCGCGGCTTGCCGGTCTTTACAAATTCCCATTCAGTCCAGCCTTTGCCGAACCATTCCTCACCCTTCGGGTAAACATGCCAATGCGGATAATATATGCACAAAACATCGACTTTTTTCTCACTACCGCCGCCAACGCAGCTTTTTGAGCCCGACGGCGAAGTGCATGCCGCCAGCGCAAACAATGTTAAAGCAATACCTGCTATTCTTAAAAATTTCGCTCTCCTCATGCCGCAAAAGTTAACGCACTAATCACAAATGAGTCAATTATTATATTTTCGGCGCAAAGAAATTTATTCTGCCCTTAGCATACCCGCCCGCACTTCGCTCAACATTGTATTGTCTCGCGGCAAAAAGCTTAATTGTTCCAAAAACTAAAATTTTGAGAAAAAATCCGCGCACTAAAAAATTTTCGCGAAGAAATTCATTTTTCCAAACGGGGAAATATATATAGCGCAACAAAAATAAAAAACCTTACGCCGCAAATTCGCGTAAGGATTTTTATTTTATATATACATAAATCTATCGGAAGCCAAATTTCACCAATAGTACCGCGGCTATTAGGCGCGCCGCGGCGCGCCTAATATGCGGCTTCAAATCAGGCTACCAATTCCCGGAGTTTTAGCGGCGGCAAAAAGCGCTTTTTCTGCCGCCGCGCGCGGTAAAAGACACTATAGTCCAAGCTTGGACCAAACGAATTGGTACGCTTTGCTTTCCTTGGCGGCATTTCCCTTCATAATCACGGGCACTGCGGCGCGCATAAAGCCTTTATCGCGGCTCTTGGCAAGCTTCTTAATTATCACTTTGGAGGCGTCGGAAACGAGGGATTCGTCGGAAGATTTCAAAAAGCTCGCAAATTCGGGCAGATCCCCGTACGTAATAGTCCGCTCGACGGCCGACACTACTTTCGGATTTCTCTTCCCTCCGGCCTTGCCGGCAAACATGTCCCACAATTTTTTGCGGGCTTGAACGTCCCCTCGGAACACCTGTATTTCGAGAGCATCCAAGTCTCCGCCGCCCGCCTTTTCATTTAGCAGCGCTGCCATTTTCAGGCTCGAATTTTCCTTCAAAACGTTTGCCGCAAGAGCCGAAAATGGCTTCTTGCCCGATTTGAAAATATCCCAGATTTTGCGCAGATTCGCTTCGTCCGTGCATATAAAGCGCGCCACATATATCGCCTCAGAGCGTATGTCCGCATCGGGCGAATCGAGTTCAGGCGCAATCGTGGGATAAAAGCGGGTATCCCCCGACAACATAAAAGTTCCCATGGCAGCAAGCTTGCCTTCGCGCGAGATTTTTGGGAATGCCTTTATTATTTCTTCGGACTCGGAAAATTCGCGCAAGCCGTTCATCGCGCGCCCAGCCGGCGCTGAAAGCTCCCCGCCCTTTATTATCAGCGAATCCAAGTACTTGCGCCCCTCACCTTCACCGAGCAGCTCAGCGCGCAACCGAACTGCCGAGCCGCAATCATCGCCAACAAGCTTCAAAGCCATTTTTGCGTCTGCTTTATCGCCCGAGCGGTAGCGGTTCTCCGCAAACGCGACAAGCGCCTCCTGCGCGGCCTTCTTTATTGCGGGGTTCGAACTTCCAGCATTTTTTTCGAGAATTTCCAGAACGTCGGAATCGTCTATCGTGCCGAGCGCAACTGTCGCGAATTTCGCGATTGCAGGGTCGGAAGACAGCGCGTAGGGGGCTATCGCCTCCACCGCGTCGGAGTCGTTAAACGAAGCGAGCGTAGAAATTATCGTCTGTTTGCAGAGCGTGTCCTCCACAACTTCGAGAGCAGATTCAAGTGCATCGAAGCCGTCCGACCCGAGCCCCATTAGCACATTGCACGCCGACGAAACCCGCGCCGGATTTTTAAGCGCGGGAATCATCGCCGCAACAGTGTCCGAATCGGCTATCGGCTTCAATATCTGGCAAGCGTCGCGAAATGCCGCGTCGGATATAGGCTTGGAAAGAATTGCTTTTGAAAGCCCTTCGCGCACTTGCGCCGCGCTCCCCTTGTGCTGTGCCTTAGCCGCAAGTTCGAAAAACCACGAGTTGTCTTTGCCGGCGTCGTACGCCGCAAAATCCTCGTAAACGCCGGCGAAAGCCGGAGCCATTGCCGATGCTGCAGCTATCGCTAAAATAAATTTCATTTTCATATAAAACCTCCCGCAATTTACGCTTGTAGTTGCCACGGCGCGCTATACGCCCTGTCGCACATGCGGGCGGCTTCGTCGTCGCCCACAATCTCCTCTTTTTTGGCGTCCCACTTTATGGGTCGGTTCAGCCTGTAAGCTATTTCGGCGAGCAGGCAGCCGGTGTTTGTCCGGTGCGCCACCCCGATGTCGGTCACAGCCGCGCGGCGGTCGAGAACACTGTCTATAAACGCAGTGAAGTGGTTGCCGCTGCGTATCGGGAAGAGCCTGCTTTCGGTCGGCAAAATTCGCGTTTCGGCTATGCCTATCGGATCGGAATAGAGGGTCTCGCGCGAGACAAACAGTTTTCCTTTTGTCCCGAAAAATTCTACACCGTTGCGGTTCATGTCGGATATTTCTATCTCGACACTGTTGGGGTAGTACATCACAACCCTGAATTTCAGCGGCTGGTCGGAGAATCCGTTCTTGGGCCATTGGACGAGTTCGGGGACTATCTCTGACGCTCCGGCATCGTCAAAGCCGAGGGCCCAGTGGGCGATGTCGAGATGGTGCGCGCCCCAGTCTGCAATCTTGCCCGCGCTGTAATTGGTAACTCCCCTCCACCGCGTAAAAGTCTTGCGCGGATTGAAATAGCTCGGCTGCGCCGGCCCCTGCCACATTTCCCAATTCATTCCCTTAGGGACGGGAACGGGCGGGAGAACTTCGGCCTTGAAGTTCGACGGAAGCCCTATTTTTATTCTCGAAACGCGCCCGAGGTATCCGTTGCGGACTATTTCGGCGGCGCGGACAAAGTCGGGCAGCGACCTCTGCCATGAGCCTGTCTGCCAAATGCGCCCGGAATTTAGAACGGTATCGCGGAGAACTTTGCCCTCGCGTATTGTGCGGGTGAGGGGTTTTTCGCCGAATACGTCCTTGCCGGCGTTTACGCACGCAATCCCAACAATCGCATGCCAGTGGTCGGGGAGAGCCGTCATTACAACATCGACATCTTTGCGCGCGAGCAGTTCGCGGAAGTCGTCGTACGTCGGGATATCCATTCCAAATAGTTTGCGGGCGTTCCGCAAGCCCTTGGTTTCGTTGTTTCCGTACCCGTAATATTGCGGGCCTTCGGTATTGTTTACGTCGCAGAGCCCAACAATCTGGACTCTCTTGTCGCCGAAGAAATTTTGAGTGTTGGCTGTTCCCTGCGTGCCGAGGCCAATCGAGCCCATTGTCACGCGCTCGCTCGGCGCGACCGCCCCGCCCTTTCCGAGAGCCGATGCCGGGATTATCGTGGGCAGCCCGATAGCCGCCGACGCCGAAGCAATAGTTTTTATGAAGTCTCTTCTTTTCATTCGAAACATTTGTTAGTACGCCGGGACAACACGGACACTTTGTCCTCGCCCTCAAACGTTTGATTGATTGCAAAAAAATAAATTTTATACCTTCGCTTAGTCAAGTTATTTATAAAGTTTCGTATTTTATTCTATTTTTGAAATAAAGCATTGGAGAAAATAACGCATGTTTCCCGCACAAGCGTTTCACAACTGTGAAAAATCCGACGCATGTTTCATATCTTAAAACAAAAAAGCCCAAAATTTTTGCGGGATAAAATGCGCAGCCAAACCGCAAAATTTTTATTTAAACGCTACTTGCCACAAAAAAAAATCCGCCGTTTGCCTTGCGGCATATTGTTGCGCCGCTTTGCGCGTAAATTTTTTGAAAATTTTTTCCGACGCAATTTGCGCGTATAAATAACATAATTAGTAGCAGCTCTTCACTTCCTTCCGCCGTATTCGCAAAAAGAAAGGCGGCCTATCCCGCACGGGGAAAGACCGCTTCATGAAGTCGCAATTTGTATGCGCCGCTTTCAACAACCCGCAAAAAGTCTATTCGACGAGGGCAAAACCGTAGGGCTCCAAATATACCTTTGCGGAATCGCCGCTGCCAGAGATTTTCACGCCACTTGAATAGTAGGCATTCGGCTTTTCGGAAAGCTTTGCGGAAATTTCCACAGGCTTGCCCGACGCGCTGACAAACACGCTCGTTTTCTTTTCGCCCGCAACGCGCTCAAACGCGACAACTCTGTCGTTGCCGGAATCAAGCCATTTCAATTCTCCGGAATAAAGTTCAGGGCGCTCGCTGCGTATCTTCGACAGAGATTTGACTATTGCCAATCTGCGCTTTCCCGCTTCGGTGAACGCCGCCGACCAGTCGAGGACGCTGCGGTTATGGTATTTGTTGGCAAAAAGATTATATTCAGCCCTGTCGGCAATTTCATTGCCGGCAAAAAGCATCGGTACGCCGCCTATTGTGAGCAGAAAAGCCGTCATAGCGTCTGCCGCCTCGTAGGACATAACTGCCTCCGACCTGCCGCTGTCGGTCGAAATATCATGGTTGTCATAGTGGTAGAGCAGGCGCGCGCCTTTTGGATAGTTCGACAGAGTCCATGTTATATTTTTTCCCAATTCTTTTGAGGTCTTGACTTTCGCCTTTTTAAGCCCCGCGAAATAGTCCCTAAAAAAGATGCCCCAGCAGTAGTTTGCATCGTACGCCTTAAGCTGGCATTCGCGGCGGGAAGATTCGGCTACAAGGGCGATGTCGGGCTTTATTTTTTCAAGCCTTTCGCGCGCGCTTTCCCAGAAATCCAGAGGTATGTAAAACTCCGCATCCGCCCTGTATCCGTCAACACCGAACTCGCGCACAAAATACTCCAAATTGGAGATGAGGTATTCGCGCAATTTCGGATTGTCAAAGTTCAGTTCGGGAAAGAGCCACCGCCCGTTTTTGACGTTGCCGTTTTCGTCGCGCACAACGAAGTCCGGATTTGTGGTTATGATGTCGGCAGTTGGGCCGCAGTGGTAGTATACCGCGTCGAGCATAACTTTCATTCCAAGCTCGTGGGCGCGCTCGACAAACTTTTTCAGGTCGGCGTCCGTCCCGTATTCCGAATCAATCTTAAAATAGTTTTTTATTCTGTACGGATTGCACGGATTGTTGGTATTGCTCTTTTTTTGGCGCGGGCTCCAAAAAGCCCTGTTTTGGTCTGGGTCCGACTCTACTATCGGAAGGAGATAAACGCAGCCAATTCCGGCTTCCGCGAGGTGCCCGAGCCTCTCCGTAGCCGCCGTAAGCGTTCCCTCCTGCGTAAACGAGCGCAGCGGCACCTGGCATATTATGGATTTCATCAGCCAATCCGGCGCCTTTCGGGCGGGCTTGTCCGAGACTTTTTCCGCTTCAGCCGAAAACAATGCGGACATTGAGAAAGCCGCCAACATCAATATGTATAATAACTTTTTCATACCATAACAAATAACAAAAACCTACCATAGCGGCAATAAATATTGCCCTTCAATTTAGTTTACAGTTAATTAAAAAAATTGTTTGATTTGCGGCTCGAAAGAGTCAACATTCTAAATAGTAATGAAAACACTATTCGTATCAGCAGAAACCGACCCGAGGGAAACGCGAGTTGCGGCAACCCCGACGGACGTAAAAAAGCTCGCGAAACTCGGCTGGGCAGTGCGCGTATGCCGATCCGCGGGCATCAAGGCGGGATTCACCGACGAGCAGTACGCCGAGGCTAGCGCGGAAATCGTCCCCCCCGAAGCCGTGAAGGAGGCTGACTTCGTGGTGTCAGTCCGCAAGCCCTCCGTAAGCGATGTCCAGAATTTCAAGAAGGGCTCCTTCCACCTGAGCCTCCTCGACCCGTTCAATGAAAAAGAGCTGATAAAGGCGTTCGCCGACGCCGGAGTGACCGCCGCAAGCTTTGAAATGGTACCCCGCAGCACAATCGCCCAGAAAATGGACGTATTGAGCTCCCAGTCAAACCTCGCGGGATATTGCGCGGTTTTGAAGGCGGCAACTTCCATAAACAAAATCGCCCCGATGATGATGACGCCCGCAGGAACGATATCGCCGTTAAAATTCTTTATTGTAGGTGTCGGCGTCGCGGGGCTGCAGGCGATAGCAACCGCAAAGAGAATAGGAGCGAGGGTTGAAGCTTTCGACACCCGCCCGGTGGTGGAGGAACAAGTAAAAAGCCTCGGCGCAAAATTTATAAAAATCGACCTCGGCGAAACGGGACAGACCGCACAGGGATACGCGAAGGCCTTGACGCCTGAACAAATAGAACTGCAGCGCAAAGGCATGGCAAAAGTTTGCGCGCAAGCGGACGTCGTGATAACGACCGCAAAGCTGTTCGGAAGAAAGGCGCCTGTCATTATAACGGCGGAAATGGTTTCGGGAATGAAGCCAGGCAGCGTAATCGTCGACATGGCGGTTGAAAGCGGCGGAAACGTCGAAGGCTCAAAGCCGGACGAAACCGTAATCACTCCCAACGGCGTAATGATTATAGGCAACACTTGTTTGGAAGCGTCAGTGCCCGCCACGGCGAGCCAAATGTACGGCTCAAACGTATACAACTTCATCGAGCATTTTACAGTAGACGGGAACTTCACCGTAAATATGGAGGACCCGATAATGAAATCGTGCGTCGTAGCCAACGACGGCAAAATAACCGACGAACGCTTTATGTAAACTATCTTTAGCCATGGAACTCATTCTTCTATTATTCATATTCACGCTGTCCGTGTTCCTTGGGTTCGAACTCATATCCAAGGTTCCGAGCCAGCTCCACACGCCGTTGATGAGCGGATCAAACGCCATTAGCGGCATAACGATAGTCGGCGCAATAATCGCTACTGGCGGCACCGACAACAGCATGTTTGCGACTATCCTCGGATTCGCGGCGCTGGTTCTGGCCACAATCAATGTCGTGGGCGGATATCTCGTCACAGACAGAATGCTCGCCATGTTTAAGAAGAAGGGAGACAAATAACGATGAATCCGCAAATCATAAACATCGCCTACATCGTCTCCGCCGTAATCTTCATTCTCGGCATCAAAATGCTCGGCAAGGCTGAGAGCGCTCGCAAGGGCAATATACTTTCCTCCGTCGGCATGCTCGTCGCTGTCGTTTTCACTTTATTCGACCATAAAATTCTCGACGCCTCGGATAAAATCACATGGGTTATTCTCGCGGCGGGCCTGCTGCTTGGCGCCGTTATTGGACTTGTTGCGGCAAAGAAGGTAAAAATGACCTCCATGCCGGAAATGGTCGCGCTGCTCAACGGCTTCGGCGGCTTGGCTTCACTGCTCGTAGCGTGGGTTGAATACCACTACGACGGCGTCGCAAACATTCCCGCCGGCGTTATCGCAAAATCGGCAATAATAGTGACAATCCTCATTGGCGGCGTGACATTCACAGGTTCCGCCTACGCTTGGGCAAAGCTCTCCGGCAAGCTCTCCGGCAAGCCGTACATCTACGCCGGGCAGAAAATTGTAAACCTTGTAATCGCCGTTCTTACTGTCGTTTCGGCCGTGGCGTTTGCCGCCATAGGCGACTATTGGACAGCCTACTATATTATGGTTGCCGCTATTATCCTGTCGCTCGTGCTCGGAATTGCGGCCGTTATGCCGATTGGCGGGGGCGATATGCCGGTTGTAATTTCACTGCTAAACTCTCTCTCGGGCTTGGCTGCAAGCGCGGCGGGCTTTGTAATACAAAACAATGTACTCATTGTGGCGGGCTCGCTCGTAGGTGCAAGCGGCGTAATACTAACCGTAATAATGTGCAAGTCCATGAACAGGACTTTGTCGAACGTCCTGTTCTCCGGCTTCGGCTCGGCGGCTGGCGGCTCTAAAAATAAGGTAGAGGGCGAAATGAAGGCAATCTCCGCCGACGACGCCTACTACATTCTCGAAGCCGCGCAGAGCGTCGTATTCATTCCGGGATACGGTATGGCTGTCGCGCAGGCACAGCACGTCGTAAAAGAGCTCGCGGAAATTCTCGAAAACAACGGGGCGGAAGTATGTTTTGCAATCCACCCTGTTGCGGGAAGAATGCCGGGGCACATGAATGTGCTTCTCGCGGAAGCAGACGTTCCGTACGAACAGTTGAAGGAGATGGACGAGGCAAACAAGATCCTCGAAACGGCGGACGTCGCAATAGTAATCGGAGCAAACGACGTCGTAAATCCCGCGGCCGCAGAAGACAAGTCCAGCCCGATATACGGAATGCCGATTATCGAGGCGTATAAGGCTAAGACCGTTCTCGCGCTAAAACGCGGCAAGGGAGCGGGATTCTCCGGGCTTGAAAACGGGCTCTTCTTCCGCCCCAACACGCGCATGCTCTACGGCGACGCGAAGGCCACAATCAACGAGCTCGTATCCAAGTTCAAGGAGGCATAGCTTACGCGCCGTCCCCAAATTCATTTTGGGTACGCTTAGGCGAAGCGGCGGGCGCGCCGCAAAGTACGCAAAAAGACGAACCGTGCGGTTCGTCTTTTTTTTTGCCACGCTTCTTTCAGCGCGCAAGAAAACTGTTAAGATAAGGAGCAAGTACTCTTTCAATAAAGTAGCATTAGTTGAAGCATACGTTTTTTCTGTGTGGCAACTAAAGCTAAAATAAACTGCGCGCTTTAAATTCTTAGTTTTTTCAAGATTGTTAAAAGTGCGCGAATAAATTTTATAGTTTTTAATTCCCCATATTTTGGCAGATATTTTTATAAAAAAATCTACTGAAAAACCACTGCCGCGCTTCGCATATAAAGCGTAGATAAATGCCCGCACGTTGTCTGTTATTAAAGATGCCAACGCGCTCGGAAGCGCATTATTTCTCCGAGAGAAAGCTCTATTCCCTTCCGCAATATCGCGTTTACTATAACCGCAAAGTTATTGGCAAAATCCGCCAAGATATTTGCCACTCTCAAATGCCGGTAAAAAATCTCCTTATAAAAAAACACAAAATAATCGACAATTCGGCAAATCCAAAAAATATTTTACCAATCCTTTCCGCAAAGATTTTTACAGAGGATTTTTCCCTTTTCGTGCGATAGATTTTTTAGATTTGCGATGCTGCATTAAAAATTTTCCGCCGCTAAAATTTTTTATTTATCGCGCCTATTGCATAAAAACCAAAAAATATAAAATCCTAAAATTTTGATTACAGCATTGTAAAAATTTCTGCGCACATTTGTGTGTGGCGGAAGCTTAGAAAAAATACACAAACTCCACCCGATAAAAAAAAGTAAAAATCCATAAAAACGCCGCGCTTTTTTGGCGCGGCGGCTGTTTTACAAGACGATTATTTGCATTTAAAAAGTCCGCAATACGGCTTAGCCCCCGAACTGCGCGCTCTTAAACCATTGGAAGTTGTTTGCCTCAATCTCGTCCTTAGGCGGCATCGGATACGCCAACATATCGTCGCCGGCGCCCACATAGAAGCCGCTTCCGACTGTCCTGTATAGAATCTCGCCCATGGACCTTGCCACAATTTTATTATTCTTGCCGCCCTTTGTCCTTACGACATCAAGGCAGTCGCGCAAGTGGTGCTGGTTGGTGTACGGCAAATCTCCGAGGTCTCCGTTTACAGGGTCGCGCTCAAGATCGCCAAGCTTCATATCGAAGAATGCTATCTTTTTGAAGTGGACAAGCCGCTCCGGCGAAGTCAGCCTTTTCACGTACTCCTGCGGATTGAGAATGCTTGCAACGCGCGGGCGGCACGGAGCCAAATCCTGGTAAAGGTAAACTTTGCGCGACGGATCGGGCTCAAAGGGCTTTGCGGTGAGCTCAAGCGTTTTGCCGTCGCTCGTAACCAAATAGAGGTTTTTGAAGGCCGACATCGGGACGTGTTCGAGCACCCTGTAAACGGATAAACACACCGATTTGTGCGGCCTGCCGTCCGGGTGTGGCGCGCAGAGTTCGGGAATTTTGTCTATCGGAAGGTAGTCGGATTTAAAATTCGGGTCTATCTCAAAGAAAATTGCAGGATCGCAGTTGCGTCTGAACGCGCCCGTCGCGTAATAACTTCCGAATTCTTCGGGCGACAGGTTGGAGGCTATGAGAGCTTCGGGCACGAGTGACAGATAGAGATATTGTTTCATTTTTATCCTCATTTTTTGTTTTTTTTAGTCGGCAAATGTATTATCCGCCTTGCTGTTGTCCTTTTAATAAATCATAGGAAAAATATCAACTAAAATCGACAAATATTGGCGTTATTTATTGAATCATTCGCAAAAAAAAAGCGCGGCCCGATATTCACAGGCCGCGCCCGAAGCTAAAAGCGAAGTCTAATTAGAAAGCTCTATTCCTTCTGGCAAGTCGAGCTTCTTTTCAAACGTTCCGTCGGGAAGCTTGCGCCATTGCAGCTTTATTTTTCCGTGGGGAGTCGGCCATACTATCGAGCCCTTGTCCTCAATGAAAAGCGGGTTGAACGAAACTTTGCCCCAAGCGGGCGCAGTCTGCTTTATGCCGCCGAGTATGCGGGGCATCAAAAATAGCGGGTGCGCCGTCCACGCATGCGAGCACGTTCCCGTCTTGCTATTAAACCCTTCATACGCCGTGCCAAATTCAGCCATATCTTTCCACTTCCTTAAAATGTCGGCGTAAACTTCGCGCCCGTATCCCTCGTTTATCATGAGGTCGTACAGATAGACATGCCAGTAGCTCGACGGGTCCGCATGGGTTTTTAGTTCCCCGCGCAGGAAAGGCAACAGTATCTTATCCTTCGCCTTTTCAAAATCGAAGCCTTTTAGGTTTGTCATGCGCCCAAGAACCTGCGCCTGTATGCCTTTTAGAGGATTGGGTTTGCCGCCAGGCAAAATGCCGTCGCGCACTAGCCCGTCGGAATCCACGAGGTTTTTCTCGATAGCCTCCCTTAGCTTTGCGGCGCGCGCAGAGTACTTTTTCGCCATGCCTTCGCGCCCGGTTTTTGCGCAAGTATCCGCCGTAACGTCGAGCGCATACAGCAGCCACAAATTGAGTATTGCGGGCTCTCCGTCGCGCTGTATGTTCGTCCAGTCAAGGAAAAGCCAATAGCGCGGGTCGTATGAAACAAGCCCCGTATTCGGGTTTGTCACGCCGTCAAAGTACGATAGTATTGCGTCTATCGTCTTTTCGTAATCGTCGTAAACGGAAGAATCCCCTGTCTGCCAATAGTAATCGAACAGGGTCAGTATCCATACGACAGAATAGTCCGGCAATATGCAGTGGTGCGCCATTGTCGGAGAATGTCCGTATGTCAACCCGTTGGGCGCGGTCTGCATAGCTATCTGGCGGATTCCCCTCCACAAAAGCCGCGGATCGTCGCCGAGCATAAAAGTATTCCAGGCCTGTACGCGGGCGTCGCCCCACCATTGCGCCTGCTCGCGGTACGGTGTATCAACGTATGTGTCGAGCGAGCACACCCTCTGAGTTTGTTCGCACGCCTTCCATATTTTGTCGGCGAGCGGATTGGAAGTTTCAAATTTCCCGTCGCGCCCAATCGGATACGCCTCCCACCTGAAAGACGGCTTTATTTCGAGCTCCGAATCAGGGTTTGCCCGAACCCTCAGCATCATATAGCGCGAGCCTATCGGGTGGTAGTATTCGTGGCGGTTGGCGCCTTCGCGGGCTATCATGCGGTTCGACATCGCCGGGGCGCAATGCGTCATGTACTGGTTTGATACTTCCATCTTTTCCGAAACCGTTTCCGAAAAAGTCATATCGATTATCTCGCCTCCCTTTGCCCCCTTGACTTCGAGAATCGGAACCCCCACAACTATCTTCCCCATATCGAATAGGTAGCTGCGAAATTCGCCCTTCGAAGTCGGCGGAACTTTTATCCATTCGGAATCCGAAGATGCCGGGCTGTGGGAGCAATCCTCGCGGGCTATGAGGGCGTTTATGTTGCGGCAGCGCTCGCTTTCCGAAAAAGCCTTTCCGGAGGATTCGCCTATGAGTTTTGGAGCGGGCAGAATACGGCTTTCGCCGAGCGGCGTAAAGCGCGGCTCGTAGGTGTAATAGGGCATGGCGTCCCACCGTCTCGCAGTTTCGGTAGTACTCCAGGCGGAGTCGTCAAAGTCGGGGGAAGTCCAGTCGGAGAGGGGCTCCTTGCGCATATCGATGTGCTCTTGATTGTTTAGCTGCATCGAGTACGCAACCGTATCCCTGTCGCAAGAGTCTTGGCGGATACACTTTGTATTTTTTCGGGAAACTATTTTCTTGCCGTCACCCAAATCGACTCCATACAAGACACCGGCAACGCCGGCAGTCAGATACGAAAAAGTGTTTCTGCCAACATTGTAGGCGCGCACGGCTATTGCGTTTTTGCCTTTTTTTAGGTACGGGGCAATGTCAACTTCGTCGTATGGCCAAGACTTTTGGAATCCGCGGGCGGGGCCGTTGCATACGTACTTTCCGTTGACGTACAGCCTGTATTTTTGGTCGGCAGTTATGTACATAATTGCCTTTTCCGGAATAGTTGAAAGGTCAAAAGTCTCGCGGAAAAGCGCGTAGGAATTTACGATATCAAGATAGTTGGAAGGAAACGGCCAAATCCAGCTCGCCTCTTTAAGTATCGGCGGGACTTTCTCCCATATTTGCGGATTTTCCTTTATGGGGTACGTATCCCACATTTTTACATCGTACGGCTCGGGAATGGAAGCTGACGCGGGAAGCGCCGCCCCCAACAATAAAGCAATCGCAACATACTTGCGCATATATTCCTCCATCAGATTAGTTGGTATTTATTGGGAAAAGCTTGTTTTATGAATAATAATAAATGAGTTCAACACAAAAGTTAATGTTGACAAAACAATCTCTCGGAAAGAACTTGAAAGCCATGGGGAAAAAAGCGGCATATTTCATAACCTCCGACGACGACTTTATCGCCGCGAACCGCGCGCGCGAAATTTTCGAGGAACTCTCAAAAGACGCGCTGGACGAAATGTCAAAAGAGGTAATCGACGGCGCCTCCCAGAAAGCGGAAGACGCCGCAAGAGCCTGCGCGCAAACTTTGCAGGCCGCCGCCACCCTGCCGCTATTCGGCGGCGCAAAGTATGTATGGCTGCGCAACGCAAATTTTTTTGGCGACGCAAAAATCCTAAAAAACGAGGAAGTCGCAACTACCCTCGCAAAGCTCGTCGAATATTTAAAAAAACTGTCGCCCGAAAATGCGGTTGTAGTTATAAACGCCTCCCCCGTAGATAGGAGAAGCAAAATTTTTAAGGAGTTTTCCGCCTTTGCCGAAAGCGAGGACTTTCAGGCGAAAGACCCAATATCCGCCTGCTCAGAACTTATAAGAAACGAATCCGCCGCACTCGGCATAAGGTTTGAACCAGGCGCTGCCGAAACCCTCGCCTCCATTGTCGCATGCAACCCGAGAATGTGCGTTCAGGAAGTAAAAAAACTCGCCGCTTACGTAAATTTTAAAGGCACAATAACGCAAAAAGACGTGGCGGAAATGGTGCCGATTTTTGGCGAAAGCGATTTCTTCGACATAACAAACGCGTTTTACTCAGGCAATCTCGAATCGGCACTGGCGGTATTAAAAAGATACTTTTTTGCGAATAAGAAAGCGTCTGCGAGGCCGATTATCACCGCCATACAGAAACAAAATTCAATACTAATACAGCTTAGAGCCTTGATGGACTCCGGCGAGATATCAAAGCGCGCTGAGCCGCAACCGAGAGGCGCATTAGAGGCGGCTGGCGCCAAATATGCCGAAGTATTCGCAGGCTGCGATGAGAAAACGCCTTACAACGTATTTTCCCAAAATCCGTGGTACGCCGGCTCCAAGCTTGCGCCGATTGCCGCGCGAATACCGTTAAAAAAACTGCTTGACTCGCAAATGCGGATTGCCGCCGCATTTGAAGCTCTACTTTCCCCGGATACAAACGACGAAGCTGTGATGCGCGATTTCTTTGTCAGGGTAATGTCTTAGCTGTACGCGCCCAAGCTTTCTTCTAAAACTCGACAGTTTAAAAACCGAGCGGAAATTTTTTGGCCGCCTCCGCAGACCTTTTTTAGCGGTTAGTTTTAAATAATAGCGCACTATGCTGTCAGAGTTTTTTGATATTTTTACGATATTGCGAATTGTAAAATGCCTTGGGATTACAACGGTAAAATTTTATTATGCGCCTTTATCTTAAAGGCAGGCGCCGCATTATAAAATCTACTTGCATATTGTCTATTTTTCAAAAAATCCACACTTCGGCAATAAAATGCCAATTCGCCGTCCCCCGCGGGACGCTCAATTTCCAGAATACTTTAATAATTGCCAATTATTTCTTTTTCGCAATGTACCTGCAATCTTCAACAAAGGCTAAATTTACCAATAAACAATCCGCTACTGTAAAGCTCTTTTAACCCACTATGCCGCCAATTTCGGGCAATCCGCCTTCCCATGCCGGGCGTCCCCACGGCAGCTCGCTGTCGTTTGTTTCGCGCGTCGGGAGCGTCTTCGTCTCCGTAGATTCGCACCCCGAAAACAATGCAAAAAAACAAAAATATTTATGTGCGATTCGGCCACAATTCATAAAAAAAACGGCGGAAGTAAATCCGCCGTCAAATTCCATTTTATTTTCGCCGCATTGCGCGGAACTTCCACCGCAAGACAAAGGCTTAATATCTCGTGGGAGTGCCTATGCCGCCCATTCCGGGCAGTCCGCCTTCCCATGATGCCGGGCGTCCCCACGGCAGCTCGCTGTCGTTTGTCTCGCGCGTCGGGAGCGTCTTCGTCTCCGTCGATTCGCACCCAGTCAAAAACAATGCCAAAAACGAAAATATTATCAAATATTTCATAGTATAAAATTACGCCTCTGCGGAAGCTTGTTCAGCTTCGGAATTAGCCGCAGGAGCCGCCGCGGGAGCGGGGGCTTGCACCGGAGCCGATTCGGAAGCCTGTTGGGGAGCGGCAAGCTCGAGCAAATCGCCGACTTCTATCGTTTCGGGGATTGCAACATCGCGGTTAATGAGCCCAACAGCAAGATCGTCTTTCGCGTCGGTAATGAGTATTTCGGAAACCAATTTGCCTTCGCGTTTGAGAAGTATCTTCTGGGATTCTTTAACACCGGCTTTTCCGCCGCGGTTGATGCTCACCAGGCCGTTTTCCTGGTCAACCGCAATGACTGTTGCGATGTCGCCGGTCGGAACGTAGGGGGTCTTTACTATTTTTCTCTTAATCTTTTTGCCGCTCGCGTCGGTTTCGACAACTTCGACTATTTCAGCCATCTCCATCAGCTTGGCCTTTTTATTGGCTTCGGCAAGCTCGTCGGTTTTGGTTTTTAGCTGGGCTTCGAGAGTTGCAACCTTTTCTTTGAGAGCGTCTGTCTCGTTGTTGTTGGCGAGCATCGCGTTCTTTTCGGCAAGCTCCTTGGTGTACTGCTCGATTAGCGTGTTCTTCTGGGTTATCTGCCCCTTCAAGCTCGCTACATTTGCAGTCAAAGTAGATACCTGCCCTTTTACGTTTGTGAGCTCGGAGTTTACCTTGATATTCTTAACGCGCTCGCTTTCGAGTTCGTCGTTTGCGCTTTTCAGTTTGCCTTCAAGGGAGCTCACGCTTGCCCTAAACGCCTTATTGCTGCTTTCAACCTTGGCTTTTTCAGAAAGTATTCCGGGAATATTCGAGGATTTTTCCTGCAAAGTCGCACCAGGAACGTCTTTCATTAGCCCTTCCGCGCTGCTTACCTTTCCGCGCGTATCGAGCCACGCATATACACAGAAGCATGCGGCGAGAATCGCCAAAATTTTTAGGGAGATGGATACTGCTTTCATATTTTGGAGTAGAGAATAATCGGTTTGCTATTTGATTTTGATAAATTTCTTATCAAAGCCGGCACCGGAAGAAACAACCCCCGTCGACGGATTCGATGCAAGATGTATTAGTAGTTTAAATACTATTTCTTTTTCATTTTCAAGATTTATTTCTCGCGCAATTTCGTCAACAGAAAGAGCGGTATCTGAAAGCTTTTCCATAATCTTTGCCTTCATTGCAAGTATTGAGCCCGCCGCCTTCTTTCCGGCCTCAACACCGGGCTGATGGTAGGCGTTTATGCCAATCAGGCTCGCATACAAACCGACAGTGCGGTCGTAAAGAGCAATCAGCTCGCCGACGGAATATGGCGAAACTTCGCTTACGGTAATTGTAATGCAGTCCCTGCCCTTGGCAGATATGGCCTCGCGGGTACCGAGCAAGAATGCTTGGAGATAGTCGCCGCTCGTCTCGCCGGACGCAACTTCGGGGCTGTCGCCGTTGCGATCTTTGAGAACTTCAATAAACGTTATAAAGAAATTGTTTATGCCGTCGCGCAGCTGCTGCACATACGCGTGCTGGTCGGTGGAACCCTTGTTGCCGTATACGGAAATGCCCTGCTCCACCTTCTTGCCGGACAAGTCGAGCTCCTTGCCGAGCGACTCCATTATCAACTGCTGCAAATATCTCGAAAATAGGAGCAGCCTGTCCTTGTACGGAAGGATAACCATGTCTTTCAATCCCTTCCCGGACGTGCATTTGTACCACATGAGCGCAAGCATCGCCGCCGGATTTTTGCGCATGTCCGCCACTCTCGTTGCGGCGTCCATTTCAGCGGCTCCCTTGAGCATTGTCCTTATGTCGATTCCCTGCAAGGCGGCCGGCAGCAGTCCAACTGCCGCGAATTCGCTCGTGCGGCCTCCAACCCAGTCCCACATCGGGAAGAATTCCAAAAAGCCGCGCTCCTTGGCATAGTTATAGAGCTTGCTTCCAACGCCGGTCGTCACCACTGCATGCTTCGCAAAATCGAGCCCCGCCTTTTCCCAGCGCGCCTGCGCCTCTATCATTGCGTTGCGCGGTTCGGGCGTGCCGCCGGACTTGGAGGTCACTATCGCGAGCGTCTTGCCGAGATTGCCTTCAAGCTTGTCGAACACCAAATCGTATCCGTCGGGGTCGGTATTATCAAGGAAGTACACCTTCATCTTGTCCGACTTCGGGCAACCGAGCGCCTCGGAAACAAACTCCGGCCCCAAGGCCGATCCGCCTATGCCTATGCACAGGATATTTTCAAATTTTCCGTCGGCGCCGCATATTTCGCCGCCGTGGATTTTCTTGGCAAAGTTTTCTATTTTGTCGATATTTTCGACAATCTCCGCCTTTATTTCGGGAGTCGGCGCAAGTTCGGGCGCGCGGAGCCAGTAGTGCCCCACCATTCTGTTTTCATCGGGATTGGCTATCGCCCCGCCTTCGAGCGCAACCATCGACGCGAACGCCTCTTTCATAGGCGCCTCCATTGAAGCCAAATAAGCGTCGTCAAAATCGACTCTGCTTACGTCCAGTCCGAATCCCATATTTTCGAGACCCAGATAATATTTTTTATAACGTTCCCAAGACATAATAATCGGGTAAAACCTACCCGGACTTTTCTCTTTGTCAAACGTTTTATGGGAACATACCCAATTAGCGGAGGTCGGAATTTCGGGGCTTTTAGATGAAGCCCACATCTACAATGCGTTTGATTTTATATAAAAAATACTTTTAATTTATCTCAAATGAACTTACGCAAAATATTTTACGCCACAATATGCGCGCCCCTCTTTGCGTGCGCCTTAAACGCGCAAATGCTCACTTCCGGAGCCACCGCAATAAATATCCTCGCCCCGAAGTGGAAAATGGGCGTAAGTGTGGACGCCTCCGGCGAATACTCGGCCCCTGCCGACTTATCAACGAAAATAGACGGCGATTTGGCAGTGTATTCGGCCTCGGCAAATGTCAAATTTCAGGGCGCATACGCCGACAAACATTTTCTCACACTCTCGCTAAATTACACATACAGCCAATACGATTTCAGCTCGGCGGCGGCGCCGTTCTCCTCCGCAAACGGGGCTTCGGCCCTCGCCTTTTACACCGCGCGCATAAGCGAGCGCTGGGGGGCTTTTGGCATTGCAAGCGCGTCGATTGGCTCGGAAACCGGGGCGTCTATCTGGGGCGGGCGCACAATGCTCGCGGGGGCGGGCGCATCATACTCGTTCTGCGAAAGCCTCACGGTGGGGATTGGGGCAATGGCGTACTCGCGCCTCGACAACACATGGCTGGGGTTGCCCGTCGGTTTCATCGACTGGAAAATCACCGACAGGCTGCGCCTGCGCACATTTTCCGGCGCCGCGCTGCTCTACGATATTTTCGGGGACAATTCTCTTATTCTAAACGCCGTCGCCGAATACAGAAACTCTTATTACAGGCTTGCTAACTCATCGGAGGGCAGGCGGAGCGTTTCGGACAGCTTTGTGCAATTTTCAGTTGGGGCGACATACAACATCTCAAAGCGCGCCTACATTTCGGCGGCAATCGGAGGGAATTTCAACCGCGAGATTGCCCTGCGGATCAACTCGCGCTCGTCTGGAGAATATGAAATCGACGCCGCGCCGTTTTTTTCGCTACACGCGGGGTTCTCATTTTAACCGCGCAAAAGTTTGAAATTTTTGCAATTTTTGCGCGCCTTACACTAAATGTCGCCCGCGCATAGTCTGGATTTATCGCGCTTTCGGCGCAAATACTGATTTGTAAACTCGCGCCTTTTTTATAAAAAATCATTGAGAAAAAAGAGCCTTTTTTATCTCTGCCGCTTGCGGGCGCGATAATCGTTCCCTATTGAGCAGCGCCGAAGAGTGCATATCGCGCCATTCCGCGTAGGAGAGTCGAAAGCAGGCTTGCGGGTACCTCCTTATTTTTATTTTCGCACTACCCCCTCCCTCCATTGATTCAAGTCAAAAAAAATATCTCTTTCCAAAGCCTGCGCCCCGTTTGCACATATTGCGGGAATGAATCCGCAGATACAAAGGTTTATAAAAAATAATCCGCCATACTTGGATTTTTTCCGATAAGATTTTAGAACCAAAACTCAATATCCCGCCGCATTGAAAAATTTTTTAACCGCATTAAAAAATACCCCCCTGCATTTGCCAATTTGCTAATCTGCGCTTGCTAATTCGCGAAGCAACGCCCGCACATTTGATATGTCGGCGCTCGCACATTGCAAACAGCCTGCCCACTTAATGCGGCAGCATTTGCACATCTATCCGTTTAAGAAATAAGCGTCTGCGCAGGCACAGTGAAAATTCGGCACGCTTATAAAACAAATTGCGTATCTGAAAGAAAATGCTTACTCAGGCGCAAAACAACTTGCGCATTTAAGGAGAGGACGCAAAAAAAACGCGCCCTCCGCAATACGGACGGCGCGATACTCTTTACTCTTGTATCATAAGCCCCGCGTACCCGCATGGAACCAATACCCTGCCCTTGTAAAAGTCGGGGACTCCCGCGTTCGAGGGCATTTTGTATTTACCGAGCAGTTTTGGATTTTCCGGCTCGGAAAAATCATACACCCCGACAACCCCGTGCACCCTATTTGCGACCGCGAGCTTTTTAGAGTGTTCATCGTACATCGCAAGCCCCTCGTCGGAGCCCTGCGGGAATTCCGCTATCGCCCTTGAAGAGCTGTCGTCGGCGACTTTCGGCAATTTGTCGCCGCCGGGGAATGGGTGGCGCTTTAAATCTTTGTTGGGCACCGGATTTTTAGGATCGTCAAACGCGTATCCACCGCGGCACATTGTTATAAGTTTGTCGCCGAAAGCCGCGACGGAACCCGTTTGCGAGCAAAGAGGATAGTCGTCATAAAATGTCATCTTCGGCTTGGCGCCCGACAAGTCGAAAATCATCCGCCCTCCGCAGTGGCGGTTTAGCACAAAATACTTTCCGGAAGCGAGGCGGCGCGCGCCGTAATCGTTGTACAAGAGCTGGCTGCCGTTCTGAGACAGCGCAGGCCTCGGATTCTTTCCGGATATGTCGAAAAACCATATCGCAGGGCCCGCTGTCGAAGCGCCTATAAATTTGCAGCCGTCGAATGCCCAGACATTCTGGGCAAACCCGCGCCATAGGCGCTCCCGCGGGATTCTCGCAATTTCGCGCGGGGTGAACCCGCCTTTTTTCGACGCCGCAGGCGCATTTGATATGTCGTAAATTCCCACTCCATCAAAACCCTCGGCAACTACGAGAATATTGTCGGAAATCTTGACGTCGGTCGCGTATCCGCATTTCAAGTGACCGACCACAGGGGTATTTTTGTCTGCGAGGTTGAAAATCAACACGCCATTGTGCGAAGCCGTCGCGTACGCCAAATCCCCCTTCACTGCAACCGCCCGCACGGGATTGGACGAATCCGCAATAAGCGCCTTAAAACCTTCAACCTTGCCCGGGCTGAATTTTGCGCCGCGCTCCGGCGAAGACTCGGCAGGCTTTGATGGAATTTTTGCGATGCCCGGGAATTCCGCCATATAAATGCCCGTAAAGTTTCCTGCAACATACAAAACGCCGTCGCCGACTGCGATTGACGCGACAGCGTCGCCCTGCGGTATATTTGGATCGAGAATCTGCTTGTATATAATTTTTAGAGAGGAATCGTCCGGGGCCATTTTGGGAAGTATGAAATTCCCGATTATTTTTGGGTTGGACTTGTCTGAAATATCCACGAGAAATACGCCGTTGACCGTATCTGAGGCAAAGCAGTAATTTCCGGACACGCGCGGCGTCCAGAAATCGCACGGGCCAAAATATATTTTCGGAAATTCCACCCGCGACAATTTTTTGGGATTTTTCCTGTCGGATATGTCGAAAATTTCGAGTCCGTGCCCCGCCCCGTGCCGCAATTCCTTAGGACCGCTCTTTTTGTGCTGACCGGTAGAGGCGTACAAGAAATCTCCCACAACGTCTATGCCGTCGCCGTAGCCGTCGAGCTTGACTTTTGATATGATTTTCGGGTTTGCGGGGTCCGAAAAATCTATGGCGGTAATCTCCCCCGCGCCCCAATCGCCGCTGTAAACGATGCCGTCCCTGTAATAGACGGATTGAGACTCCTGCGTGACAACCGACGAAACATGCTTCATTTTCTTTGGATTCGAAACATCCACGCATTGCACGCCAAACACCCTGTTGCCGATAAAAGCGTAGCCGTCGGCGACATCAAGGCCCGTCGCCATTTCGGCAGTGTCGAAGTGCGAAAGTATTTTGGGATTGGAAGGGTCCGATATGTCAACCGACCAAAGCCCGCACTGGCGCGAGGTGAGAAAAGCTACATTGCCCATTATTTTAAGCTGGCGCACATTGCCCATTCCTTTAACAAACCCTATTTTTTTAGGCTGTTTTGGGGAAGAAATATCGTACACCGAAAGCCCGTTATCTTCGAGGGCATAAAGCTTACCCCCCGATATTTCAAGCGCCATCGTTCCCTTTGTTCCCTCCACTTTCGAGAACTCGATATGAGCCCCGTATCGCGGGTCCGAATGGGAATTTTTAATTTTCGCAGTTTCTGCAAATGCGCAGGCGGCAAGAAACACTGAAAGAAAAGTCGCTAAGAATTTCATACCGGAAAGAAATATTTTAGGAGAAAGGCTATGTCAACAAGCAATCAAAAGGCGCAAATTGCCGCGGGGATAAAAAAAGTCGTCTTATAAGCAAATTTTTGTTGCGTTCCCGATAAAAATGGGGTTGTATCTTCAACTTAACCATAAAACCGGCCCGGCTAAAACGGAAAATTCCGACTAGATTTCGGGCCTTCGACGGGAAAGCGGACGGCATTAAAATCCGCCCCGCGTCGCGAAAGATTTAAAAACAACAATTCATCACACAAGGAAAAGCACCATGTCAAGAGTATGCGCAATAACCGGGAAACGCCCTGTTAAAGGTCGTAAGATTATCCACAAAGGCCAGAGCAAGAAAAGCGGCGGCATCGGCTTGCAACTCGTCAAGCAGAACAAGCGCACCTTCAAACCCAATGTCCAGAGAGTGCGCGTCCGCGCCGAAGACGGCTCGGTAAAGCGCTTGTGGGTTTGCACAAAGGCCATTAAGGCGGGCCTCGTAGAAAAGGCGTAGTCAACGCGCGCCCTTCAAAACTCCCTCCCGGCAGCCGCGCATATGCGGACAATCGCGGGAGGGATTTTTTTTTGCAAAAATTTGTCTTAAAATCCCGAAGATTGAATTTAGAAACTCAACATCGCGCGCGTAAATTTTAGAAGAGATTTCCGCCTTTCATATTCCAATGCCAACTCTGTAGGCGGTATATAAACTAAAAAATATTCGGCACAGACAGTTTACTATTTTGAGAGACAGAAAAAAATATTTTATCTGGTATTTCCGAGTCTCTACTCCCGAGTGTATGCCGCTTAAAAAAATAAAAACTCGTCACCCACGAATATCCTGAAAGTTCTACTCTATATTGGCCTAAATAAAATAAGCGGGCACATTTATTATAGCTAAATTCTTGTAACAAACAATACCTGCACTGCACTAATATAACCGTTTAAAACAATACCTGCAAAAATCGCGCCGTATTCTTTTCGGCGCAAACGGCATACACAAAAAAAGGCGCGAGAGTATCGCGCCATAAACCTTTCATAATGCTCATCGGCACATGAAAGTTTTTTGGGGTTGAGTAAAACTTAGGGGCTAATCCAATCCTAAAAATACAAACTGCTTGCTAAATTTAAGCTCCTGCTTGGTAGCCAGCTCAATCTTGTACCCGTATTCTTTTTTCTCTATCTGAATAACCGGCGAAGATTTAAAATTATCCCTTATGTAGTTTAAAATCGCCTCCGGTATGATGGGATTTGGCACAGCCGAAGTCTTAGCGGAAATCTCTTTCCAAACCCCGTCGGAATCAAATTCTATTTCAGTGCCGTCAGAATAGACAATGTCGTATCCGTCGGTAATTGCCCCGAGAAAACTTCTGTCCTGTTTGACAACGGCAACCTTCTTATCTTTAAAGTTTGCGGAGGCAAACTGCTGGGCCGTTTGAGGCAACGCCGAAAAATCTATAAATTTGTCATCGGCGTATCCGGTGATTGCGGAAAATATTAACGATACCGTTATAATCGATAGTAATTTTTTCATCTATATAGTGTTTTGTTTTTAAGCGGCATTGGACCGAATTCCGTTATTTTTGACTATTTTTCTTTTAAAATTGTTCATCGGAAAATTTTTTTTTGTTTTAATATAAAAAATTCCGCCCTTAACCGCAAATTGCAGAATCTGTGGCATGGTTTTACACAAAATCTTGCAGAATCTACTGCTGCATAATAAAAAAACACCGCTGAAAATTTAAAACTAACAAACGCCGGTTTTTAGCATTGATAACCTTGGCGGCTCAAAAAAAATAAAATAATCCATACACAAGATGCCGTTTAGATTGGGCATAAAATGCCTACGCTCCAAAAACGATAACCTTGTAAAAAAACGTCGAGCGGGCGGGATTCGAACCCGCGACCCTCTGGTCCCAAACCAGATGCGCTAGCCAGGCTGCGCTACCACTCGATTTTTAAAATATTCCACCCTATTTCTTCGTCTTTGTCAATTACTCATTTTTATAAACTGCGCCCACAGAAATAAAAAAATCCCGAAACTTTGTCCGGGATTCTTGCATAAAAACCATTGTTTTATATAGCGCAGATAGCCTGCGCCCTCTGCACTACTTCTTGGCAGGCGGCGGAGGCGGCGGCGGAGCGACAGGCGCAGGTGCCGCGGGATCGACATCAACCATCTCAACGTCGAATATCAGAGTGGAATTCGGCGGGATTCCGGGGATTGCCTGATTGCCGTATCCAAGCTTTGCTGGAATGTATAGGCGGGCTTTTCCACCCTTGCCTATCTTCTGCAAACCTTCCCTAAAACCGGGTATTACGCGACCAAGGTTAAATTCGGCAGGGGCACCGCCGTGTTTGTCTGTGCTATCAAAAACAGTTCCGTCAACAAGCTTGCCGGTGTACTTTACAACTACATTGGAATTTTCGGAAGGCAGTTTTGAGTCGCCCTTGGCGATGATTTCTATCGCAAGCCCTGTGGGAGACATTTCGATGCCCTCCTTCTTTTCAAGCTCTTTCCAGAACTCGGCAGCCAGCGCATTTGCGCGTTCGGCGGCTTTTGCGGCGTTCGCTTCGGCGCGCGCGCGGAGGAATTCAAAAGCCTTCTGCCCCTTTTGCATTACTTCGTCGGGAAGCCTCTTAGTTTCGTTTACTACTTTCATCCCCTCGACAAATGCGTTAAACTCTTCGGGAGTGAATTCGAGTTCAAGCAGCCCGTTGCGCTCAAACATTATCATTCCGAATGTTTTTATGTAGTCTTCTTTTGTCTCGGCCATGGATATCGTCGCTGTCGCGAGGGCGAGTGCGCCCGCGCATATAGCAGTTATGGTTTTCCTTGTGTTCATATTTTTATAGAATGGATTAATTTCTCCTTTTTATGCGTTGACCGACAGTCAAACATATTCGTTCCAAGATTTCAATTTAAAAGCTCGCCCGCGCGGAACTTTTTGCAAGAGCTGAGCGTCGGAATATATATCGGCGCAATAGGTGTAAAAATTTAACTTATTTATTGCCCGCAACGAATGCCGCATATATAAAAGGGCGCATGAATTCTCAAAATTACCGATTGCAGGTCTGGTATTCCGGGCGCGTCCAGGGCGTCGGATTTCGATGGAAAGCCGCGGAAACTGCCAAAGGCTACGACGTGTGCGGGTACGTGGAAAATCTCGACGACGGACGGGTGCACTTGTGCGCGAAAGGCGAGAAGTCCGAAGTCCGCGCCTTTGCCGACAGGCTCGCCGAGGTCATGGGAGACTTCATTCGCTCCGTCGATGAGCGCGAGGACGTCTGCGACACCCAATACCGCGGTTTTAAAATAAAAATTTAGCCCGCCTCCTGCAACCCAAACCTTGCGCAAATCCCATATGCAAGAAGCTATAACAGTTAAAAATCTAAAAAAATATTACCGAAGCGGCGTTCGAGCCCGCGCGATAGTCGCCCTCGACGGCGCAAGCTTTTCGGTTGAAGAAGGCGAGATTTTCGGGCTGCTTGGCGCAAACGGCGCCGGCAAAAGCACGACAATTAAAATCATCACAGGCCTCATACGCCAAAACTCCGGAGAATGCCTGATTTTCGGCAAAAAACTTTCTGTCCGCGAAAAATCCAAAATCGGCTACCTGCCGGAGTCACCGTACTTCTACAAGTTTCTGACTGGGTTTGAACTGACCGTGTTCTACGCGAAGCTCTGCGGAATGCCAAACGCCGCCGCAAAGCAAGCCGCCATGAAAGCATTAAATACCGTCGGCTTGGACGACGCCGCCGACAGGCCTATTGCGCTCTACTCAAAGGGTATGACGCAGCGCGCTGGGCTCGCGCAGGCGATAGTCCACAACCCCAAGCTGCTAATTCTCGACGAGCCCGCATCGGGCCTCGATCCGGTCGGCGCGGACGACTTGTGCAACATCATTTTGCGCCTAAAAAGCGAGGGAAAGACGATACTGCTTTCGTCGCACATAATGAGCGAAGTCGAAAGGCTGTGCGACAGGATTGCCATAATGTCGAGAGGGTCGGTCGCCGCCATGGGAAATACCTCAGAAATGCTGGAAATTAAGGGGCGATACTCGCTCTCTTTTGGTTCGGATTCCCCGGAAGTCGTACGCAAAGCCGCGGAAGACGCAGGCGCGAAATCGACCTCGCTTTCGCCCGCAAAAATCAAACTCGACGAATTTTTTAGGAGAATCGCAAAAAAATGAAACGCGCCTTTATAATAGCCGCAAACACTTTGAAAGAATCGCTCAGGCAAAAGCTGATATTGCTGTTGGCGCTTGTTGCAGTGGTTCTCGTTGCCTCGTCAAACTATTTTCTCAAACTCGATCTCGGCCATGAAAAGTTGAAATTTGTGTTCGATTTTACCTCGGGGGCACTCGGTTTTTTCGGGTCGATTATAGCGATAGTCTCTGCATGCCAGCTCTTTCATTCGGAATTTGAGAACCGCACGGCAATTACGCTCTTATCGAAACCCGTCGGATACGCGGGGTTCGCCTTCGGAAAATCGGGGGGGGCGTTTGCAGTTCTCGCCCTATTCTGCACGGTAGTCGCGCTCTGCGGCTGCGCGATGATCGCCCTCGCAGACTCGCAAACAGCGCATTCAGGCAACTCCGCGCCGCTTTCCCCCAATTACTTTGGCATCGCGGTCTTCGCGGCGATTCAATGGCTTAAACTTTGCACGGTGGCGGCGCTCTCTGCGCTAATATGCTCGGTTTCAACATCGCTGCTTTTTTCAGTGGCAGTGTCGTTCGGCGCAGTTGCGATATGCTCAATGGGGGAAATAGGAAATTCCCTCGGAGCTCCGGAAACTGCGATGTCGGATATAGCCGCAATAATATTCCCAAATCTGAGAGTTTTCAACGCCTCGGAGGCGTTCGCGTTTGCGCCGGTGGACGCCTCGGCGGCGGCGGCAGCCGCGGGATACGCCGCAATCTACATAGTTTTGTGCCTGTCGCTCGCAGCGTGGGCGTTTTCAAAAAGGGAATTTTAAGATGTTTGCGTTAGAGATACTGCGCCGGGCCCTTTTATTCGCGGCGGCATTTGCGGCTGCGGGGTTCCTGACGCGCCCCATTTTGGAGGAGGCGTCAAGCCCGACGCCAAAGTCGCAATCGCAGGAGACTTTGAAGGCCGCAATCGGGGTCGGGACTATTTTCGAGGTTCTTGGCGGATACGCATCCATAGCGGCGGATTTTGCATGGATAAAGGGATACATCGATTGGACAAAAAAGGATATTTCCTCGTGCACAGCCTCTATGGAGCTCGCCGTGGCGCTCGATCCGCAAATGAAGCAGTTCTGGCGCGACGCAGCCGCGATAATAGCTTTCGACTACCCGTATTGGCAGCTACCCGGAGGCAGGGCGAATGCCGAATCCGTCGAAAAGCTCCATATGCTAAAAGTGTTGTACGGCAGGGAGGGCTTAAAATTTATAGACAGGGGGCTAAAAATTTTTCCCGGCGACGACAGCCTACTCATCCAAAAGGCATCGATAGCGATATCGAACCTCGACGACTACAAAATAGCCGAAGAATGCTACCGTATAATGTCCGAAAAAAGCGACGCCCCCATATATATACTCCGCCGCTACGCCGCCATACTAATGCGCAACGGCAAGTTTGCGGAGGCGCTGAAGGTATTGGAATGCATGTACCCGCAAATACCGGACGACTCCCCTCTGAAGCCAAAAATCCGCGAGCAAATCCGGACTACGCGCGGGCTTGTCGAGAAGTCAAAGATATAGAAAACGCACTAAGCCGCCGAAAAAGATAAAAAAAAGCTTGCCAAAACATAGCATTTGGGTAGTCTGCAGTACTTAATTTTCGGGCCGTAGCGCAGTCTGGGAGCGCGCTTGCATGGGGTGCAAGAGGTCCCGAGTTCGATCCTCGGCGGCCCGACCATTTTCAACCGCATTTATTTGCGGTTTTTTTGGGTCAACACCAAAGGTTGTGGAATAGGTTGATTT
>ULXX01041566.1_pt1 | contig 29363 bp, 24 predicted proteins | sample 1961621 | NCBI WGS metagenome assembly ULXX01 (sample SAMEA4835848, study PRJEB28245) | human gut metagenome | biome: gut microbiome; material: fecal sample | place: Denmark | collected 2008
TATCCGCTAGAACGCTTTGCATAAATTCCGCAGCCGTTGGCAGTTCTCCCCGCGCTATCATTTCCTCAATTTCTTCATCAGTCAGCACGTTAGCTTGCTCTTTTCCCGTTTCCATAATAGCAACCTCCTTGCTTCTTGTCCGTTATAAGCAGATAGATTCCGCATTTCATCCGCTTATTATTGATTATATCCGATTATTGCGGATAATCAAACGAAATATATCCGCTTATGCAGGATTGCTTGGGCGCTCGACCTCATATCATAATATATGAGGTGAAGATCGTGGATTATATGAAGTATTTGCGGGATCACATTACATCCCTGCGTATTCAATCAAACGTTACGGAAAAAGAATTGAGTTATGGTCTAGGCCATTCGCATGGGTATATTAACAGCATTGCCAATGGCAAGAGCATGCCGTCCATGAAGGAGTTCTTTGCGATCTGCGAATACTTTGATATCCCGCCCGCGCTGTTCTTTGACCCGGCATGTTCATATCCGGCACAGATTGCAGAGCTTTTGAGTTTAGCTATGAAAACTGATTCGACTGGATTGGATGTGTTGATTCAGATGGCCAAGCAGCTTGAAAAGGCAAAAGAGTAATCCCTGTAGAAGCTGGGCTTGAGCCTGTGTTCCCTTATATGTGAGTGATCGCGCCAAGTATCATTATCGATTCGTGCGTAATACTAGGCTATTGACAACTGCGCACGGCTACTATAGTCTTGAATTAAACAAAAACTTAAGCAACTGCTCGTTACGTGCTGCATCGTTTTTCTTCTTTTGATAGCCTTTTGCTCATTATGGCGTTAGCACTGCATAAGGAGGAACGGAAAATGGAAAATATATCCAAAACATGTAGGTTTTGCATTGTTGATCAATTTGAAAGCACCAAAGCATTTGTCTATAACAACCGTCATTCTGATACCAAAATCAAGAGGCGTGTATTGCGTAAGTTTTCAGATATTGTGCAAGAAGGCTATACCCATATTATATTCGTGTTAGACGATGAAATCGACTATTGGCTTGCAGAGCTTCTATGCAACCTTCGCCGCGCCAAGCATGAGTTTAGCCATGTAACCTATTCACTGTATTTCCCGTTGCACGAAGGAGATCGTTTTCCGACGGTGCTAATATGGTCCAGCATGATTGGCTCTCCAAGCATAGATGGTACGATATGGATGATATCATTGCCTCCGCACAAAGTGTTGAGCTTTATCACTTTCGCAGCACTCGGTTAGACGACATTCCTTTTATTGGTATGTATCTTGATGCTGCACAAGAGAAGTTAAGCGAAGATCAGCGCGCTATGAATGCAAGTGGTAACAATTATTACAAGCGTACCACGATAGCTGATGCATATGCGGAGCAGCATGCCAAACAACCCTACTCATACTTTGCATTTAGCTGCAACCAATGATTTTATCCTCGCAAATGGCATATCACCTGAAACTTCCCCGGCGCATTGCCCGTGTACTGGAACGGATAGCACGTCACCAACACCAACACGTTTTCATCGGTCACGGGCAGCGTCCAGTCGGCGGTCTTTTCAAATATCTGCACTTCGGTCACGGTGTAGCTTACAAGATGGTTGTCCGAAACAAAGCGAAACGAAAGCGCATCTCCGACCTTGACGTTTTCAATGAGTTTCAGATGCTTGCGATTGCGGTGTCCGAGAATGACGCTCATGCCGTCCGTACCGGGCAGGGCGCTGTCTGGCATCCAGCCGGGGCTTTTAGCAAGGGCATCTTCCGTTATGCTATCCCGTACCATGACGCTGTTCCCGCCCACGATCAGATGACCTAATATGCCGTTGGCGTTGTAGGGGACGTTGGCGCTCTTAGGCGTTTCAGTCACATCCGCAATCTCCGGCAATTCGGGTATGTTTTCGACATACGGATTCTGCTCCGGCGTAACGGTAGGGGTAGCGGTCACAATGGGCGCTTCCGAGGGAAGCAAGTCAAAGATGTTGCTGTCCGCAACTGCTTCTTTCACTTCTTCTGCCTTTTGGCTCAGAACGTCGGGTGGGTAACAGATACCGAGATACGTTCCCAATGCGATGCTCACAAAGATCATTAAGATGAATATAGCTTTTCTCATATCACTCCTAAAGGGAACGGGAGGCCGTACAGCCCCCCGTTCGTATGTCGTTGGTTATCGGGCAATGCGGCGTTTCCTGCGGAGGAAGAACACAGCCGCGCCAGCCAGCAGCAGTACCCCGCCGCCGATCAGCAGCACGTCATCCCACTTGTCACTGTCCAAGCCCAACTTCACTTCCGGCGTGTTCGTCACCGTGATTTCCAACGGCTTTTCGGATGTGTGGGTCAGCAGCAGCGTGAAGTCCTGCGCCGGAGCAGGGAAGAAGCCGGATGGCACGACGGATTCCACAAGCCGATACTTCACGGCGGGCAGTCCGCATACAAACGCCTGTGCGTTAGCATCCATTGTCAGCGTTGTGACCGTTCCCGCCTTGCTGTACCAATATACGCCGTCCTTTAGCACGAACGTCAGCGGCGTTTTCGTATCCCCGTCAGCCATGATCTGAAACGCCGCCCCTTTCAGTGGTTTGAGCGTCTTAGAATGGACTTTGCTGATTTTGAGCATCAGTGGCAAGTCGGCAATCTCTACCGTAGCAACGGCTTTTGCCTTATCGCCGCCCACGGCGGGGATGGCAACCGTGCCGACCTCCACGGTCTTGTCCGCAGCGTAAGCAAAGCCCACGGGTGCGCCGCTCTCGTGGACGGTTACTTTCCCCGTGATGTACTTCACCGTAGCCGTACCGTCCGCACCCATGGTCAGTTCATCCAGCCCCTTTTCGCCGCTCTTGGCAGGGCGGTATGCACCGTTCTTTTCAAGGATGAGCTTAATCACTTTGCCGTCCGCGTCTTTGAGGGTGAAGCGCGTATCGGGCAGCGCCGTCTTTGTCACTGCGTCCGTTTTCTTGACGATCAGCGAGGCAGGGATATTCTCCACGGTGAGCGTCAACGGCTTTTCCGTGGAATGCGCCGATGTGATTGTAAAGGCGATTCCTGTCAGCGGCGCATAACCCGCAATCTGCTTTTCATCGAGGGTGTACTTGCCGTAATTTAGATATTGGATGGTAATTTTTCCCGCGCTGTCGGTCAGGACGGTATCCGTGTTCTTCTCCACAGCTTCCATATTGACAACGACAGAGGTGGGACGGTATGTGCCGTCTTTCATCTGAGCAAGCGATACCGCTTTGCCCTCGGCGTCTTTGAGCGCGAACGTGACCCCAGCAAGCACAGCTTTGGTTTCCGCATCGATCTTCGTTAGCACAAACTCCGTAGGGCAGTTGGCAACGTCGGTGGTAGCGGGCGTTTCCTCGGCGTTGGCATTCTCAACCGTCACCGTGACCGGGGCAAGCAGCCCGTAGCCGTCAAACGCCTGTTCCACGAGGCTGTAAGTCCCGGCAGGGATATGGGAGATGAGCGCCTTGCCCTCGGCGTCCGTCTTGAAAACATCGCTGCCCGTGGGCGTGATCTTATACCGTCCATCCTCCTGCAAGGTGAATTGGAGCGCCTTGCCGGAGCGATCCAACAGCTTAAAGCCGACGTTTGCCAACGCCTTGCCGTCCAGCTTGTCGGTCTTGGAGAGTGCAAGATACAGTGGCCAGTTTTCCACGCCGATCTTACTTGGATAGTCCACCGTGTTTTCGGCGGTTACGGTAAACGCCTGTGCGTCCGTGGGTGCAAAGCCCGGATGCTGCTGTTCTTCCAACTTGTAGCTGCCCGTGGGGATATAGAGAATAAGCGCCTTTCCTGCGCTGTCGGTCTTGAAGTGATCCTCGCCGTCCGCGCTCACATGGTAGCTGCCGTCCTCCTGCAAGGCAAAGCGCAGATAGTTACTATCCGCGTCCTTGATCTTGAACACCACGTTGGCAAGCGGGGATTTGTCGGAAGCGTCCACCTTGTCAAGCAGCACGGCAAGCGGCTCGTTTTCCACCGTGACCGTTGCCGGGGAGGTATAGGTATTGTAACTGCCGACCACCGCCGTAACCGTTCCAGCGGGCAAGGCATAGCCCGGTGCAGCCGATACCTCCTTGACCTCCACGCCGCCCTGTGGCACATATACGATGGTTGCGCTGCCGGAGGCGGGCATCGTAAAGTCAGAAACGCCGTTTTCATCCACGCCATACCATCCTTCGCGTTCCAAGATGGGCGATACTTTGAGGACATTGCCCTTGCTGTCAAACAGCCGGAACGCCGCGCCGCCGATGGGCGCTTTACTGATGCTGTCCACTTTCTTTACCGTCAATGCCAGCGGTGCATCCTGCATAGTGGCGGTTGCGGGGGTTTCGCTGCTGCTTGCTTCGGTGACGGTTGCCGTTACGTCCGCTGCCACGCAGAAGCCCGCCGCTGCCTGTTCCTCGGAGATGAGATAGCTGCCCGCACTGAGCGGTGCGATCAACGCAGTCCCGTCCTGCGTCGTAAAGGTGCTTTCGCCGTCATCGTCCGGGGTATATACGCCGTCCTCGATCCTGCGGAGCTTAATAAGCGTTTCGCCATCGTATAGGGAGAACGCCGCCCCGTCAACGGGATTGCCCGTGAGCGCATCGTTTTTGCTGAAGCGCAACGCCATAGGGCTGTCGCTCATTGTAACCGTTGCCGGAGAGGATGTCGAACTGCTGCCCGATACCGTCACCGTCTTGTCCGCGTCCTTTGTGTAGCCAGCCGGGGCGGTGATCTCCGAAACGACGTAGGCCACGCCCGCCGTCAAGCCGTAGATGGTCGCCTTGCCGCCGCTGGTGGTAAAGGTGGCCTCGCCGGAAGCGTCTTTTCGATACACGCCGTCGTTCATGCGGATCAGGTTGATGGTTGCTGTGCCGTCCGAGATTTGGAACACGCCGCCGTCGAGCGGCTCACCCGTCACGGAGTCGGCTTTGTTGAGCTGCAACGCCGTGGGCTGATTCTTGACGGATAGGCTGTTCGCGCCCGTGAATGAAACGGACACATCCTGCGGAGTCACGAAACCGTCCAACGGCGTTTCCCGCAATACATACGATCCAATGGGAAGCAGAGAGATCACCGCCGACCCGTTGCTCCCCGTGGCAAAGGCCGTGCTGCCGCCGCTGTCGCACCGATACGCGCCGTCCCCGGTCTGCGTCACCGCCACGAGGTTGCCGCTGCTGTCGATCAGCGAGAACGTCACGCCGCTCATGGTTTCATTTGTGAGCGTATTGGTCTTGGTGATCGTGAGCGCCGTGGGACTGTTGGCAACGGTCACGGACAAATTGCCGTTGAGGGTAATAGACTTTGCTGCCGACGCAACGTAGGAAGCGGGCGCGGCTGTTTCCACAAGCTGATAGCTGCCCGCAGGAAGCCCGGAGATGACCGCCGTCCCGCCGCTGGTGGTGAAATCTATGATGCTGCCGCCCGCCGAGTATCGCCCTGCCGCCGTCTGCGTCAGCCCGACAGCATGGTTGCCGTCTACCAGATTGAACGTTGCGCCGTCCAGCGCAGCGCCCGTGGCTGCATCCGTTTTATACACGGCGAGATCATAGAACTCGCCAGTGATCGGGATGGTGCGGCTTTGCCCGGTAGCGCCGGAGATCATCTCCACGAACACGAGCTTTTGCCGTTCGCTGCCGTAAGGCTCATAGAAGCCGAGGTCAACGGTGCTGACGCTGCCCGCCGAAGCGGTGAAATACAGCGACACGTCCGTTCCAATCAGCGACGCGGGAGCGGTGATGGTGAGGTTGTCGTTCCTGCCGCCCGTATAGCCGGAGATAGCAAGGTTGGAGTTGCTGGGCGTCACGGAATAGCCATAGCTGCTGGACACGCTGATGTTCGTCACAAGCTGCCCGTTAGAAAGCGTCCACTTGGGCGAGGACGGAGACACATATACGGAGGCGCTGCCGCCCGTGTCCTGATTGCGGGCATATTGCAATAGCTCCATGCACCAATTCCAAACGTACTCGCCACCGCTCTTGACGCGGACAGCGCCGTTAGGCAGATACATGAAATCATAGCCCTGCCCGCAGCTTTCCTTAATCCAAAAGCGCAGGGCGTTAGCGGTTGCGTAGAACGCATCGTCGGCGCTAAAGCCGTTGCTGCTTGCCGGGTAGCCGTGATTGAGAATGGCTTGGATGCCCGTCATGGTGTAGCCCGTGAACATGGTGTACGGGTCATACGGCACATAGTCCAGCGATTCGCGGGGCGGTTTGGCCTCATGCTCGATGCAGTAGCCGATGTTGCCCGACCACGCATCCGAGTACATGATCGTGTTGAGATCGCTCCATGCGCCGTCACGGTAATATTCAAAGTGATCGTACAGATCATGATCGGTGACTGTCACCGCAAGTGCTGTTGATATAGCGCACATGCAAAATATGAGCGCAAGAAAGAGACACAGCGTTCGCTGCAATTTTGTTTTCATATAGTTGTTTGCTCACTTTCTAAGATATGAATTGGAAACAAGGACGGATGGATGCAAAAAAGCACCTCATTGAGATGCTTTTCAAGTGTTCAGATAATCAATTTTTCAGTTACTGTGCGCGTTTCAATTCTGCGATTTCATCATCATGCTCGCTGACGATCACCTTGATTGCGGCAACATCATCTTTTATGACCGAAATATCCGATTTCATAACCGCAATATCCGTTTCCATTCGGCTGGTTCTTTCATCGAGAGCATCAACCTTGCTTTCTATCCGGCTGGTTCTTTCGTCAAGGGCCTCAACCTTGCTTTCTATACGGCTGGTTCTTGCATCAAGATACTCAGCCTTGACTTCTATACGGCTAGTTCTTGCATCAAGAGCATCAACCTTGCCTTCTATGCGATTCGTTCTTTCGTCAAGGCTCATAAACCCATCGGCAAGCGAATCCAGCTTGTCGCTGATCTCCGTATCAAGGCGAATGTTTATCTTTTGGATTTCCCTTGCCAGCGGCTCGGTTTCCTGTTTGACAATGGACTGTATCGCCAGTAACAGTTCCTCTGTTTCGGTCATGCGGCAAGCCCTCCTAATCAATGTTGATATTGTATCATGCGTTCCCCTCCAACACAATGCTAATTCTTCATGACAGTCTTTTTTTGCTCCCCGTCGCTCTTGGCAAGCGATGCCTCTGGTCGCCCAGACGCAATTTTGCTTGTTGGGATGGCATCCCAATCCCTGCTAAAAGCCTCCCTTGCGGTCGGCTGCTGCGGCTCTAGCGAGCCTTATTTTGTACGCTCCTGTTCACGCTCTTTTACGATGCACCCCTTTCCCAAGATCGTGTCCACATTGGCCTTTGCGGTCATGACCGCCTGCATGTCCTTTCGTGCGCGGACATACTCGCCATATGCAGACTTCTTTTCAAACAGGAGCGCATCGTATTCCGCTTGCAGCGCCGAGAGCGGCGGTATCTTCTTACCGGGGAGCGCGTCGAACGCCGCCTTTGCCGCCTTGTGCAATAGGATATCCCCCTCATGTTCTGCGTAGAATTGCTTCGAGTACCCGGCCTTGCGGTAGGCCACATACACATCGCGGGTCTTTCGGTACTGGAAGATGCTTTTTCGCAGGGCGGTCAACTCGGCAATGCGCTTTTCAGCGGTCTTGATCTGCCCGGACAGGGCATTGAATCGGGCGGTGGCCTCGGCGGCTTTGGCTTCCAATTCCCCGTAGTCCAGCAACTTGTGTTCGGAAAGATAGTTGATCGTTTGCGCCATCTGCTTGAGGTTGAACACCTTGGCCCAGCGTTCGTACCCGCCGCCCTTACCCGCTTGCAGCTTGGCCTGAATATCCACCAGCAGATTCACGCGCTCCGGCGCAGGCGCGGGGATCACTTTTTTCTGTGGCGCATGCGTCCGCTCCCCGGCGATCACGGCGCGGATTGCTTCCTCCGAATAGCCGTCGCCGAGGGAGCGCAGACGGATGAATCTGTCCTTCCCCTCCGCACGAAACGCCACATGCTTACCCTGTTTGACGGCATATCCGGCGGCGGCGATTTCGGTAAGGAACGCATCAAAGGAGCGCGGCTTTTTTGCGAGAGCGGCGTCAATAGCTTGCCGCAAAAGGTCGCGCTGGCTCAACTCTTTTTGATCGCCCAGCCACTTGCCGTAACTCATGCCGTGCCGCTTGGGTTCTTCCACGATGGACAATCCATGCTCTAGGCAAATCGTATCGTTCAGCCGCCGGACGGCTGCGGTGCTGCCCCAAAAGTTGCGAAACTTCCGTGTGCAGTCCAGCGTCGTTGAATTATAAATGACGTGATTATGGATATGCGCCTTGTCCACATGCGTTGCCACGATAAAAGCATGCTTGCCCTTCGTCCAGCGCATCGCCAACTCGTAGCCAATGCGGTTGGCTTCCTCCGGCGAAACCTCTCCCGGCTTGAACGATTGCCGGAGCTGATAAGCCAGCACATCCCGCGCCTGCGTTCGTCCCGTTTGCGTTCGGTACTGACGCTTGCTCAACAGAAATTCCGCGTCCACCGTGGCGGGGTCGCATTCATACGCGGACGCCCATTCGCCGTTATCCGTCTTTGCGGGATTCATGGCATAATCGGTGCGGTCGGTGATCGTTTGCCCGATGGTTTTACCCTTGCTCACGCGCATGGGAATTAAGCGGCTGGTTGCCATTGGCGCTGACCCTCCTTATGAAAATACGGCCTGCGCGTGGCAGACCGTTCCAATAAAATAGCGACTACTCCTTGTTCCTGATAACGGGGACTTGCTGGATTTTCTTACCGACAGTCCTTCTTTCAAGGGCAAAAACCATATCCGGCGTTCTCTCGAAAAACCCGATGCTTTTATTCCAGCTCGTGCCGCAGCTACAATGCTGCAAGCCAATAAACTGCTGTTTCATTTTCCTTCCGCAATTGGGACAAATCTTGCTGCTGCCCATATGTAAGCCCTGCTCTTTCCAATGGATCATGATGGAATTGTAGCATATTGGAAAAACAATTTCAGCTATAAACACGAGCTTGAATTGCATACCTTAGCCACTGTATCAATCCCAATAGCCGTACCGCAAGCATGGGTAATCCATATGGACCGACAAGGAAGGTAAGCGCCAGCAAGATGCAGCCATTCTTTATATCACCCGTGACGAATAACGCAACCGAGAGGATTCCCAGCGCCAGCGCCGCCAGCCCGAACACGAACGAGGAAAAGTGCAGCAGAAACGCACAGAACCATACGAGGATTGCCAGCACGGCTATGATCGGCGCAACGAGGATTTTCAAAATCAGCTTCATATGCTCACCCTCCTTGCTCTCAGAATAATGGAGCGTTTCCGTACATGCAAGGATGACGAATCCATTTTTGTAGATGCCGCATTACAGTTCCGCCAGCTTCCGCAGTAGCGCCGACGTAAGCGCGTACAATTCCGCATGCTCCGCGCCAAGCCGCTCCACGTCCCTTGCAAAAATGCTGCCGCCCTCGTTGGCGCGTTTGGCAAGCTGATTGAGATTCGTGCCATACTTCCGAAGCTGCACGATCAGCTCCCGCACCTCCGGCAACTCCAGCCGCACCGAATAGCCATCAATGGCCATCTTGCGCAGATATGCTTCCTGATTCTGAATGCCGAGCTGTGCCATCTTTTCTTTAATCAAAGCATGCTCCCGCTCCGTCACCCGGAGCTTGAGCGCGATAGGACGTTTGCGGTTTTCCATTTTAACAAATACATGCCCCTTTCCAGTATGGTATATTGATACATAGAACATAGCGGTCGGGAGGGTCATCCGTGGCATACAGCGATCAGCAATGGCAGGAAGCCAAACAGAAATGCCGTTTGAACGACGAGGATATTGCGCTCGCTAAACGATGGGGCATGAATCCCCGCAGTCTCATCAAGAACATTCCCAGCAAGAGCGAGCTGTGGAAAGCGCCCGTTAAGGACTGGCTTCATGCCATAGACGAAAAGAGTCAGAAGAAAGCCGCACAGAAAGAACGGCGCAGGCAGCATGCACAGGAAAAGCAATCGTAATTATCTTTCCTCCCATTCCTGCTGCCGCTGCTTTCGTTCCACCGCGCCATGCTTACACGGCGCTTTCAACGCCTCCAGCACGGAGGGACGGACAGATTTTGCCACGTCGGTTTCGTACTGTTCGCAAGGCGCGGAATGCCCGCTGTCCAGATTCAGTTCCGCATCCAACAGCGCAAGACGGGCGCTCTTTTCGGTCAACTCCGCTTCTTGCGGAAACGGCTTGCCGATCTCGGCCTTTGCCGCCTCCAACTGCACACAATAGTTTGTAAGCTGCTCCTGCGTCGTGCGCTGCCTGTTCGGAATGACAGCAAGCGCGTTTTCCATGCGAATCAGGTTGCCACGGGCGTCCGTACCGAGGACAACCTCATGGGTCATCGCGCCTTTTAGCCGCAACTGCATTTCGTTCTTCCACGAATCAAAGGTGAGGTGCATCGTAAAGCCCCGGTAGCTGCCGATCTCCATGCTGTCGCCCGTTTTGAGTTCCTTACACGCTTCGAGGATGGCAGCGCCCGCATTGTCCTTGTCGGTGAGCGTATCGCCTTTGACGATCATGCCGACAAAGCCCTCGTCGGGGAGCGGGTGCGCCGACAGCGTTTCCAAGTCCGCTTGAAAGCCCGCAAGGAAGCCCTTGTGCTTTTCAATCGCCTCCGGGTAATACTTCGCCACGTTGTCCTCCAAGCGGTATTGCTGGCTCTGATGCTCTGATTTCAGCAGCCGTAGCTGCGCCACATCAATGTCAAGCTGCATCTTCTCTTTAATCAACGGATTGCCCGCACACAGGGCTTTGATCTCCGCAAAGGACAGCGCCGCTTCGTCCACATCCTCGCAGACGCGGACGGGCGATTTGGAGGTCATGATCTGCGAAATGAAACGCTGCTTGTTCTCAACGGTCTGCCATAGGTAGCTGTCGAAAGTGCCGTCTGTCGCATAACGGTAGATGCTGACTTCGGGATTGCGGTTGCCCTGCCGGACAATGCGCCCTGCGCGTTGAGCAAGGTCGCCGGGTCGCCACGGACAATCGAGATCGTGCATGGCAATCAACCGATCCTGCACGTTTGTACCCGCGCCCATCTTGGCGGTGCTGCCGAGCAGGACGCGCACCTGTCCTGACCGCACCTTGCCGAACAACTCCTTTTTCTGCGTTTCGGTAGCCGCTTCATGGATGAACGCCACTTCGGACGCCGGGATGCCCGCAGATACGAGCTTGTTCCGAATATCATCGTAGACGTTGAAGCTGCCGTCGTTCTTGGGCGTGGATATGTCCGAGAACACAAGCTGGGTGAGCTTGTCCGCCTGCCCCTCGCGCCAGATGCGGAGGATGTTTTCGACGCACAGGTTTACCTTGCTGCCGGGATCGTCGGGCAGCAGTGGGTTGATGATCCGCTGGTCAAGGCCGAGCTTGCGCCCGTCCGACGTGATTTTCAGCATGTTGTCGGTGCGGGGATCGATGCCGCCATGCACCAGCGTCGCCCGCCTTGAGAGGGATTGCACATACTCCTTTTGCTGCTGTGTCGGCTGCGCCACGATGGTCTGATAGACCGCTTTCGGCACGGGCAAATCAAGCTGGTCGGCGGTCTTAATGTCGGCAACCTCCCGAAACATGTTCATCAACTCCGGCAAGTTATGAAACCGCGCAAACCGTGTCCGCGCCCGATACCCCGTCCCCTCCGGCGCAAGCTCGATGGCGGTGGTCGTTTCCCCGAAATTGCTTGCCCAGCAGTCGAAATGCACCAGCCCCATGCGCTCCAGTGTGGCATATTGGAGGTAACGTTGCATGGTGTAGATCTCCGTCATGGAATTACTCACTGGCGTACCCGTGGCGAACACCACGCCCTTGCCGCCCGTAAGCTCATCCATATAGCGGCACTTCATAAACATATCCGAGGACTTCTGCGCGTCCGAGGTGGAAAGCCCCGCCACGTTCTGCATCTTTGTGTAAAGGAACAGGTTTTTGTAGTTGTGACTCTCATCTACGAACAGCTTATCCACGCCCAGCTGTTCAAAGGTCACAACATCGTCCTTACGCCCGTTGTCCAAGAGCTTGTCCAGCCGCGCTTCCAGCGCCTTTTTCGCTCTTTCCAACTGCTTGACCGTAAATCGCTCCCCGCCGCTGCTTTCCACTTCCTCGATGCCGTCCGTGATCTCCCATATCTGCTCCCGTAATAGCGCCTCCTGCCGCTCCTGCGAAATGGGGATGCGCTCAAACTGGGAGTGTCCCATGATGATCGCGTCGTAATCGCCCGTGGTGATGCGGCTGCAAAACCGCTTGCGATTGTTCTTCTCAAAGTCCTTTTTGGTGGTGACAAGCAGATTGGCGGAGGGATAGAGCCGCAGAAACTCGCTTGCCCACTGCTCCGTCAGGTGATTTGGCACGGAAATGAGCGACTTGCTGCATAAGCCGAGGCGCTTACTTTCCATTGCGGCGGCGACCATCTCAAAGGTCTTGCCCGCGCCGACTTCGTGAGCAAGCAAGGTATTCCCGCCGTAGAGGATGTGGGCGATGGCGTTTAACTGATGCTCTCTTAACTCAATCTCCGGGTTGATGCCGGAAAAGGTGATATGGCTTCCGTCGTACTCGCGGGGACGGGTGGAATTGAACAGTTCGTTATACTTCCGAACGAGATCGCGCCGCCTGTCGGGGTCTTTCCATATCCAGTCCCGGAATGCATCCCGGATCATCTGCTGCTTTTGCGCGGCAAGGGTCGTTTCCTTGCTGTTGAGGACGCGCTTTTTCTTGCCGTCCTCCTCCACGGTGTCGTAGATACGCACGTCCCGCTGATTCAGGGAATCTTCAAGGATGTAGTAAGCGTTGGCGCGGCTTGTGCCATAGGTCACATATGCCGCCACGTTGCTGTACCCGCAGAGCTTTTTGTTTGAGATGTTCCATTCGGAGGTGATGGGCGAGCATCGGACTTGAATATCGTTGCGGGCATAATAGGGCGGGTCGAGCAGCTCGTCCATAAAGTCTTTGATGTATTCCGGATCAATCCATATCGCGCCGAGCTTGACGCTGATCTCCGACGCTTCCAAATCCTTGGGCTGCACCCGTTCCAACGCGGCGATGTTTGCGTCCAACGAGCCGTTGCCAAGCGTCTGCTGCGCGGCTTTTGCCAATCGGAGTTTTTCCCGGATATTGCCGGAGAGATATTCATCTGCGGTCACATACGTTTTGTCCTGCCCGTCCGCGCTGCCGACGTTGAGGAAGATCACGCCGCGCAGTTCGTCAATCAACTGTTCTTCCGACTTGCCGGAAAGCTCTGCCATGTACGGGAGATCCACCCGCGCCTTTTCGGAGATGGAGAGCGCAAGGGCTTCACTGGCGGTGTCCACGCTGGTCACGATATGCTGGCTGCGGATGGTGCGCTTACTGAACATATCGGCCTTGCGCTCAAATACGCCGTCATCATCAAGGACTTCCAGCGAGCTTAACAGGTAGTACGCCGAATCCTGCGAGAACGCGGTATGGTTGCCCCGGTTGGTGATGCGCCCATAGCTTCGGACAAAGGCATCGTACAAGCGGTTAAGCTCCGCTTGCGTTTCCGTGATAGCGGCGTCGGTAGTAAAGCCGTCCAACTGCTGGTCGATGAGCCGATAGACGCAATCCCGCAGCTCCACCATGCCGCGTATGCGCTCCTTTGCGGTGGCGTTGAGCGTGGGGCGCACCATGCGGCTGTTTTCCCGGTAATACACTTCACCGTTCACGACGGCATAGGAGTAGTTCTTTACGTTCGGGTCGGCGGGGATGGAATCGTCCACAGGCTGTTCATCGCCCAAGTCCGGTAATTCCGCTTCCGTATAAAAGCCCTTGATGTGCGTCATGGCTTCGGCAAGCTGATCGGCAAGCACCGCGCCCGCTATGGGCAGGCAAGCCGTTTCCTTGCGGCTTCCGTACATGCTGTCGTCCCACGCCATCTTACCCAGCACCATTTCAGGATGATCGGCAAAGTAGCTGTTGATGGGTACGCCATTCTCTGTTTCACTTAAATGCACCCAATCCGGCTCGACCTCCATAGGCCGCTCCCGCTTGCGGAAGAACAGAATGTCGCTTGTGACCTCCGTTCCGGCGTTCAACTTGAACGCATTGTTGGGCAGGCGCACCGCGCCGAGCAGCTCCGCCCGCTGCGCGAGGTAGCGGCGCACTTCGGGGCTTTGCTTATCCATTGTGCCTTTCGATGTGATGACCGCCACGATGCCGCCCGGACGCGCCTGGTCGATGGATTTGGCGAGGAAGTAATCGTGAATGAGGAAGTTGAGCTTGTCATATTGGCGGTCAACGACCTTATAGCTGCCAAAGGGTACGTTTCCGATAACGAGATCATAGAAGTCCCGTACATCCGTTTTCTCAAAGCCCTTTACTTGAATGTCGGCATTGGGGTAGAGCTTTTGTGCGATTCTCCCGCTGATGCTGTCCAGTTCCACGCCGAACAAGCGGGAGTCCGCCATGCTCTCCGGCAACAGGCCGAAGAAATTGCCAACGCCGCAAGCTGGCTCTAACACGCTCCCGCTGCGAAAGCCCATGCGCTCCAGCGCGGCGTATATGGACTTGATAACGGTAGGACTTGTGTAGTGGGCGTTCAGCGTGGACGCCCGTGCGGATTCGTACTCCGTATTGGAAAGCAAGCCTTTGAGTTCCTCATATTCCTTGCTCCAATCGGCGTTGGCTTTATCAAATGCTTGCGGAGCGCCGCCCCAGCCCGTATAGCGGGAAAGCGTTTCCTGCTCGGCGGGCGTTGCCCCGCGTCCATCTGCCTCGATGCGCTGCAAGGTGCGGATGGCCTCCACATTGTTGCGGTACTTGGTCTTTGCGCCGCCGACACCCAGCGCATCGTCGGTGATGCGGTAGTTTTCAGCGGCGGGGAGCGGCGCGGCCTGTTCCGGCTGATCGCGTTCTGGCTCGTCAACATGCAACCGCTCAATGACAATATCGTAGGGCAGACTGTTTTGTTCTGCCGGATAGACCGCCACGGTTTCAGATGTAATCTGCGGTTGCTCCGTTTCCGTATCCTCACGCGCATTGCGGGATCGTTCCACTTGCAACAGCGGATAGGTCTTTTCCCATACCTCCTTACGCAGTTGCTTGGAGAATCCGGCAAGGTCATAATAGAGCCGGATAAACCGCGTATCTTCAATGGATAGCACAGCCCGCTGGATTGCCGCATCACATTCGATATGCGCGCTTTCCGTGTCCGAGTTCAGACAGGCATTGCGATACGCTTCATCCTGCATAACGGCGGCAATGACCTTTGCCGCGTAAAACGCATAAATGCCTTTGGGCGAATCCACAAGCGGCATATCTGCCGACGCTTCCGCTTCGTTCGCAGCAAGAAGATGGTCGTTCGCTTCGTTCTCGCGCAGGAGGACTTCAAACACATCGCGGGGGATGCTTCTGTGGACAGGCAAGCGGGGCAAACGGTATTCGGGATCGGTCAAGCGCACTTCGGTATCGTCAATGTTGGAAATGATGTAGGGCTTGTTGTCCTCCAAATACACCGTATCGCCTATTTCATAAATTAGAAAGGAAAGCTGCTCCGCTTGATCGCGCTCCCGCTCTGCCTTGGTGAAGAAGCGGTCATCCTGCACAAGTTTGGCAAGATACCGCTGCACCCGCGTCCACGGTATATCTGTTGCAACGCCGTCTGCGGTTATGGGAAAGGTGGGCATATCGTCGCCGTACTCGCTGCGGAGAAACGCCGCCGCTTCCTTGTCGCGGGCGTGGTCGCGCATGTACCGCTCCACCCGGCGCTTACTTGCCATGTCGCCATTCCACTCCTGCAAAGCGGCGTCCATGTCCGCTTGGGTCAGCGGACGCGGCTCGGCGGGCGCTGCCATAACAGGCTCTTGCGTGGGCGGCTGTTCCACAACTTCATCCGGCGGAAAAGCGTACCGGGCTGCGGGCGTAGGCACTTCTTCGCCACGCTCGGCATATTGCCGCTCAATCTTGACATATCGCACCCGTTCTTTTTCGGTCAGGTAATTGCCAGCAGCGATGATTTCGCCGATCCGCTTTCCCATGATCGTCCAACTGATGGTCTGTTCTTGATTGGTTGATTTGCGCCGGATGATCATGCCTTTACGGGAATAATCGACAAAGCCGCTTGTGCCGTCTAAAAAGGTATGACTATGACCGTAATAAGAGCCGTATTCCTCTTTCAAAAACGCGGCTCGTTCTTTGTTGCTCCGCTCTTTTTGAAAGAACGCATAGATGCGGATTTTGCCGCCCTCATATCCGCTGCCACGGCAAAGTTCTGCGTCGATCTCCGCTTGCGGCAATAAAAAAGCGGAGGGCTGTTCGCTCTCCGCTTGACTGATGGCTGCAATCTGTTCCGCTTCGGATGGGAACAGGCTTAATTGTTCAGGCGGTCTTAGCTGTAAATCAACTCCGCTAAGATCGTTTCCTCCGCTTGGGCTTTCAGGTTGTTCATCAAGCCCACCCACTTCATCTGATTGGACGCTTTCAACGCTTCCGTCACGCCCGCCGATTGCATGAGCCGGGGCATCATCGTTTGCAGCCGCTCGTTCGCCGTCCGCTCGATCTCCAACAGATGCGGGTACAGCTTCTCGGACAGCAGCAGGGAATTGTAGTACGTTGAGCGATGCTCCGTCAGATACCGTTTCCGCATCCTCCCATACTTGCCGATTGCCTCCGTCGGCTGTGCCGCCATCGTCAGGTCGGGAATCAGATAGTCCCCGTTCTGCTTGTAGCTGATCTCGTTCATGTTCCGCGCTCCTTTCCTTTTCCTGCTCATATTGCTTGACCGTGCGTTCAATCTGCCGTAAAAGCTGTTCTGCTCCGGCGCTGACCGCCGTACCGAGGGCCGCGACCGCGTTGGGTGTGTTGAAGTCGAACACATTGAGGTATTCCACGTTATCAATGGATTCGTCCGGGTCGAATCCACACCGGGACAGCGCCGCGTAGGTGATGCTGATTGCCGTGGCCTGTACGAACGCGGCCTCTTGATTAAATTCATCATATTCGGCGGCGTAGCTGCCGTCAATGTTATAGAGGATGTCCCGCCTGTTCTCCTGCCAATGCTGATCGGCAAGCTGCGCGGCAATCGCCCGTATCTGATCGGCAAAGCCATCCTTGCCGGAAACGCCATACGCGCACTCCAACGCGCTCGATACAGTATCCTCATGCTCGGAGCGCATTTCCCAAAGCAAAGGGCGGCGGGATTGCCGACTACCGCCCGTGTCGGAAACGTCGAATACATATTTGAGCCGTGGCGCGTCGCCTGTTGCGTCAATGAGCGCAATGCCCTGCGAGTGCCGATGCACGAACCGCCCCATGCGCTTGTTCCATAGCTCGTAGCTGGCACAGGCCGTCGCATTGGGGCGCTGCGCGTAGATCATAAGCTGTTCGGGGTACGGGTATTTGTAGAGCCGTGCGGCGGCGGTCAGAAAGCCCGTCCAGTCTTGCTTACTGTAGGTGATCTGCGCCGCCGTGGATTCCATTAGCTGTGCGATGGTTTGGATGGTTGGCAATCAGAGGCCTCCTTTCTTGGAATAGAAAAAGCGGCCATGTGACCGCTGTATTTGAAATATACGAAAGTGGGGATTTAACAATAATTGAGATCAGGCGATAAACAACACTAAACTAACGATGCTTTTCCCAGCGAATAAGCTTTCCGTTATCATCAAAGTACAAATTGTAGCTAACATGACCTTTCTCGTTCTCTGCATCAATATTGACTTCGATATAGTCACCATGATCTTTGGTAACATAATTATCTCCAACATAGATGCCATCATACCTAGCAGCTTCCTTGAGAGCGTCTTTTATTTGATAATTTGATGGTGTGAATTTCCCCATAGATTATTCCTCCATAATCCTTCTAGCTAAATCCCCACATATAAGTAATAGTATACTATCCTAGCGTGGGCAAATCAACTCCTCGATAAGCTAAAAATCCGCCATAAGTTCTAGCTTTTCAAACTCCGCGTCTTTCATGCCGCTGAGCTTTTGGATCGTTCCCTCGGTGAGCGTTTTAAGCTCCGCCTCGTCATCTGCAAGAAAAGGGAGCATGTGATGAAGCTCCGCAATCAATCCCTCCCTGCTGCCGGGGTTATAGATGCACATAAGATTCATTTCATCGTTGCTGAATCGGGTTGCCATGTTATCGCTCCATTTCTGCGCGCTCTCGCGCCGTCCGTTTGTGTTCCTGCTGCTTGGGTGTCTGCTTTAGTTGCTCCATGACGGACTTGCGCTTGCTGGCGTTTTCCGTCTTGACGACATCGGCAAGGTCAAGCAGGGATATAGGCTGTCCTGATTTTGCCTGTGCCTCTAACTCCGCAACCGTAGGCTTTTGCCCGTTGTTGATGATGCCGTCGATCATGCCGTAGTCGTCCTCAACCGCCATTTCTGCATTTTTCAAAGGATTCTCCTGCTCATGGAAGTGCGGCAATTCCACAAAGCCCCAAGCGTCAACGTAGTGGTATGATACCTGCCCGTTTACTTTGAGCGCAATGATGTCGGACACGGACGCGCTGTGTCCACGATAATCTTCGGGATGCTCCAAATTGAACGTGTCGAATAGATACTGGAGCTTCTCAATCGCATTTCCGGGATAGTCGAGCCTGTCCGTATAGACGAGATCGTAGTTATCGGGCTTTACGGGAATGCCGTTCTTTTGCAAAAGATCGAATCGTTCAAACCGCAAATCCCGGTACTGTTCGCCCTCTCTCACCTGATAGATGGCGAAGCTGTCTTGTGCGGCGTCGAGAAAGCGGCTCTCCATCGGCTCGACGGCAAGGATGGAATCCCGGCAATTCTCCCATTCCTCGCGGGACACGCCGAACATGCCGTCGTGCGCGTCGATGTCCTCTCGGTCAAAGATCATGCCCGCGCCATTGCCGCCCAGCAGCATATACACGCTCACATCCTGTTCAAAGAGCGCAATGGCGCGTTCGCGGGATAGCGGCAGCATGTCGCCGTCCGTATATCCGTAGTTTTGTATGTCCTGCATCGTCAGCGTGGGATCGGGCATGGGATAGTCTTGCGGCAGCTCCGGCGCGGGCGCATCGGGATCGTACTTCTCAATCGTCACGCTGGTGATGCGCTCATCGCCGAACAATCCCTCGGATGCGGACAGCACTTCGGCAATTTCCTCGGCGTCCATGCCTTGCGCGGGCAGCGTTTCGTGCGCTGCCACGGTTTCAACGGGCTGTTCGGGTGCAGGGGCTTCGACCTCCGGGGAGTCCTGCTCCTGTACGGCGAGGTCTATGCCGCGTTCCTTGCAGATTTCCGCAAAATGACCGTCTATGTCGTTAATCAACCCGTCAACCGTGCGGTTGATGGTATCAAGGCTCTCACGAAGCTCCGGCAGCGTTCGGTCTTTCGACCATGTGGCGATATAGCCAAAGCTGTTTTCACCCGTTTCAATGCCATAATACTGACAGACCGCATATGATACGCTCTCAGCCTCCACTTCGCGGGTGCTTTTGTCCTTTGGCTTTTGCGGGTGATCTGGGTCGGCCTGCGCCGCAAGACGGGCTTGCTCCCTGTCGTGGAGCTTGGCATGACCGATTTCGTGGATGGCAGCGCAGATCGTTTGCACCTCGCTCATGCCCTCGCGGACGGCGATAAACTTCTCACCGTCCGAGTTGCCTTCCGTGGGTTGCCGGAAATAGCCGTCAAGGTTTTCTTGCAGCTTTTCAAAGCGAATCGGCACGGGCGCGGATCGCCGTAGGGCTTCCATGAACACATCGAATTGCTTGACATCCCCGGCGAGATCCGCCGCCAGCGTGGGGAGCGGCTTCCCATCCGTCTGCGACACGTCGAAAACGGACACGACCTTATAGAGCGGGATTTTGACCTCCACTTCCTCCGTGATGATCTTTCCGTCCGCATCCCGCATGGGCGCACGGGTATCGGGATCGAGCTTCTCCCGCTCCTTTTTCACTTTGTAGGGCGTGGGCGCAATAATCTTGATGCCCTTTTCTCCGCGTAATACATGCCGCCCAAACGCCTTATCCCATTTGCCAAAGCCCGCCACCAGCGTTGCGTCCGGGCGCTGCATGGCGATGAGCATGGTATTGTTGAGGGAGTAATTATGAAACCGGGACATGGTGCGAAGATACTGCTTGTACTTATCGCTCTCAAAAACCTCCTGTATGCCGCGCTCTATGCTGTCGGTAATCTCTTTGAGGCGGTCTTTGTTTTGGGTGGGTTGTTGCTCCATTTATGCTCCTTTCATCGTTCAAGATCGGAACAAGAACGTTTTTTCTTAGTGTCGAGGATGCGCTGTGACGGAGCGACAGCCTTTTCTACCACCATCTGAGGCAGCATCTTCCCGTGGACATCATAATGGTTGGGATTGGCTGCTGGCACGTTCCATCCGAAATGCGATCCGGCCTCCATTGCGACAAGCTGCTGCTTCGTAATACCCGCCCGCCTGTTCATGCGCTCGGCTGTCCAGCGATTCTGTTCGGCGTCGTCCGTGCTGAAACCGCAAGCAGAATAGCCGTCCTCGCCACGCTTGATCGTAATCAATTTGCCTGTCGTGGGATGAACGCCATAGCAAAGCTCCGGCAACTGCACGGGCAGCTCCGGCGCATATGTCGTTCCGTTTCGCTCCATGTTTTCAGCAAACTCGCAGATGTGGTAAATGGACGAACCGATCTTAGTATGATAATCGTCAATGAATTGGCATTGCCGTATGACGGTTTCGCCATCCGAAAAGGTCAGACTCACATTGCCGCCGTCCGGCACGGTAAAGAGCAAATTGTAATGGCTGTCGATGAATCGAATTGTTTTGACTTCGCTCATATGAATACTCGCTTTCTTTGAAATCATGAAGCGTGGTAGAAAAAGTAACGCCGTTTTCCGGCGTTCAGAAGAAAACCTCTTGCCACTCCATTTTCACGGCTCAAAACCGCCTGTTTCTCAGCCTGTACAGCGGTTACTTTTTCTACCGAATGCCCGTCTTTTGCTTCCACGCCCGCTTACTCTTGCGTACCCTCGCCGCCGCGCAGCTTTGGCAGTACACCGCGTTCTTGCCCTTAGCCGCAAACGGTTGCCCGCATACGGCGCACCGCTTCCGACCGTCCGCTTTCATAAGCTCGGCGGAAAGCTCCGCATCGGCTGGCAGTACGGCGGCGAGGAAATAGCGGCAGCACAGGGAATAGGTGATCGTCTGCGGACAGACGGTTGTATCCTAGCCGTCATCCAACAGCACGCAGTTTCCCTCAAAGCAGTTGGCACAAAGGCTTTGAATCAGCCGCCTGACCTTGCGAAGCTGCCTGTCGTTTCGCATGCGGATCATGGCGGTATGCTTACTCATTTTGCACCTCCCGTTCCGGCGCTTTGCCCGCCTGTTTGTGCCTGCACAGCACGCCGATGCACACGGGGCTTTTGTAGCAGCAGGAGCGGCAGGGCTCGTTCTCCGGCAGCGCGGGAGGCGTAAGCTCCTCCCGCGTCCGGCTATGCGGAATTTCCTGCATCATCCGCTCATAGGGATTATCGGTAAAGGTTGTCATACCACGCCGTCCCATTTCCCTTTCCGCTGCACCGCACGGCTGCCCACGGGCGGCGTGTCGGTTTCTTCCTCCGCATCGTCCTCATCTTCATCCTCGTAGTCGAAGTCCTCCATGCGGGGCGCGGCCTTTGGCGCAGCTTTTCGCTTCTTAAAGTAGATAAACGCGCCAATCCCGCCAGCGGCAAGCAGCGCAACAAAAAGTAGCGGAGAACCGGGCTTTCCCGCATCCTCGTTCTTGATCGCATCGATATTGGCGGTGGGCTTGGGAGTCGGGGTTGGCGTAGGCGTGGCCTCGATCTCATACCCGGATTCTTCAAGAATCGTCATGAGGTCGATCTCATCCACTTTATTGAGAAAATGGACGTTTTCGCTGTTCCCTGCCCGGTCGATGATGATATAGAAATAGTTGCCGGATTTCGTGACCACTGTGATGAACTGCTTGTCGCCGGAAGTTACGCCGGAAAGATCGTCCACTAGCGTCAGGTTGCCCTCCGGGGTCAGCGTCTTGATCGCCGCTGCGGGCGTAAGCGTGGGCGCGACGGTGGGCGTCGCCGTTGGCGCAGGTGTGGGCGTAGCGGTGGGCTTCTTGCCGTCTGCATGTGCCACAGACGAAAAGACCGCCATGCAAAGCAGCATGACGGTCAGCAATACGAGGATGGAAATGCGCTTTTTCTTATTCATGGGAAGCCGCTCCTTTCCCTTTCAGGCTTTTCAGAAGCCGCGCCAGTTCCTCCGGCGTGGCGTTGATGGAACGGACGATGCCGATGATATCCGTGTTCTCCAGCTCCGTCTTCTGCCGCTCCAATTCCTTGACGCGGGCTTGCAGCTCCATAATCTTCGTTTGGGTCTTTTCAATCTCCGTACTGATCTTTTCAATTTTAGGGTTCATATGGGTTTCCTCCTTTAGTCCAGTCTGCCAAACGCATACAAGTGCGTTCGGTAATACTTGCTGCTTGCGATATTCTTGTACTCCACGCCGTTGCCCGCGCAGTGAAGTATCCTATCGTTGCCGATGTAAATGCCGACATGGGTAACGGGGTGACCGATCTCGGCGGCTCTTGCGCCCGTAAAGAAGACGAGATCGCCGGGACGGGCGTTCCCCTTGGAAACGACGGTGCTGCGCTTGTACAATCCCCGCGCATTGGTGCGCCCCACGCTGGCAACGCCCGATTGATTCAGCACCCAGCAGACGAAGCCGCTGCAATCGAACGATGTGGATGGCTTGCTACCGCCCCACACATAGGGATAGCCCAAATACTTGTTGGCCTCCGCGATCAGCGCGGCGAAAGCCGGGTCGGACAACGCCTCCGGCGGGATCGCATACGGTTCAGGTGGGGTCACATCCAATTCGCCTACAAACGGGTTGTCATCTTCCGGAAATAGCTCCGGCTTATTGCCCCGCGTTTCCATAAGGACGGCGTACAGCTCCGCTTGTTCCGCATCCATTTCAGTGGACACAACGGCGGCAAGCTGCCTGTTCCGCAGTTCCACGGACAGGGTTTTGTATTCATACGGCACTTCCACGTCCCGGATAACGGTGGCTTCCCTGCCCGTGCGCGGGTCGATGGTGGGAACGGGCTGTGGCTCGGTGCGATACCGAGTCTCAACCGTTTCCACAAGATTGAGCGAATACTGCCGCTGAAACAGTGCGTCCAGTTCGCCCTGCACGTCCGCGAGGGTAAAGCTGGTATACTTTGCCGTGAGGTATGACATGAGTACATACGGGTTATGCCCGATCTCGTCAACATCGTAGCGGTATTCGTCATATCCGGGGTACTCCCGCTCGATGTTGTCCATGCGGCGGTCAAGCTGATCTTCCAATCGGGTATACGCTTTCTCCACGGCCTGAATATCCTGATCCTCGGACACATACGAAGTGGACAAAATCGCTTGCATGCCGCCCATGCCGAATTGGGAACAGGACGATATGCTGTTGGTAAGCATGAGAACGAGCAGACCGAGAACGCCCGCGATCACCCAGCCGCCCTTGCCACGTTTGCATGCTTCCACGACCCTTTTTGCCTTGTCTGCTATGGACTGCGTGGCCTTTCCCGCGCTAGTCGCCGTTTTATCTGCCGCCGTTCGTCCTGCCTTGGCTGCGGCGTATTGCCGCTTGATGCCTTGCCGCTGCTGCCAGCGGGAAAGAACAGTGCTGTTTTCAGCAGGCGCTTCCAGCTTCGCTTTTTCGTACAAGAATTGCAGATTGGTCTTATCCGACTGCTTTTCGGCGCGGGCAGCATTGCGATAGGGGCGCATCTTTTCCGCATGCCCGATGCTCCGTCCGACGCGATAGCCGCCCTCAACCGCTTGCTCAACCTTATGCGCCGCCGCCACGCCTACGTTATCTTCCTCCGACTTGGCAATCTGCCGATGCACCTCCGCTGCGGGCGCATCCGTCAGAACGTGGGTGAGCTTGGACGGAGGCTTTCTGTCCACGTCCACAAAATGTAAGCGCGCCGTTTTCTTGCCTGTATCGGCTTCTACGGTGCGCTCCTTGACGATGACTTTTCTTTTCGGTATCTTTGCTTGCGCGTCCTCCAGTTTGCCCGCCGCCTTTTCCGCTCGTCGGATTGGCTTTTGTAACGCTGGTTCGTTACGCTCCTCTTGGGTGAATTGCAATCGGGAGGAACGATGCGGTTCTTCATGATTCACGATGACCTCCTGCTTTGCGTATGCTGTTTTCGATGCGTTCCATAGCAAGATCGCAATACACGGGATTCAGTTCAATGCCGATATAATGCCGATCAAGCCGCTTTGCCACCGCGCCCGTCGTGCCGCTGCCGAAGAACGGATCAAGGACAACGCCGCCCACGGGGCAGCCAGCAAGGATGCATGTTTCCGCGAGCATCGGCGGATAAGCGGCAAAGTGCCCGCCCTTGTAGGCCACGGTATTGATCCGCCACACATCCCGCTTATTTCGGAATTGCGGGATATCCGCATCTGCATATCCCATTGGTCGGGCGTCGTTGATTCGCTGATGCTTTTGACCGGGGATGTCATGAGAATACTTGTTGTTCGTCCCAAACCCCCGCTTCATGCGCGGCATGGTAGACGCCGCCACAGGCTCGGCAATCGCGGCGGCGTCGAAGAAATAGCGGCGGGACTTGGATAGCAGGAACACATGCTCATGGCATCGGGTACAGCGGTCACGGGCGCTCTCCGGCATGGGATTCGCCTTGCACCATATGATATCGTTTCGCAGATACCAGCCCTCCGCGCGCAGCGCAAAGGCCAGCATCCACGGGATGCCGATCATGTCCTTGGGCTTACAGCCCTCCACATGATGATTGATGGCAACCGCCTGACCCGTCCTACCATTGGGGTATTTAGGGTCAACGTATTCTCCCTGATTGCCCTTGCCGCAATAGGTGTCGGCAATGTTCAGCCACAGCGTTCCGTCCGGGCGCAGCACGCGCTTGACCTCGCGGAACACTTCGACCAACCGCCTGACGTACAGCGCGGGCGTTTCCTCTCGCCCGATCTGCCCGTCTACGCCGTAATCGCGCAGCGCATAGTACGGCGGGCTGGTAACGCAGCAGTGTACGCTGCTGTCGGGCATGGTTTTCAGAACGGCAAGCACATCGCCGTTGATGATCGTATCCAGCTCCATCATCCCTGCGCCTCACCCAATTTCGTGGTAAGCAGCCGATACAACTTGGTTTCCCGATTTACCTGACTGCGAAACGGGAGCATGGTATCTCCGAACAGGATTAAGCCCTCGCCTTCGCCGGAATGGGTCACATAGGATAGCTGGTGCGGTGAGATGTTCAGGAGCTTGGCGAGGATGGCGCGGTCGCCGGGGGCTTGGTTGAGCATGAGGACGAAATCGCTGTTTTCAAAGATGTTCTCGGCCTGTTTGGAGTTGAGCAAATCTTTGACGTTTTGCGTGATGGCGGTCGGAATGCCGCCCCACTTCCTAAATCGCTTCCAAATCTCCGCGCAGTAGCCCGCCGTGATCTCATCTGCAAGCAGCAAGTGAAACTCGTCGCAGTAATATCGCGTGGTCTTGCGGATGGCGCGGTTTTGAGAAACGCGCCCCCAAACGTGGTCTTGGATAATGTGCATGGCAAGCGCCTTGAGCTGCGTCCCCGCATCCTTGGTGTCGAAGCAGACGAGGCGGTTACGGATGTCCACGTTGGTATGGTGATTGAACATATTGAACGTGCCATGCACATACTGATTCAGCGCCTTTGCCATATCGCCCGCGTCGTCATCGCTTCTGCGCTCGTTTTCATCCCGTATCTCTATGAGCGCATCGTATAGATCGGTGAGCGTCGGCATTTTGTCAGGGTCGGGACGTTGGAAAAAGCGCGTGTACACGTTCCGCGCCGCAAGCTCTATGACCGACTTTTGCCCAAACGTGAGCTTGGCGGGGCTGACGATGATCTCGAACATAGACAGCAGGAAATTGACCTTGAGGGGAATCGGGTTATCGCCGTCGCAGTAGTTAGAATGAATATCCATAGGATTCACATACGCGGCGCTGTTGGGTGAAATCTTCACGACCTGCCCTTGCAGCTCCGTTACCAACGGGGCGTATTCTCCCTCCGGGTCGAGGACGATCATATCATCGTCGGTCACGAGAAAGGTCACGAATAGCTCAAACTTGGCGGCGAACGATTTGCCGCTGCCGGGTGTGCCGAGGATGAGGCCGTTGGGCGCTTTCAAATTCTTGCGGTTGACGAGAATGAGGTTGTTGCTCAATGGATTCACGCCGTAGCAGACCGCGCCGGGGGAGGGTAAGCAAAGCTCCCTTGAAACGAACGGCACAAAGATCGCCGTAGAACTTGTCGTCAATGACCGTTGGATCGGCACAAGGTTCTTGCCCAGCGGCAGCGCGGACATCAGCCCCTGCTCCTGCTGATAGTCCAGCCGCACCAATGCACAGTTGTACTTCTGCGCGATGCCCGCCGCCTGAAAGACGTCGTTCTCCAGCTTCTGCTTTGTCTCGCCCGTGTTCACGATCAGGAACGTCACTAAGAACATTCGCTCGTTGCGGCTCTGCAATTCTTTCAGCAGGCTCTTGGCCTCGTTGCCGTAGGTGGCGAGGTCGGAGGGGATAATATCCATATCGTAGCCGGAGCGAACGGCCTTTTTCTGCTCGGCAATCTTCATGGAATCCAGATCGGTGATCTTGCGCTTCACCATTTTGATGGCTTCCCCCTGATCGACGGACTGAATCTGCATGCTGACGATGAGGCTCGTTTGCATGTCGAGGAAGTCCGCCAGCATACGGTCGTTCAGCTCCGGCGCAAGGATATTGAGAAACGATACCGCGCCGTACCGCTTGCCCATACGAAAGCTGCGCCCGTCGCGGAACTCGAAGGAGGACGGCGCGATGAAGTCTTTCGTGGACAGGCCGGAGGAGGGCAGCCATTTCCAGTCGAAGTGAAACGCCTCATCCTGGCTTCCCATGCGGAAGACCCCGTGCATGAGCCGCAGCCGTTCCTTGCCGGAAAGCGGCTCGGTCGCCACGCCGAGCTGCTTAAAGTTGTGGATGATCTCCAATTCGATGCGCTCCAACCGTTGCTTGGCAACGCGATAGCTGCCCGCCTCGATGCCAAACGTGATATACCGGGTCTTTTTCAGTCCGTTGTTGCCCTTGGCAAGCTGGGTTTGGAGCATATCGGTATACTCGGTACGGAGATCGTCGAACGCATCCCCATTGGACGGCACGATGATGCTTTCTTCCAACGCTTCCTGCCCGCCGTACAGATTGAGGAACGAAAACTGGAAGCGGATGGAGCTGTCGAAGTAGTTGAGGAAGTCGCACCAGCCCTCAAAGATCGCCGTCTTGTCGTCGTTCTGCAATAGCTGATAGTTGATATCCTCGAAACGGACGGTCTTTGTGTACAGCGCGCCGTCTACGCAGCAGACGCCGTCGGACCAGATACGCTCATATGGAATGGTGGCCTGCGCCGTGGCGGGCTGCTTTCGATCTTCGCCTCGCGCCCGTTTCACGGCGGCGGCGATTTCCTTTCTGTCCGCGCGGGTGAGTTTTACCGATGTTGTGGTTCTTTTGGACAATTCCCTGCACCTCCTTGTCAAGCGCCGCCTGTCGATGCAGCGCGGCGTAAAAGTTATTGGTCTGATAAGGCCGCTCCTTGGGACGGCGAAAGCGTACTTCGATGATGTTCTTCAGGATTTCCTCGAACGGCTGACCGTTCTTTTCATACATGGCGAATAAAAAGAACGGCAGCATGGTCACGATCATGATGAGCGCCGCCGCGCTGATGTTGAGATACGGCTTCAGCAAAAAGAAAATCGGCACACCCACAAGTGCGCCGAGTCCGAAGAAGATGAGTTGCCGTTTGGTGAGATTGAAGATCACTTTGGTCTTGATCTTGGTTAAGTCCTTGGGGACGGGAACGTAGGCCACGCTGATTCCTCCTCTTTTGTAACTGCCAGATCGATGCTGCTTTGCACTTCATTACCCCACACATCCCACCCCGGAGTCGATTGCCGTGCAAATAGCTCAAGGCGGGGTAGATCGCCCAGCAGAGCTACGATGCGTTCACGGGCAACGTCTGGCTTTTTGCTATGTTCTTCAACGGGCGAGAGTATGATTTGATGGACGCCCGCGCTCTGCCGTTTTGGATGTCCCTTGGTCGCCAATAGGCACAGTTCTGCATTTGCCCGCGTCCAATAACCCATACCCCAAAATAAGCCGGGGCTTTTGCGGTTCTGCTTCACCCATACAAAGGCAACGGTTTTGTATGTAAAGCCCCATGCGTCGATAACGGAGAGTGCTTCTCGCAACGTCGGAAAGGTGATCCAAAGAAATAGGGCGCAGTTTTTCGCGGCAAGTTGTTGAACGGGCAAAGCACAAATGTCCTCAATCCGCATGGTTGGATAATGACTTTCAGCGGAACGTCCTGAATCTTTTGTGGTATATACTCGATACTTCCACGGTGGGTCCGCATAAATGATGTTGTACTGTTGCAAAGGCAAACCTCCTCAGTGCGCGGCAAAAATCGCCTTGCTCAAACTCCCGGTCTTGAACAGGGTAAAGCATAACAGCACCGTATACCCCATGCACGTCCACACCGCTTTCATAATGTCCGCATCTGTGGATATACTTTGCACCAGCACGGCGTAGATGCCGACGCACACCATGATAAGAAATGCCTGAAAGCCCAACGCCAGCAGCGACTTGAGATAGTTTTGCCCGATGCTGCCCCACTCGCGGTTGACCATTGTGGCGAGGGGAATCGGACCGAGGGAGGCCGTTAAGTAGATTTCCACCATGCGCCCGTACACGATCACGAAGATGCAAACCGAAAGGATGCTCATGGACAGTCCCACGATCATGCTTTGAAAGTATAGTCCAATCAGTTGCCCCAGTTCCATTGCTTCCAGCTTTGTCGATAGGCTGCCGATGGTGCTGGAAATATCGATGTTGGCGTTCCCGGCAATCACGCCGCCCGCCCGGTTGACCACGCCTTGGGCAACGTCGAATATCCCCATGATGATGTCCCAAGTATTCGTGACGATCAGCACGGCGCAGAACGTCTTACATATCCAGCGAAAGAACATCCAGCTATCCACGTCATGCAGATTGTTGCGGTCAATCACCATAGAGATGAGTTCATAGCACATGATGAACGTGAGAATGACCCCGGCGATTGGGATAATGACCGTTTCCGACAGGGATTTTATCATGGAAAAGACGCCGCCGTTCCATGCTGACGGCGTCGTTCCCACTTGGGCCGAGATTTCCCCGACCCGCTGATTCACGGTATCAAACATCCCGGTCAGGTTATCCGTAATCCCCGTGATGAGCAGTTCCTTGAGCCATTCGACGATCTTTTGCTTGATGGTTTCCATGCTGCATCAGCGACCCGTCAACCGAACAGGCCGGAAAGCAGCGGCACAAGTACCATGCCGACCAGCGCGATGCCGCCGCCAGCCATAAGTTGCTTGATCCCCTGCGATTTTGCTGATGTGTGATAAAGAAGTAGTAGAAG
>ULXX01067475.1_pt1 | contig 27990 bp, 23 predicted proteins | sample 1961621 | NCBI WGS metagenome assembly ULXX01 (sample SAMEA4835848, study PRJEB28245) | human gut metagenome | biome: gut microbiome; material: fecal sample | place: Denmark | collected 2008
GGCCTATGTGACCATGGCCTTCCGTATCGCGTGGTTCAAGGTGCATAAGCCGCTGGCCTTCTACGCCACCTTCTTCTCCATCCGGGCCAAGGCCTTCGACGCGGAGTATTGCTGCGCCGGACTGGACGCTGTGAAGCGGAAGATCAAGGAGATCGAAAACAACAAGGATGCCACCAACGTGGAGCAGGATCTGATGGTGACGCTGGAGGTGTGCTATGAGTTCTATCTCCGGGGCTTCCACTTTGACACCATCGACATCTATAAATCCGACGCCACCCACTTCCTCATCACGGAGAACGGCCTGCTGCCGCCCTTTGTGTCGGTGCACGGCCTGGGCGAGGCGGCGGCGCTGGCCACGGTGGAGCAGCGCAAGGGCAAGGACTTCATCTCCATCGAGGAGTTCTCCACCACCTGCAACAAGCTCAGTAAGACCCATATCGAGCAGCTGAAGGCGCTGGGTGCCTTCGCCGGTATGGCGGAGACCAGTCAGGTAAGCTTCTTCTGAGAACAAAATGACCGTCCATAGGCGGTAAAACAGCCAAAAGGCGTGACCTTCACGGTCACGCCTTTTGGCTTGCAAAGCGCACATATGGAGCGTTATCTTTCTATGCGATCCAAAAATGCCCGACATTCGTCTGTGATCTTGAGTTCTTCCTGATATCTGTGCCGTTTCAAGAGACCATACAACGGCCCCTTGAACTCCGGCCCTGTCATTTCGCATATAGCGTCGTATGCGTTACCTCTGCGTTCCATATTGCCGTCATGGCCGGCGATAATGTAATCTGCCAGCGCCAATAGGAACCGGTTCTTCAAAAAGGCTTTGGAGAAGGCGTCCTCTGCCAAGCAGAGAGCAAGGTATTCTTCCAGCTTTTCGGAATATGTGAACCTGTCCACATGCATTTTCATATTAAGCAGACACCAGGGGTAGTTGCCCTTGAAGCCTCTGATATCGGGAAATATCGAGATGTATGTATCGTAGGCCTTTTGGTAACAGCCTGCTCTTTCATAAATCGTTCCCAGCATTTCATAAGCAGGTATGGTGTACCCCGGCTTACTCCCGTATTTGCTAATTCCGAATTCCATAAGCTGAACGGCTTCCTCCAGCCGTTCAACAGGGAAGCGGTATGCCGTCAGGAAGCAATGTTGGATCCGGCTCCAGTCATTCCCGGCTCTTTTCAGCAGCCTCTCATATTCCGGAAGGCTGTCGCCGGCCATGCCATCTGCGGTAAGCGCATCTTCAAAAAGCTCGATTTTTGTCTTTGCCATTTCAAGCACACCTCCCCGTTCTCTATGCAGGACAGCCTTCCGCTTTGCCATCCTGCTTGGCTCCATAGTATCACATGGGTGGATGAAATACAAGAACAGCCACGGCAGTGGGTTCTTGATTTTGACAACACATTTTGATAAAAGAATTGACAAAATAGCTTCTGTCACGTACACTGTCAATAGTGAAAAATGCGTCGGAAGCAGAGAGGGTCCGGCGGAGGGGAGGCGTGGAAAAATGGCTGCTGGCGTAATATTCGACCTGAAACAGTTGGCTGTGTTTGACGGACCGGGCATACGGCAGACGGTGTTTTTGAAGGGCTGTCCCCTGCGGTGCCGATGGTGCCATAATCCGGAGGGACTGTCGCCTCATCCGCAGCTGATGGTAGGGGCTTCCTGTACCCACTGCGGCCGGTGCAGGGCGGTGTGCCGTCACGAGAGCTGCGTGGCCTGCGGTGAATGTGTGCCGGTGTGTCCGCTGCGCCTGCGGCATATTGCGGGAGAGACGGTCACGGCGGAGGAGCTGGCGGAGCGCCTGCGGCGGGACAGTGCCTACTATGCCGCCTGCGGCGGAGGCGTTACTTTTTCCGGCGGCGAGCCGCTGATGCAGGGGGAATTCCTGCTGGAGGTGCTGGAGCAGATTCCGGAGATGCACACCTGTATTGAGACCTCCGGCTATGCCCAGAAGGATCTGTTTGACAGGGTGACGGAGCGGCTGGACTACATCATCATGGATCTGAAGCTGATGGACAGCGAAGCACACCGGGCTTATACCGGCGTGGACAACGGCCCTATACTGGAAAACGCGCGGCGGCTGTGCCGGGGGAACACGCCATTCACCATTCGTGTGCCGCTGATCCCCGGCGTCAACGACACAGAGCAGAATCTGCGGCAAACGGCCCGGTGGATCGCCGGCGCGAAGAAGCTGGAGAAGGTAGAGCTGCTGCCCTATCATAAAACGGCGGGCGCCAAGTACGCCATGCTGGGACGGGAATACCGCCCCGGCTTTGACGTGGAGCGTCCCGTCCGCGCGGCGGCAGAGATCTTTATGGAATATGGAATAAGGAGCAAGGTATTATGACAGACCGCATCGAGAGACTGCGCCGATTCTTCATCGTCGATAAAGCCCACCACGCAGTACGGCGCCCGCCGCTGGCAGAGGATTGTCTGGCGGCAGACTTTGCCCAACGGAAGCTGCTGGATACGGAGCGGGCGGTGGAACGTCTTTGCTTTATGCTGCGGCAGGAGGAGCCTCACCTCTTTCCGGAGGAGCGAATCGCATTTGTTCGCACGCTGCCCAACGTGCCGGAGCTGTTCACGGCGGAGGAGCTGGAGGCCCTGCGCCGGAGCCACTGGATCCACGAGCGGGGCGATGTGAGCAACATCAATGTGGACTACCGACTGCTGCTGGACTGCGGACTGGCGGAGCGCATGGCACAGCTGCGGCGGCAGCGGCAGGAGCATCCGGAGGCGGCGGACTATATTACCGGCCAGCTGCGGATCCTGCAATGCGTGGAGGAGCTGGCGGAGCGTTACCGTCAGCTGGCGGAGCGGCAGGGCAACACCGTGGTGGCCCGGACGCTGGCACGGGTGCCCCGATACGCCCCTCGCACGTTTCTGGAGGCGCTGCAGATGTTCCGCATCCTACATTTTACCATGTGGCTCGGCGGCAACTATCACAACACGCTGGGGCGGCTGGATCAGTACCTGTACCCCTACTTCCTGCATGACCGGGACACTATGACGGAGGAGCAGCTGCTGGAGCAGCTGGAGGAGTTCTTCCTGACCTTTAACCGGGACAGCGACCTGTACCCCGGAATGCAGCAGGGGGACAACGGCCAGAGTCTGGTGCTGGGCGGCCGGAACATGGATGGGACGGACAGCTATAACCAGCTGTCGGAGCTGTGCCTGCGGGCCAGTCTGGAGCTGCGGCTTATCGACCCCAAGATCAACCTGAGGGTGCACCGCGACACACCCCAGTCGGTGTATGTGCTGGGTACCCGGCTGACGAAACAGGGGCTGGGCTTCCCGCAGTATGCCAACGATGACGTGGTGATACCCGGCCTGCTGGATCTGGGCTATGCGCCGGAGGACGCCTATAACTATGCGGTGGCGGCCTGTTGGGAGTTCATCATCCCCGGCAAGGCTATGGATATTCCCAACATCGCCGCTCTGTCCTTTGCCCGCGCGGCCAACGATGCGATCCGCCGGAACCTGATGGACAGCCCCGATTTCTCCACCCTGTGCTGCTATGTGGCAAAGAACATCAATGCGCAAGTGGAGGAGCTGTGCCGGATGACGCGGAACACATATCTGTTTCCGGCACCGTTTTTGTCGCTGATGATGGACAACGGCGGCCATGTGGGACACGATATCTCTCAGGGCGCAGTGTACAATAACTACGGTTTCCACGGCACCGGCCTTGCCACGGCGGCGGACAGTCTGGCGGCGGTGAAGTGTCTGGTGTACGATCATGGGGAGCCGGGAGCGGCGGAGCGACTGCTGCGGGCGTTGGAGGACAACTTCCGGAAGGATGAGCCTTTGCGCAACCGTCTGCGGTTTGAGATGCCCAAAATGGGCAATGACGACGATACGGCGGACGGTCTGGCCGTGTGGCTGCTGGACACCTTTGCCGACGCGGTGCAGGGCCGCCGCAACGACCGCGGCGGCGTGTACCGGGCGGGCACCGGATCGGCCATGTACTACCTGTGGCACGGCGCTGGGCTGGGTGCCACGGCGGATGGCCGTCAGGCGGAGGAGGCGCTACCCTGCAACTATTCCCCAAGCCTGTTTGCCCGCTGCCGGGGACCGGTGTCGCTGCTGAAATCCTTTGCCAAGCCTCACCTGCGCCGGGTCATCAACGGCGGTCCTCTGACGTTGGAGCTGCACGATACCCTCTTCCGTACGGAGGAGAGCGTGGAGAAGGTGGCGCTGCTGGTGCGCTCCTTCATGGAGATGGGAGGACACCAGCTGCAGCTGAACGCCGTGAACCGTGATACCTTGCTGGATGCCCAGCGCCATCCGGAGCAATACCGGAATCTGATCGTCCGGGTGTGGGGGTGGAGCGGCTACTTTGTGGAGCTGGACCGTGCCTATCAGGATCATATCATTCAGCGAATGGAATTGCAGATATAACAGGAGGAGTCCTATGAACGGAAAAAGTATTTTTGACGCGGCCTTTGGCCGTTATGGCCGGGTGCTGACCGGTATGGACACTGCGGAGCTCTGCGGCCTGCTGCGGCAGTACGACGACCCCGCCGGCGTGACATATCTGGCCTCCCAGCCACAGCTGGAGGCGCTGGACATCGCCGCCTGCCTGCAGAACGAGGTGTTCGGCCAGATGCCGGTGCAGGTGGGCGTGTGCTATGGCGTCAACAGCCGGATGGACGCCATGGAGTACCACAAGTGCTCCGAGATTAACATCGCCGCCGAGGATCAGCTGCTGTTTCTGGGCTGCCGGCAGGATATCACCGACCGGCAGACCTATGACACCGGCCGGGCGGAGCTGTTCTTCGTTCCGGCGGGCACCATGTATGAGATGTACGCCACCACTCTGCATTATGCCCCTTGCGGCGTGGCAGGCCGCCCTTTCCGGTGCGCCATCGTGCTGCCCCGGGGAACCAATACGGCGCTGGAGGGTGTCCCGACCGATCCGCTGCTGACCGCTAAGAGCAAATGGCTCATCGGCCATCCGGCGGCGGGACTGCCTCAGGGTACATGGCTGGGGCTGGTGGGGGAGAACCGCACCGCCGCCGAGTGGGAGGCGTGACCGCCATGGACATCCCTCTGGAACAGGTCTGGGCGGCGCTGGACTCGCTGCTGGACTATGCACAGCAGCGTGAGCTGTTGTGTGACGACGACCGGATCTATGCCCGCAACCTGCTGCTGGGCGATCTGGGGTTGGAGCAATATGTACCCCAGTCCCGGCGTTTGCCATTCCCTGATTGTCTGGAGCTGCTGTGCTGTTTCGGTGTACAGCAGGGGCTGTGCGGCGACACCGTGGCCCAGCGGGATCTGCTGGATACCCGCCTGATGGGACGGCTGACTCCGCCGCCCTCTCAGGTGATCGGTCGCTTTCGCCGGCTGTATGAGCAGGAGCCCCGCGCCGCCACCGACTACCTCTACCGGCTCAGTCAGGATTGCCACTATATCCGCCGGGACCGCATCGCCCGCGATGTCCGCTGGCAGGCGGATACCCCTTGCGGAGCGCTGGAGGTGTCCATCAACCTATCCAAGCCGGAGAAGGATCCCCGCGATATTGCCGCCGCCGGCGCACGGAAGGCAACCGGCTATCCCGCCTGCCAGCTGTGTGTGGAGAACGAGGGGTACCGTGGCCACGCGGGACATCCCGCGCGGCAGAACCTGCGGATCATCCCTCTGACGCTGGCGGGTGAGCCGTGGGAACTGCAATATTCCCCCTATGTGTACTATGACCAGCACTGCATCGTGATGAACCGCCACCATGTGCCCATGGTCATCGACGGGGCGGTGTTCCGTAAGCTGTTCGCCTTTGTGGAGCAGTTTCCGCATTATTTTATCGGCTCCAACGCTGATCTGCCCATCGTGGGAGGCAGCATTCTCAGTCATGAGCATTTTCAGGGGGGATGTTATACCTTCCCCATGGAGCGGGCTGCGGAGGAGCAGACCTTCACTGTGAATGGCTTTGACGACGTGCATTGCGCTGTACTGCGCTATCCCATGACGGTGCTGCGCCTGCGGGGACAGGAAGCCGAGACGGTTTGCCGTCTGGCGGAGAAGATCCTGACGGCGTGGAGGCGCTACTCCGACCCGCAGGCTATGCTGCTGGCGGAGACGAATGGTGTGCCTCACCATACCATTACCCCTATTGCCCGACTGCGGCAGGGGCAGTATGAGCTGGATCTGGTGCTGCGCAGCAATCTCACCACGCCGGAGTATCCCATGGGGCTGTATCACCCCCATCCGGAGCTGCACCATATCAAAAAGGAAAACATCGGTCTTATCGAGGTGATGGGTCTGGCGGTGCTGCCGGGGCGGCTGAAGGGTGAGCTGCAGGCGTTGAAGGAGACGCTGCTGGCAGGCCGCTCTCCGGCGGAGGACCCAGCGCTGGCGCCCCATGCCCCGTGGGCTGCGGAGGTGCTGTCCCGTCATCCGGAATGGAACGCCGCCACCGCAGACGTCATTCTGCGCCATGAGGTGGGACAGGTGTTTTACCGCGTGCTGGAGTGCGCCGGTGTGTATCCCTGTATCCCGGCGGGAAGAACGGCGCTGGGCCGTTTTCTGGCCACATTGAATAAGGAGTAAGCTATGGATCGAGAATTGACCTTTTCCGCCCCCGGTCGGGTGGAGATCAGCGGCAACCATACCGACCACCAGTGGGGCTGCGTGCTGACGGCGGCGATCGACCTGAACACGCAGGCCTGCGTACGGCCCAACGGGGAGGGCATCATCCGCCTGAATTCGCAGGGGTTTGCGCCGGTGCAGGTGCGGCTGGATGAGCTGGTTCCCAGAGAGGCGGAGAAAAATACCACCGCTGCCATCGTCCGCGGCATGGCCGCGGCCTTTGCACAGCGGGGCGTGACTCTGACGGGGTTTGATGCCGATGTGACCTCCACGGTGCTGCCCGGCTCCGGCCTGTCCAGCTCCGCCGCCTTCGAGGTGATGATGGGCCGCATTTTCAACGGCCTGTGCTGTCAAAACACGGTGTCTCCCGTGGAGATCGCCAAGATGGGCCAGTGGGTGGAGAATACCTATTTTGGCAAGCCCTGCGGACTGATGGATCAGATGGCCTCCAGCGTGGGAGGTTTGGTGTACATCGACTTCGCCGACCCGGCTGATCCGGTGGTGGAGCGGGTGGACTATGACTTTTCCGCCTGCGGCTATGTGATGTGCGTTATCGACAGCGGCGCCGACCACGCCGACCTGACGGCGGAGTACGCCGCCATCCCGCAGGAGCTGGCGCAGGTGTGCCGTCTGTTCGGCTGCCAGACGCTGCGTCAGGTACCTGAGACGGATTTCTACGCCCGTCTGCCGCAGGTGCGGCAGGCTGCCGGAGACCGCGCGGCCCTGCGGGCTATGCATGTCTATGAGGAGAACCGCCGCGTGGCTGCGCAGATGGCGGCTCTGAGGGCGGAGGACTTTCCTGAGTTCCTGCGTCTGGTGGAGCAGTCCGGACAATCCTCGTGGATGTACCTGCAAAACGTGATACCTCAGGGAAATGTTCTGGGACAACAGATGGCGATGACCATCGCGCTGGGCCGCACACTGCTGGCTGGCCGCGGTGCAGTGCGCGTCCATGGCGGCGGCTTCGCCGGTACGGCGCTGGCCTTTGTCCCTGCCGACCAATGGTCCCGCTTCCGCGACGGTATGGAGGCGGTGTTGGGCCATGGCGCCTGCCACCCTTTGACCATTCAGTAATCGGGTAAAAATGAAAGCACCCTGCCGATGGCAAGGTGCTTTCGTGCTTTCAGGAGATATCAACCCTCCATCACGCCAAAGGCGTAACGGATGTTCAGCGTATAGGTCTCGCCCTTGCGGCACAGGGGAGAGGCGTAGGTGGGGCAGTTGGTGGCGTTGGGGATGTTGCCGGGCTGCAGACACACGCCGGTGTAGCCGCTGCCGTAGGTTCCGCCGTTCTTGCCGGGTTCCGGATCACGTCCGGCGGGGGTGTACAGTACCATGCCGGGCGCGTCGGACCACACCTGCATCCGCCGGCCGTTCTCTGCGCAGGACAGTTCTGCGTTCATCTGCATCCCGTTCTGGTCGAAGATGTAGTAGGTATCGTATCCGGCGGGCTGCTGAGCAAAAAAGCCGGGATCGGAATCCATAGCCTGTCGCAGCGTGCGGGCGGAGGTAAAGTCCTCCGGCGTGCCGCTGACGTTCTTCACAGAGCCATCGGCAGCGCCGATGGGGGACTTGCCGGTGCAGCAGGGGGTGGTGATGCGCAGCGTCAGGTCGCGGGCGTCCAGACCGGACAGGTTGAAGTAGCAGTGATTGGTGGGACCGACGATGGTGGTCTCGTGGGCGGTCATGGCGATGGTCAGCCGCAGGCAGTGGTCATCGCTGAAGGTGTAGGTCACGGTCACGTCCATCTGGTCGCCAAAGCCGCCTTCGCCCTGATCCAACAGGGTAAAGGTCACGGTGTCGTCGCCTGCGCACTGGCCGTTGAACAGCTTGCGGGCATAGTTGCCGCTGGCGCCGTGGCAGAAGTCCTCGCCCAGATTCTGCTCCAGCTGGTGGGGCTTTCCGTCGATCATGCACTTGCCGCCGGGTACACGGCCGGAGCAGCGGCCGATGATGCTGCCCATATAGGTGCACTGGGCAATAGCATCGGCGGGGGCGCCCAGCACCACGTCACCCAGCTTGCCGTCCTTGTCAAGTACGGTCACATCGTGGATGGTGGCGCCGAAGTCCAGCAATCCGACGGACTCGCCGAAGCGGTTGGTGATGGTATAGCGGTTGACCTCGCTGCCATCCGGCAGCTTGCCGAAAAGTTCCTTGGAAACCATATGATTGCTCCTTTCGCAGGTCTGTGGCCTGACTGGTGGTGGGTATGGTAGAGAAAAAAGAGAGGGGCGCCCGATACACGCGGAGGGCATCTCCGGCGTACCGGGCGTCCGAGAAGCAGAAGGCAGATTAAATATCGTGATACTTGTGGGACACGTGATCGGGACGGGCGATACGCAGAATGTCGTACCACTGCTCGCGGCTCATATCCAGCTCCAGCGCCTTCACGGCCCGCAGCACGCGCTCCTTCTTGCCGGTGCCGGTAACGGGGACCACCTTCACAGGCAGACGGTACAACCATGCGTACAGCACCTCGTCCAGCGTCTCTGCGCCGATCTCCTGCTGTATCTCACGCAGTACCTCCACCGTGGCCAGATCGTCCTTGCTGAGATCCTTGCGGTACAGCGCGCCGCCGCAGGCGGGGGAGTAGGCCATCAGCGGCATCTTGCGGCGCAGGGCGTCCTCCTGAGTGCCATCGGCCAAGAAGTCCATGCACTTGACGCTCATCTTGATCTGATTGGTGACAAAGGGGATGTCGGTATAGGCCTCCAGTGCGGCGATCTGCTCTGGCAGGAAGTTGGACAGGCCGAAGTTTTTCACCTTGCCCTCATCCCGCAGCTGGGCCAGCGCCTCCGCCACCTCTGCCGGATCCATCAGCGGGCAGGGGCGGTGCAGCAGGTACAGATCCAGCGACTCTACGCCCAGCCGCCGCAGCGAGGCATTGCAGGCGGACAGGATGTAGTTCTTGGACAGGTTGTAGGATTCACTGACAAAATAGGGGCGGCGAAGCTTGTCGTAGACGATGCAGCCCTTGCTGATGATCTCGATCTTGTCGCGGATAGAGGGCTCCAGCGCCAGCATCTGACCGAACAGCTCCTCGCAGCCACCGCCGCCGTAGATATCCGCCAGATCGAAGGTGGTCAGCCCCAGATCAATGTATTCCTTCACCCGATCCAGCAGGCCGCGGGCGTCCACGCCCCAGTCCAGCAGGTTCATGGTGCCGATGGCCACAGGGGCCACGGTCAGCTTTTCACCAAAACGTACTCGCTCCATGGACACGCTCCTTACAGAATGCTCTGGGCCAGCAGCCGCATCTTGTGCTCGGCGTAGGCGGCCAGATCCACATAGGCGGGGGCGTACAGGTTGGCAACAGAGTAGTTGAAGCCCGGCTGCTGCTGCACGGCGGCAGTGGCCTTGCCCACGGTCTTTACCAGATCGGTGGCCAGATTCAGCTTAGTGATGCCGTATTGCACGGCCTCGGCCACCTTATCCTCGGGCGTGCCGGAACCGCCGTGCATCACCAGAGGAATGGAGACCTTCTCGGAGATGGTCTTCAGCCGGGGAATGTTGATCTTGGGGGGGAAGCGATACTCGCCGTGGACGGTGCCGATGGACAGCGCCAGAATATCGACGCCGGTCTGCGCCACGAATTTGGCGGCCTCGTCGGGATCGGTCTGCATGGCCTCTGCCTCGTTGACGGACAGCTTCTGCTCGCAGCCTGCGATGCGGCCCAGCTCACCCTCGACGGACACGCCGGCCTTGTGAGCGTACTCCACCACGCGGGCGGTGCGCTCCACATTCTCCTCGAAGGGATAGGAGGAGGCGTCGATCATCACGGAGCGGAAGCCTGCGTCGATGGCTCGCTGGATGCTTTCAAACTCGCGGAAGTGGTCGGCGTGCAGGATCACGGGCACGTCCACGTTCTCGGCGATGGTGCGGGCGGCGGCCACGGCGTTCTTCTCGCCACCGAAGAACTTCACCTCGGCGTCGCCGATGATGTACAGCATGGGCAGGTTCAGCTTCTGTGCCACCTCGGCGATGGCCATGCCGTAGGCATAGGTCCACAGGCAGAAGCCGCCCAGCGCGTAGTGTCTGGCTCTGGCATCAGCCAGATAATCCTGCAAAGGCATCAAATCTTTCATGGTAGTATCTCCTTAATCAAATATGTAGCTTTTTTTATTTTTGGTTCAGAAGCTCCAGCACCTGAGACTTGTCCCGCAGCGCACCCTCACCTCCGGGGCCGGTCACGCTGACAGCGGCAGTGGCGTTGGCGTAGCGGGCGGCCTCAAACAGGTCAAGACCCTCCAGCAATCCGGCCATAAAGCCGCCCACAAAGTTGTCTCCGGCACCGGTGGTGTCGCTGACGTGGGGTACTGTGAAAGCAGGCACGATCCGGGCCGTGACGCCATCGGTCACATAGCAGCCCTCCTCGCCCAGCTTGATGATAAGGTTGCGGCAGCCCCGTGCCATCAGCAGCCGTGCCATTCTGGCCGGGTCCGTCTCGCCGGTCAGATACTCTGCCTCCACCTGACTGGGGATGAAGTAGTCGGTCTCCGGCAGGCAGCGCAGCACCGTCTCCGCCCCCTGATGATAGGAGTCGTTGGCGCAGTCGGCCACGGTCAGCGCACCCGCCTCGCGGGCGGCATGAAAGATGCGGGGCATCTCCTGATCCAGCTCCGGCAGAACCAGAAAGCTGCCATAGCTGACGATCTTTGCCTTCGTCACCACCGACAGGTCGAAATCCCGGGGGGACAGGGTGCGGTTGTTGCTGCCCAGACGGCCCAGAAAGTGCCGGTCGCCGTTGGGCCGCACCAGCGCGAAGGTCAGGGACATGGTGTCTGTCTCCGAGCGGGTCACATAGCTGGTGTCTACCCCTGCTTTTTTCAGCACATCCACGCAGTAGTCGCTGAAGGCGTCGGTACACAGCTTGCCCACCACGGTGGTCTTCCAGCCCAGCCGCTGGGCGGCGATGGCGCTCAGCATGGCGCCGCCTCCCACGGAGATGCCTACCTCCTCCAGTACGGTGGTGTCGCGGGTAAACACGGACTCATCCACCGTCCGCAGGATCATGTCATAGGCCAGCGTGCCGATGGCCGCGATGTCAAATTGCTTGTCCATAGAAGCTCCTTTTGCCTGTCTCCGGGGCGGTGAAAAGAGCCGGCAGACGATATCGCCTACCGGCCCGCTTTCCGCGCGGCCCGGCGGCAGCGCGGTGTGTTACATGATGGGATAGCCGGCGGCCAGATAGATGTTGTACCAGTCCTCGTAGGTCAGCTCGATATCGCAGGCCTTGCAGCAGTCATTGAACCGCTCAATGCGGGTGGTGCCGCACACCACCTGCATATCGGCGGGGTGACGCAGGATCCACGCGATAGCGATGGTGGTCTTGTTGACGCCGTACTTGTCGGCCACCTTTTGCATGGCATCGTTGACCTCCTGATATTTGGGGTTGTCGATAAACACGCCGTCGATAAAGCCGTACTGGAAGGGGGACCAGGCCTGAATGGTGATGTCCTTCAGGCGGCAATAGTTCAGCACGCCGCAGTCACGATCCACGGCATAGAAGTCGTGGTTATTGGTGGCAATGGGCTGTACGCACATATCGGCGTGAGCGATGCTGAACTGCATCTGGTTCACCTCAATGGGTACGGAGCAGTACTTCTGCAGCAGCTCGATGCCATAGGGCACGTCGTTGCTGACGCCGAAGTGCAGCACCTTGCCCTCGCGCTTCATGATGTCAAAGGCCTCGGCCACTTCCTCCGGGCGGAACAGAGCGTCCACACGGTGCAGCAGGAAGTAGTCCAGATGGTCAGTCTGCAGACGGCTCAGGGAGGCGTCCAGCGTCTTCAGCAGGTGCTCCTTGGAATAGTTGTGATAGGGACGGCCATCGGGATAGAAGGTGATGCCGCCCTTGGACTGCAGCACCAGCTTGTCACGCAGGCCGGGATTTTCGGCAAAGGTCTTGCCGATGATGCTTTCCACCAAACCCTCCGGCTTGCCGTAGCAGTTGGCGGTGTCCACAAAGTTGGTGCCGTTTTCCAGATCGTTGTGGAACATGGCGGCCACTTCATTGGTGGTCAGGCGGTCAAAGCGCATGGTGCCCTGAATAATGGCGGGCACAGGGATCTTGTTCTGGCCCAAAAGGATCGTTTTCATCGTGAAACCTCCGTTAAAATGTGTGATGATTGGTGGTTGCTGTCAGATCTTCACCGCGCCGGCGGTCATGCCGGAGATGAAGTATTTCTGGAAGAACAGGGCGATGATGATGACCGGCAGGGAGCCGAGAATGCTCATGGCCATGATCTGATTCCATTCAAAGGCGTACTGTCCCATCAGCGACGCGATACCGATGGGGATGGTGCGGATCTCATTGCTTTTGGTCAGCGTCAGAGCGTAGAGATATTCGTTCCAGCACTGGATAAAGGTGTACAGTCCCACAGACACCAGACTGGGAATGCAGGAGGGCACCAGCACTCGCCACAGTGCCTTGAACCGGGAGCCACCGTCAATAAGAACGGCCTCGTCCAGCTCCTTGGGCAGGGTGTTCAGATAGCCCGTCAGCATCAGTATGGCATAGGGCAGTGTGAACACCACATAGGTGGCGATCAGGGCCAGATACGAATCGTAGATCCGCAGCTTGACCACCAGTACCAGATACGGGATTAGCAGCGTAATGGGCGGCACCGCCTGCACGCTGATAATGATCGTGTTGATGATCTTCTTGCCGGGGAAGTCGAAGCGGCTGAAGCTGTAGGCCGCCAGCAGGGCGATGGCCAGTGTAATGGCCACCACGATACCGGCAATGGCATAGGAGTTCAGGAAGAAGCGCAGCTTCGCGGGGTCGGACAGCACTTCCTTGTACGCGGTAAAGCTGAAGCTTTCGTCTATCAGTTTCGGCGGTACCGCGAAGATGTTGGCGTTGGATTTCAGCGAGCTGGATACCAGCCACAGGATGGGCAGCCCTGAAAACAGCGCTGCCACGATCAGGGCGATCCACAGCGCGATGCGCTTTCCGGGTTTCGTTTTCATAGATCGCTCCTTTCTCAGTCGGTCCGGGTCTGGTTTCGCACGTAGAAGATGGCCAGGATCACGCAGGCCAGCAGGATGATCACCGCTGCGGCGGATGCCCGAGCGTACTGATACTCCATAAAGGCCGTGGTGTACACATAGGTACTCATCATCTCCGTGGCGTGTGAGGGGCCGCCCGCTGTCAGCAGCCAGATCAGAGAGAAATTCTGGGTGGTCCAGATGAAGTCCAGCATAGCGATGCTGATCAGAATGGGCTTCAGCTGGGGCAGAGTGATGTGAAAGAATTGCTGCACCGGACGGGCACCATCAATGGCAGCCGCCTCGTACAGGTTGCCGGAGATGCCCTGCAGACCCGCCAGAATGCTAATCATGTAGAAGGGATAGCCCGCCCAGATGTTGATGAAGGTCAGTACACCCAGCACGATGCTGCGGTCACTGAGCCAGGAGATCTTCTCGCTGATGATGTGGGCGTTGACCAGCAGGTAATTGACGATGCCGTTGGGGTTCAGCAGCAGCTTCCACAGGATCGCGATGACCGTGGCGTTGAACATCCACGGCAGCAGATAGATCACGCGGAAGATGGCCTTGGGCGCGGGCCGCAGGCACTTGGCGTTGACCATCAGGGCCAGCGTCATGCCGATGACCAGATGAAATACCACGTTGCATACCACGAACACTGCGGTATTCTTCATGGATTTCAGAAAGACCGGGTCGGTCAAGACCTCTATATAGTTTTGCAGCCCCACCCACTGCGGGTGCGGTTTGATAAGAACGTTATCAAAGAAGGAATATCCGATCACCAGGATGATGGGGACGAACAGCAGCGCCAACATCAGCAGCATCACCGGCGACAGATAGCCGTAGGGCCGAAGGCTGCGCTGAAGTCGCGCAACGGCCGGATGATCGTGTTTGAAGTTTTTCAGTTGCATAGTGGTTACCTTTCCGTTCCGGTTGCGTCTGCGGCAGAGGGTGAGATGCGCCGCTCCGCTTCCGTGGGGTCACAGGCCCCACGGAAGCGGTGTTGGCGGTTATTGTGAAGTCAGAGCAGCTGAGAAGCAGCGATCAGCCCTGATAGGCCTTGTCGAACTCGGCCTGAGTGTGCTGCAGCATAGCGTCAGCACTGTCATACTCGCCATCGATGTACATGATCAGATCCTCGTCCAGAACCTTCATCAGAGCCTCGGCGGTGGGCAGGGAGTAGAACTCGGCCTTACCGGCGGTGGTCTTGTTGATCTCCTGAATGGACTGGAAGGCAGCGGAGGTATCGGTGTACACAGGCTCGGCCTTGGCATTCACGGCGAAGCCACCGGCGTGGGTGCACAGATCGGCGTTCACATCAGCGCCCAGCAGATAGGCGATGAACTTGGCGGCTTCCTGAGGATGCTCACTGTTGGCGGCAATACCGCAGGCCCAGTTGTTGGCGCGCATATAGCTGGGGCCGTCATAACCGTCCTGACTGGGCATATTCATGTAAACCACGTCCATGTCGGGAGCCTGCTCGCGGATGTTGGTCAGGTGTGCCACGGAGTCGGGCATGAAGGCCACGCGGCCGTTAACGAACTCTTCCACCTTATCGGCATCGGTCATGGTGAACAGGCCGGGGGAGACGACGTTGTTGTCAAACAGGGACTTGTAGAAATCCACGGTGTCGGTGAACACCTTGTTGCCGGCCAGATTGGGGCTGCCGTCGGCATTCAGGATGGAGCAGCCGGAGTTCCACGCGAAAGCGGCGAAATACTCCATGCAGGTGGCGTTGTCGGTGCTCATGTTCATGGCGAAGCCATACACGTTGTTGGCGGGATCGGTCACAGTCTTGCAGACATCCAGAAATTCAGACCAGGTGGTGGGCAGCTCATTGATGCCCTTGGCGGTCAGGATGTCACGGTTCACGGCCATCAGGCAGGGGAAGATGACCAGGGGCTGTGCATACACGGTGCCGTTAACGGTGGTCTGCATGGACACATCGGCGGTGTCAAAGCCGATCTCGGTGAACAGCGCGCCCAGATCAGCCAGGTTGCCCTGAGTGGCGTAGTCGTAGATCCAGGAACCGTCCAGTGCCACGATGTCGGCCATGGTGCCGGCCACGGCGCTGGCCTGCAGCTGGGTCTTGGTGTCGGCATAGGGCTGGCTCAGCAGGTTGACCTTGATGCCGGTCTCGGCATAGAAAGCGTCACAAACGCTCTGCAAATAGCCAGCTTCCATCTCGTTGTCGAACCACTGCTGGAATTCCAACACGACTTCGCCGGTGTTGTCCTCATTGCTGGGGGTGCCATTGTTGCCGCCGCCGCAGCCTGCAAACAGGCAGACCATCATAGCGGCAGAAAGAAGCAGCGCGATTACTTTTTTCATGGTGTTCTCCTCCGTTTTTTAGTTTCATCGAAAAGCACGCTCTTTTGGTGTTCCTCGATGATGTTACCACAATTATATTTTCACAGTCAATATTTGTCAAGCGCATTTACAATAGAAAATGGCGCTTGACAGAATTTGCTGAAAACCAAAAATATATCATAAATTTCGCAAAACAACTTTAAAAATAAGCGGAATATGTAAAAAAATACAGAATTTCTTGCGTTTTCATGCTGTGTGTGCAATTCTATGAAATTGAGCGATAATTTTTGTGTACTTTTCCGTAAGGAAAAATTGCGCCTTTCGTTGCAATTTTAAAAAACTGCTTTATAATATTTCTTGCTATCGATATTTTATGGTTGAGCAAAACTCCGATTTGCTCATAAGACTATGCAATAAATAGTGCTATACGGCTCGCTTGAGCCCTATATATTGTGACACAGCTTTGCAAAACTCGCGTTTTGCTCAACCCTAATCGATATTTACCTGAAGAGGGGAGGAAAATTATGGAGCAATACATTGCGGCCGGTTTTCAGAATACCGTAGACTTTGAGCTGGAGTGGGATCAGCTGCGGTTGGAGGAGTTGATCCGGCAGGAGAATATCCGCCGGGAGGAGATCGGTGTGGTTTGTCCCATACAGAGCCAGCGGGATCTGCTGCGTACGCTGCTGAGTCATATGGCCGGCGGCACCGGCAGCGAATGTCTGGCCAGCTCCAGTCAGATCACACGGGGGTTCGCCCGGCATTTTCATTATCAGGTGACGCTGGGCGGCACGGCGGTACGGGCGGCCATGGCGTTGGAAAAAATCGGCTATCGCAGCGTGATCCACGCTTGCAGCCTCAATAAGCATTTTCGCCGCCTGATCCCCCAACAGGTGCAGTGGGTGGCCAGCGTACCGGATGAGGGAGAGGACTTCCATCCCCATGTAATCATGCAATACCCCGCCAATGCTCATATTCAGGTGGGGGACATTGACTTGACCACTCAGCGGCCCAATCGCGTCATTTTTGCCTATGATCCGCCCAGCGTGGCGCTGCATATTACCGAGGATTTTGGTCAACAGGTGCGCCATGCTCCGGTATTTCTGGCGGCCAGCTTTAATATTATCAAGGAGGAGTCTGTGCTGCGTCAGCGGCTGGCCACGGCCATTCGCATCATCGACCGGATGCCCCTCCCCCGCGTGGTGGTGATGGAGGACGCTTGCTTTGAAAATCCCGCCATGCAGCGTTTGGTGGCCGAGACGCTGGCCCCCCATCTGGATGTGTTCAGTATGAACGAGGATGAGCTGCAGTCCCGTCTGGGACGCTCCGTGGATGTCCGTTCCCCCCAGCAGGTGGCGCAGGCAGTTCGGGAGGTATATGAGCAGCTGAATGTGTCCACCGTCGTGTGCCACAGTGCTTACTGGGCGTTGGCCTACGGAAAGCCCGTGACGGGTATGGCGCAGGCACTGCAGGCCGGCGTGGCCATGGCGGCCACTCGATTCCGGCTGGGAGATGACTATGACTGGGCGGACTATCAGGAGACCATGGCCCTGCCGCCCCGTGGCTGGGCGGTGGAATTTGCCGCGCAGCTGGAGTCCCTGCTGGGGCAGAAGCTGATTTGCGTACCCGGCAAAGATCTGGATCACATCGCTCACCCTGTGACCATCGGTTTGGGCGACGCCTTTATCGGCGGTATGCTGCCCGCCTTTCTAACGGAGGAGCAGCGTCATCTGGCAGAGTTTTGAGAAAGCCGAAAACAACAAGTGAATGAAAAAAGACCGCGGTTAGCGGTCTTTTTTCATGAAGAATAGAAAGTGAATAATTGCGGTATGCCGTCGCCCGGTAAATACGCAGAGAACTTTACAGCAGGGGTGATGCTCTTCAGATCCGTTTCGCGTTGATCAGAGTAGAGGTGCGGTAATACCGGTCCAGACACTCCTGATCCTTCCGCATCACGCACATCAGATACAGGCAGTCGATCACCGAGTACTGGGGCAGGTTCTCCGACCCCGGCTCATAGCAGGTGGCCTGTGAGGGTTTAGAGAAGCTGCAATAGTTAAACCCCGTCAAAATGGTGTGATCCGCCACCATATCCACTGGCGAACCCTTCACGCTGGTGATGGCCACGGTGGGCAGCCCCTGCTCCCGCGCCATGGTCAGTCCTTCTGCCACGGTGGGGGAATGCCCCATGTTGCTGATGCCCACCACCAGATCGCCGGACTTCGCCATGCATACAGCGGGGATGGTGTTGTGGAAACCGGCGGGGCTGCTGCACAGTACTCCGATGCGAGAGAACCGGGAGCAGGCGCTTTCCGCCGCTAGATGGGAATAACCCTCTCCCAGAAAAATTACCTGCCGCGCACTGTTGATCAACTCCGCCACCTTTTCCATCAACGGAAAATCCATCAGCGACAGCGTGTCGTTCAGCATCTCAATTTCGCTGCCGATCACATAGCGGCACACACTCTCCGGATCCTGCCGGTTGGGAAAACCGCCGGCATACAGCATGGCGTGACTGCTGGGCGAGGTCATGGTGGGATGCGTCTGCTTCTCCTGCAAAAACCGCTGGATCGAAGTGGAAAACGCCTTATAGTTTTCGAATCCCAGCATCTGTACGAACCGCGTCACTGTGGCGTTGCTAACGCCGCTGGCTGCCGCCAGCTCGCCGATGGTCATGCGGCTGGACTCTGTCCGACGAGACAGCAATACATCGGCGATCTGCTTCATAGCGGGGTTCATTTGAATGTAATTCAGCTTGATCAACAAAAAGGGGTCGGCGTGCAGATTGGTCATGCCAGTTCTCATCTCCTTCATTCCCTGTGTTTTATTCCATGCATTCTATCAAAAAATGTTACTTTTTAGTGTAAGCCATCTGCAAGGGATTGTCAATATATCCCTTGCGGGTTTTGTGTAGAAAATCCGGACAAAATTTTCATAGAAATTGCAAAGAAAAAAATTTCAAAAACCGGGAAATTGGAAAAACGTGGGAAAATAGACTAATTTTGCTGTGTTTTACAGTGATTTAGTAAAAAGAAGCACATGCAGACTGAATGCCGCGAAAAAAATATTTTGGCAATGCACTTGACAATATCGAACTGTGTAAATATAATAAGCGCATAAAAGCATAACGATACCCGCCGCACCATAGACGGTACGCCTGCAGGGCGCCCATGGTACAGTGAAAGTGAAGGAGGAACCTACTTATGCTGATGAATATGAAATCCTTATTGGCGGTGGCCAATGCCCACAACTTTGCCGTTCCTGCGTTCAATACCCCCACGGGCATGATGATGCGCGGCATTCTGGAGGCCAGCGAGGAGATGAATGCCCCCGTCATCATCGAGGTGCACCCCGATGAGCTGGCGTTGGCCCGCCCGTCCTTTATCACGGCACTGGTGGAGGAGGCCCACAAGGCCAAGGTGCCCGTGTGCATCCATATGGATCACGCCTCCACGCTGGATCAGATCATGCTGGCTATTCAGTGCGGCTATACCTCTGTGATGATCGACGCCTCCTCTAAGCCCTTTGAGGAGAACGTGGCCCTGACCCGAGAGGTCTGCCGTATCGCCCACGCAGTGGACGTGTCCGTTGAAGCTGAGCTGGGCACCATCGGTACTACCGCTCAGAGTATGACCACTACCTCCAGCACTGAGATCCATTATACCGAGCCGGAGGAGGCCGCCCGCTTCGTGGCTGAGACCGGCGTGGATACGCTGGCTATCGCCATCGGCACCTGCCACGGTATCTATCCCAAGGGCATGGTGCCTACCCTGCAGATCCAGCGGCTGAAGGACATCAAAAAGGTCGTCCCCATTCCTCTGGTGCTCCATGGCGGCTCTGCCAACAAGGACGAGGAGATCGCTGAGGCTGCCCGCTGCGGTATCAACAAGATCAACATCTCCAGCGATATCAAGGATCCCTTCTATCAGAAATGCCGCGAGGTGCTGCAGGATCCCTACATCCGTGAGCCCGGTGACATCTATCCCCCCTGCATCGAGGTGATGAAGGAGGTTATCCGCCACAAGTTCGATCTGCTGGGCACCACCGGCAAGGCCCCTCTGTACTATCCCCCTATCAAGGACTGACATTTGATTGTTGATTGATCCCTATACAAGGAAAACACGCCCCGTCCAGCAGACGGGGCGTGTTTCCTTTATGTAGGTTACCACCCGGCGGCGAACAGGGCGGCACCACAGGCGGCCTCCTCCTGATTCACCGCCATGTGCAGCGGCAGCCCGAAGGCCTGTTCCATGACGCGGCGCAGCTGCCGGTTCAGCCGCAGGCCGTTGCCGGAGCCGTAGAGGGGCAACGGTGTCCCTCCGGCGGAGAGATACCGGCCATACATCTCCCGCAGTTCCTCCGCCATGCCCTGAGCCATGCCCTTCAGGAAGCCGCCAGGCGTGAAGTTGTCGGGACTCAGTCCTGTGATGGTGCCCCGCAGCGCGGGATCGGCGCGGGTACCCTGAAACAACGGCGTAACGGTGGGCGGCACCATTTCCTCCGGCGCCTGCTCCAATGCCCGCTCCATGGCGGCATAGCAGCTGCCTGCCGGCTGCCCGGTGACCAGCTCTGCGGTTTCCCGGAAGAATTTTTCCAGCAGCGCCCATGAACGCCCACCGCACAGCGCCGCTCCTACCAGAAGATACCCTCCGGTGGGGAAGGGACGGGTCTCCAGTCCCTCGCACGCCAGATACTCCGGTACGTGGACGGAGAACTGACTGCCTGTGCCCATGTTCAGCAGCATGCACCGGGTCTGTCCCCCTGTGGCACCCAGAAAGCTGGCCTGATTGTCGCCGATGGCACGGTAAACCGGAAGCCCGGTCGCTCCGGTGCCCAGACAGGGTGCCGCTGCCATACGGGGCAGGATGGCGGGATCCATCATCGCTGCCTGCACCGCCTCTGTGTCGAAGCAGCCCCGCTTCAGATCGAACAGGCCGAAGCTGGCAGCGTCACTGGCGTCCATGGCAGGGGCGGTCAGTCCCGCCAGTGTCATGGCTGCCAGATCGTGGATCGTGCACAGAACTGCCGCCTCCGGCGGTACAAGGCCGTTGTTTACGTTATAGAAATGGGTCACCATGCCGTATCCCGCAGGCACGTTGCACCCTGTCAGCGTCCGCAGCCGCGCTACATAGGTGTCGCCCTCCGGCGTCTGCCGGCGGCCCCGCTGATCCTGCCATGTGTACAGGGGGCTGACCGGCTGACCGTCTCTATCCAGATAGACGATGCCGTGCTGCTGACCCGTCACGCCGATGCGCTCTGTCTGGGGAAAGCGGGCCAGCAGGCGTTCTACCGCCTGCCGGGCCAGAAGCAGGATCCGCCGGGGATCCTGTTTCCGCTCCCAGTCCTCACCCGGCAGGGCCGCATCGTTGGGCAGCGTTTCCGCCGCCAGTACGCGGCCTTCCTCCACCGCCACGGCGCTGATGGTGGTGGTGCCGATATCCAATCCCAGTGTTACCATGGCCCGTTCCCTCAGCAGAAGGTGGAGCCGGGATCCAGCCGGGTGATGATATCCTGCTGGATGGCGGGGGACAGGTCAAGAAAGTTCACGAATGTGCCGTGGATGCGCATGATATACACACCGGTAGGGGCGTACTTCTTCGGGTCGGCCAGCACCTTGCGCAGGGTATCGGCGGTGGTCACGTTGACGTAGAGATAAAACGGCGCTCTCCGGGGATTGTCCGGATGGAAGAACAGAGGGAACAGTACCCGGTCACGGAACTGCACGCCCCGCTCCTCATAGGTCTCGCCGTTGAAATACTTGGGATCGATGCCGAAGTGGGAGGCGCAGCCGCCCTCCATCTGCTGGAAGGGCAGCGCCATGGTAGACAGCGTCCGCAGGCCAAGGCCGGAGTTGGCGGTGCTGAACAGCGGATCCACGCCGTAGCCCAGCATCTCCCGGCTGCCCCGTCCGTCGGGGGTGGCGCCTACCCAGTAGCCGTACAGCAGGTGGGTGGAGGGGGAGCTCCAGTCGGGACGGAAGCTGTTGCCCAGATAGTTCTTCTGGCTCCGCACGATGTCGGACACCCGGTTTACGACCTCCACCGCCTCCTGATCCGGAATAGGCAGGTTGTTGCCGAACTTGGGGCAGGACTTCAGATATTCCCGCAGCTCCGGATTGTCCTTAAAGTCGGTGCGGCAGCCCTCGATCAGCGCCGCGGCATCCTGCGGCCGGTCGCGCAGCAGGCAGTCGATGGCTACAAAGGAGTCCGCTACCACCGACAGGCCGTGGATCAGGCAGCCGCTGGCGTTGTAGCGGGTGCCCTGATGCTCCGTGTCCCGCAGATCCCATCCGCTGTCTACGCCGCCCATAAAGGTGCTCAGGAAAGGCACCGGCATCAGCGATACTGCGTGGGAGGCCCCGTTGGCGGCCTGCGCCATCTTGGCGGCGAACCATTCCACGTTGTCATAGAACAGAGTGCGGATGTTCTGCAGTACCTCCAGCGGTTCCCGCTTGCTCTGGGGGCCGATGGCCTTGCCGGTGATGGCGGATACACCGCCGGACAGGGTCAGCTCCAGAATCTTGCCCAGATTCAGCCAGCTGTTGGTGGTGTTGCCGTTGTCCTTGCCCATGATTAGCGGCTCCTGACAACCGGCCACGGCGTAGTCCGGCAGATCCTCCTCTGCCGTGCCGTGTTCCCACAGCGTCTGGAACAGGCTGTCGTCGTTGAACAGCGACGGGGTCAGGCAGCCGGGGGAGAACCAGAACCGTCCCATCTCCCGATACAGCTGTTCCGGCGTATTGCGGTGCAGCTTTACCGACAGGATGGGCTGGGGCAGGTTCATGTCGTAATAGGCGTCCAGAATGGCATAGGTCATGGGGTTGGTCAGATCGTTGCCATCATTGTCGCGGCCGCTCAGTAGTACATTCTGGGAGATTGCCCAAGAACGCTCGCCTACGTTGAAGAACACCAGAAAATGCTTAAACAGGGCGGCGGCCTCCTGCCGGGAGCAGCCGGATATGGCCCGGTACGGCTCAAAAATGCGATCAGCATTGCCCACGGAAAAGGCAAAGGGGTTGGGCGCCTGCTCCAGGCACATCCCCTGCCACAGGATCAGATAGGACTGCATGGCCTGCATCAGGTTCTGGGCACCGAATTCCGGCACGCGGCGCAGATTGGCCTCCATCAGCTCCAGCTCCTGCCGCCGCTGGGGAGCGGCGGTCTGGGCCTGTTGGCGGGCCAGATCGGCGTAGCGGTGGGCCAGCGTCACGGCGCATTCCAGCGTCTGGCGCATGGCGGCCAGATTATTGCGCTGCCGGGGCAGCAGGGCGGTGTCCTCCGCCAGCCGGCGGTCGATGGCGGCGATGCGGGCGGCTACGCCATCCTTCAGGGCCGGACGGAAGTCCGGGATCAGATGGCCAGTCACCTGCTCAAAGAAGAAAGCGACCTCATCGGTGTATTCGCTGTTCTCGCCATAGACCTGACTCAGCGCCTTTACGCAGGGGGTCCTGGCGGCGGTCTGCCGCATGGCGGCGATCCGCTGGGCGGGGATCTCCTCCGTAGGGGTGGCATAGTCATACACCTCCAGCGGGTCACAGTAGCCCCGGAAGGTCTCTACCTGAAAAGCGGGATTGATCAGCGCATAGCTGGCGGCAAAGGCGTCCCGCTGGGTACCTGCCAACAGCGCGTGGTCGCTGATCTCCAGCGGCAGCTCGCGGATAACGGCGGCCAGCTCCGCGGCGGCCCGCAGCTCCGGATCGGTCTCGCCGGTCTCGGCATCCACGCGGGCGGCGATCTCACGGGTCAGGAACCAGCCATTCAGGACCTTGTGGCTGCTCCGCTCCTCCTGAAACAGGCTGGTGGCCTTATCTGACACGGCCTGCGGCGTTAAAAGCTTGTACAGTTGCATTGAATCGTTTCCTTTCTATTATGTCTGCCGGTCGTTGCGGCAGTATCAGGTACGGATGACGGTCAGTCCCGCCTGCCGGAGGATGTCCTCCATCTGCAGCCGGGTCTCGTTAGACACGTGGGCCTCCTGCCCCATGGTGTAGGGCAGGTGAAGCTTCTCGTATTTGCTGCGGCCATACTCGTGGTACAGCAGCAGCTCTACGGTGCAGCGCCCCTGAGCGCCCAGCCCTGTCAGCAACGCGGCAAATTGCTCGGCGTCCTTCACTGTGGCGTTGAATCCGCCGATCAGCGGGATCCGCAGAGCCAGCGTCTGGCCTGCATCCAGCGCGGCGGACAGGTTGGCAACAGTATGCTCCAGTCCTATGCCGGTCACCTCCTTGTGGCGGGCCGAGTCATGATGCTTCAGATCCATAATCAGCAGATCCAGCACCGGAAACAGCTCCGGTAGGTGGACGGAGGTGCCGTTGGTCTCGATACAAGTGTGGATGCCTGCCGCCTTCAGCAACTCCAGTAGCCGCAGCACCGGCTGCCATTGAAGCGTTACCTCGCCGCCGGTCAGCGTCACGCCGCCGCCCTCAAAGAACATCAGGCGGCTGCGGATCGCCTCCTCCGACAGTGCCTCCGGTGTGGCGACCCAGCCGCCCTCCATGGTCAGACCCTCCGGGTTGGAGCACCAGGGACAGCGCAGGTTGCACCCCTGCAGATGAAATACCAGCCGGTTCCCCGGCCCGTCCTGTGAAAAGTTAAAGCCCCGCTGAAATACACGAAGCTCCATAGCCATCCCTCCCGCAGCGTTTGATATCAGTTCTCATTATAACAGGAAGTTTCAATTTGTCAATCAAATTAACAAATAAGCAAAATAAAAAATCCACAAAACCCCATAGATATTTCTGGAAAAATCAGGCGGAGTACAGTATAATAGAAACAGAGAGAAGAACCGCCCTTTCCGGCGGAGAGGAAGAGGAAAACAGCCCATGAGCATTATAGCAAGAAACGCTGACTATACCAAAGAATATAACCGTAAGCTGGTGCTGCGGCTGCTGCGATATCAGCCCCTGTCGCGGGCAGAGATTGCCCGCCGCACAGGCCTGACGCGGGCCAGCACCTCTCTGATCGCCTCCGAGCTGCTGGCCGACGGTCTGGTGCGGGAGATGTCGCCGGTGGCCAATCCCCGTGGTCGTACCTCCACGCCGCTACAGCTGTGCCCGGAGGCCATGTACGTCATCGGCATCTACCTGAACCGTGACGGGTGCAGCGCCGGACTGGTGGACGCGGGAGGACGCATCCTTGCCTCCAGTGAGGTACGGATGGCTGACCGGGGAGGCAGGCTGGAGCCGCTGCGTCAGGCGGTGGGGAAGCTCTCCTGCATGGAGGGCGTTCCACGTGACCGGCTGATGGGCATTGGTATCTCCGCTCCCGGCCCGCTGGATGGCGAGAGCGGACGTATCCTCAACCCGCCCCGCTTCGACCTGTGGCATCAGGTGGAGATCGGTCCCCTGCTGCAGGAGGCCACGGGCCTGCCGGTTTTTCTGGCCAACAATGCCACATGCCTTGCATCCTATCATTGTGGCCGGCCGGAGGGCAACGGCAGCAGTAACTTCCTGCTGCTGCTGGTGGACAGCGGCGTCGGTTCCGGCGTAATATCCAAGGGCAAGGTGCTCAAGGGCATGGGCTACTTCACCAGCGAGTTGGGTCACACCACCATCCGCTATGACGGGCGGCCCTGTGACTGCGGCAATATCGGCTGTCTGGAGGAGTACGCCGCCATCCCCAAGCTGCTGGCCAACACCGGCTTCCATAGCTGGAAAGAGGTGGTGGACGCGCTGGACAGCAATCTGGAAGCGGTGCACCTGCTGGAGCAGGAAGCAGAGTATCTCAGCGCCGCCATCGTCAACCTGACCAATCTGGTGCGCATCGACTCGGTGCTGCTGGCGGGTGACCTGCTCTACGGCGCAGAGCGCATCATTCCTCTTATCGAGCGGCGGGTGAACCAGCGCTGTCTGCGGTTGGGAGGCAAGGCGATTCAGGTGTATCCCTCGGCCTCGGTGCCGGGAATCCGCATTCTGGCGGCGGCAGACGTGGCCTTTGACCGGCTGCTGCAGGTTTAAGGGTATTTACCCCGTTTTACTGCCCATTCATTATGACACAAAAAACCGGCCCATTTTGGGCCGGTTTTTTTATGTTGTATGGAAGAAAGGCGGTCACGCCTTCTTCTTTTCCGGGAACTGGATCTGGGCCAGAATGACGGCGGCGAACATGATGACGCAGCCAATGTACTCCCGGACGGTCATCTGCTGGTGCAGAATGATGGCGCCCGCGATCACGGCAAACACGCTCTCCAGACTCAGCAGGATGGTGACCACCGTGGGGTTGGAGTCCTTCTGGGCCAGAATTTGCAGGGTATAGCCCACGCCGGAGGAGAAGATACCCACATACAGAATAGGCAGCGCGCAGTCCAGAATGGCGTTCCAGTCAGGTGCGGCAAAGATGGAGGTCACCGCGGACACGTCGCCGGTGCCGTTCATGCCGAGGATCACGCACACCACCTTGGCAATGGTGGCCCACACTGCCGCCACGAAGAACTGCACGCAGCTGAGCTTGAGACCGTCCACGGTGGCGGTAAAGTGATCGATCACCAGAATATGGATGGCAAAGCACACAGCGCATACCAGCACCAGCAGGTCGCCCGCCGCCAGCGTGAAGTCGCCCTTGATGCACAGCAGGTACAGGGCCACCACGCTGCAGACCACGGCGATCCATGTGGCCAGATTGACCTTCCGCTTGAAGAACAGGCCGAATACCGGCACCAGCACCACATACAGCGCGGTGATGAAGCCGGCCTTACCGGCATCCGTACCGGCGGCGATGCCCGCCTGCTGGAAGTTGGAGGCCACCGCCAGCGCCGTACCGCAGCAGATACCGCCGATCCACATCTGGCGGTTGGCGGCCTTGCGCTGGATGGCGGTCAGGCTGGGCTTATTCTTGTTGACGGCGTCAAAAATGACGATCAGCACCAGCAGCGCCACCGTCGCGATATAGGAGCGGATGGCGTTGAAGGTAAAGGTGTCGATCACATCGGCGCACAAATCCTGCGCCACAAAGGCAGTACCCCAGATGAGGGCAGCCAGAATGGGGAATACCACCTGACGAACTTGATTGTGTTTCATGGGAAGCTTTCCTTTCTGTATGGGGGAATTGACGGTAAACGGCGGGGCGTCGGGGACGCCGCCCCCTACGGGTGCATTTTCGATGGCATTTCTACTCCTTCGGCGGGCCGGAGTGCCACTGGAACTTCCGCTCTGTGCCGTGGACCAGTCGGGAGATGTTCTCCCGGTGGCACCAGATCACCAGCGCGGAGATAATGAAGGCCAGCGCCGTATACAGCCAGTTATGGCCGTAGAACAGGAACACGGACACCGTCAGGCTGACGCCCGCCGCCACAGAGCCCAGGGACACATACTTGCTCAGCAGCCACAGCGCCGCGAACAGGCCCCAGGCCACAAGGCCCACCTTCCAGCCCAGCATCCACGCCAGCGTGCCGCCGCACAGGATGCCCTTGCCGCCCTTGAAGCCGTAAAAGGCGGGGAACATGTGGCCCAGCTCACAGCCCACACCGGCCAGCAGCAGCCCCAGCGTCCAGTCACCTGCGGCGAAATCCATCAAAAACCCGCCGATCAGGCCCGCCACAACGGTCTTGCCCATGTCCAGCGCGATGACGCCAAGGGCGTATTTCGCGCCGTAGGTGCGGTAAAAGTTGGTCAGGCCCGCGTTGCCGCTGCCGTGGGCACGCACATCGTCCTTGATGACGAAATGGGACACCATCACCGAGCCGTTGAAGCAGCCCAGCAGATAGCCCAGCAGCAGCACAACGGCCGCTATGCCGATGATGACGAAAATGAGCTTCATCCCTCATCCTCTCCCTTCTGGCGGATGGTCATGATAACGGGGGTACCCTCCAGTCCGAACACGCTGCGGATCTGGTTCTCCAGATACCGGCGGTAGGAGAAGTGGAACAGCTTCTTGTCGTTGCAGAACACCACGAAATGGGGCGGCTTGATGCCCACCTGGGTCATGTAATAGATCTTCAGGCGGCGGCCCTTGTCCGTAGGCGGCTGCACGCGGGTCTGGGCATCGGCCAGCACGCTGTTCAGCATGCCGGTGGTGATGCGCATGGAGGCCTGATCGTTGACGTAGTTGATCAGCTCGAAGAGCCGTCCCACCCGCTGGCCCGTCAGGGCGGAGATGAACACGATGGGCG
>ULXX01063895.1_pt1 | contig 27579 bp, 29 predicted proteins | sample 1961621 | NCBI WGS metagenome assembly ULXX01 (sample SAMEA4835848, study PRJEB28245) | human gut metagenome | biome: gut microbiome; material: fecal sample | place: Denmark | collected 2008
TCTTTCAGCTTGTTCACAAGCCTGCCAAAGTTGTAATCGAGCCTGTTTATTGCCGAAATGTAATCGGGATACATTTCCTCATAATCTCCCTTTAAAAAGGTTAAATCATCGGGTATCGGATAAGCTTTGTAATTATCTACTGTATCTTTGTATCCTTCAAATCTGCGGCGATCGTTTTGATGGTGCGGTTCAAGCTGGCTCACAAACATGAAAAACGGCTTGCTCTTATCACAATTATCAAGGTATTCAAGCGCAAAGTCATTTATTTTGTCTGCTCTGTATCCTTTGAAATCTATTTTTGTGCCGTTTTCATCAAAAACATAGCCGTCATATCCATGGGAAGTAAATTCAAGGCAATCCGCCGCACGCCAGTATTGATAGCCGCCTTGACGCTCGCGCGGAACAGCGGTGCTTTCGCAGTGAATTCCGATTCCTGGTAATTTGTCCGAGCCAAGGTGCCATTTGCCGATATATGCCGTTTGCCAGCCCGCCTCGTTGAAATAATCGGCAAGCGTTTTTGTGCCGCTCGGCAGGGGAATTGCATTGCTCCAGCAGCCGTTTTGCGTTGCATATGTTCCCGTTTGCAGGCAGGCTCTTGCAGGGCCGCAAACGGGCTGGCATGTAAATTCGTTTTCAAACAAAACGCCCTCGCTTGCAAGCTCGAAAAGATTCGGTGTTATTTCTTCATTGATTGTATCCCATCTTTGTTGATCGGAAAAATAAAAAATAATGTTTCTCACTTTGCCTCTCCGTTTAGGTCTTCGATATAAACGCTTTGCGTGGGATATGCAAAGTCGGTGTCGTTTTTCTCGATTATTTCTTTTATCGCAAAATTCAGTTCTTCAACAAAAGCAAAGTATTCTTCTAAATCGGTAATGGCTATATAGCATCTGATTTGCAGGTTGAGCGAAGAGCCGTCAAATTCGCAAAACCTTACGCGAATCGAAGAATCTTCAACCTTTTCGTGCCCGGCAAGAAATTCATAAATTTCTTTTTTGCATTCTTTGAGCACATCTGCCGAGGTGGAGTAAAGCAGGCCGATTTTAAATTCAACCAGCCTTTTCGTTAGCTTTGCGTAGTTTGTTATAAGCGATTCTGCAAGCTTTGTGTTTGGAACGGCAATAACGGTGTCGTCAAGTTTGCGCACTCTTGTGGAACGCATTGTGATGTCTTCAACAGTGCCTGAAAAATCGCTTGTTTCAATGAAATCACCAACGTCAAACGGCTTGTCAAACATAATAACAAAGCCGGAAATCATGCTTTTCAGCGAATCCTGTGCGGCAAGAGAAACGGCAAGTCCGCCTACTCCCAAACCTGTGAGCAAGCCGTTTATGTTATATCCCAGCTCCGATATAACCATAACTATCGCAATGCAAACGGTAAGCGCTTTCAAAAGATTTGAAACAAATTTAACCGCTATTCCGTTAACCTTTGGGTCTCCGCTTTTTGTGCCAAGATAATCAACAAGATTTTCTGAGATAAAGCTTATAATGCACCAACATGTGATTAAAACGGAAACTATTTTAAAGGTGTCGCGAATAATTGTGTGGTTGTAGTTTATTATAATGCCCAAAAATAAGCCGAGCACAATAAAATAAATGGCAACGGGGTGCATAATGCTGTTTTTATATCCCTGCCTGCGCTGCGGATATTTGGCAAAAATAATTTTACCCGTTATGCCCAGAAGCAGGGAAGCAAGCTTGTTTCTGAACACCGTAAATAAAATAAAAACCGCGGCGCCGATTGCTATGTTGATATATGTGCCGTAGGCGGCGAAAATTTCATTTATTGCTTCCATTATTTACACTCCTTTTCATTGCAAATGCAGTAAAAATTGCTTTCCCATGCGGGAATGTATACGCTGTGACGAAAATAAATTTTATAGTTTTTATTAAGCTCCCAAATTTTTTGAGGCAGGGCAAACATATCTTCATTTCTGTGATAGGCACAGATATAGAGTTTCGGCATGCAGCGCTTTATTGTTTTTTCACAGCCGCAAAGCGCTTTCAATTCTGCACCCTCAATGTCCATTTTAATAAGGGAAACGGAATCATCGTTTATTAAATCGTCAATTGCTTTGAACTCCGTCGGCTCTCCGACAGAAGAAAGCTTTGAATTTCTGCCCGCTTTTTTTTCAAAAAACAGGGTTTCGCTTTTACACCAAGCTCCTGCGTTGTAAAGGGTTATGCCTTGCATGCCATCGGTGTTGCGGCAAAGCTTTTTGAAATTTTTGCCGTCGGGCTCCAATGCGTAAATATGATTGTATTTCCCGCCGGTGCTTGCCGTGAATTCACTTATGGTGTCGCCGTCGTAGGCACCGCAGTCTATCATCGTTTCATTGCCGCCGAGCCGAAGAATATCGGTGTATATTTTGCCTTTATCATATTCATTACACTTGTAAAGGTAATCAACTTTACCGCTGATTTTGAATTTCAGCACATTTTCATACACTCTGCGGCTTTCATCGTCCGCCAAATTATCATAAACCGTTTGAAATTCGGCTCTGTGCTCATCAAAATATTTCCCCGTAAATAATCCGTTGCCCGCAACGGGAATGTCAGGAGCAAAAACAGGGTGTTCGGCGTTCATCGCCTTTATTCTTTCAAGCACATCCGGCAGGTGGGTGGCGAATGCAAGCACGATGTTGAAATCATCGTATTTCTCGCAAACCTCGCTGTATTTAAGCACCTTTTTTCCCAAAAATGAATGCCCTCTCACAAATTCATCGCTCGCAAAAATTTCGTTTATTTCGATTTCGTTTTCATGCAGAATTTCGATTATTTTTTCCGCGGCGTTTCCCATTCCGTAAACGGCGATGGGTTTGCCGTCCTCTTTCAGCCTTTGCCAAACATCTTTTTCGTTAATTTCAAGCATTTTTTATCATTCCGTTTCCGTAGTTATTATAATATTTAAAATCTTACAAATCAAGGTATTTACAAAGAGTTTAAAAAAGTTTATAATGTATCAATAATGTAAAAGGTGAGGTATGATTACGGAACAGATTATCACGTTTGACGCTATGGAGCAGGCGGTAAGCCTGTTTGGCTCCTTTGATGAAAATATAAAGCTGATTGAAAAGGAATTTGCCGTTTCAATAATCAGCCGCGGCAGCGATTTAAAAATCGTCGGCGACGCGGAAAACGTTTCCTTTGCCGTCAGGGCCGTAAACGCTTTGCTCACTTTGATAAACAAGGGCGAAACGCTTTCGGATCAAAATGTGCGCTATGCCATTGGCCTCGTTAAAGAAGGAAACGATGATAAGCTTGCCAAAATGGCAACGGACACGGTTTGCATAACGGCAAAGGGCAAGCCGATTAAGGCCAAAACCATTGGGCAAAAAAAGTATTGCGAGGCAATAAACAAAAACACGATCACCTTCGGCGTCGGCCCCGCAGGCACGGGCAAAACCTATCTTGCCGTGGCTCTTGCCGTAACTGCTTTCAGAGCAAAGCAGGTTGATAAAATAATTTTAACCCGTCCTGCCGTTGAAGCAGGCGAAAAGCTTGGCTTTTTGCCCGGCGATTTGCAAAGCAAGGTTGATCCTTATCTTCGCCCTCTTTACGATGCGCTGTTTGATATGCTCGGCGCTGAGAATTTTCAAAAATATCAGGAACGCGGCTCAATCGAGGTTGCTCCGCTTGCCTATATGCGCGGCAGAACGCTGGACGACAGCTTTATTATTCTTGACGAAGCGCAAAACACCACGCCCGAGCAGATGAAAATGTTTTTAACAAGGCTCGGCTTTAATTCAAAAATGGTTGTAACGGGGGATATAACGCAAATAGATTTGCCTGCAGGCAAAAAATCGGGGCTGACCAAGGTTATGCGTATCCTCAAAAATGTGGATGATATCGAAATATGCAAATTCACTCAAAAAGATGTTGTGCGCCACAGATTGGTGCAGGAAATAATCAAAGCGTATGAAAAATACGAAAATGACGAGAGGAAATGAAAAGATGGAAAGGGTAAAGGTTGTTATCACAAACGATCAAAAAAAGGTTAAGGTGCCCACGGGAATAAGGCTTCTTATTCGCCGCTGCTGCCACGCCGTGCTTGAACTTGAAAATTTTGAAGGCTCGGCCGAGGTTTCCGTTCGCTTTGTCGATAACGAGGAAATCAGGCGCCTTAACGCCGAATACAGAAATATAGACAGGGAAACGGATGTGCTTTCTTTCCCGCTCGGCGAAAACGGTGTTTACGATGTTAATTTGGATACGGGTGCAAAGCTGCTCGGCGATATAGTTATTTCCATGGAAAAGGCAATGGAGCAGGCAGAGCTTTATAATCACCCGCTTCAGCGCGAAATCGGCTTTTTAACCGTTCACTCAATGCTGCATCTTTTGGGCTACGATCATGAAAACGGCGGTATAGAGGCTGTTCATATGCGCGAAAAGGAAGAAACCGTGCTCACTCAAATCGGCTGGAAAAGAGATAACAGCTATTATATGGGAGACGAAGAATGACAAAATCCGCATTTATCGCAATAGTGGGCAAGCCGAATGTCGGCAAATCCTCTTTGCTCAACAGATTGCTCGGCGCAAAAATTGCAATTGTTTCATCAAAGCCGCAAACCACGCGCACAAAAATAATGGGTGTGCTCACTTTGGGCGAAACGCAGCTTGTGTTTACGGATACTCCGGGCTTTCACAAGCCGCATAACAAGCTCGGCGAATATATGAATAACGCCGTGGGCGACAGTATCGGCGGCACGGATTCCGTTCTTTTTGTAACCGAGCCGCGCGGCGAGCTTGACGATAAAGAGCTTGAGCTTATAAAAAAACTGAAGCAGGAAAAGCGAAAGGTTATTCTTGCAATCAATAAAATTGATATGCTCAAGGATAAAAAAGAACTTTTTGACCGCATTGTTTATTTAACAAAATTTTATGATTTTGATGCGGTTGTGCCCGTTTCCGCCACAAGGGGTGACGGGATGGACGAGCTTGAGGATGAGCTTATTAAAACAGCCTGCGAAAGCGTGCACTATTTTCCGGACGATACTTTAACCGATCAGCCCGAAAGAGTGCTTGCCGCGGAAATCATAAGAGAAAAAATCCTGCGCCTTATGGATAAAGAAGTGCCGCACGGAATTGCCGTTGCCGTTGAAAAAATGCGTGAGCGCGAGGATAAGGATATTTTGGATATAGATGCCACAATTTATTGCGAGCGAGAAACTCATAAGGGTATGATCATAGGCAAGCACGGCGCAATGCTGAAAAAAATATCCACTTTTGCAAGGCAGGATCTTGAAAGCTTTTTTGAAATTAAGGTAAATCTTCACACCTGGGTTAAGGTTAAAGAGGGCTGGAGAAACAAAGAGGGCCTCATTCACAACTTCGGCCTTGACGGACAGGATTAAAATAAAAAAATCAAACGCTTTTTAAACCGCTTCGATTGGTTTAAAATGGCAAAAATGAACGCCGCCGCCATAGGATAAAATATTAACGGCGGTGTTTTTTATGTTTGATGAATATTGGAATAAATTTATAAATTCCGGCAGTGTGCAGGATTATTTAAGCTATATTGCTCACAGCCGAAATCAAAAGGCAGAATTTGATGAAAACAGCAACAAAGGCACTTGTGATAAAAGAACAAACGATTGGCGAAAGCGATAGGCTTATAACTCTGCTTTCGGCGGAGCATGGGCTTATACGCGCTTTTGTTCGCCGTGCAAAGCTTGCAAAAAGCCGGTCGGCAAGCGCAACCTCGCTTTTTGCTTACGGCGATTTTTCGCTTTACCGCGGCAAGGACGCTTACACGGTGGACGATGTTACGCCGATTGAAGTTTTTTTTGATTTGCGAAAAGATATCGAAAGGCTTGCGCTGGCTCAATATTTTGCTCAACTTTCTTTTGAAGTCGGGGCGGAGGAACAGCCGTGTGAAGAACTTTTGCGGCTGATGCTCAATTCGCTTCATCTGCTTTGCAAGGGCAGCAAGGGGCTTTTGCATATTAAAGCCGTGTTTGAATTTCGCGCAATGTGTCTCGGCGGCTATATGCCGAGCGTGCTTGCCTGCGATAATTGCGGCACATACGAAACCGAGCTTATGTATTTTGATACCTTGGAGGGCAAAATCTATTGCGAAAACTGCCCTAAGCCGGGCGCGGTTCCCGTGCCGAAAACGGTGATTAAAGCAATCAGGTATATTTGCCTCACGGAGCCTGCAAAGATTTTTTCGTTCACTTTAAGCGATGAAAATACAGCGCTTCTTGCCGATGTTGCCGAAAAATACACAATCAGCCGTATTCAGCGCGGCCTTTCGGCGCTTGAATTTTACAAGGCGCTTTAATAATAAATTTTATTTTAATTTTAGGAATAATGATATGAATAAACATTTTGAAGCACTTGAACTTAATATTGTGCTTGATATGCTTGCAGCAGAAGCATCCTGCCCGGATGCGGCAGAGAAGGCAAAAAACATAACGCCCGTTTTTGATATGGCGGATGCGGAAAGATTGCTTTGCCAAACGGAGGATGCGTTTTCGTTGCTTGCGCGTTTCGGTGCTCCGTCCTTCTCCGGGCTCAGAAATGTAAACAACGCATTGCACAGAGCGGCGGCGGGCGGCGAGCTTAATACATATGAATTGCTTGAAATCGGCGGCACGCTTCGCGCCGTGCGCTCACTTTATGAGTGGTACGGCCATTGCAGCGGAGTGCGCACCGCACTTGATTATTTTTTTGAGGGAATTACGGTAAATAAATATCTTGAAGATAAAATCTTTTCCGTTATTATTTCCGAGGATGAAATTTCGGATAAGGCCTCGGACGAGCTTTTTGAAATCAGGCGAAAAATGCGTGCCAAGGCAAACTCCGTGCGCGAAAAGCTTGATTCTATGATTCACTCGGCTCATTACCAAAAATTTTTGCAGGAGCCTATTGTAACTCAGCGAAACGGCAGATTTGTTGTGCCCGTAAAATCCGAGCACCGCGGAGATGTGCCCGGTCTTGTGCATGATATGTCGGCCTCGGGGGCAACTGTGTTTATAGAGCCGGTTTCCGTCGTTGATGCAAACAATGATATTAAAATGCTGCAAAGCAGCGAGCGCGACGAAATCCGCAGGATTTTGTTTGAGCTTTCGGGCGAGGCGGGCAATTTTTCGGAAAGTATTAAGCATTCCTATGAAAGCGCCGTGCAGCTTGATCTGATATTTGCCAAGGCGCATCTCGCGTATAAGATGAAAGCCTCAAAACCGATTTTAAACAACGAGGGAATAACGGTGCTGAAAAAAGCGCGCCATCCCTTGCTTGATTCAAAAAAAGCGGTGCCTGTCAATATTTCGCTCGGTGAAAAGTTCGATACTCTTGTTATCACCGGCCCGAACACGGGCGGTAAAACCGTTTCTATAAAAACGGTGGGTCTGCTCAGCCTTATGGCGATGTGCGGCCTGCTTGTGCCCGCGGCGGATCAATCAAGAATTGCCGTTTATAACGGCATTTATGCCAATGTCGGCGACGAACAGAGCATTCAGCAAAATCTTTCTACATTCTCGGCAAATATGGTGAATGTGATAGAAATCATGCGCGAGGCGGGTGAGAATTCCCTTGTGCTTATCGATGAACTCGGCGCCGGAACAGATCCCGTTGAAGGCGCTGCTTTGGCTGTTTCAATCATTGAATATTTGCGTGCAAAGGGTGCGAAAATCGCCGCCACAACGCATTATGCGGAGCTTAAAGCCTATGCACTCAACACGCCGGGTGTTATAAACGGCTGCTGCGAGTTTGATGTGGAAACCTTGAGACCCACATATAACCTGCTCATCGGCGTGCCCGGCAGGTCAAATGCCTTTGCAATATCAGAGCACCTCGGAATGGATAAAAGCGTTATAGAAGAGGCCAAGAAAATTATCGGCAGTGAAAATCAATCGTTTGAAAGCGTGCTGCAAAAGCTGGAAGAAACCAGGCTTGAGCTTGAAAAAGAAAAGGAAAAGGCCGAAAAGGCGGTGTGCGATGCCGATAAAATGCGCAGCCGCGCGCAATCCGAAAAGGATAAAATCGCTCAGCTTAAAGCAAATGAAATGGAAAAAGCAAAGCGCGAGGCGAAAAAGATTATTGATTCGGCAAAGCGCCAAAGCGCGGATTTTCTGCTTCGCCTCGATCAGCTTAAAAAAGAGGCAAATCCCCAAACGGCAACGGATGTGGCAAGAAAAACCCGCCGCGAAATCAAAAACAGAATCGGCGAGATGGAGGATGCGGTTGATCCGCGCACGCTTGCCGAGGAGTGGGATGATGATTATAAGCTGCCCCGCCAAATCGTTAAGGGCGATGCCGTTATAATCAGGGGCATCGGTGCGGGTGAAGTGCTTGAAGTTAATAAAAACAATGTGCTTGTGCAATCCGGCATGCTTAGAACGCGTGTTAAAACAAGCGATTTGATGCTGACGAAAAAGCCGAAAAAAGCACCTGCTAAGCAAACGCGCTCCGTTTACCGCACCACTTCGCGCGCGGACGCGGATGTTAGCACCGAGCTTGATTTACGCGGCCAAACCGTTGAAGAAGCGATTGCGAATGTGCAGCTTTTTATTGATAAATGCGTGCTGAACAATATTTCAGAAATCAGAATTATTCACGGTAAGGGCACCGGCGCCTTGCGTGCTGCAGTTACGCAGGAATTGAAGGGTCATCCGAATGTGGCGGAATTCAGGCTCGGCGTTTACGGTGAGGGCGAAAGCGGCGTAACCATTGCAAAGCTTAAATGATTTTGGGATTGCTTTACGAAGCCGTTTTTATTAAAATAAACATAATGTATGTATTAAAGACGGCGGTGCGGACCATGCGTTTGCGCCGCCTTATTTTGTGCCTTTGCATTTATGTGCGGCAATATTTTGTGTCAATACAAAATAATAAAATATTCTTTGTAAAATATTCGCTTTTATGCTTGACTTATTGCCGCCGCTTATGTATAATATCACTTGCTGTAAAGATTAAATACTTTACACATATTTGCGCCGTCGCTTTTTTAGGGCGCAATTTGCTTGGAAAGAGGGATAATTGTGGCGAAAAATCTCGAAATATCGTTTCTTCTTGATTTTTACGGCGAAATGCTTACAAAAAAGCAGCACGATTTCCTGATTTATTATTACGACGAGGATTTGTCGCTTTCCGAAATTGCGGAAAACGAGGGCATCACGCGCCAGGGTGTGCGCGATGCAATCAAAAGAGCCGAAAATCAGCTCTTTGATATGGAAAACAGATTGGGCCTTGCAAAGCGTTTTAATTTAATGCGCCGCGGGCTTGATGAAATTATTGAAAGTGCAGAGGCTATAAATGAGTATAACCTCAATCACAGCCTTTCACGAGAAATTAACGACAGTGTTTCAAAAATCAAATCAACTGCGGATTATCTTTTAAAGCTTTGATTGATTTTATTTATGCAGCAGGGAGTTGATTGCTTTGGCATTTGAAGGTCTTTCCGAAAGGCTTGAAAATTCCTTTAAAAAACTTCGTGCCAAGGGCAAATTAACCGAGGCAGATGTTAAAGACGCTATGCGTGAAGTTCGCCTTGCATTGCTTGAGGCGGATGTAAACTATAAGGTTGCCAAGGATTTCACAAAATCCGTAACCGAAAGAGCCATAGGCGAGGATGTTATGGAATCCTTAACACCCGGCCAGATGGTTATAAAAATCGTTAATGAAGAGCTTACAAAGCTTATGGGCAGCACCGAAAGCCGCCTTGCATGCGCAAATCACCCGCCCACGGTGGTTATGATGTGCGGCCTTCAGGGCTCCGGTAAAACAACCCATTCGGCAAAGCTTGCTTTAAAGCTTAAAAACGAGGGACACCGCCCGATGTTGGTTGCCTGCGATATTTACAGACCCGCCGCTATCAAGCAGTTGCAGGTTGTGGGCGAGCAGGTGGGCGTTCCCGTGTTTGAGCGCGGCACGCAAAACCCGGTAGACACTGCACTTGAGGCTTTAAGCTATGCTAAGGATCACGGCCACGATTATGTGTTTCTTGACACGGCAGGCCGCCTTCATATAGACGAAGCCCTTATGCAGGAGCTTCAAAATATTAAATCCACCGTGCACCCGCATGAGATTTTGCTTGTTATTGACGCAATGACGGGTCAGGACGCAGTTAATGTTGCAAAAAGCTTTAACGAAACGCTCGGCATAGACGGCGTTATCCTCACTAAGCTTGACGGCGACACAAGAGGCGGCGCAGCATTATCCGTAAGAGCCGTAACGGGCAAGCCGATTAAATTTGTGGGCACGGGCGAAAAACTCGGCGATCTTGAAACCTTCCATCCCGATCGCATGGCTTCAAGAATACTCGGAATGGGCGACGTGCTTTCCTTTATTGAAAGAGCAGAGCAAAGCCTTGATGAGAAAAAAGCCGCAGAGCTTGAGAAAAAGCTTGCAAAAAATAAATTTGATCTCAATGATTTGCTTGATCAGTTTGACCAAATATCAAGAATGGGCAGTCTTAAAGACACCATTAAGATGATTCCCGGCATCGGCTCAAAAATCAAGGATGAGGATATCGATGAAAATGCGTTTGACAGATTCAGAGCCATTATTTATTCGATGACGAAAGATGAACGCATGCATCCAGATATTATAAATCCATCGCGAAAGCGCAGAATTGCCGCGGGCTGCGGAATGCAGGTTGAGGATGTTAATAAACTCCTTGCACAATTCAGGCAAATGAAAAAGATGATCAGCCAATTCGGTGGCAACAAAGGCCCTAAAATGAGCAAAAAAATGCGCCGAATGATGCAGCAAAACCCCGAAATGGCTCAAAAGATGATGGGCATGACGGGCGGCGGAAAAAACAATCCTTTCGGATTTTAAATAGGTATTAACCCGAGAAATCAAAAATCGGTTAGTAAATATAATAATTTTTAATAATATTTTTTGGAGGTAACAAAAATGGCAGTAAAAATCAGACTTCGCAGAATGGGCGCAAAGAAGGCTCCTTTCTATCGTGTAGTTGTAGCAGATTCAAGATTCCCGAGAGACGGTCGCTTCATTGAGGAAATCGGCACATATAACACAATGGTTGATCCCGCCGAAGTTAAAATCGATGCCGAAAAGGCAAAGAAGTGGATTGCTAACGGTGCACAGCCCACAGACACAGTTAAGAGCATTCTTAAAAAAGAAGGCATTCTTTAATCTTTAATCATTCTATTTAAAGATTAGTGGAGGTGTTTTCTTTGAAAGATTTGTTGATATCCATAACAAAAGGCTTGGTGGATAATCCGGATGCCGTTTCTGTTGATGTTGATGAACCTAATGAAGAAGGCGTTGTCTTTTATCATCTGCATGTTGCAGAAGAGGATATGGGCAGAGTCATCGGTAAGCAGGGCAGAATAGCAAAGGCTATTCGCGTTGTTATGCGCGCGGCGGCAACAAGAAACGATGAAAAAATTTCCGTTGAAATCGATTGATTTCGCGAAAAGCCCGCAAGGGTGTTAAAAACATATAAAATCAGCCGCAATTTTAAGTTGCGGCTTTTTTATTTAGAGGTGCTTATGAAAAAATATCTTGAAGTGGGCAAAATCGTGAACACGCACGGTATTCGCGGCGAGCTTAAATTGCAGCTTTGGTGCGACGATGCCGAATATTTAAAGCGGTTTAAAACACTCTATTTTGATGAAAATGGCAATAAAAGCATAAGGCTTCTTTCCGTTCGTCCGCACAAAAATGCTGCCATAATCAAACTTGAGGGTGTTGATAATATGGACAGTGCCGAGCAGCTTAAAAACAGCATTTTGTTTGCTGACAGGGACGATGCGCCTCAGGAAGAGGGCGCACATTATATTCAGGATATTATAGGCTGTGAAGCCGTTGATGCCGAAACGGGCGAAAGCTACGGCAGGGTGAGCGATGTGCTCAATTACGGCGCTTCGGATATTTTGGAAATCAAAAGCGGAAAGAAAACAAATCTTGTGCCGCTTGTTGACGATATCGTTTGCGAAATAGATGAAATCGGCGGTGTGATTAAGATAAAACCTATAAAGGGGCTTTTTGATGAGAATTGATATTTTAACCCTCTTTCCAGAAATGTGCTATTCGTATCTTAACGAAAGCGTTGTGGGCAGAGCACGCAAGGCAGGTGCGCTTGAAATCGAATGTACAGATATCAGGGATTATACGGTCGATAAGCACAACAGGGTGGACGACGCACCTTACGGCGGAGGAATGGGCATGATTATGCAGGCGCAGCCCGTTTTTGATTGCTATAATGATATCTGTAAAAAAGCAGGCGCAAAGGTTCATTTGATATATTTGACTCCGCAGGGAAAAACACTTACTCAGCAGCGTGTTAAGGAACTTGCGAAATACGATAATTTGGCTTTGCTTTGCGGTCATTATGAGGGCATGGACGAGCGTGTTATAGAGGAATTGCAGCCGGAGGAAATCTCGGTTGGAGATTATGTGCTCACAGGCGGCGAATTGCCCGCTTTAATTGTCGCAGACTCTGTTGCAAGAATGATTCCGGGTGTGCTTTCAAACGAGGAATGCTTCACCGATGAAAGCCATTTTTCCTCGCTTCTTGAATATCCCCAATATACGCGCCCGGTTGAATGGCACGGCAGAAAAGTACCGGATATTTTGCTTTCCGGTCACCATGCAAACATAGATAAATGGCGCAGACAGCAGTCAATAATCCGCACGAAAGAACGCAGGCCGGATATGCTCGAAAAAGCCGAACTTACGGCTAAAGAGCGCAAATTTTTGTCTGATTTAAAATGATAATAAAAAATTATGTGTATTTTGCACAAATCAAGGCAGCTCAATTTGTTTTTAATTCATAAGTCATACGAAGTTTGCTTCATTTCATTGACCTAAACAAGTTTAGTGGTATAATATGTAATACAGTCAAAAAGGCAAACTTATTTTTTTGATTTTGATGAGAGGTTTTATTATGTTTGTTAAAGATGTAACGGTTGAAAATCAGGTTGGCTTGCATGCCCGCCCGGCAACATTTTTTATCCAGAAGGCAAATGAATTTAAGTCTTCCATTTGGGTTGAAAAGCAGGAAAGAAGAGTTAATGCAAAATCACTCTTAGGTGTGCTTTCTCTCGGTATTATGGGCGGCACGGATATTCGTATCATTGCAGACGGCTCTGATGAAAAAGAGGCTGTTGAAGGCCTTGTTGCTCTCGTTAAAAGCGGCTTCACCGATTGATTTATTGGCAAAATTTTACGGCACAGATTTTTTCTGCGCCGTATTTTTTTATTTACCGGCATTTTAATTTGTGGTAAAATATTCTTAGGCAGGTGAGAGAATGACAGAAAAAGAGCTTCGCAAAAAAGCGATGGCGCTTCCGCTTCAGCCGGGCGTTTATATAATGAAAAACAAGGATAAAAAAATCATCTATATCGGCAAGGCGAAAAAGCTTAAAAACCGAGTTTCCTCTTATTTCGGCTCGCATTCCAATCATTCTCTTAAAGTAATCAGAATGGTTGAAAATGTTGATGATTTTGATTACATCCTTGTGAACACCGAATTTGAAGCCCTCGTGCTTGAATGCTCGCTGATTAAGCAGCATATGCCGAAATACAATATTTTGCTTAAAGACGATAAGGGCTATAATTATATAAAAATCACCAAGGGTGATTTCCCGATTATTTCCGAATGTAAGCGTATTGACGACGACGGTGCAACTTATATAGGCCCTTATATTTCAAATTTCTCCGTTAAGCAGGCGGTGGAGGAAACGCTGAAGATATTTAAGCTTCCGCGTTGCAGCAAGCGATTCCCGCAGGATTACGGCAAATCACGCCCGTGCCTTAACGGCTTTATGGGGCTTTGCTCCGCACCGTGCGCAGGCAAAATCACGCAGGCCGAATATCTTAAAAATGTAAACGATGCCGTGGCATTCCTTAAAGGCGGCAGCCAGGCGGCTGTTAGGGAAATGACGGCACAGATGAATGAGCTTTCCGAAAATCTGCAATTTGAGGAGGCCGCCAAATTGCGCGACAGAATTCGCGCCATAAAAAATCTTGACGAGCGGCAAAATGTTGTTTCCATCAATGTGCCCGAGGAGGATGTTTTTGCTCTTGTAAACGGCAAAAAGAAAGCCTGCTTTGAGGTTATCCGCTTTCAAAACGGTAAGCTCACGGACACGGAATTTTGGCTTATTGATTCGCAGGATGATCTTGAAAGCGCGCGCACGGAGCTTATTGAGCAGTATTATTCAATGCGCGAGCGCGTGCCCTCCAGAATAGCTTTGGACGGTGCCTGTGAGGACGAGGCTTTGCTGCATGATTTTCTTGAAAACAAACGCGGCAAAAAGGTGGAATTTATTCATCCCCAAAAGGGCGAGCATCTTTCAATCGTGAATATGTGCATAAGAAATGCAAACGAGCATTTGGCACAAAACGAGGGCAGGCTCGGCAGGGAATTTGCCGCGCTTGAGGAATTGGCTTCGCTTCTCGGCCTTAAAAAGCCGCCGGAATATATAGAAAGCTATGATATATCGCACACCTTCGGCGCGGATAATGTGGCGGGAATGGTTGTTTTTCACAACGGCAGGCCTATGAAATCCGCATATAAACGCTTTGCCATAAAAGGGTTTGACGGGCAAAATGATGTCGGCTCCATGAACGAGGTGCTCACGCGCCGTTTTAATCATTATTATAACGATGAGGAGGGCAGCACTTTTAAAATTCTGCCAGATTTGATTTTGCTGGACGGCGGTCAGCCTCAAGTGCATGCCGTGCTGCCGATTATAGAAAAAATGGGGCTGAATGTGCCAGTTTTCGGCATGGTTAAGGATAACAAGCACCGCACGCGCGCAATTGCTTTCGGCGGCGGTGAAATCGAAATAAATTCGCACCGCTCGGCGTTTACGCTTGTTTCAAACATTCAGGAGGAAGTTCACCGCTTTGCGATTTCATATCACCACAAAAAGCACGCAAAAAGCACTTTTTCATCCGGCTTGCTTCAAATTGAGGGTATAGGCGAGAAAAAGGCAAAGGCATTGCTTCGCCACTTTAAAACAATCGGAAAAATTAAAGAATGTGATGAGGCGCAGCTTCGTGAATGTCCGTCAATAAGTGAAAAAAACGCGCGCGATATTTACGAATTTTATCATAAAATGTAAAAATAATATTTACTCACTTGACTATGGCGGCGTTCGTCTGTATAATGTGATATGTATAAATTTAAGTGTGCGGCAGTGCCCGCCGCTTTTAAGGATCTTTTATTATGAGAGTTATTACCGGCTCGGCGCGCGGCAGAAGGCTTGAAACTCTGCCCGGCGAGGATGTAACAAGGCCGACTTCGGAAAGCGTTAAAGAAGCGCTTTTCAGCATGATTCAATTTGAAATCGAGGGCAGGCGTGTGCTTGACCTTTTCGCCGGCTCAGGCCAGCTTGGAATTGAGGCTTTGTCAAGAGGGGCAGCCTCCTGTGTTTTTGTTGAAAACAATAAAAGCGCAAAGGCAGTTGTTGAAAAAAACATCTTGCATTGCGGCTTGCAGGATAGGGCTAATATCTATTTAAGCGACGCCGTTTCATATGCTTCAAGAAGCGCAACCTATGATATAGTTTTTCTTGACCCGCCTTATCACAAAAATCTTGTTGATAAAGTGTTGCCGCTTGTGGCGGCCAATATGAGCGATGGCGGAATAATCGCCTGTGAAACCGCAAAAGACGAGGCATTGCCCGAATCGTGTGCCGGTTTTTCCGTTGCCAAAGAGAAAAAATACGGAAAAATCAAGCTTACGCTTTACCGAAAGGACGCCGAAGAATGAAAATAGCATTGTGCCCCGGGAGCTTTGATCCCGTAACCTTGGGCCATATAGATATAATCGAACGCACGGCAGAGCTTTTCGATAAGGTTATCGTGCTTGTGATGAGTAACAGCGCAAAGCATTCGCTTTTCAGTATTGACGAGCGCGTGGAATTGCTTAAAAGGTGCATAAAAAACAGCAATGTTGAGGTTGATACTTATAACGGATTGCTTGTTGATTATGCAAAAAAGGTTGAAGCCGTTGCAATTGTTAAGGGTTTGCGTGCCGTTTCGGATTTCGATTACGAATTTCAGCAGGCTCTCACAAATAAAAGCTTGTTGCCGCAGATTGAAACAGTGTTTCTGGCAGCCAAGGGCGCAAATATGTTTTTATCATCAAGCATGGTAAAAGAGGTTTGCAGCCTGAACGGGGATATTTCCCGATTTGTTCCAAAAGAAATTTTAAATGATGTTATATTAAGATGTAAAGGAGAAATTTCAAATGACTAATACCGATATATTGCTTGAAGATCTTGAGGATGTGCTTGACGACGCAACCTCCATGCCGATGACCAAAAAAAGCCTTGTTGATGTGGAAAAGATTAAAACCATAATCGAGGATATTCGCCTTAACACTCCGCAGGAAACAAAGCAGGCAAAGGCTATTGTTGATTCAAGAAACAGCATTATCGAAGAGGCTAAAAAGGAAGCCGCCGATATTATCGCTCAGGCTCAGGAGCAGGCTCGCGAGCTTGTTGCACGCGATCAAATCACCCAAACCGCTCAGGCCGAAGCTGCGGATATCACCGCCAAGGCAAAAGAAGAGGGCGAGGCTTATGTTCGCGACGCTCAAAATCAGGCAACGGAAATTCTCGGCAATGCCACAACACAGGCAAACGAGATGGTAACAAACGCTCAGAATAAGAGCCGTGAAATGCTTACGGCAGTTCAAAATTATGCCGATGATACTCTTCTTTCCATTGACGATTCGCTTTATAAAGCACTTGCCGATGTAAGAAGAATCCGCCAGGGCATTAACAACACAAAAAATCACGCCGAGTAATTCAGGCGTATAACGCAAAACGGCGCAGCTGATTAAAGCTGCGCCGTTTTGCTTTTATTATGTGTTGTTTGATTATTCGGCAAATTTGATTTCGGAATTTGCTTTGTGCTGCTTTGGGGCCGAAGCCTTATGCAATAAGATTTATGCCGCTGTTTTAAAGCTTTCCGGCTCCGGAGTGCATTTGAGCCCGAAATAAGCGTTTTCCTCAAGCTTTGCTTTGCGGCAGGCTCTTTCGTGCCTTCTCTGCGCTTTTCTCTCTTTATTTAAAAATACCGCCGAATATATTGCTGCGCAAACGATAAGCTCAGCCACGAAAAGAATTCTCATTTGCGATTGAGTTAAACTGCCGAAAAGCTTAAAGGGAAGCACCATTGCCGCAAAGCCCGCAATTGCCGTTGCCGCCGCCGTTAAAATTGTTTTTACCGTGTTATTCATAATTGAAATCTCCTTTCAAACATTTGTTTTGTTTTTGCTTACAATTACATTTTACACAAAGGAGATAAAATTGCAATAGGGTATTTGCTCAGAGTCCCAAAATGAGGACTAATAGAACAAAAATTCTAAAAAATCATTGCGTTTTTTAACGCTTTAACGGCGTTTTCAAGTTCGTTTTCGGGTATTGAGGCGGGATTGAGCACCAAAGTGATAAATTCTTTTTCCGTATTTTCAATAAAAATCGATATTCCTTTTTTTTCAAAAACATCATTATTGCCTGCAAATTTTGTGCGCATTATGATTTGAAGCGAATTTTCGCTTATTTCAATGCTTGTGCCATCATCGCAGAATTCGTTTTGCAGCAGCTTTTTAAGCTTTTTTGCTTTTGCCGTGTAAAAGCGCCTTGTTTTTCTTGTTTGCGATGCAAGATAGCCGTCGCGAATAAATCCGCAAAGCGCAATTTGCTCCGTTTTGCTTGCCGTTTGGCTGAATTTATATATATTTTCGTTGTAAAGCGCGGCAAGCTCCTCGGTGAGCACCATAAAGCTTATGCGAATTGAGGGCAAAAGCAGGCGCGAAAACGAGCCTATGTAAACCACATTTGTGCCGCCTGCAAGCGCGTGGAGTGATGGGGTGGGGCGGCTGTTGTATTGAAAATCGCTTTCGTAATCGTCTTCAATAACGATACTGCCGCGGGCTGCCGAATATGAAACAAGCTCTATTCGGCGCTTGTTTGGCATAACATCACCCCATCTTGTCATGTGAGAAGGGGAAACATAGATTATGTCGGCGTCCTTATATCTGTAATGCACATCAAAGCCTGCTTCGCCGAATTGCGCGGCGCTTTGCCTGAAGCTTTTATCGGGAAAAGAAACAGAACTGCCTTTTTTCAACAGAGAAGTTAGCACAAAGAGCAGGCTTTGCACACCTGCACCGATTATAATTCTGTTCGGCGAGGCGATAACATTTCGCTTCACTCTTATATATTCGGAAATTGCTTCGCGAAGCTCCCGTTCTCCGCGCGGCTCGCTGTAAGAAAGCAGCTTTTCATCCTGCCTCAGTGCCGCTTTTATGTGTCTGCGCCAAACATCAAAATCAAAGCTTTCGCGGTCTGCCGCCGTGCCGTTGAAATCATACTTGGGGCGGTCTGTGCCGGTGCTTTCGCGCTTTTCTTTGCTGCCCTTGGGTGATTTATATGAAACATAGTATCCGCTTTGTGGCTCGCTGATGATATATCCGTCCGCCGCCAAGGCAAAATATGCGTTTTGAACCGTGGTGCGGCTCAGCGAATAAAGCACGCTTGCCTTGCGAACGGAGGGCAGCTTGCCGCCGTATTCGATTTGTCCGCTTGTGATTTCGTTTTTTATGCTGTTGTATAAATCGTTGTATTTGCTCATATCTGTACCCTAAAAAATCAAGAAAACTGTGTCTGTAAATAATGCCGAATTTATTATATAATTATTTGATAAGATAAACAAGCCCTTTTTGGACTTAATGAAAGGTTGTGGCACTTTATGGCGGATATTATTTATACTTGGGACGGCAATACTTATTTCAATCTCACAAACAAGTGCCCCTGCAACTGTGCATTTTGCATCAGAAGAAAGCAGGACGCCGTCGGCGAAGCAAAGCGCCTTTGGTTTGATGAGGAACCCACATTTGCCGATGTTAAGGCGGCAATAGACGCTCATGATTTTTCATCTGTTAAGGAGGCTGTTTTCTGCGGCTACGGCGAGCCGACAAATGCCTATGATTTGCTGATAAAAACGGCAAAATATCTAAAATCCCTTTATCCCGATATTAAGCTTAGGATAAATACAAACGGCCTTTCCGATTTGATAAACAATAAGCCCACCGCGGCGGAAATATGCTCGGTTATAGATGTCGTTTCGGTTTCGCTTAATGACACGGATTCCGAAAAATACGATAAAATCACGCGCAACATTTTCCCCGGCAGGGCGTTTAACGCAATGCTTAAATTCACAAAGGAATGTGTTGCCCTCGGTGCCGAGGTGTGGATGACGGTTGTGGATGTTATTCCGCGTGATGAAATTGAAAAATCCCGCGAAATCTGCAAGGAATGCGGCGCGCATTTCAGGGTGCGTTCGTTTGAAAGAGGCAGATAAATAAAAAAGCGCAGGCATATGCGCAAAACAAAAACCGCTTTGTTTTAACAAAGCGGTTTTTGTTTTTATGTGCTTATATTGCTTCGGTGCTTATTGTTCTTCGCCGTGCTCGCTGGCACGCTTGCTTGAAATATGGTCGTGAACCTGATCCTTCAAATTGCCGTGGATTTTGAATTTTGCGCTGAAAACGATAAGTGAAATTATAAGCAAAATCGGCGGCACGCCGAAGCAAAGAATTCCGATGGCGCTTTTGGTGGCGCTGTTTATAACGCCGTTTGAAATTTGCTTATTGTAGCCCATAATGCCGAGCCCGCCGAAAAGGAAAATCGTTTGAATGGTGTATGCCATTTTTTGCAAAAAGCCTTTCATAGAAAAGGTGATGCTTTCGTATCTGTTGCCGTTTTTGAATTCGCCGTAATCAACTATATCGGCAAGGAAAATGGTTTGGGCAACAAACATCGAGCCTATTCCGATGCTTGCGATAATATAACATATATCAAGCACAATTGTGATTTTCAAAATCGGACCGAAAATAAACATCAAAACATAGCCGATAATCGCCATAAGAAGTGAAATTTGATAAATTGTGCGGTTTGAAAATTTCTTGCCCAAAACAGGAATAACAAGAAGCCCGATAACGGAGCCGACCGCGCCTATCATTGAAAACAGACTCTGCGATTTAGGCTCGCCGAGCACATCGGTGAAATAATAAACTGCAGTGCCGCTTGTGAGATACCAGCCTGCGTTTGAAATCATTGCAAAAAGCATAAACACAAGAAGCTGATCGTTTGAAGCGATAACCTTAAACATCTTTTTAAAGCTGAACTTTTCTTTGTTGTAAACAACATTTCGCTCTTTTGTTGAAATAACACAGATAAAGGCAAATGCTATAAGCAGAATGCCGCAGATAATTGCCCAGCGTGAAAATCCGCTTGCGCTGTATCCTTTTTCGGTAACTTTATCCATGTCGGATGCAAGCAATGGAAGCACTATCGGTGTTAGCACTGTTATAACACCTTGGCCGAAGCCGCTGAATGTTCTTGCAACGGTTGCAATCATATTTCTGTCTTTCGGGTCATTTGTGAAGCTCGGCACCATAGACCAATAAGGAATATCTGCCATGGTATTCGTCATTCCCCAAAGGATATACATAACGGCTATATAGATATAAAGCTTTGTGCCCTGCATGCCGAATGAAGTAAACAGCAATGAAAGCACAACGGCGTTTGAAGCTGCGCCTATGATTATCCAAGGCCTGTATTTGCCCATTTTTGTTTTGGTGCTGTCAACAATCGTGCCCATAATCGGGTCGTTAATACCATCCCAAATTCTTGCAAGCGGAGTCAAAATAAGCAAAAAAGCTTCTTTAAGGCCGAGCACGCTTGAAAGATAATAGGATAAATAAGAATAGAATAATCCGTAAGAGAGATCAAGGCCGATGGCACCGACGCCGTAGCCGATTTTCTCACGCCATGTGGTTTTGTAGTCCGACATATTTTTTTTACCCTTTCGGCTGCTTTTATTATGCGCCTTGCCCGCTGCAGCCGGCGGGGCGCTTTTTTTGCGGATTTCAGACTGCTTCGGCGGAAAACCGCGGTAATATAAGCTTAATTATATCATAAAAAGCCTGCCAAAACAACAGTTGTTACAATTCTGTTACAAATGTAAATGTGTGTAATTTTTGCTTGACATTAAGGGAACACATTATTATAATTATTTGTATTAGGAGTAAAATCCATTAAAATCCCATAAAATCCATTGAAATCCCAAATTTGAAAGGAGGGGGCGGCGTTGCTGTTTGTAGGCACTTATGAAAATTATAAGCTTGACGGAAAAGGCAGGCTGTCCGTTCCCGTTAAATGGCGTGAAAGGCTCGGCAGGGATTTTTATATGGTTGCCGTAACGGTTAAGGGCTGTAAGTGCATAACTCTTTATCCGATTGAGGAATTTGAAAAAACCTACAGTCAAATGCAGCGCGGCACGGAAAATCAAAAATATGCCACCAGCAAGGACTTTCTTCGCAACGCCGAGGAATGCTCTATGGATGCACAGGGCAGGTTAACCCTGAATCAGCGACTTAAAAAATTGGCACTTCTTGAAAATGAAAGCGAAATCGTTTTTGAAGGCAACGGCGAAACAATTGAAATTTGGAATCCGCAGGAATTTAAAAAGATGGATGAAACCTTTGATTCCTCTCTCGGTATATATGATCTTATGGATAAGGTAAACGAATCCCGCGGCAATAATGAAGAGCCTTCAAAAGAGACCGACGGCGATGTGGAAAAATCCGAAAACGAGGATTAAAGCGATGGAGTTTATTCATAAAAGCGTGCTCTTTGACGAGGCAATTGCCGCGCTGGAGCTTAGCGAAAATAAAATTGTTGCAGATGGCACGGCGGGCGGCGGCGGCCACTCGCGCGAAATCGCAAAAAAAGCAAAAAGGCTTATTGCAATTGACCGCGATCCCGATGCCGTTAAGGTTCTCGGCGAGCGCCTTGCGGAGTTTGATAATGTAACGATTGTTCACGATAATTTCGCAAACATAAAAAGCATTTTAAATGATTTGAATATCGGCGGGATAGATGGTTTTTTGCTTGATCTCGGCGTAAGCTCTTTTCAGCTTGATAACGGCGAAAGGGGATTTTCGTTTCACCAAGACGCTCCGCTTGATATGCGAATGTCAAAAGAGGGGCTTTCTGCAAGGGATGTGGTGAATAATTATTCTCAGCAGGAGCTTGCGGATATCATTTATCGCTATGGCGAGGAAAAATTCAGCCGCAGCATAGCGGCTAATATCGTCGCCGAAAGGGAAAAGGCACCGATTGAAACCACATTTCAGCTTGTGGATATAATAAAGGAATCAATGCCGGCAAAGGAGCTTCGCAAGGGGCACCCCGCAAGAAAAACCTTTCAGGCTATCAGAATAGAAGTTAACGGCGAGCTTGATAAGCTAAAAACCGCATTGGACGACGCATTTGATTGCCTTAATCCGGGCGGAATTATAGCCGTTATAACCTTCCATTCGCTTGAGGACAGAATCGTTAAAGAAAAATTTGCAGAGTGGACAAAGGGCTGCACCTGCCCTAAGGAATTTCCCGTGTGTATATGCGGAAATAAGCCAAAGGGAGAACTGCCTTTTAAATCAAAAGCACCCACTCAGGCAGAGCTTGAAGAAAATCCGCGTGCAAGGTCGTCAAGGCTTCGTGCATTTAAAAAGTATTAAGCGGCAATAAGCCGATTTATAAGAATTTAAAAAGGAGGAAGTAAATATGGTAAACACCAATGATTTCAGAAGATATTCTTACACCTACGACGCCGCCTATGCGGTAGATGCGTTTAATCAAACCCGTTCCTCCGCAGCACCCGATGTTCGCAGGGGAAAAGAAAAAAAGCGCAAGCTCACCCTCAGCCCCAACACAAAGCTTAAAAGCCGTGAAGAAGTTAAGGCAGACGAAAAACGCTCGTTTTTACAGGCAGTCAAAATATGCGTTGTAACCGTGCTTGCCGCTTCCATGCTTTTAGGTGTGCTCTTTACCTACGTGCAGAAAAACGAACTTACAAAAAGCATTGCAAGCATTAAAAAAGATATCTCGGCGGCACAAAGCGAAAATGTAAGCCTCAATTCGGAATTGGAGGCTCTTGTTTCCGTGTCGCAAATAGACAGCTATGCCGTTGAAAAGCTCGGCATGACCCGCGTGCAGGACAATAATGTAAAATACATCGATTCTGCGGAATACGATGTAGCGCAAAGCGTTCAAAATTCAGACACCGAGTAATATCGGCTGCCGAAAACAAGTATTATATTGAGAGTCGGTTTATCCGGCTCTCATAAAATATTAAATTAAAATCTTATAAGATTTTAAATACAGCAAAATAAGTCACGAAAGGGCGGAACGAAATGTCGATTTTTAAAAAAGGCTTTGTGGGCAGGATAATGATAATCGGGCTCATAATAGCTTTTCTGTTTACGGCAGATGCGGGCCGCCTGTTTTATATTCAAATTATCAAGGGCGAGGATTACAAAAACAAGGCGGAAAGCCAGCAACTTTCCGATACGGAGATCGAGGCGAAGCGCGGCACGATTTATGACAGTGAAGGTAATGTGCTTGCTCAGTCCGCAACGGTGTGGACGGTTTTTCTTGATCCGTCAAACATCAATCAGGAAACCACACGCACAAAGGTTGTGGATTATCTTGCTTCCACCTTTGGGTATGATGACGAGCAAAAGGCAAAGCTCACCGAAAAGGCAAAGGCCGCAAATCAATATCAAGTTGTTGAGAAAAATGTTGAAAACAGGGTAAAGGAAAAAATCGCGGAGTTTGTTTCGGAAAACAAGCTTGCAAAGGTTATCGGTTTTCAGGAGGCAACAGAAAGATATTATCCTTACGGTTCGCTTGCTTCCTCCGTTATCGGATTTATGGGCGAGGATTCCGGCCTTGCAGGCATTGAAGCTTATTACAACGATGAGCTTACGGGCACAAACGGCAGGCTTATAACTGCTAAGGACGCAAAATCAAATTCCATTTCAAACGATTACGAAACCACGGTTGACCCGCAGGACGGTTATTCACTGAATTTAACGATAAACACCACGATTCAATATTATCTTGAAAAAGAACTTCAAAGAACGCTTGAGGAATATTCGGCAAAGGGCTGCTACGGCGTTGTTATGAATTGTAAAACGGGCGCCGTGCTTGCAATGGCCTCCTTGCCGGATTACGATTGCAACGAGCCGTATAAAATCACTTATCAAAAATATACGGATGAGCTCGATAAAATAACCGATGCAACCGAAAAAACGGAAAAGCAAAGCGAATATGTGCAGCGCCAGTGGAGAAACTTTACTGTGTCGGATACATATGTTCCCGGCTCCGTTTTCAAAACCTTTATGGCGTCCGCAGTGCTTGAAGAGGGCGTTGCAACGCTTGACACAAAATATACCTGCAACGGCTACATCAATGTTGATAAATACAGAATGAATTGCCATTACCACGCAGGCCACGGCACGCAAACCTTAACTCAAGGCCTTGAAAATTCGTGCAACCCGTTCTTTATCACACTGGGTCAAAGGCTGGGTGTGCATAATTATTTTAAATATTTTGACGGCTTCGGCTTCACGCAGAAAACGGGTATAGACCTTCCCGGCGAGGCAAGCCCGCAGTATTACGAAGAAAAGCAATACGGCATTGTTGAGCTTTCCTCCGCTTCGTTCGGGCAAACAAACAGCTTAACTCCGATTCAAGTTTGCACGGGCCTTTGCGCCATCGCAAACGGCGGCAAGCTGATGAAGCCCTATGTTGTTTCCGAAATGAAGGATCAGGATGGCAATACCGTTTCAAAAGCAGAACCCACGACGATTCGCCAGGTTATCAGCGAGGACACCTCCAAAAAAGTTTGCCAAATGATGCAATCCGTTGTTGATAACGGCACGGGCAAAAACGCATATGTTGCAGGCTATAAGGTGGGCGGTAAAACAGGCACATCAACAAAGCTCGGCGAATCCAAAGAGGGCGAAAAAAACAAGTATATCGTATCGTTTGCAGCAATCGCTCCGGCAGACGATCCCGAAATAGCAATGATTATAATTTGCGACGAGCCGAATGTGGATCTCGGCGGCGGCGCCATCTGTGCTCCCGTTGCCGCAACGGTGATTAAAGAGAGCATGGCAGTGCTCGGCGTTGAGCCCTCATATACGGAAGAAGAGAAAAAAACACTTTCCGTTAAGGCTCCGAATGTTATTGCAAAATCGGTTTCCGATGCCGAAGCGGCAATAAAGAGCGCAGGGCTTGATTGCAAGGTCGTTGGCACCGGCGATAAAATCACAAGTCAATCTCCCGCGGCGGGCAACACGGTTCCGTCCGGTGGGCAGGTTGTGCTTTACACGTCCGGCGCGGAAAAGGAAACGGTAACCGTTCCAGATTTCACGGGGCTCACGGTTTCGCAGGCAAACAGCCTTGCGGCAAGCAGCGGGCTTAATATCGAAATTTCCGGCAATGCCTCCTCGGATGCACTTGTTGTTGCTTATAAGCAAAGCGAGGATCAGGGTAAGGAAGTGGATGCCGGCACGGTTATCACTGTAAGCTTTAAATCAACAAAAGCCGTTCTCGATTAACAGCTTTAAACATATTGGGGGAACAATAATGAAATTAACAGAAGTATTAAACGGCATTAAAACAAAAAATGAGTTTGCCGAGGCGGAAATAGCCGATGTTACTCAGGATTCAAGGCTTGTTAAGCCTGGCTCGCTCTTTATTTGCATAAAGGGTAACACCTTTGACGGCCATTCTGTTGCCGCGGATATGGTTAAAAACGGCGCGGCGGCAGTGGTTTGCGAGCACGATCTCGGTCTTGAAAACCAAGTTGTTGTTGAAAACACAAGAGCCGTATATTCTGAAATCTGCGCAAACTTTTTCGGAAATCCCGCCGAGAAGCTTAAGCTTATCGGCGTAACGGGCACAAACGGCAAAACAACCACCACATTCCTCGTTAAGCAAATTCTTGAAAACGCAGGTAAAAAGGTGGGTCTTATAGGCACGGTGCAAAATATGGTTTGCGATGAGGTATATCCCGCCAAATACACAACCCCCGATCCGCACGAACTTCAAAAGCTTTTCTCGCTTATGGTTAAAGCGGGCTGCGAATACTGCGTTATGGAGGTTTCCTCGCAGGCGCTTGCTCAGGGCAGGGTAAACGGGCTGACTTTTGAAATCGCCGCTTTTTCAAATTTAACTCAGGATCATCTTGATTATCATAAAACATGGGAAAATTATTTTAAGGCAAAAAGAATGCTCTTTGAGCAGTGCAAAACAGCCGTTACGAATAAGGATGATAAATACGGCCTTGAAATCGTTGCGGGATTGCCCTGCAAGGTTGTTACTTACGCGGTAAATAACAACGACGCCGATTATGTTGCCAAAAATGTTAAATTCAAGGCAAGCGGAATTGAATATGAGCTTGTGAGCGAAAAAATCGGCAGAGTAAATTGCCCGATTCCCGGCAGATTTTCCGTTTATAATTCGCTTTGCGCCGCAAGCATTGCATTAACTCTCGGCATTGAGTTTGAAGAAGTGCTCGGCGCGATTTCAAAGTCAACAGGCGTTAAGGGCAGAATCGAAGTTGTTCCCACAAACACGGATTACACTGTTATTATCGACTACGCTCATTCGCCGGACGGCCTTGAAAACATTATCACCTCACTTCGTGAAATCGCAAAAGGCAGAGTGGTAACCGTTTTCGGCTGCGGCGGAGACAGAGATAAAACAAAGCGGCCCAAGATGGGCAAAATCGCGGCAGAGCTTTCGGATTTCTGCGTGGTAACATCGGATAATCCGCGCTCGGAAAATCCCGCGGCAATCATTGATGACATTCTTGAGGGCATGAAGGGCGTTTCAACTCCGTATAAGGTTGTTGAAAACAGGAAAGAAGCAATCAAATGGGCAATGGATAATGCGAAAAAGGACGATATTATCCTGCTTGCCGGCAAGGGCCACGAAACCTATCAGATTTTGCCGACGGGCACAATCCATTTTGACGAGCGTGAGGCTGTTGCCGATATTTTGAAAAATTCCGATAAATAATCGCTCGTTAAACAGATTTTTATGCAGGCTCGGTTTTGGCTTGCTTTTTTGCAAATAATAAAAGGTGGGAATTTTAATGAGTGTAACCGCTGCAATCGCCGTTGCCGGCGTAGTTGCTTTTGCAATCACGGGCGGGCTCGGATTTGTGATTATACCGTGGCTTCACAAGGTTAAATTCGGGCAAACCATTTTGGATATCGGCCCGTCGTGGCACAAGAAAAAGCAGGGCACCCCAAATATGGGTGGGCTGATGTTTATAATCGGAATCACGGTTGCCTTTGCGGTCGGCGCCGGTCTTTTTGCAGGGCTGGGCGGTAATTTGGAAACGGATTATTCCGCAATATTCTCCGGCAGGGATAGAGTGCTCTTGATTTCAAGCCTTATGCTCGGCATAGGCTGCGGACTTGTCGGCTTCACGGATGATTTCATTAAAATTAAGATGAAAAGAAACGAGGGTCTCACCCCAAAGCAAAAAACAGTCGGTCAGCTTGTTATGACAGTCGGCTATGTTGCCACACTTTGGATTTCAAAAAACACTGTTTGGTATTTTCCGTTTATAGGCAGCGTTGATTTTTCCAAAAATGTGTTCACCGGCATTGTGTTTTGGGCACTTTCGGTTGTTATAATATACGGCTGTGTAAATTCAGCCAATTTGACGGACGGTATTGACGGGCTTTGCTCCTCGGTAACTGCCGTTATCG
>ULXX01083724.1_pt1 | contig 27342 bp, 20 predicted proteins | sample 1961621 | NCBI WGS metagenome assembly ULXX01 (sample SAMEA4835848, study PRJEB28245) | human gut metagenome | biome: gut microbiome; material: fecal sample | place: Denmark | collected 2008
CTTCGCCCAGCCCTCGCGGCGCGGCGTCCCGCCCCGCGCGGCTTAAGTTTGGGAGCCTATGTACCATGCGTCACTATGTCACGATTGAAAGGGGTAAGTCATGCGAAAGCTATCGTTTCGGTGTCCGGACGGCGTAGTAAAGCTGTCCAAAGAAGCGCCAGAGCAATTAGAAGAACGGGTCATTGGGATATGGCCTGTATTCGCTGTGATTTCCTTGAAGCTCAAGGAACAATCATAAGTCCAGTGCAGAACCTTAGCTTCAAACGTATCGTCCATCCATGCAAATGTGTCGTGTATCTTGTTCCGAATGTCCCGCAGATATGGCGGACAGTCATTGACCAAACGCGAATACGCTTGTAGGCGTTTCCGCACTCCATGCAAGCCGAGTAAGTCAGAGGTTAGATTTTTCAAATACGTCATAGCGACAGCCTTTCTGCAAGAACGGGATTCTGCACCGCCGCCACAGAATTTCTGCAACTATTCGTTAAACTTGCGTTTAACGAATAGTTGTGATACAATATACCGGTGGAAGCAATTCCGGTCAAAACGTTCCCTTGCATTCGTTTTCGTGAATTGCGTTTTGTTTAGCCTAAGTCTGCTATATCAGGAGTGTGAATTGTGGAATGTCGAATCAGTTTCAGATGCAAAAAGAAGCGATTTATACAAAGAAAATCCGCGAAATTTTGTTGCAGCTTCCGGATTTCTGCGAGGCCTTCTTTCGAAGTCTGGCAAACAAAAACCTCTCTGTACTGACAAGATATGGTTACGCGGTTGATCTGCGTAGTTTTTTTCGGTTCCTTACGGCAGAGGATCAGCTGTTTTCTGGTCGTCCTCTATCCTCTTTGACAATTGCCGATTTGAAGCTGATAAGAACGCAGGACATTGAGCGTTATTTAGAGTTTGTTTCTCTATATTACACTGCTTCTGATCGAGAACGCAGCAATCATGACAAAAGTCGGAAACGGAAGCTCTCGGCAATTCGTTCTTTTTTCAAGTATTATTTCAAATTGGAAGCTCTTGACGCTGACGTTGCTGCGTTAGTTGAAATGCCGAAAATCAATGACAATGCCATTGTTCGGCTTGAACCCAATGAAATCGCTACGCTTTTAGATCAGGCGGAGAACGGCGAGAATTTATCCGCACGCCAAAAAGCCTATCACATGGCAACTCGAACCCGCGATGTAGCAATCCTGACTTTGTTTCTTGGCACAGGGATTCGAATCAGCGAACTGGTAGGAATCGATTGCAGCGATATAGATTTTTCCAATAACGCGTTTTCTGTCGTGCGAAAAGGCGGTAATCAGGAGATCCTTGCGCTTAGTAACGAGGTTGCAGAGGCGCTTGCTTCGTATGCGGAAGAACGTGCGCTGCGGACGCCCTTGGAAGGGCACGAAAAAGCATTCTTCCTCTCGATGCAGAATCGAAGGATGACTGCGCGCGCAGTTGAAAACTTGGTCAAAAAATACGCGAGAGCAGCAGTGCCGTTAAAGAAAATCACACCACACAAACTCCGCAGCACTTACGGAACATTGTTATATCAGGAATCAAACGATATTTATTTGGTGGCGGACGTACTGGGTCACAAGGATGTTAATACGACCAGAAAGCATTACGCAGCGCAATCGGAGGATAATCGCAGGAAAGCTGCTCGCCTCATTCATTTGCGTGAGGATGAATGAGGCCAACCGGTTTTGTGCCTTTCCGTTATACCATTATCGACTGCCTCTTTGCGCGATATGCTTTTCGAGCCATTCTGCTCGATCGACTGTGTCGGCCGATAACGCCGCGAAGTGTTCCAATCAATATCTTTCGGCGGATGCCAGTTTCCCAGATTATATCGGAAAACGCCGAATCGATTGAATCCGTGTCTAGATTTGTGAGAATATCAGTAATCTCGATGTCTGCATAGTCTTTTTGATTGGGATCGTCCAGGCAACGAAAGCAGTTATCGCAGAGTTTCGTTGGATCTAATTGGCAACGATTATCACAGTCGCCGCAGTGATCGCAGGTTTTGGATTGATTTAGGATACAATTCATGAATCTCGCCCTCTCTTCGCGAACAAATGTTTCCAAAACAATTGTTTTGTGTTATACTGTAAGTATTCAATGGAACGCTATATCCGGCAACAAGGAGAAACCGATAAATGAAGAAACTTGACAATCCTCAGCAAGCAATTTATGAGTATATCCAAGCTTATTATAAAGAAAACGGCTTCCCCCCCTCTGTCCGCGAAATCGGACAGGCGGTGGGTCTGCGTTCAACCGCTACGGTGCATACGCATCTAAAAAATATGGAGCAAAAAGGGATGCTGACGCGCGATCCCTCGAAACAACGCGCCCTCATATTGACACAGCAGGATGAAGAGGAACCAGCTGCGAAGGTTGCCGCCTCTGCTGCGGTTGATGCGCAAAAGATCCCTCTCATCGGCAAGGTCGCGGCCGGAGTTCCGATCCTTGCGGTCGAGCAAATCGAAGACAACATCGCCGTTCCAAGCGTGCTTCTACATGGACGTTTCGGCGATGAGACTTACTTGCTGCGCGTACAGGGCGACAGCATGGTCAATGCGGGCATCCACGATGGTGATCTGCTCCTTGTAGACCGATCCATCCGTTTCGAAGACGGCGACATCGTCGTTGCTCGCACAGAAGAAGAAGCCGTAACAGTAAAGCGAATCTATCGTGAAAAAGACGGCGTACGGCTTCAACCGGAAAACGAGCTCTACTCCCCTATCTTCGTTCCATATGACAAGGTAGAGATTGCCGGAAAGGTCATCGGGTTGATGCGCAGGTTTTAACCGCTCCGATGTTTTGTCCGGCTATAGAAGCGCATCAACCGCCAGCATGGCCGCAATGCGTCCATGCGCATAAGTAAGGCTCCCCTGTAGGTATCCGATATATGGCGCCCGCATCGGGCCATCCACGCTCAATTCGGTTGTGGCTCCTTGCACAAAAGAGCCTTCCGCCATGATCACGGGATCGGCATAGCCAGGCATATCCCATGGTTCAGGAACAAGATTGCTGTCCACAGGAGCAGCTTTTTGAATCCCCTTGCAAAACTGGATGAGCTTCTCGGGAGAACCAAAACGAATGGACTCCACAATATCGCTGCGAGGATCGTTGTACGCTGGGAGCGTTTCGAATCCGAGCTGCTCAAGGCATGCAGCAAATAGCACAACGCTCTTTAAGCACTGCGCGACGGTGTGCGGCGCCATAAACAGACCTTGATAGAAAACGCGATAGTCGCCGGCGTAGGAGCCGACTTCGGCGCCGAGCCCCGGCACGGTCAGCCGCTGCGCTACGCGTTCAACAAGCGCACTCTTACCTGCCACATATCCACCGGTCGGAGCAAGTCCGCCGCCGGGATTCTTAATCAGCGAACCTGCCATAATATCAGCGCCGTAAGCCGTGGGTTCGTTGATTTCGCAGAATTCGCAATAACAGTTATCAACAGCAATGATGACGCCCGGGAGACGTTGGTGTATGAACGAAAAGGCCTCCTCCAACTGGTGCTGCCCGAGCGATTGACGCCATGCATACCCGCGCGAGCGTTGGAAATATACAACTTTGACGCTCCCGTCCAGACAGGATTCGAGCGCGTCCAGATCAATCTCTCCGCCATCTTGCAGCTCAATTTGCCGGAAATGCACACCCTGCCGTTTAAGGGAATGCGGCGCGTTTCCTCGGATTCCGATCGCTTCCTCCAGCGTATCATAGGGCTTACCGGTGGCGGAAAGAATCACGTCGCCCGGCTCCGTTATGCCGGCAAGCATGGTAAAGAGCGAATGTGTCCCATTAACAAACTGGGGACGTACAAGCGCGGAATCTGCCTGGAGGGCATCAGCGAAGACAACATCCAGCGTATCACGCCCAATGTCTTCATATCCATAGCCGGTCGTCGGGGTGAAGTGACGCGAAGCAACGGACGCGGCCTGAAAGGCGGATAAAACACGCTGCATCGTAACCGCTTCAATGGAATCGATCCGAGCAAATGCGTCGGAACAGCGATGTTCCGCGTTCCAAACAAGCTCCTTGGCTCGATCCGAAATCTCAATACTCATAGGATATTCTGCTCCTTTTCTTGCAGTATCAGCGCTGTTGCGCGTTCCGTTAACTCAGCCTCCGACAATTCATCTGCCGGAAGCCAGTGAATTCTGTGGTCTCGCCGAAACCAGGTCATTTGCCGCTTAGCAAATCGTCGTGTTTCCCGCTTGATGTTTTCTCGGGCTTCATCCAATGTACAATACCCATCAAAGTAATCGAATAGCTGTCGATATCCGATGGACTGCATTGCCGGAAGCCGACGATCATATCCGGCGTGATAAATTTTGAGTGCTTCGTCCAGAAGCCCGCATGCAAACATGTTGTCCACACGCCGATTGATTCGATCGTACAGGTGCTGCCGCTCCATGGAAAGCCCGATCTGTATAGCACGATATGGGGGCTTGGCCCCGCCGTCATTATGGAAATCACTTCCAAACGAGGAGATTGATCGACCCGAGCAGCGGTAGACCTCCAAAGCTCGAACGATGCGCTTTGCATCATTCGGGTGCAAACGAGCGAAAGAATCCGGATCAACGCGGTGAAGCTCTGCACGAAGACTATCAGGGGCGGAGGAATACGCTGCTGTTAGTTCTCGACGGATCATTTCATCTGACGGCACTGCAAAGTGCAGCGGATTTGTAATAGCGGCAATGTATAACCCGCTGCCCCCCACGATAATGGGGAGTTTTCCACTTGCGATCAAGGCATCCAATACGGGAAAGGCCATAGCGGAGTACTTCGCAACAGAAAAATCTGGCGTATCAATCGGAAGGCAATCGATCATGTGGTGCGGAACACAGTCGCGTTCCATTTGGCTTGGCTTTGCGGAACCGATGTCCATTTCCCGATAGACCTGTACGGAATCGGCGGAAACGATTTCGGTTTGAAAACGTGTTGCAAGAGAAACGGCAAGGGCGCTTTTTCCACTGGCAGTCGGCCCCACAATGCATGCCACGACTTTGTTATCCATACGCATTAAACAACTCGCTTAAACATTTTCTCGAGATCCAGCTTCGAAAGCTGCACCATGACGGGCCTGCCGTGCGGGCAGGTCATTGGAACGCCATGCTCGGAGTACTCCTGAAGCAAACATGCGATCTCTTCCTGCGAAAGATGCTCTGTAATCTTGACGGCATGTTTACAGGAAGCCTGTATGAGGGCGCGGCGCGCGAGTTCCTTGCGTGAAACGCTGCCAGTCTGATCCAAAAGAGCCAAGGCCTCGAACAGCCCTTCCAAGCGCAGCGGAACGCCGTTGACAACTGGAACGGATGTTACAAGAAGGCATTCAGATGCGTCACCGACCTGAAAGAGAAAACCGATCTCTTCGAGTTGCTGGCGATAGGTGTCAAGTAAGGCTTCCGAGCCGGGGGTAAGCCGAACCGCTTCCGGTACAAGCAAAGGTTGCGATACCGGGACAATATCGCGGGAGATAAGTCTTTCGTAAAGACGGCGCTCATGCGCTGCATGTTGATCAATCAAAAACAGCGTATCACCCTGCTCGACGATCCAATACCCTGCGAACACCGCTCCGACAATTCGATACGGCGACTGTGCGAAAATCTTGCGCACATCGGCACCATCGTCAACTGCGGCGGGAGCGGGTGCTTCAGCCGTTGACGGTTCATCTATGCCGGAGAGAGAAGTCTGAATGCCGGACACGTGTATCTCATTCGCACGCGCGTCGGTAGTCTGCGTTGGCATCGGAACGCGCGGGTGGTACAACGTGGGCTCACACAAAACAGGACCGCGCCGCCGGCTTCCGATGTCATCGTCGCTCCACTTGATCATTGGACGGGGCAAAGAATCCGTCGGCAATGATGGAGCAGACTTCTCTTTGAAAACCGAGGTATACTTCGCAAGTGCCGTTGCTTCCCCAAGATCGTGCTGAACGCTGACAGGATCAGTGCACGCGGGCATAGCCTCACGATGATTGACTGGAACTTCAAGAGCGCGGACACAAGCGCTGTAAACGGATGATGTTACGCGGCGATCATCGGCAAAGCGCACCTCCATTTTTGTAGGATGCACGTTGACGTCGACCTCTGTTGTTGCGATGCGCAAATTCAACACGGCAAACGGGAAACGTCCGGACATCAGCCGCGTATCATATGCGCGAAGAATTGCATTCGAAATCGAAGCTGAGCGAATATATCGTTCATTCAGATAGATCGATTGCTGCAGACGGTTTGGACGGGCCAGCTCCGCATCGCCGATATAGCCCGTGATGCGAAGATAGCCATCATCAAAGAAAACATCTTTCAGATGCGCCAAAACACTTGATCCATAGATACAGAATACTGCATTTCGCAGATTTCCGTCACCATATGTTTGGTAAACGGTTTTCCCATTGTTCATATAATGAAATGCAATGCTTGGGAGCGCCATAATCATGCGGGAGATATAGTCCCCGATATATCCGGCTTCCGTGCGCGTATTCTTTAAGAATTTTAAGCGTGCCGGCGTTTTTGCAAACAAATCGCGGACTTCCAGTGTTGTGCCTTTGGCGGCAGCACATGCGCGGCGTTCCAAAAGGGCGCCATTGTCCATACGGACTTGCATACCGCTTTCCGCGTCTTCGGTTCGTGTGATCAGCGTGACATCCGCAACCGACGCGATCGAAGCGAGCGCCTCACCGCGGAAACCAAGCGTATGAATATGGGAAATATCATCTGCAGCAGCAATCTTGCTGGTCGCATGACGCAAAAAGGCAGTCTCACAATCCTCGGAGGGAATACCGCTCCCGTTATCGATTACGCGGATCAGATCAATACCGCCGTTTTCGATCTCAACGGTAATGAATGTCGCGCCTGCATCGATAGAATTCTCTACTAACTCTTTTACGACGGAGGCGGGACGTTCTACCACCTCGCCGGCCGCGATTTGATTGGCGACGAGCGGGGAAAGAACTCGAATCCTGTTCACGATAGCGTAGCCCCTCCCTGGCCTGCCGCGATAGCTTTCAGTGTGTACAATTCGTGCAGCGCCTCGATTGGCGTCAAAGCATCCGGATTCATCTCATTAAGCACGCGGAGAAGCGTAGCCGATGCATCCGATTCAAGCAAAGAGCACTGAACGACGCTGGCCTGCGGCTCTGCCTTCTTTGTTCGATTTGCAATATCCGCGTGCTCAAGCTCTTCTAAGATCACGCTTGCGCGTTTCAAAACTTCATCGGGCAATCCCGCGAGACGCGCGACCTGGATCCCGAAGCTCTTGTCTCCGCTGCCGCGGACGATTTTTCGCAAAAACAGGATATCGTCCCCAAGCTCTTTTACAGAAATTCGATAGTTTTTAACGCCGGGGATTTTTCCCTCGAGCTCTGTGAGCTCATGATAGTGCGTCGCAAACAGTGTTTTTGCACCGCAGATTTTTTGATCGGAAATATGCTCCAGTATTGCCCAAGCAATACTGAGGCCGTCGAACGTACTGGTGCCGCGGCCGACTTCATCGAGGATCAAAAGACTGTTTGCGGTAGCATTGTTGAGAATATTTGCCATCTCGCTCATTTCGACCATAAAGGTGCTCTGTCCGGCGGAAAGATCGTCGCTTGCGCCGATGCGGGTAAAGATCCGGTCGACAAGTCCGATCTCTGCTTTTGTCGCAGGAACAAACGACCCAATATGCGCCATTAGCACGATCAAGGCAACCTGACGCATGTAAGTGCTTTTCCCGGCCATATTCGGGCCGGTGATAATTAAAAGACGGTTTTCGTCAGCGTCCAAATTCACATCATTCGGCACAAACCCACCGCGCATTCCCCGTTCGACAACCGGGTGCCGCCCATTTTCAACGGAAATAGTTTTCCCATCGGTGACATGTGGGCAAACGTAGGCGTATGAAGCTGCAACCTCCGCAAGCGATTGATAACAGTCCAGTTCGGCGAGAAGCGCAGCGTTGGACTGCAGCCGTGCCGTACTGTGCAGCAGTGTCTCTCGAATCTGAACAAACAGTTTGTATTCAAGCTCGACCAAACGCTCGTCGGCGCCTAGTATCTGCTGCTCCATTTCCTTGAGCTCGGGCGTGATAAAGCGCTCCGCGTTTGCAAGGGTCTGTTTGCGCTGGTAATGGTACGGAATCTGCGCATAGTTTGATTTTGTGATCTCTATATAATAGCCGAACACGCGATTAAAACCGATTTTCAGGTTTTTGATTCCAGTGTGTTCTCGCTCAGATGCCTCAAACTGAGCAAGCCATTCCTTACTGTTGCGCTTGATGGAACGCAGCGTATCCACCTCACTATTGTAGCCCTCACGAATAATCCCCCCGTCTTTCACACTGACGGGCGGTTCGTCAACAATCGCAGAAAGAAGAAGATTGGCGATGTCCTCCATGTCATCGAGCTGCTCCTTGATTCTACACAGTGCTGCGGATTTGCGGTCGGTCAATAAAGCACGCAGCGGTGGGATGCGGCCGAGTGTCGAGCGCAATGCGGTGCAGTCTCTCGCATTCAGAGAACCATAGACAATCTTGCTGCAAAGTCGTTCAATGTCATAGATGGAGGAAAGCTGCTCACGGAGTTCGTTGCGGAACAGCAAGTCCTCGTTGATTTCGCGAACAGCAGCCTGTCGATATTCGATCTTCTGGACAGACTGAAGTGGCCGATCGATCCAATCGCGCAGCAGGCGGTTTCCCATTGCAGATTTTGTTGAATTCAGAAGCGAAAGCAATGTGTTTCGCTTGCTGCCATCGCTTCGCAGCGGACGAGTCAGTTCCAAATTGCGACGCGTGGATGCATCGATCTGCATGTATTCCGTTCGATTGAGCAGACGTAGCCTTCGAATGTGTGAAAGCGCATTTTTTTGTGTATCTTCCAAATACTGCATCAATGCGCCTGCAGCAGAGACGGCATACGGCATTTCCTCGCATCCGAAACCAGTCAAAGAAGCGACTTGAAAGTGCCGGAGAAGCCGGTCCCGCGCGGATGCGGGCAAAAAAGCCTTTTCCTGATAGTGCTCAAGAAAATAGGAAGAAGCGATTCGTTTTTGCAGTAGCGGCTGCAAGAACAGGGCGTCGTTTGCAATGATCTCCGTGGGGTGCAGACGCATGAGTTCATCGAGCAGCTCCGTATGGCGCTGTACACCGGAAAGTTCACCTGTAAAAAACGCGCCCGTGGAGACATCGGCATACGATAGACCGATGCGCTGTTCGCCGACAAAGATCGCAGCGATATAGTTGTTCTCGCCTTCCTGCAGCATTCGGTCTTCAATGACCGTTCCAGGCGTGATGATACGGATTACATCACGCTCGACAAGGCCCTTGGCAAGCGCGGGATCTTCAAGCTGCTCGCAGATGGCGACCTTATATCCTTTCTGAATGAGCTTGTTGATATAAACATCGACCGAATGGTATGGAACGCCGCACATTGGCGCTCTCTCGCTCATGCCGCAATCTCGACCGGTCAGTACAAGATCAAGCTCTTTGGATGCGGTTTTGGCGTCTTCAAAGAACATCTCATAAAAATCGCCCAGCCGAAAAAAGAGCAGGCAGTCCTGATATTTCTCTTTGAGCTCCATGTATTGGCGCATCATTGGCGTCATGTTCTGTGCCATAGGTATCCTTTCTCACCCGCGGAGCAGTGCCGCGCTCAGTGCGAGCAGCCTTTGCAGCCGCTGCAATCTCCGCTGCAGCCGGCATGACCGTCGAGGCCGATACATGCTCGGATCTCATCGTTGACGGCATTTAATAATTCCTGGAAGACCCGTTCGGACTCCATGACCTCTGTAAATATCGGGTTTTCAAACAACTGCTGCTGGAGACGTTCCAAATCCGCGGACATTTCAAGCGCTTCGACGCGATCGATGTCGTCCGACTGCATGAGCGCAACAACCGCGTCCCGTTTGTCGTTAAAGGCGGTCATCAACTCGCAAAGCGCAGTATTCTCCGTCATATTCTGCCGAGCTTTGGCCATACGCAGGAACTCCGGAGAGTTCGCAAGCGCAAGTCCCAGCTCTCTGGCTTGTTCGATCATTTGTCTTCTCCTTCCATTCTGCCAACAAGAGAATTGCGTCTTGTCCGTTCAACGACAACTCTCTGGTAAGTTCCGATCAAATCCGGCGTACCGGGGAAATAAACCATCTTGAAGTTCGAAAACTTTCCGAATGCGAGTCCTTCCCCCTTCTCCTCACAACCTTCGACGAGAACTTCTCCGGAAACGCCAATGTACTTCTCATTGTTTTTTTGCGTCATCTCCAGCTGCAATGCGTTCAGACGCTGCAGACGATCCTGTTTTTCCTTTTCGGAGATCTGCTCCGACATTTTTGCTGCACTGGTCCCCTGCCTCGGAGAGTATTTAAATGTAAATGCGGCGGCATACCCCACGTCTGCCACAAGTGACATCGTTTCCAGAAAATCTTCTTCCGTCTCCCCGGGAAATCCTACAATAATATCCGTAGTGAGTTCAACGTCAGGGATAGCTTCGTGCAGCTTTTTGACGATCGCGAGGTACTGTTCCCTTGTGTACTTGCGGTTCATTCGGCGCAGAACGCTGTTCGAGCCGGACTGGACGGGCAGGTGCACGTGATGGCATATGTTCGGGAGCGTTGCTATAGCCCGAATCAACTCGTCGGACAGATCCTTAGGATGCGATGTCATAAAGCGAATACGCCGGATTCCATCCACCTCGCTCACTTGCTTCAACAGCTCAGGAAAAGTTGTGTCATCCTTTCGATCCAGCCCATAAGAGTTTACATTTTGCCCAAGCAGAGTGATCTCCGAATAACCGGAAGCGGCCAGAGAGCGAATCTCATCCAAAATGGACGCCGGTGTACGGGAGCGTTCCGGACCACGCACATACGGTACAATGCAGTAGGTGCAGTAGTTGTTGCAACCGTACATGATGTTCACAAAAGCGGAACTGCCGCCCGGCCGATGAGACGGCAAACCCTCCGTAATATGAATGTCATCAGCGGAAACGGCAAGAACACGCTCGCCGCTGAAAACTGTTTTCAGCATATCCGGCAGCCGATCCAGCATATGCGTACCAAATATGATATCGACAAACGGGAATCTGCGATATAGTTTTTCGGCGACCTCCTTTTGCTGCATCATGCATCCGCACACGCCGATTACCAAGCCCGGCTTGGCCTCTTTTAGCGGGCGCAGCGCGCCAATATTGCCAAGCAGCCGCTTTTCGGCGTGGTCACGCACACAACATGTATTAAACAGGATGAGGTCTGCTTCCGATCTATCCTCTGTTGACTTCATGCCGACTGCGTCCAGCATTCCGGCAATGATCTCACTGTCTCGCACATTCATTTGACAGCCATATGTTTCAATGGTATAACGCATATTCCGATCGGCAAGTTCCGATCGCAGCATATCCAACGAAATTCGTTCAAATTCTTGATGCATTGCATACTACTCCAATTTTTCTCTACTCTATTATAGCGAAAAACGAGCCTGTCGACAAGAGGATGTGAAAAACGTGCGGTATCAAATAGTTTGAATTGGGAAAGTCGCGTCGGGTCATCTCTGGAAACACTATGCGATAAGGCAACAGAAGTCGGCTGTCCCCTGCTTGCACTAAAATAGATGTTCCGTTCATCTTCCCGGCGACGCGGACAAAAGCACTCGCCCCTCCTAATTTCTGCGAACGTATTTGCAGATTATCGGTATACCCTGTATAGCAACCTGATTCACGGTTTGACAGCTTGTTTCTGTAATTTCTATAAATATCTTCGATATCTCTATGATGATATAGAAAAATCGGAATCGTCTGTGAAACGGATGTCATGAACTGGACTTGCAGGGGGCGACTGCAAAACGGCGGCGTATTTCCTTACATTATAAAACTGCCCGTCGCATCTGCGACGGGCAGTTTGTGTGGAGAATTACAATCAATCGTCCTCTTCGTCATCGATCTTGGCCTGCTCGATGATCTTCTGTGCAACGTTGCCAGGTACATCCTCGTAGCGGACAAACTCAGATTTGAAGGAACCGCGCGCCTGCGTCATAGAACGCAGATCGGTCGCGTACTTGAACATCTCGGACAGCGGAGCTTCAGCTACAACTTCCGTACCGCCGTCAACAGGGTTCATGCCCAGCATGCGTCCGCGACGCCGATTCAGGTCGCCGATGACATCGCCGACGTACTCGTTAGGAACGAGAATATCATAACGATAGATTGGCTCGATCAGCGCGGGAGAAGCCTTTGCGCAAGCGGCCTTGTAAGACAGACGAGCTGCCGATTTAAACGCAACTTCCTTGGAATCAACGGGGTGGTACTTTCCGTCATAGAGCGTCGCTTTGATGCCAACCATCGGATATCCGGCGAGAACGCCATGTACCATCGCCTCACGCAGACCCTTTTCGACAGCGGGGATGTATTCCTTCGGAACAACGCCGCCGACGATCGCATTGACGAATTCAAAATCCGTTCCCTCGGGCGCGGGCTCAAAGCGCATCTGGACAACACCGAACTGACCGCTGCCGCCGGACTGCTTTTTGTGCTTGCCTTCGGCTTCCGCTGTCGCGCGAATGGTCTCACGGTACGGGATGCGCGGATCCGCAAGGGAGGCTTCCACGTTGGACTTATTCTTCAGTTTTGCGCAAACGACATCGATATGCATCTCGCCGAGACCGCAAATGAGGACATCGCCCGTCTCTGCATTTTTCTCAATGCGAATGGTCGGATCCTCTTCCTTGATACGGTTCAGACCGGAGATGACCTTGTCGTCTTCGCCCTGTTTCTTCGCCGTCACAGCAAGGCTGATGCACGGCTCGGGGAAATCGATCGCATCGAACTTCACGGGGGCGGCAGGATCGCAAAGCGTATCGCCGGTCGCGGTATACTGGAGCTTCGGAATGGCGCCGATGTCCCCTGCGTTCAGCTTGCCGATGTTCTCGCTCTTTTTCCCACGGAGAAGCACGGGCGCGGTGGGCTTTTCGGCCTTCTCCGCGTTGGCATTGTACAACTGGGTGTTCACGTCGACGGAGCCGCTGAACACTTTGATGATGGAGTATTTGCCGAACTGGTCGATAACTGTTTTCATGACCTGTGCGGCGAATTTTCCATCTTGTTTGACCTCGATCGGATCGCCTGTCTTTGCGTCAACCGCGGGGCGCGCTTTTACCTGGTCCGCGGCGGGCAGATAATGCACCATGTTATCGAGCAGCGTCGCAACGCCGATGTTGGCGGTTGCGGCAGTGCAGCAAACGGGGGTCACGATTCCCTCGCGTACACCCTGGGAGAGACCCCGCAGAATCTCATCGCGGGAGAGCTCGCCCTCCTCAAAATATTTCTCCATGAGTTCTTCATCAGACTCGGCGGCAGCTTCCGTCAGCTTTTCGTAGAGGCTTTGCGCTTCATCTGCGAGTGCGGCGGGAATATCGACCTCTTTTTCGCCCTTGCCGTCAAACAGCTTTGCTGTCATGTGGATAATATCGACGTATCCTTTGAACGCACCGTCCTCAATGATCGGGAGCTGGATCGGCACAACGGAAGGACCAAACTTTTCATTGATCGCAGCCATGACCTTCTCGAAATTCGCATTTTCTCGATCCATCTGATTGATGACCATCATGCGCGCCTTATGCTGCTTTTCACACATTGCCATTGCCTTTTCAGCGCCGACAACGGGGCCGGAGACTGCGCCGACGACGATCAGCGCGCTGTCCGCAAGTGCCATAGCGGCGGCCACTTCGCCATAGAAGTCGAAGAAACCGGGCGCGTCAATCACATTGATCTTCGTGTTTTTCCACTCGAACGGCGCAAGCGCCATGTTGATCGAAATGGTCCGCTTGATCTCTTCGGGATCAAAATCCGTCGTGGTGGTGCCGTTTTCAACCTTGCCCATGCGGTCAACAAGACCCGCATTGAACAGCATGGCCTCGGTCAACGAGGTCTTGCCCTCGCCGCCATGACCGAAAACGCCAATGTTGCGAATGTCTTTCGCGGTGTATTCCTTCATTCCGAAACCCCCTACATATTAGTGTGCTTTCATATTCATAAGTCGATCCGGGAATTCCCAAAGATGTGTATTCGGGCACACGGAAAAACCCATTTTAGCCAAATACTATATTACCAGTTTCCGCAAGGATTGTAAACCATGATTTTCAAGATTTCTGGAGATATGCACGCTGTTTCTCCGACAGCGTGTCGATCGTAACTCCCATGGCTTTGAGCTTTTTCTTGGCAACGCTTTCGTCGATCTCAGAGGGCACGGGAATGAGATGCGGAGAAAGCTCAGCGCGGTGCAACGCGATGTGGCGCGCGGAAAGCGCCTGAATCGCAAAGCTCATATCCATGATTTCTACCGGATGTCCGTCGCCGGCCGCTAAGTTGACGAGCCTTCCCTCGGCGAGCAAGTACAACCAGCGGCCATTTGGCATGAGATATCCGCGGATGTTGGGTTTCATCTGCTTTTGCTCGATGGCTATTTCGGTGAGACGCTTTACGTTCACCTCAACATCAAAGTGACCTGCATTACAGAGAATGGCGCCGTCCTTCATAACAGAAAATGCCGTTTCCCCGATTACGTCACAATCACCGGTAACTGTGATGAACAGATCTCCGATCTTTGCTGCTTCCAACATCGGCATGACCGAAAAGCCGTCCATGACCGCCTCGATTGCGCGCACTGGATCGACTTCCGTTATGATGACCTTGCCGCCAAGACCCTTTGCTCGCATTGCGACGCCTTTTCCGCACCAGCCGTAGCCGGCGACAACAACGTATTTCCCGGCGACTATGAGGTTTGTTGTGCGATCAATCCCATCGAACACAGACTGTCCGGTACCATATCGATTATCAAACAGATGCTTGCAGTCGGCATCGTTGACAGCGATCATCGGGAAGGGCAGCTCCCCCGCCGCATCTAGTGCACGCAGACGCAGAATGCCGGTTGTCGTCTCCTCGCAGCCGCCCAAGATATGCGCGGATTTTTCCGAAAACTCTGAGCGGATCATGTGCATAATGTCGCCGCCGTCGTCAATGATGATGTCCGGATCCGCCTCTACGACCCGGCGGAGACAGGCATCATACTCAGCGCCGGTGCAGCCGTGCAGGGCAAACACATGCAGCCCGCCTGCGGCAAGTGCAGCGGCCACATCGTCCTGCGTAGACAAGGGGTTGCTGCCGGTAACATACATATCCGCTCCGCCTGCGGCTAATGTTCGGCAGAGACAGGCTGTCTTTGCTTCCAAATGAATCGACAGCGCGATTTTGAGCCCGGCGAATGGCAACTCTCTGCGAAACTCCTCTTCAATGTCGCGAAGAAGCGGCATATTGCGCCAAGCCCAGAGAATTTTATCCTCGCCGGACGGCGCAAGGTTAATGTCGCGAATGATGTTTTGCATTCGTTTCCTCCTGTCATTTCTGCTTCGGTTATGAGTTCTTAAGATACTGCAATGCACGCATCAGCTGTGTATCTTGCTCCACAGAAAGCGACTCGATCGCAAGACTTTGAACATCTTCGGGAAGCTCAACGACGATGTCCGGCGTAATCCCGATTCCGTGAATGCAGACATCATTTGGCGTATAGTAAGCGTCCGTTGTAATCTTGATCCATCCTGCGTTGCTATTGAGCCGGAAGTATGTCTGCACGATGCCTTTCCCAAAGGTTTGCGTACCGATGATGACCGCACGCTCATGATCCTGCAGTGCGCCCGACAATAGCTCGGATGCTGAAGCGGAGTTTCCGTTCACCAGTACCGCGACAGGGAACGAGTATCCGGTCTCTTCGGCATAATACTTCTCGGTATCCGTCGTTTTTGATTTAATGGAGACGATAAGATCTCCCTTTTGCAAGAACATATCCGCGACGTCGAGCACTTCGGTCAGGCCACCGCCCGGATTGTTGCGCAAATCAAGCACGAGAGAACGCATTCCATCCGTCAGAAGATCCTTTAACGCCTCCTCCATTTCACCGGCGACATTGCCGAGAAAAGAATCGATGCGGATATATCCGATCTGTCCATCCAGCATTTTTGCATGGACATATGGGACATAAACGACACGCGGCTGTACCGTGACAGTAAATACCGCGTCGCCGTGCTGAAGTTTCAAAACGTCTGCAGCGTTCTCATCCGTCGAAAACAGGGCAAGCATATCATCCATGGGAAGGCCGGCAGTTACCGTGTCGTTGATCTCGAGGATATAGTCTCCGGCCTGCGCACCTGCTTCCGCCATAGGACTGTTGTCGTACACATGCGTGATCTGTGCTCCGGTTTCATCCGGGACAGTCACAACGATCCCGATGCCCCGGTACTCGCCGGATTGTGAAGTCAGCAGCTCGTCGTATTCTTCCTTTGTATAATACTGGGCGTACGCATCGCCGATTCCGGAGGCCATGCCACGCAACGATGCATCAACCAGTGCGGGCTCGCCGCCATCTGCATCGTAATAGTAATAATGTGTTTTGATCGTTTCCGCCATTTCCGCGAGCGGCGCATATTGGCTGAGCGCTCGGTATCGCACAAGCAGTATGGCGAGCAGGCCGACCGCTATGCCAAGTAAGATCGTCAGCGCAAGAGACAGTCGACGATAACCGCGTTCATCCTTCATGATTCTGCACGCCTCCAAGCACACGTTCCCGCATTTCGTCAAGAGAGCAGACGTCAAGGTGCCGTTCCTTCTTGCCGTGGAGACCGGAAATGCCATCGGGAATACGCATTCCGGTCAGCGCGTGCAGACGATCCGCGTTTACAAAATCATCTCTTGCGGGCGTTTCAAAGGCCGACAGAACATCGGTCGCAAATTTGTACGGGTTGGCGGTGGAAAGCAGCACGGTCGGCGTTGCATCGCCCGTTCTTGCCGCGTATCGCTCGTACACGGTTTGTGCGACCGCGGTATGCGGATCCATAAGATACTCGTGTACATCATAAATCCTGCGAATCGTTTTGAGCGTATCCTCTTCCGAGCACCAGCCGGCCGCAAACCGGCTTGATAAGGCTGCTCTGCGCGACGCTCCGATCTCATAGCGTCCGCGCTCCCGAAGCTGCTGCATCCACGAAGAGACAGTCTCTGCGTCTCTGCCTGAAAGTTCGAAAAGCAAACGTTCGAGATTGCTTGAGATCAAAATGTCGATCGAGCAGCTCATGCTCTTGTAAAAAGGCCGTTTGTCATCATATATGCCGATTTCAAAGAAATCGGCGAGCACATGGTTTCGATTGGACGCGCAAATCAGCTTGTTTACGGGAAGTCCCATCTGTGCGGCATAATAACCGGCGAGAATATCTCCAAAATTGCCGGTCGGCACGCAGAAATTGACCGGATCACCCATGGCAATTTTCCCTTGCAATGCCATGTTGCGATATGCGGTAAAATAGTATACGATCTGCGGCAACAGACGTCCGAAGTTGATGGAGTTTGCACTCGACAGCCGGAATCCTTCCTTGTCCAAAGCATCCCGCACATCTTTTGAGGCGAAAATCTTTTTCACACCGGTCTGCGCATCGTCAAAGTTTCCCCGAACGGCACAAACGTCAATGTTTTCGCCCTCCTGCGTGACCATTTGAAGCCTCTGCGCACGGGAAACGCCGCCATATGGGTAGAATACAAGCACACGCGTCCCGTCCACATCACAGAAGCCCTCAAGCGCGGCCTTTCCAGTATCGCCTGAGGTAGCTACAAGAATATAAACGGTTTTGTTTTCACCGGTCAGGCGAAGAGACTCTCGCATCAGATACGGTAACAGTTGGAGGGCGATGTCCTTAAACGCCATTGTCGGACCGTGCCACAGTTCAAGCACGCTCTCTGTATCGTTAAGCGCTACAAGAGGCGCGACATCATCACTGTCAAAGGACGTGTAGGCGCTTTTGATCATCTGCCGGAGTTGATCCGTATCGAATTCCGGCAGATAGAGGGAAATGACACGAAACGCTGTGTCCAGATAGTCTGAAGAGAGTTCCCGAATATCGAGTTTTGGGAACACAACGGGCACATACAGACCGCCTGATGGACAGATGCCCTGTACGATCGCCTGCGCCGCTGTGACGGCTTCGCCGCCGCGTGTGCTGAGATAGTTCATGTTACCTGCAATTCGTTCCTTTTGGTTCAGTATGTGGTTTTGAGCACCATACCATTCATGAACGCGGGGAGTGAATCCTTATTGCCGCTGATGCTCAGAATGATATTGATGTTATGCTTTTCCGAAAACGCCGAAAGATCCTTAAAGAAAGGCTCCAATTCATAGAGCTCATATTGAACAAAATTTTTGAAACCGTCTACATAGACATATTCCAAATCGAAGTCCTGCGCCGCTATGCCGCAGATAAAGCCATACAGCATTTTTCCGCTGTCAATGCCGTAGTCCGCGGCGTTGATGAACCGGATGCTGCTCGACAGATCAAACATGTAGCTGTTGTCGTCGTCAATAAAAACCAGACTGCCCTTTGCTTTCGTGGCCATTTCATTTGCGTGCTGCAGCAGATGTTTGGTTTTTCCTGTGCCCTTTTCCCCAAAGATGACTCCAATCAAAACTTTTGTCCTCCATTCCGATATGTTATCTTTCGGTTTATCCATTATAGCCTTTGTAACGAGCCATTGACAAGCGTATTGGAAAAAGTTTCGGTTTTTGACAAATCGGGATGCAGAGCCTGTCACAAGTATGCTATACTGCATGATATGAGTGGAAGTTTGGACTTAGCAAAATTGAATGAACAGCAGCTCCGTGCAGTTACCTGTACGGAAGGACCGCTCCTTGTCCTCGCGGGGGCAGGCAGCGGCAAGACCCGCGTGCTCACTTATAGAATTGCATACTTGATTGAGGAAAAAATGGTGCAGCCGTGGAGTATCCTTGCACTGACCTTCACGAACAAGGCGGCCGGCGAAATGCGGGAGCGTGTGGCATCGCTTGTCGGCGGTATGGCTTCCGACATGTGGGTGCTGACATTTCATGCCTGCTGTGTGCGTATTCTTCGGCGTGATATAGACAAACTCGATTATGAAAAGAGCTTCGTTATCTACGATGACAGTGATCAGCAGACACTGCTCAAGCACATTATTGCGGATCTGAATCTCAATGAAAAGGTGTTTACGCCCCGAGGACTTTCATCGCAATTCAGCGAGGCGAAAAACCATTCTGTCGATCCGCTTGCCTTTCTGCGGGAATCATATGCGCCGCAGCCGGTGATCGACGCATTTTTGCTGTACCAGAAACGTCTGCGGCAAAACAATGCTTTGGACTTTGACGACCTGCTGCTTAAAACACTGGAACTGTTTCAAAAGCATCCGGATGTGCTGGAACGGTATCAATCCCGGTTTCAGTATATTCTTGTCGACGAGTATCAGGATACAAACATGGCGCAGTACCATATCGTCAAGCTCCTTGCGGATGCGCACAGAAATCTCTGCGTTGTCGGCGACGACGATCAAAGCATTTACGGCTGGCGCGGCGCTGATATTCGAAACATTTTGGAATTTGAAAAAGATTTTCCCGGCGCGGAGATCGTTCGTTTGGAACAGAATTACCGTTCCACGGAGCAGATCTTGAATGCCGCAAATCTTATCATTGCGAACAATCACGGCAGAAAACAGAAAAAGCTGTGGACCGCGCAGAAAGGCGGCGCTCCCATTGAACTTCGCGAGAATAACGATGAACGGGATGAAGCGATGTACATCGCAAACAGGATCGTCTCGGACGTGCGTTATCAGGGACGAAGCTACAATGATTTTGCGATCCTTTACCGTACGCATGCGCAGAGCCGTGTGCTTGAGATGTATTTGAAAAGCTTTGACATCCCTTACAAAGTGTATGGTGGGCTATCCTTCTTCCAGCGCGCAGAAGTGAAAGACATTCTCTGCTATCTTCGCCTGCTTTCGAATCCGAACGACGATATAGCCTTTTTGCGCGTTATCAATACGCCTCGACGCGGACTTGGAGATGCGGCGGTCGCAATGCTTCAAGCTTCGGCGCGACAGAACGGATGTTCCATGCTTGCAGCTGCCATGACCGCGGATGACATTCCGCCCCGATACGCCGGGAAATTGCGTCAGTTTACCGATGTCATGGTGGCGGCAAGCGGAATGCTCGGCGTATCACCGCTGTCGGAAATCGTCGATCTGCTGCTTGCCTCCATTGGCTACGATGCATATTTGCGCGAAGATAAAAAAGAGAATTATGAGACGCGCGCGCAAATCGTTCAGGAGTTTCTTGGTTATATCGCTGAGTTCGAAAAGGGACTCTCCGCAGATGAGAGCGATCCGCTTCAGGCATTTCTTGAAAACGTTGCACTCTTTACGGCAACGGATCAGATGCTTTCAGACCGAGGCGAGGTTTCGCTCATGACGCTGCACAGTGCAAAAGGATTGGAATTCCCAGTCGTATTTCTTTGCGGCATGGAAGATGGGCTCTTCCCCTCCTCCCAATCACGGTTCGATCCGGAACGCATGGAAGAAGAACGGAGACTTTGCTATGTAGGCATTACGCGCGCCCGTGAAGAACTGCGTTTAAGCTACGCAAAACAGCGTATGCTCTATGGAAAGATCGAATCTACACGGCCGTCGCAGTTTCTTGAAGAACTCGCCGGCGCTCTGCCGGAACAGCCGAAACCCCAGAGGGCGCAGGCGTATCGTGAAGAACAGCGAAAGCCTTTGCTGCATACGCTGCAGAAAAACGAGGCAAGACCGCTTCGGTTTGAGAAGATGCGCAGCGAAGCAACTGTTTCCAACGCAACCGCTTCCACGCAGCCCACGCGCGCTGCTGTACCCGCTGCGCCGATTGCGGTCAGATCTGGACAGCGCGTGAACCATAAGACATTCGGTGATGGTACGGTAATGAGCGTTGGCGGAAGCGGTGCAAACCAGATCGTAGAGATCGATTTTGACAACGGACAAAAAAAGAGATTTGCTGCGGCATACGCGCCCATTCGCATTTTGGAGGATTGAACATGAATCGGCAGGAAGAACTTGTCAGACTTCTGAACCGCTACGGAACGGCCTACTATGAGTCCGACGCTCCGGAAATCTCGGATGCAGAGTATGACACATTATATGACGAACTTGTTCAACTCGAAAAAGAAAGCGGCATCGTGCTGCCGGATTCGCCGACAAGGCGTGTTGGCGGCGCTCCGCTCGCGAAGTTCCAGCCCCATACACATCTCGGACGACTCTGGAGCATGGACAAGGTGCGAACCGAGGGGGCGTTGTCCGATTGGGAGACACGTGTAAAAAAGCTGACAGCGGGTATGCCCTCTCCTACGTTTGCGCTTGAATATAAATTCGATGGGCTTACGATCAACCTGACTTACGAAAACGGAAAGCTGACAACTGGCGCAACGCGCGGGAACGGGATCATCGGAGAAACAATCACCGAACAGGTGAAGACCATCTCCACATTGCCGCAGGAGATTCCATTCAAGGGCCGCATGGAGGTTCAGGGTGAGTGTATTATGCGACTTTCCGTGCTTGAAGCTTACAACGCACACTCCGACGAACCGCTGAAAAACGCTCGAAATGCTGCGGCAGGCGCGCTGCGAAATGTTGATCCGAGAGTGACGGCCGAACGGCATCTCGACTGTTTTTGTTACAACATTGGTTACATCGAAGGAAAAACGCTGCACAATCAACAGGAGATGCTGGCGTTTCTCCAGGAAAACGGCTTTCCGGTCAGCCCTTTCATTCACTATTGCACCGACGCGGCTTCTCTTATGCGTGAGATCCGTGCCGCAGAAGAAGAACGCGGAAAACTGGATTTCTTAATCGACGGCATGGTCGTAAAGGTAACGGACTTTGCTCTGCGTGAGGCGCTCGGCGAGACGGAAAAATTCCCGCGTTGGGCCATTGCCTTCAAATTTGCCGCGGAAGAAACCACGACGTTCGTCGAACGGGTGACGTGGGAGGTTGGCCGCACGGGCAAACTAACCCCGCTTGCGCATCTTGCACCTGTTGAATTGGCTGGCGCGACGATACGAAAGGCGACACTGAACAACTATGATGATATACTGCGAAAACGCGTCGGTATCGGTTCCCGCGTTTTCATTCGCCGAAGCAATGATGTGATCCCGGAGATCCTCGGGAGCGTTCCCGGCGACGAGCCGGCCGCACAGATCGAAAAACCGCTGCGCTGTCCAAGCTGCGGCGCGCATGTTGAACAGCGAGGCGCGCACTTGTTTTGTACAAACTCGCTTTCCTGCCGTCCGCAGATCGTCGGCCGCATCGTACATTATGCTTCCCGTGACGCCATGGATATTGAACAACTGAGTGGCAAGACGACAGAACAGCTTGTTGATAGCTTCGGTATCGCGACAATCCCGGAGCTCTATGAACTCACCGCAGATCGCCTTATGACGTTGGAGCGATTCGGGGAAAAGAAGGCGCAGAACCTTGTCAGCGCACTGGAAAACAGCAAAACACGCCCGCTCGGCGCATTTCTCTTTGCACTCGGCATTCCGAATGTCGGGGCAAAAACCGCAAAGGATCTTGCCAGACGGTTCGGAAAGCTGGAAAATGTGCGAAACGCTGATGCTGAGACGCTTTTGTCGATCGACGACATCGGCACGGTCGTTGCCGAGAGCATCCTGGAGTTCTTTGACGATCCTTCCATCTCTACGCAGGTCGACGCGCTGCTGCGGCACGGAGTTGCGCCGGTATCGGAAGCCGTCGCTCATGCCGACAGCGCTCTTGCCGGAAAGACGGTCGTTGTTACAGGTACGCTTCCGACCTTGAGCAGACGAGAGGCGGAACAGTTGATCGAGCGCTTCGGCGGCAAGGCTTCCGGAAGCGTCAGCAAAAAAACGGATCTTGTCCTGGCGGGAGAAGCAGCCGGCAGTAAGCTTGACAAGGCAAAGCAGCTTGGCATCCCTGTATTGGATGAGACAGACTTTATGAACCTGATCGGAGAATCCAAATGAGACTTGGAAAACTGGATAACGACGAGCTGGAACGGCTCGTTCTGCATAAGTTTCAAAAATCACGAAAAGAATCTCTCGCGGCGCCGGAAATCGGCGTAGACTGCGCTGCGTTGGATTTAGGCGGCGAAATAGCCGTCCTCTCCTGCGACCCCATCACTTCGGCTTCCATCAGCCATATTGGAAGGCTTTCGGTTCATGTGAGCTGTAATGATGCCGCGGCAGCCGGTGCTGAACCCGTGGGCTTGCTTGTAACACTGCTGGCACCGCCTTCCGCAATGCCCGGGGATATCGACCGCATCGCAAATGATCTGGCAGCCGCTGCGCGGGAGGCCAACGTTGATGTACTCGGCGGGCATACAGAGATTACGAACGCCGTGACGCGCTTTGTGACAAACACTACCGTTCTGGCGAAGATGCCCAGGACGCAAATGCTGCGCGGAATGCAAAGCGGCGACGCGCTTGTTATGACGAAATGGGCCGGCCTTGAGGGCAGCGCCATCATCGCGGAAGATTTTCCAAGGCTGTTTGAACGATTGGATCCCGCGGTTCGAACAACGGCGCTCTCCTTTGCTCGCTATTTCAACGTTGTTCCCGAGGGACGCTATGCGGCTGCGCATGGCGCGACCGCAATGCACGATGTAACGGAGGGCGGCATTCTTGGCGCAGCGTGGGAGATGGCCTATGCTGCGGGTCTTTCTGTAACGATTGACACGGAGGCTATCCGCATTCTGCCGGAAACGTCTGCAATTTGCAGCGTGGCAGGGATCGATCCGCTGCGGCTCATCAGCAGTGGAAGCATGCTCATTGCATGCCCTGATGGAAAAGGCATGGCAGAAGGGCTTTCCGCGATTGGGATCCCTGCCGCAGTGGTCGGACGCGCCGAAAAAGGAAGCGGGCTTTACACTTTAGCAGGAGACAGAATCGATCCTCCGGGCGCCGATGAATTGTACCGCTTGTTTTCCAAGTAAAAACGTGATAAGATAAATTGTTAATGTTTGCGAGGTGACATACATGTACAGCATGACCGGTTATGGGCGAGGCACTGCCTCCGCGGACGGACGGGAGCTTACGATCGAACTGAAATCCGTTAACCATCGTTATCTTGATGTTTCTTTGCGCCTTCCCCGCCACCTTCTGTTTTTGGAAGACGGCATTCGTGCGGCTCTTGCAGCTTCTCTGTCCCGCGGTCATGTCGATGTGTTTCTGAATTATCGGAACACACGGTCCGATGCGCGCACGGTCAGCGTAGATACCGTGCTTTTGCAGGCATACCTGACAGCCGCACGTTCGGCAAATGAGACGCTTGGACTGCGCGACGATCTCGGCTTGACTGCCGCGTTGCGACTTCCTGACGTGACCGAGGTGCGCGAAGCTGACGAGAATCGCGTCGCTGTCACCGCGCTTATGAACGAGGCCCTCCACGAGGCTGTTTCCGGTCTCCGTGACATGCGGCGACTCGAGGGCGAGCGTTTGAGGATGGATTTATCTCAAAAGGTCGACGCGGTGATGGAGCTTGCGGAAGAAATTGCATCACGCGCACCGCTTGTGATCGAGGAGTATCGAACAAAACTGAACGAGCGCATTGAGCAGCTGCTCGGTTCCGTTGAGGTGGATCGTGCAAGACTTGCGACTGAAGTGGCACTGTTTGCGGATAGAGCCAGCATTGATGAAGAGATCGTGCGGCTTCGCAGTCACGTTGCGCAGATGCGATTGCTGTTTGAGGATAGCGAGCCGGTCGGCCGGAGAATGGACTTTGTTGTGCAGGAAATGAACCGTGAGTTCAACACCATCGGCAGCAAGGCAAACGACGGAGAATTGACCGGACGCGTGCTGCTTGGGAAAGCGGAAATCGAAAAGATCCGCGAACAGATCCAGAACATTGAATAAGGAGCAGACACATGGGTTCCCGTTTAGTCAATATTGGATTCGGCAACATTGTTTCCGCGGATCGTTTGATCGCAATCGTCAGTCCGGAGAGCGCTCCGATCAAGCGGATCGTGCAGGAAGCTCGTGAGACCGGGCGCTTGATTGACGCAACCTGCGGCCGCAGAACGCGCGCGGTCGTGATTACGGACAGCGACCACATTATTCTTTCCGCAATTCAGCCGGAAACCGTAGCAAACCGGTTGGACGCAGCGGATGAAGAACGCGAATAACGAAACGGTATCAGCTGCAAAGCTATGGGAGGGATCGGTATGAATCAATCACGCGAAGGCCTGCTGCTCGTTGTTTCAGGGCCCGCGGGCGTCGGCAAGGGAACAATCGACGGTATCCTGCTCGAACGTCACAGCAATATCAAATTATCTGTTTCCGCAACGACGCGGAAACCGCGCCCCGGCGAAATCGACGGCGTACACTATTTCTTCATCGATGAGGACAGATTCAAGTCTATGATAGAAGAAAATGCATTCCTTGAGTATATGCATGTATTCAATATGCACTATTACGGAACGCCGCGCACCTATGTGGAACAGGAACTGAAGGCGGGACACGATGTTCTGCTGGAGATCGATGTTCAGGGCGCTATGCGCGTCAAAAAAGCGTATCCGGACGCCGTGCTCGTATTCATTGCACCACCATCCATGAGCGCTCTCAAAGAACGGTTGATCGGGCGCAACACGGAAACCCCTGAGCAAATCGAAAAACGATTCGCGACTGCGTACGATGAGGTACGCATGATGGATCGGTATGATTATATCGTGGTCAATGATGTGCTGGATATTGCGGTCAGCCGCATGGAGCACATCATTCAGGCAGAGAAATGCCGTGCGACGCGCAATCAGGCCTTGATCAAAGAATTTGCAGGAGGGAAAGAGTAACATGTTGAACCAGCCTTTGAACGAACTTGTTGAAAAAGCGGGCGGATGCCGCTATATGCTCGTGACCGCCGTCGCACAGCGCGCGCGGCAGCTGCAATGCGATCCTGACAAACTCGGCGATCGCAAACCCGTCTCCGTCGCCGTGGACGAACTGTTCCACGACGAACTGACGCTGGAGTACCCGAAGGAGTATTATCAGGGATAATTCTCCTCCCTCTCCTCTTTTGTGAAGTTGCAGCCGGATGGATTCCGTCACGAGCCCGCTTATGCGGGCTATTCTCGGTTCTGGGGCATGAAGTGCGATGCAGCGATTTGCAGACCGAAAACGTTATTTAAGGAGGAAGCGTGTTCATGATCGCCGAGATCATCATCGATATAGCGCATGCGAATGTTGACAAGCTGTATTCCTATCACGTTCCAACCGACATGCGACTTGCACTCGGGCAGCATGTGCTCGTTCCCTTTGGACAGGGGAATTCGCCGAAAGAAGGGTTTGTGCTCGCGCTTTCCGAACAAACCGACGCATCCTTTCCGCTGAAAGATGTGCTTCGGATCATCGAGCCGTATTCGGTATTGTTGCCAGAGCAGATCGAACTGGCATACTGGGTGCAAAAAAACTATCATTGCCTCCTTGTAGATGCGCTTCGACTGATGATCCCCGCTCAACTTCGCGGCGGTAGAGTTCACGAAAAAATCGAGCGCATCGTCGCACTGTCCGATGCCATGCCGCCAGACGGGATGCTGGCAGCGCTTCTAGACAAAAGCGGCAAACCGCGAGCACAAAGACAATATGAAGTCGTTCGGCTGCTTGCGCAAAGCGGACTCAAGATGTCCATATCGGATATCAAGGCGTTTTTGCCGGGCTCCGGCGCCGCCGTTTCTGCTTTGATCAAGCGTGGGTTTCTCGTCGAATACGGTCATGTCACCTTCCGCAGGCCCTGCGTTGGGGAGACGGCGCAGGATCACCCGGTCTGTCTCAATGAAAAGCAGCAGGCTGCCGTTGATGCAACGATCAAAGCGATAGAACGTTCGGACGGGAGCACGCTGCTGCTGCACGGCGTGACTGGCAGCGGAAAGACCGAGGTTTATCTGCACTGTATCGAACACTGCCTGCGTATGGGACGCAATGCCATTGTGCTTGTTCCAGAGATATCTTTAACGCCGCAGACGGTCGGCAGGTTCCGAGCAAGATTCTCGGATGATATTGCGGTCTTACACAGCAGACTCAGCGCCGGTGAACGCTTTGACGAGTGGAGAAGGATCCGTCTCGGTCAGGCGCGCGTTGTTGTCGGCGCTCGAAGCGCGATTTTTGCACCCATCGAAAAACTGGCGCTGGTCATTATAGACGAGGAGCATGAGAGCAGCTATCAAAGCGAGACCACGCCGCGTTATCATGCAACGGAGGTCGCGCTTCACAGAGCGGCAAAGACCGGTGCTGCGCTCCTGCTTGGAAGCGCTACCCCCTCCCTGCTCTCCTACTTTCGGGCAACAAACGGTCGATATGAACTGCTGGAACTGCCGGATCGGGTCATGCAGCGCCCGCTGCCGGAGGTCGAGATCGTCGATATGCGTGAGGAGTTTCTCGGCGGCAATAACGGCATATTCTCTGCACGGCTCAAGGATCGCCTATCTGAATGCTTGTCGGCAGGACAGCAGGCAATTCTCTTCATGAATCGTCGCGGCTATTCGACCTTTG
>ULXX01002125.1_pt1 | contig 26380 bp, 22 predicted proteins | sample 1961621 | NCBI WGS metagenome assembly ULXX01 (sample SAMEA4835848, study PRJEB28245) | human gut metagenome | biome: gut microbiome; material: fecal sample | place: Denmark | collected 2008
CTTTTGTTTTTACTTTGTCATTTAGATATTTTTTTGTTATTTCATCAATATTTCCTTTGGTTGGAAAACTCATTATGATTTTTGCTAAGCCTTCAAGTCCATTATTAATAGCATCGGTTGCTTTTGTTTTTTTCTTTTCTTTATATGGTCTATACAAGTCTTCAACTTCAACTAATTTACTTGCGTTTAAAATACTATTTTTTAGTTCTTCTGTTAATAGTCCTTTTTCATCGATTAGTCTTATTACATCTTCTTTTCTTTTGAATAAATTAACTTGATATTCATAGTATTCATTTATTTTTCTTATTTCATCTTCGTTTAGGGCTCCGGTTGCTTCTTTACGATATCTTGCGATAAAGGGAACAGTTGCGCCTTCTTCTAAGAGTTTCAAGGTATTTACTACTTGTTCTTTTTTTATGTTTAAAATATTACATATTTCGTTTATTATTATATCATTCACATTTATCACCTATTACATTTTATCAAAAATAAAGATTAAAGTCAAAAAAAATAGACCTTTAGTCTATTTAATCAATTTTTTGATTTTTTTAGATGTTAATTTTCTATTAAATAATACTTTTGTTCTTAATTCTTTTAATAATTCTTCTTTTTCTTTATTACTTAAACTTGCGTTCATCATTATTTCATCTACTAATTCTTCTGCGTCAATCATTTTTTTAGATAATTCGTATTCTTCTTTATTTATATCTTGGTATTCTATTTCTATTTCATCTTCATTTTCTACAGCTTGAATACTTTTATATTTTTTATTGTCATTTGCTGGATCATATTCTTTGATTGCATCTTTATATGGTACAAGTCTATTAGGATTATAAATTAAGAACTTGTTTTCATTGTCGGTAAATGCCATAAAATAGTTGATTGATGCAAATATAACATTGATAACTGGTAATACTGATGAGATAATAAATACTCCGTGCAAAACTTTTTCTTCGACTGGTTTACAGATTGCATATCCTAATTTATAGGCTCTTATTCTTGAACCAATATGCGCGGATAGATTTAATATATTAGATAAAATAATTGATAAAAAGAATGGAATTGGGAAATTAAACGCTAATAGAGCTAATAATGCATCTATAAGTATTATAGAAATAGCCGTCATAATTTTCATAGTTTCACCTCAAAGTACTTTATATTATACACATATTTTAGAAAAATGCAAATAATTTTATCAATTAAAAATCACACTTAAATTAGTGTGATTTAATTTTTTATGAAATTATACTTCCTTTTACAACATTACTATTATATGATTTAGTTGCAATCATATTATCTACCAATGTACTTGATGAACTTTTGTAATTGACTGTTATTTTAGCACCACTTGCAGTTGCTGCTGCATAAAACATTTGACTATAATTAGAAACGCTTGTGTTACTAGTTGCATTGAAATTAAGTGTAGTTGTAAGAGAAGAACAATTTGAAAACATCATTTGTGTATACAATACACTCGAAAAGTCAAAATTACTGATATTTAATGTTTTTAATTTTGTGCATCCCGAAAACATACTGAAAACACTTTTAAGTTTAGTTGTTTTAAATTTACTTAAATCAAGGGTTGTTAATGATGTGCAACGCTCAAACATTGACCCCATAAAACCAACATTTGATGTATCAAACTTACTTAAATCCAGACTTGTTAATGATGAACAACCATTGAATAACCCATACATATTTGTTACTTTGGATGTATTAAAATTACTCAAACTTAATGATGTAATCTTTGAACAATTATAAAACATTGCCCCTATATCGGTTGTATTTGATGTATCAAATTTGCTTACATCAATTGCTGATAATAGTGAACAACCATAAAATAAATAGGCAAGAGTTGTCGCTTTTGATGTATTAAAATTACTCAAATCAATTGTTTTCAAGCTAGAACAATTATAAAAAACATAACTTAGATTCTTTACATTTGATGTATCAAGTTTGCTAACATCTAGTGTTGATAGTGCTTTATCATCTCTAAACAAATCACTCATATTTGTTGTTAGTGAAGTATCTACATCGGTACTAAATGTGATGTCATTTAACTGTGTAAATCCGCGAAACATATTTGATGCATCATATGGAAAATATATTTTTTCTGTACTTGCTATCATCAAATTATATCTTGTATTACCATTACTATCAGTTCCGTTTGTATACATCCAAGCATATACTTTATTTGTTTGATTATCTTCATATGATATATCCCAACATTTATTACTCTCGTTACAATTACTTGGTTTACTTCCAAAGTTATTTGTAAATTTTATAGAATATATGGATGTTCGATATCTCCAAAATGAAGTTGTTGTATAATCACTACCATTATAACTTATTCCATTTTTCATCATTGCAAGTGTACTTCCGGCAGATACATTTCCTTTTACTTTTACATAAACATATCCACTTATTGTACTACTTGATTTATAATATATAGTAATAGTTTTACTTGTATTTTTATTAATTGTATCACTATATAAATTATTACTTATTAAAGTGCTATAACTACTATCTTTGTAATATTTAATATCACTTGGTAAATTATAACCACTTAATTCAATACTATATTTAACATTATTTGAACTATTGGTAGTATTTAAAGTAACACTAAATGATCCGCTAGTTCCACCTATAGGTACTTTAAAATAATCATTTTCTTTTATTCCATTTGTAACATTAACTGCAAAGCGCCAGTTATTACTTGTTGCACTTATATTACCAACAATTGTATTTTGAAAACTGGAATATGTATAATTTATTGTAATAAACAATAAACATAAAATTGAAAACACTAATACTTTCTTCTTCATTTTATCATCCTCAATTATAATATTACCATTTTTTATTTATAAAAACAATATTATCTTAAAAAAACAGATAAAATCTGTTATTTTTTGTTTACATAATTATATGAATCTTTACACATATCATCAAGACTATGACTTGCTTTAAATCCTAGTTTTTCATAAGCATATGTAGGATCTGCATAGCAAGCATCAATATCGCCATCTCTTCTTGGTTTTATTTCATAAGGAACTTCAACATTATTTACTTTTTCAAATGAATTTACAATATCTAAAACACTATAACCATTACCTGTTCCTAAATTAAATATATCGAGTCCACAATTATTTAAAATATCATCGATTGCTTTAATATGACCAACTGCTAGATCAACAACATGAATATAATCTCTTACACCTGTTCCATCAGGAGTATCATAGTCATTTCCAAAGACATTTAAATGATCATATTCTTTGTTTGCAACCTTAACAATATAAGGCATTAAATTATTTGGTATACCATTTGGATTTTCACCGATTAAGCCACTCTTATGAGCTCCAACTGGATTAAAATATCTTAAAATAACAATATTCCAATCATTATTTGATTTATATAAATCTTTTAAAATATATTCAATAGTTAATTTAGTTGTTCCATAAGGGTTAGTTGTACTTAAAGGAAAATTTTCTTTTATAGGTAATGTATGGGGTTTTCCATAAACTGTTGCACTTGATGAAAATATAAAATTATGACAATTATATTCATCCATTACTTCAAGTAATGATAACGTGCTATCAATATTATTGCGGTAATACATTAATGGTTTTAATGTACTTTCACCAACTGCTTTATAACCGGCAAAATGAATAACAATATCAATTTTATTTTCATTAAATATTTTTTCTAAAATAGTTTTATCACATACATCGCCTTCATAAAAGACAAAATCTTTCCCTGTTATTTTCTTAATATTATCAATAACTTCTCTTTTTGAGTTTGAAAAATTATCTATACCAACTACTTCATAGCCTCTATCTAATAATTCAACTAAGGTGTGGCTTCCTATGTAACCACAAGAACCTGTAAGTAATACTTTCATAATTAATCCTTTCTTATTCCTAAATGCTCATAAGCTTTTTCTGTAACCATTCTTCCTCTTGGAGTTCTTTTTAAAAAGCCATTTTGTAAAAGATATGGTTCATATACATCTTCAATGGTAGTTTGTTCTTCACCAATTGATGAGCTTATAGCTTCTATTCCAACTGGTCCACCATTAAATCTTTCAATTATTGCTTTAAGTAAATTATAGTCCGTTTCATCTAATCCTTCTTTATCTACTTTTAATCTATCTAAAGCATATGATGCAACATCATAGCTTATTACATCGTTTTCCATAACACAAGCATAGTCACGAACTCTTTTAAAGAGTCTATTAGCGATTCTTGGTGTTCCTCTACTTCTACGGGCGATTTCAAGTGCAGCATCATCACTAATTTCATAATCTAAAACTCTTGATGTTCTTTTAACAATGTTTTTAAGTTCTTCAATTGTGTAATAATTAAGTTTACTGACAATTCCAAATCTATCTCTTAATGGTCCTGTTAGATCGCCTGCTCTTGTAGTTGCACCAACTAATGTAAAAGGCGGCAAATCAATTTTTATTGATCTACTAGTGCTATCAGTTCCAACTACTATATCTATTGTAAAGTCTTCCATTGCTGAATATAAGATTTCTTCAACGAATCTAGGTATTCTATGGATTTCATCAATAAATAGAACATCCCCTTGTTCTAGAGTTGATAAAACAGCTGCTAAGTCTCCGGTTTTTTCAATAGCTGGTCCACTTGCTGTTTTTATATTACTTCCAAGTTCGTTTGCAATAATATTAGCAAGAGTTGTTTTACCTAATCCTGGAGGACCATATAAAAGTGTATGATCTAATGGTTCCCCACGCATTTTGGCTGCTTTTATAAAAATTTTTAAGTTTTCTTTTACTTCACTTTGACCAATATATTCATCAATTGATTGTGGTCTTATATTTTCACTTTCAATTTCATTTTCTAGTCTTTCACCATTTAAGACATCATTCATTTAATCCCCCTACTTTCATTTTTTGAGTAGTAATTTTAAAGCATCTTTTATTTGTTCACCGATTGGTTTAGAATTATCTACTTCTTTAATTACTTTATTTATATCTACTGCTTTATATCCAAGTCCTTTTAAGGCTTCTTCTAATTCTTCATTGGATTTTTTTTCTTCTTTTGTCATAACAAGTTTTCCTTTTAGGTCTAAAATAATTTGACGAGCTACTTTATCGCCTATTTTAGGAAACTTTTTAAGGTACAAAATATTTTCTCTTTCAATTGCATCAACTAATCCATTAACAGATCCTAAGCCTAACATTGGAAGAGCCATTTTACATCCTAATCCTTTTACATCAATAAGTTTCAAAAACATTTCACGCTCTTCTAAATTTTTAAAGCCATATAAACTTATTTCATCTTCTCTAACATACTCATAGACATATATTTTTACATTATCATTTTCTTTGAAAACATATGGATTAGGGGTATATATTTTATACCCTATTCCATTATTTTCTAAAACAACATATGTTGAATATATACTGTCTATTCGTCCACTTATAAAATCGTACATAAATCACCTTTTTGTTTTAATCATATAAACTAAAATATAATATTCAAAGATTGCAAATAAAATTATATATATACCCATTAATATAAGTGTTAATGTACCGTTTGTATAATGGTCAATAACGTTTGGTAATGATGCTGGGATATATTTTGCAACGAATGATGCAAAATTACCTAAATATTTACCATAAAAACTAGCGATGGCATTTAATACTCTAAGTAAAATATCAAAGGCACATATAAAATATACAATTCTTTTAAATCCCCTTAAAAAGAAACAAGCAATTACTATTACTGCAATTATAATTATTAAATCTAACATATCTATCCTCCATATTCAATTATAAAATCATCATAAATTATTTTTTTTACTTTTTTATTTTCTATTACGATTGTAATTTTGTCCAAATCATATTTATATTCATTTTCTTCTTTTATATATTCTTTATCTTTGATTCTTTCATATAAAATGTTTGGTTTGACTTTTTCTTCATATTCTTTTATTTCATCTACTAAAATATCATCATAAAAGGTATTTGCTATACTATAACCTGAGACTATATAATCATTATAATAGATTGTATAATTATAGGTTCCGTTTGTACTAAAGGTTTTTAAAATATCTTTATAATCATCTTTTAGTGTTTTAACATTTTCTTCATCTACTATATCATTAAACCTACGATGTTCAAATTTGGGATTATATATTAAGAACAAAATAAATATTCCTAAAAATCCTAATATTAGATATAAAAGACTTCGCATTTGTGTGTTACTCAATATTATTTTTAGTTTTTCTTTCATTTTAAAATACTTCCAATTAATTCATTTTTATGGCCATTAATAAAGTCTTTAGCGCTTTGTCTTTTTTTACCTTCAAGTTGAACTTCCTTTAAAACGATTTCACCGTCTATACAAGAAACACCTATTCCATCTTCATATAGTTTAACAATTTTAGATGGTTCTTCATAATGGTTATCTAGTACTCTACTATCCCATACTTTTAATATTTTACCATTAAATATTGTATAAGCTCCCGGATGAGGATTAAGGCCCCTGATTAGATTAAAAACTTCTCTGGCTTTTTTATTGAAATCAATTTTTTCATCTTCTCTTGTGACGTTATAGCCATAAGTTGCTTCTTCATTATTTTGTTTTATTACATTTATATTACCATTTACAATATTGGGGATTGTTTCTATTAATAGATCACGGCCAATTAATGATAATCTATCGTGTAATGATCCTAAAGTATCTTTATCATCAATAATAGTTTCTTTATATGAAATAATATCGCCTTCATCCATTTTATCATTCATATACATTATAGTAATACCAGTTTTATCATAACCATCAATTATAGCGTGATGAATTGGGGCACCGCCTCTTAGTTTTGGTAATAAGGAGGCGTGAACGTTAATGGAACCATATTTCGCGCATTCAAGTAAGGCTTTTGGTATAAGTTGACCATAAGCGCAAGTTACTATCATATCTGGTTTTAAATTAACTATTTCTTCATATTCTTTTCTTATTTTTACTGGTTGGAATACTTTTATATTATGTTTTAATGCAACTTTTTTAATAGCTGGCTCAAGTATTTTTTTCCCTGATATTCTATCTGGTTGTGTTACAACGCTTATTACATCATAATTTTCGATTAAGGCTTCTAATATAGGAACGCTAAAGTCTGGTGTTCCCATAAATACTATTTTTAATTTCATTTTTTTACCTCCTATGAATAATTCTACCACACATTAGAATTTTTTCCTATCATTTTATAAATTATTTTTAAAGTCTTATAGGATTAAATTCTAATAATACTTTTATCTTACTTTCTTTATAGTGATCATTTATATATTTTATTTTTTCATATATTTTTTTATATTCTTTGTATTTTACAATTATTTGTACTGTATAGATATTATTTATTTTAGGGATAAGAGCACTTGATGGTCCTAAAACACTTAAGTTTGCTTTTTCCAAATAGTTTACAATTTTATTTCCTTCGATAAAACATTTATCTATATCTTTATCCATTATTTTGATTAATAAAATATCACAAAATGGTGGATAATTTAATTCTTTTCTTATTTTCATTTCATAATCATAAAATGTTTTATAATCATTTATGGATGCTAATCTTATACTATAATGGTCAATATTGAATCCTTGAATAATGACTTCTCCTTTTTTAGTACTTCTACCGCTTCTTCCAGAAACTTGATTTAAGAGTTGAAAAGTTCTTTCACTACTTCTGAAATCAGGAACATTTAAACCGGCATCACCATTAATAACGCCTACTAGTGTAACATCTTTAAAGTCGAGGCCTTTGGCAATCATTTGGGTTCCAATTAATATATCATATTTATGTTCAGCAAATGCATTTATAATTTCTTCGTGAGCGCCTTTCTTACTCGTTGTGTCTACATCCATTCTAATAACTCTTGCTTTAAACATTTCCTTTATAGTTTCTTCTAATTTTTCGGTTCCAAAACCTAGTGATTTTAGATTTTTACTTTTACATTTAGGGCATAATTCAAAGGTGTTTGTTTCATAATTGCAATAATGGCATTTTAATTTACTACTTGTTTTATGTAGTACCAAAGGAATATCACAGTTAGGGCATTTTATTACTTCCCCACATTCTGTACATACTAAACTGGTTGTATATCCTCTTCTATTTAAAAGTATAATTACTTGCTCATTATTATTTAGTCTTTCAGTTATTTTATTTTTTAATTCATCTGATATAATACGATTTCCTTTTTTAAATTCTTCACACATATCAATGAGTTTAACTGTTGGCATTTGTTTATTGACTCTATTTTTAAGTTCTAATAATGTATAAATATTTAATTTTGCTCTTGTATAACTTTCAATTGATGGGGTTGCACTTCCGAGTACTAATAAGGCATTATGATTTTTGCATCTTTTTAGAGCGACATCAATTGCATTATAGGTTGGCATATTTTCTTGATGATAGGTACTGGAGTGTTCTTCATCTATAACGATTAAGCCTAAATTAGTAAAGGGTGCGAAGATCGCACTTCTTGCGCCTACGGCAATTTTAACTTCTTTTCTTTCGATTCTGCGCCACTCATCGTATTTTTCGCCGTCAGATAATCTACTATGTAGTATTGCAACATTGCCTTTGAATCTTGATTTGAAAATGCTTGTTAATTGAGGGGTTAAACTTATTTCGGGTACTAAAACAATTACTTCTTTTCCTCTTTTTAAGACTTCATCAATTATATGCATATATACTTCTGTTTTTCCGGATCCAGTTACACCATATAATAGAAATGGTTTAAATTCACTATATGATATAACTTTATTTACAGCATTTTGTTGTTCTTCATTTAGAATAACTTTATTATATTCTTTTATATTTCCTTCTAATAAACGATTCTTTTCAATTTTGATTTCTTTTAAATAACCATTTTTTATTAGTTCAGTTGTTGCATATATAGAAATATCATTGCATTCTTTTTTTAAAGTTTTCTTTTCTTTTACTAGATCAAATACTTCTTTCTTTTTTCCTTTAAAGGTTCCTTCTTTGATAACTTCTAAATATACATCATATTTAATACTAATATTTGTTCCGTTTTTAGCTTTTAAGGCTTTTGGTAACATTACTTGATAAGCACTTGATAGTGTACATAATGTTTTTTTGACCATCCATTTACCTAGTTCAATCATTTCTTCATTTAATACTGGTTTTTCATCTATTAAAGAAATAATTTTTTTTGTTGGATATTCAGGTTTTTTTTGGTTTACTTCCAGAATAAATCCTTCTAAGCACATTTTACCAAAAGGTACTAGTACTCTTTCTCCTACTAAAACATTCATATTAGAAGGAACTTCATATGTAAATATTTTATCTATATTTTTATTGCTTAATTCAACTACAACACCTGCATACATACTTTTTTCCTCCTTAATATATTCAAATTATACCATACTAATATAAAGAAAAGAAGTATATTTTTTATATACTTATCTTTTATAATTGGTATCTTCTTGAATATCAATATAACCTTTAACTAAATTAGCGATTACATAACCGATTAATTTATTTTTGCGGTACTCGATAATCATTTTGGCATCAGTTTCTGGGTATGCCATCCATATTATTCTATCAATGATATCTCTATTTGTTTCATAGTCTTTATTTACTTTTTTTACAAGGGAACTGTATCCTTCTGATAGATATATTGTTTTTAATGAGTCATAATAAGTGTTTTCATCTTTAATTTGATATTCTTTTTTATTTGATATTTCATCAGCATATCTATAGTTAACAAACATTTTAATTAAATCACTTAAATTATCATTTTTACCGATTGTATTAGTTATTATTTCTAGTACATCATTACTTGTTAAAGATGCTCTTAGATTAGCTCTTAAGTTATTATTTCCTCTTGTAAAATATTTATCTTCATTTTCAGTAATATATTTATAAAGAGCGATTTCAACTTGTTCTTCGCCATATTTTTTATAGGTTGCATCAATACAATCATATAATGGTTTTTCACTTTTAATATTTTGTTTTTCAATTTTACAGATAGAATCTAAAGTATTTTCTTTAAAGCAAGATGACCCTATTTTATAGATAACTTTTAGTTCAGGATCTTTTACATTATTACTCATTTGATTTAAATAGTTACTAAAGACACTTGCATTTAATTTAATATTTTTATTTAACAACTGGGCAATTACTTTACAGATTTCTTCATTATAAGAATAGTTTCCGTCCCTTGCTATGCCAACTCCTTTATAGATCGCATTAACTGGTGATGGATTTATTAGTTCTTTTTTGATTTCTTCATCTTGATTTACGAAATCAATAATTGCCTTGGCATCTTCTTTTTTATTTACTCTAATTACGATTAAATCATTTCTTAATCTTGATGCAACTTTAGATGCGTGAGTGATATTGTTTGATCTTACAAAATCAAATAGTCTTGTAACATTACTGTCTAAATTGTGTGTATTAAGAGAAATATATAATTTAATTGCATTTAAATTATCTACTTTACCATTACAGAACCTACAAAAATATTCTTTAGGGTTGTTTTTAAAAACTTCAATTCCTGGGCGAGTTTTAAATCTTTCAATCCATCTATTAAAATATGGTAAAATAGATTCTTCTTTAGTATTATAGTGTACAAGCAATGAATAAACGGCATCGCTTGTTATCATAAATGTTTTATCTTTACTTTTATTATAATCATATATTTTACTTACATAATTTAAAAAACTATCAAGGTATTCTCTTTTATTCATTTTCTTTTATCTCCTCAATTACTTTTGATAAATCAATTGTGTCATCAAGTTCATCTACTGTATTAGTTTCTATTTCATCATTAATTATTTTCTTACCATCTAAATCATACATAACTATCACCATATTAATGGTATCACATTTTACACTTTTTTACAATAACTTTATATACAAAAAAGCGGTATCTTTTATTTTATTTAATTTTATAGTATAATGTTATAGGTGAAGTGTATGAATTACCCAAAGGGAATAGTTAAACCGAAACACGAAATCAATTATAGTAATAGAGGTATGAATTTAGAAGCTGATTTAAATGCTACTAATGAGTATTATTTATTAACTGATAAAGCGGTTATTTATAAGAAACCAACACCTATTACTATAAGTAAGGTTGATTATTCAAATAAAAATGATGCTGTTATAAAGGAAGGTCATTTTAGGATTCCTTCGACAACTGATTATAACGGGATATATAAAGGAAAGTATATTGATTTTGAGGCTAAGGAAACAAAAAATAATAATTTCCCTCTTAGAAATATTCATAAGCATCAAATTGAACATTTAAGAAAAATTGAAAAACATGGTGGGATTGGATTTTTGATAGTAAGGTTTACAAGTTTAAATGAAACTTATTATTTGAGAGCAAGTGATTTATTTTTGTTTTTAGATAATAATAGTAAATCTAGTATTCCTAATGAGTATTTTAAAGAAAAAGGTTTTTTGATAAAGAACAAATATAATCCTAGATGTGATTTTTTAAAAATAATTGAATATTTATATTTTGGAGGTAAAAATGAATAAAATAAAGGACTTTTTTAAGAAAACTTTAAAAAAAATTAAAGAAATATATTTTACATCATATGACTTTGTAACTAAAAATAAATGGTATTTTATAATTGGCATTTCAACCATAATACTGTTTATAATATTAAATATGTTTCTGAAACTATATATAAGTATTTTAATAGCCTTATTAATAGGATCTGTTAGTTTACTACTATACTTGAAAAGAGGTATGTTTGTGAAAAAGAAGACAAAAGAAAAGAAAAAAACAAAAATAAATGAGACAAAGAAAACAAGTGTAAAAAAGGTTAAAACAAAAAAGAAAAAGATAAAAACAGAACCTACTTATAAAAAAGTAATAAGATATGTTCTTATATTCTTCTGCGTTTTATTCTTGATTGGTTTAGTTGGTGTTGGAGCATTCTTTACTTATATTGTTACAACAACAGAAAAGTTTAATCCAAATAAATTAATAAAGTCAGAATCAACTATATTATATGATAAAGATGGTGTTGAATTCGCACGTATAGGTGCTGAAAACCGTGAAAAGATAACTTATGATGAACTATCTGAGGTTCTTGTAGATGCTATTATTGCAACAGAAGATTCGAGATTCTTCCAACATAATGGTGTTGATATTCCGAGATTCGCGAAAGCTACGATTGGACAATTACTTGGAAAAGCGGCTGGTGGTGCTTCTACATTAACAATGCAACTTGCTAAAAATAATTATAACGGTATTGATGCTCACGGAATAAAGGGTATTATTCGTAAATTTAGGGATGTTTATGTTTCGGTTTTTCAAATTGAAAAAAATTATACAAAACAAGAAATTATTGAATTATATGTAAATGATATTCAACTTGGTATAACAAGAAATGCTTATGGTGTTGAACAAGCTTCTAAGGTATATTTTGGAAAAAGTGCGAAGGATTTAAGTTTGAGTGAAGCTGCCCTACTTGCTGGTTTGTTCCAAGCTCCTGGTGCATATGATCCTTTTAAAAATCCTGAAGGTGCTTCTGCTAGAAGAAATCAAGTTTTATATTTAATGCAGTTACACGGATATATAACTGCTGAAGAAGCTGAGATTGCAAAATCAATTCCGGTTGAAAGTTTATTGGTTGAAAACAATTCTAATGGTTCAGAATATCAAGCATTTATTGATACTGTAGTTAGTGAAATATATGAATATACTAAAAGCTTAAGTACTGATGGTAAAGGAATAAATCCTTACAATGTTTCTCTTGAAATATATACTACAATGGATAGAAAAAAACAAGATTCAATGAATAATATATTCACTGGTAAATCTTATAAATGGGAAAATACTCAAGTTCAAGCTGGTAGTGTTGTTCTTGATATTAATACAGGAGCGATCGTTGCTGTTGGAAATGGCCGCAACAGAACTGGTGTTTGGTTATATAATTATGCTACGCAAATGAGAAGACAAATTGGTTCTACTGCTAAACCTTTATATGATTATGGTCCAGGAATAGAATATAATAACTGGTCTACTTATACTCCATTTGTTGATGAGGCTCATAGTTATTCATCTGGTAATCAAATATTTAACTGGTATACTGGTTATGTTGGGTTAACTACTCTTAGAGATTGTGTTGTTAATTCAAGAAATATACCTGCTTTAAAGGCTTTCCAATCTGTTAAGAATTCAAATATAAGACAGTTTGTTGAAAATTTAGGTCTTAGTCCTGAATATGAAGGAAATGATAAATATATTCACGAAGCTCATTCAATTGGTTCTTATGGTAATGGAAAAACAAGTGGTGAAAATCCTTTATCAATGGCTGCTGCTTATGCTGCTTTTGGAAATGGTGGTTATTATCATTCACCTTATAGTTTTACAAAGTTTGTTTATCGTGAAACAGAAGAAGTTGTTGAAAATAAAACTACTACTAGAAAAGCAATGAGTTCTCAAACATCATATATGATGACAAATATTTTGAAATCAACTGCTGCTGGTTATGGTTATATAAGAAATCTTGGTGGTGAGGTTGCTGCTAAGACTGGTACTACAAACTTTGATGGTCAAACTAAGTCAAGATACAATATGAGTTATAATGCTGTTAATGATTTATGGGTTGCTGGTTATAATCCTGAGTATGCGATTGCTGTTTGGTATGGTTATCCTTCTCTTGATGGTTATGCAAATAAGGGTTATTACAATAAGTTTAGTAGTGCAGAAAATACAAGATTATGGGCTGCTATTGCTAATAAGGTGTTTAATAGAAATGCTAGATTTAAAATATCAAGCAGTGGTGTTGAAACTGTTAATGTTGAAAAAGATACATATCCTGCTAAGTTAGCTAGTGAGTTTACTCCAAAAGAGTTTGTTACTACTGAATTATTTAAATCAGGTACTGCTCCTACTGAAGTATCTGATAGATTTGCCCGTTTAAATGATGTTACAAATTTAAATATTGAGGTTAGTAATTTAAGGGCTAAATTAACTTGGACTGGTATATCTACTCCTAAGTATTTAGATGAGGAATTCTTAAAAGAATATTTTAAAGGTATTTACAAATCAGAATCTGATCAACAAAAGTTCTTAAAAAGAAGGATTGAGTTAAATCAAAAGACATTGGGTTCTGTTATATATAATATTTATATAAGAAATGAAAATGGTGAGCTTGTTAATATTGGTTCAACTAAAGATACATCTTTTGAATATAAGATAAGTGCTCCTACTACATTTGTTGTTAAGGCTGCATATGAATTATTTAATAAAACATATGGTATTGATAATAGTAGTATTGGTACTGAGATACGCGCTAATTTTAGTGCTTCCCTTATATTCCCTTCTTTAAAGGGTGATAGAAAGATTATAATTAAAAAGGGTAAACAATTAATTGATGAAGGTGTTCAATTATTTGAAAATGGTATTGAGGTAACTAATTTTACAGTTAATAAAAAATATTATTTGGAAAGTGATCTAGATAATCCTATTACTGATATTAATACAAATAATGTTGGTAAATATAGAATCAAATATGAAATATCTTATAATAGTTATTCTAATGTATTATGGAGAGAGATTGAAATACAAGAAGACGAGGATTAAATCCCTCGCTTTTTTTGTAATTAAAAAGCAAAGATTAAACTTTGCTATAATTGTTTTCCTTTTACTACATTTGAGGTAGATGATTTAGTTGCAATCATATTATCTACTAATGTAGAGGCATCGGCAATATAGTTAAAAGTTGCATACATATCTACTATACTTCCACTTGCAGACATTGCTATAGTAAATGAGTCACTATCTCCGAGATTTACTTTTCCTAAATTAATCTCTTTATTATTCCATACATTACTATTTTCATCTTTAAGTACAAATACTGCATTGCCTGTTGAGGCTTTAATATTACCTTCTACTACTATTCTATAATAAGCAATTGATCCTACTAATATAGAACATATTCCCATTATTACACATATTATTAATATTATTTTTCATATATTTAATTCCATTCCATAGTTATAGTTTACACTATAAAAAGAACCGGTATCTATATAATTAATCGCTCCTATAAAGTTATTAACAAAACACTCGATTTTATATTTTTTTAGTAATACTAGTATGTATGTATTAGGTCAAACATTTTATCAACATTCCTTCCGTTTCTTATGTATTTTTATATGCTTATTAACAATTCCTACTATTTAATTATACAACAAAAAATATACAATTACAAGAAAAAACAATCAAATATATAAATGATTGCTTTCTCTATAACTAACATATTTAGGTTCTCTATAAATATATTTTTCAATTAAAACAAGTTTTCCTTTATTAATACTCTCTCTTATATCAATAATTCTTTGATTTTTAGAACCCCTAAACTTAACATCAAAACTCTTTTCTTCAAGTAAAAACTTACCATCAACTAAAGCATCTACATTTAAAAGTAACTCTTTTAATTTAGCATTTCTTTTCATCATAACTTTAAGTTCTTCATAAGTAAAACCTGTATATAACCAGACATTTAAACCGATACTTTGAGCATACTTAGCAAGTTCTAATACAGCATCAACCTGATATAAAGGATCACCACCAGAAAAAGTTATACCTTGCTGATTAACAAGTTCACTCATTTCTTTTTTAACATCATCAACACTAACTAAATAACCACCATTAAAACTATGTGTTTCAGGATTATGACATCCAAGACAGTTGTGAGCACAACCTTGGGTCCAAACAACTGTCCTAATGCCTTCGCCATCAACTATACTATCTGTTTGTAAAGGTGCCGCTAATCTAATAGTCTTTGCCATGTTTAACGCGATCTCTTACTTCGGCCCTTTTAGCATTGTTGAATCTATCTACAGTACCAACTAAATAACCTGTAATTCTTCTAATTCTTTCAAAACCAACACCTTCGCCAACTTTTTTTTCTTCTCTTTTTACTTCTTCTTTCATAACTTCCTCCTATTTACAATTAGAACAACTTCTTAGTTTTTCTACACTTATAGCTTCATGATCATGTCTTCCACATCTAGGACAAACATCACCAATTACACCAACATAACCACAAACAGGGTCTCTATCAACTGGATGGTTAATTGCACCATAACCAATACCTGCTTCTTTCATAATACGAACTACCTTTTCAAATGCTTCAACATTATTTGCAGCATCACCATCTAATTCTATATAAGTTATATGGCCAGCATTTGTTAATGCGTGGAAAGGAGCTTCTTTTTTAATCTTATTTGTAACCGATATATTATAATATACAGGAACGTGGAATGAGTTTGTATAATACTCTCTATCAGTAACGCCTTTTATTTTTCCATATATAGCTTTATCAATATTTACAAATCTACCAGATAATCCTTCAGCTGGAGTTGCAAGTAATGTAAAGTTTAAATGATATTTTTGACTATATTCATCACATTTTTCACGCATATGAGTAATAATTTCTAAACCTAATTTATATGCATCTTCATCTTCACCGTGATGTTTACCAACTAAGGCTTTTAAGCATTCTGCTAAACCAATGAAACCAATTGATAAAGTACCATGTTTTAAAACTCTTCTTGGTTTATCAGTATTTTTAAGTCTTTCAGCATCAATCCATACACCTTGACCTAATAAGAATGGGAAATTATATACTCTTTTATTACATTGAATTTCAAATCTTTCAAGTAATTGATCTTTAACTAGATTCATCTTTTCATCAAGTTCTTCATAGAAACCAGATAAATCAGTTTTTTCATTCTTAATAATTCCGTGTTTAATACCAAGTCTAGGTAAATTAATTGATGTAAATGATAAATTTCCACGACCAGGTGTTATTTGTTTATCAGGATCGACTACATTCCCCATAACTCTTGTTCTACATCCCATATAACATACTTCAGTATTGAAGTCACCTTCTTTATAATATTGTAAGTTGAATGGTGAATCAATAAATGAAAAGTTAGGGAATAATCTTTTAGCACTTACACGACACGCTAGTTTGAACAAGTCATAGTTAGGATCTTCAGGATTATAGTTAACTCCTTCTTTTACTTTGAAAATTGATATTGGGAATATTGGTGTTTCACCATTTCCTAAACCAGCATCAGTTGCAAGTAAGAAGTTTTTAATAACCATTCTTCCTTCAGGACTTATATCAGTACCAAAGTTAACTGATGAAAACGGAACTTGTGCGCCTGCTCTTGAATGCATTGTATTTAAATTATGAATAAATGCTTCCATAGCTTGGTATGTAATTCGATTAGTTTTTACTAAAGCTTTATCATAAGCAAACTTAACTGCTCTAAGTAATTGTTCACTATCTTTACAAAAACTGTATAAATTATCAATTGATCCTTCAATTGAAGTCATTTTATCTATTTCTTTTGCAAATTTATCAAAATTAATTAATTTAATTGCATCTGTATAATCAAAGAAATCTACTAATTCTTGTTTAAATTGCTTTTTAAATGTCTTTATAACACCAGGAGCCATATAATAATCAAAGGCTGGAATTGATTGTCCTCCGTGTTGATCATTTTGGTTTGATTGAATTGCTATAGCTGCTAATGCACTATAAGACATAATATCGTTTGGTTCTCTTAAGAAACCATGACCTGTTGAAAAACCGTTTTCAAATAATTTGTTTAAATCGATTTGGCAACAAGTTGTTGTTCCCATTGGAATGAAATCCATATCGTGAATATGAATATCACCATTATCATGAGCTTCAGCATATTTTTTCTTCATTAAATAAGATTTTGCGAATTCTTTTGTAACCGTGCTACCAAATTGTAACATTGTACCCATTGCGGTATCACCATCTACATTGGCATTTTCTCTTTTAGTATCATCTTCACTAGCTGATTTTAAGCCGAGTCCTTCAATAGTTTTAAAGAACTTATGAGCTCTTTTTTCATCACTAAATAATTCTCTTGATTTAGCTCTTCTATCTCTATATTCAGAAAAAGACTTATATACATCTTCATAACCTTTCTTTTGAAGTTCTTCTTCAATTAGATCTTGAATTGTTTCAATTTTAATCTTTTCTTCATTTTTATATTCTTTATCTATACGATTCATTACTCCAGTAAAAACCTTATTGGCATCTTTACTATCATAAATTGGTTCATCGTTTTCGTTTGTAATGCTATCAAAGCCTTTTTTGATTGCGATCGCTATTTTTGATGCATCAAAATCAACTTTTTTACCATCTCTTTTAACTACTTTAATTGTTAACTTCTCTTCAACTGCTTGCATTTTTATCTCCTTTACATTTCAATATCAATTATACTATTGTATAGGCTAATTACAAGCGAACAAATGTTCTTTTTCGTCATAAAAAAGGACAATCCCTTATATTTTAAGGAATTGTCAAAAAAATATTTTTTTTTGCATTTTCAAAAACTTTACATTTTTGATTTTTCGATTTTTTTACTATTTTTTTATTTTTAAAAATGTACTTTGCCTTTATTTTATAACAAAATACATTTTTATTATTTTTCTAAAATCTTATTTTTTCAAAAATCAAATATTTTATTTTTTACATTTTTTCTTCATCATCTTCATCAACAATTGACATATCATCTAGATCATCATCATCATCAATGTCGGCATCAACATCATCGATTTCAGTTTCTTCTAAAGCATCTTCTTCAGCTTCTTCTTCGCTTTCAATTTCCTCTTCTTCTTCGTCGTCTACATCAAGTGCTACAGCGTGACGCTCCCTTAAATCCCATTCGTGTGAATCTAAAAGTACAAATCTTTTATCAAGTGTTAAAGATGTATAATAGTCTCCTATTTTATTTTCATAATCACTTTCGCTGTAATCTAAAAGATCACATATTTTTTTAAATATTACCGGTGTTGTCATCGGTTTTTTTGATTCCTTCAAAACAATATTAGTTAAATCAGTATATGATAGAGTTTTTAGCTCTTCTTTTGTTAATTCATTTAATTTCATAAATCCTCCATAAACTTAATATATTCACTTGTTTTATTAGTATACTAGTGACATCATATTATATGCAAACTTTTATATTTAATCACTAGCCGCGAATAATTATAGCACACCATTAAAAAAAAATCACTATTTTTGTGATATTTTTTTATTTTTTTGTACAAAATATTAAGGGTGAGACAAATGAAACGCTTTTTCTATATAATAACAATACTATTTATTTTTTTTATGCTTGTTTTAACATCAGTTTATACAGTTGCTTATTTTACACCTATTCCGATTATAAATGGTGCGAATAAGTATGAATTTTTAGATAGTAACAATCAAAAGTTTTCTGCGTCAAGTGATAAATGGGCTAAGCTTGAAGATATTTCGCCTAATTTAATAAATGCGACTGTTGCACTTGAGGATAAAAACTTTTATAACCATAAAGGTTTTGATTATTTGAGAATTGGCAAATCATTATGGAATAATTTAACTACTAAAACTGTTCAGGGTGCTTCTACTATAACCCAGCAACTTGCTAAGAATCTTTTTTTAACTTTTGATCAAACTTGGGAAAGAAAGATAAAGGAAGCTTGGTTAACGGTTAGAATTGAAACGCAGTATACGAAAGATGAAATATTAGAGGTTTATTTAAATACGATTAATTATGGTGGTATATTTGGGATTGAAAATGCTAGTTATTTTTATTTTAACAAGTCTTCTAAGGATTTAACACTTGCCGAGGCTACAATACTTGCTGGCATACCAAAGTCGCCTTCTTATTACTCACCTATTACTAATCAAGAAAATGCTTTAAATAGACAAAAAGTTGTTCTTAATTCAATGATAAATAATAATTATATTACTAAAGAAAATAAAGAAGAAGCTTTAAGGGAAAAATTGGTATATTATGGTGCTTTAAGTACTGATAAATTAAAGACTTTGATGTATTTTCAAAATGCAGTTATGGATGAATTAAAAAGCATCAAAAATCTACCTTCTTCATTTCTTGATATTGATGGGATTAAAATATATACAACATTAGATATTGATGCTCAAAAAATAATGGAAGATAGTTTAAAATATATTAAGAATGATGCTGAGGTAGCGCTTGTTTTAACAAATCCTGATACTGGTGCTGTTAGAGGTTTAATTGGGGGCAAAAATTATGCTTTAAGTGAATATAATAGAGCTTTATATTCTAAAAGGCAGGTTGGTTCATCTATAAAGCCTTTTCTTTATTATGCTGCTTTAGAAAATGGTTTTACAGCATCTAGTACTTTTACAAGTGAGGAAACAACTTTTGTGTTTGGGGAAAATGAATTATATAGCCCTCATAATTACGGCAATTTATATGGAAACAAAGAAATTACAATGGCGGCTGCTATTGCTTATTCAGATAATATATATGCTGTTAAAACGCATTTATTTTTAGGAGAAGATGTTCTTGTTAATACTCTTAAAAGAGTTGGTATAGATAGTAAAGCTGAGAGTTTACCTTCTCTTGCTTTGGGTAGTACGGAGATAAATCTTTTAGATATGATTGAGGGCTATCAATGTTTAGCAAACCTTGGTTATAAAATTTTGCCTTATTTCATTGAAAAAATTGAAGATGCAAACGGTAATGTTTTATATAAACATGAAGATGCAAGAGAACTTGTTTTAGATCCTAGTATTACTTTTATTTTAAATGAATTATTAACTGGTACATATGCTAGTGAACTAATTGATTATACTTATCCTACTTGTATTGGTTTTAGGAGTCAAATAAGTAAAAAATATGCTATAAAAAGTGGTACTACCGATACTGATAATTTATTATTTGGTTATAATCCTGATTATTTACTTGGTGCTTGGATTGGTTTTGATAACAATCAAAAGACAAATAATGATAATAGTTATGCTTTAAAGCAAATATGGATTGATATAATGGAAAAATGTAGTAAAGAAAATAATTGGTATGATATTCCTGATAATGTTGTTGGGGTTATAACTGATCCAATAAGTGGTAAACTTGCGACTAATGATTCTGATCATAAAAAAATTTTATATTATATAAATGGTACACAACCAAAATAACAAGTCCTTTTTAGGACTTGTTTCATATTCTTAAATAAAACATATAATATACTAGGTGATAAAAATGAGAAGATGGTGTTCTGGAAGATTGTTTTGGTGGATTCTTGCTTGTGTATTTGCTGTTTTATTGTTTTATCAATTTTTGATTGCTTTCTTTATCTTAACTAGATTCAATATATTTTTACTTTTCTTATTTATGGCTTTTTTAATCTTTTCCTTCTTTAGAATAATATGGTGAAATTATATTTTCCGTTTTATATATTAGATCAATTCGTTCACTTATTCTTTGTGTAACATTATAATTACTTCCTTCAAAGTCAATATCATCGGGTAAAGACATTAAAATAAATAAAAATCTTTTTTCGTGTTCAAATAAGGGATATTTTTCTTCATATCTTGAGAGTAATGATCCAAAGTCATATTCATTTCCGCATCTTTTATATAATTTGTATAGATCAAATATTGGACTATCTATTTTAGCTTTATCCCAACTAATTAAATATGATGATTCATTTCTTATAAAGTGTGATAAGTCAAGGTTGTTATGTAGTACTACTACCCTACCTCTAGTTTCGTCTTTAACGCTATCATACCAAACATCTATTTCATCACGTGCAAAGTTTAATGCTTGATATATTTTACCAATATTACGGGCTATTACATATTCATATGGTGCCATAAATTCTTTACTATCTATAACTGTTATTAAATCGTTATAATATGCTTCTAGGTATTCAATATTATTGAGTACATCTTCATATAAACCTTTATAATAGTTTGGATCAACTTCTTTAAAGTGTGTTGTTTTATAATGTAAAAGAGAAACAATATCAATTAAATCAAAGATTTTTTGTTCTGGAGGAACATTAATTTCTTCAATATATTCAGTTAATTGATATGTTTCATCTTCGTTTAAAATCTTTGGATAATAATCAAAATTTCTTGTTTTAAGATAATCTATTATGGGATTGTCTTTTTTCTTTTTTATAACATATTTATTTTCTTTTGTAGAAATAATATAAACTGATTTTAATCTAACATATTTTGTGGGTTTTAAATGACTTTTTTCGATTAGTGGTCTAACCCTATACATTTGGAATTATTATTTTGTCTCCTTTTTTGATTTCACTTAAATCATTATATTCTCTTAATTTATCAATACTTATACTATACTTTTCCATAATTGATTCTACTGTATCATTTTCTCTTACAATATATACTATATATGCACTTTCATTATCATCATCAGTAAATGAGAAGACGTTTTTATTTTCTGTTATTATTGGTACTTCGATATTTTCATCTCTTGTTAAATCACCACCATCAACAGCTTCTTCTGGTTCATAACATTCTTCACTTGGTTCTCCTCTTTCTACTTGCTCTTCCATTTCTTCTACTTTCTCTTCAGTTGGTTCAATTTTTTCTTCTCTTTCTTCTATTATTAATGGTTTTTCTTTAATATTATCAAGTAATAGTGTTATATTTACTTCTAAACTTTCCATATTTTTTATTTCATAATAAAAGTCATCAATATCAATTATTACATCATCAATATCATAAATATCACTCATTGATACTTCAAATGGTAAATCAAACTTAAAGTTTTGGGTTGTCATACTAGTATCAGTTACTTTATATTCTCCGCTTACTATAAAGTCTCCGCTTATTTCACAATCACTAGTTTTATGAATGTTGTGTTCTAAAGAAATACTTGTAACTTCAGCAATTTGGGTTTTAAATGGTATCTCTTTCTTAAATGGTATAAATTTTTTCATATATTTTTCTCCTTTTCATTTAAGTATATGAAAAAAAATGATGTTTATTCATCATTTTCTAAATAGTCTTCTTGAAAAGCTTAACTTTTTAGGGAAATTAACTATATTATTTTTATGTTCATATACTACATTATTTTCCCTATATAGATTAATATAATCTTCATATAAATCTTTATTCTTTTTATCGATATTTATGAAGTAATTCATACTATATTTAATATAATCTTTTACATCTTCATTATAATATAGTATAAAATGGTTTAGATTTTCAAATAATCTATAATCTACATATATAACTTTTAGGGCTTCACTTATAGTTAATTCTTTATCTATTTCGTGTTCTTCTTTTATTTTGTTCAAATAATTTATTTTAATTTCTTCTTTTTCTTCATTAGTTAAATTTTCAAAACGCATTATAAATGTATAGCTTTCTAATAGTTCTCTTGTGTATTTATATCTTTCATCTTCATATTTTTCGATAATTCTTTTATAGTTATATATATATGTTTCATTTAGACAAAATAAGCCAACATTTTGATATGCAAATCTATTTAATGTTTGAAAGAAATCTAATTCATCATATACTAAATCTATATCATTTAAATTACCACATATTAATTTTTTTTCAATATATATTATATCTTCTAAGTCCATATTTTACCTTCCAATCAACGTTCCTTTACTCAAACAAAATTCTTTTACTTTATTTGCTTTTTTATAATCTAATTCATTCATATTTTGAAAATAGTTAAGAGCATATTTTAGCAACTTAGCATCATTAAATTTTTCATCATAAAAGTGTGGATTATATAGAATAAATGGTATTACTTCAAAATCAAATGTAATGATTTTTTTGATAAAGTTATAGTCTTTTTCTTCTTTTATATTATGCATAGCAAGAATATTTTTTTTAAATATTTCTCCTTGTTTTGAACTTTTTTCCATATTTTCAATATCTAATATATATGTACGTGCGATTAATATATCTTTGCCATAACATTTAGATAGTTCCGAAACTATTTTTTTATAATTTTCTAAGGCATTTTCATCTAAACAAAATAGTCCGACATTTTCTTTGACTGTTTTATTTAAAAGATTCAAATTACTTAAACAAACATCTTCATTATATTTTGAATAATCACTTGGTTTATTCATTAATTCATATAAAAATCTTAATTTCATTAAAAATTCTGTACTCATTATATCACCCGAATATTTTTTTATATATTTCTTCATAATTATTAACTGGTATATATGTTATATTTTTCTTTATTTCTTCTGGAATTTCATCTAAATCATGTTCATTTTTGTTTGGTATAATTATCTCTTTAATCATACATCTACTTGCGCCTAGTGATTTTTCTTTGATTCCACCAATTGGAAGTATTTTTCCTCTTAAGGTAATTTCACCGGTTAGGGCTAGATTTGATGGAACTTCTTTTTCCGTAAATGCACTTATTATTGCTGTTGTAATTGCAACGCCGGCACTTGGTCCTTCTTTTGGAACTGCACCGCCTGGAACGTGAATGTGGATATCATTTTCGATTAGTTTGTTATAGTCAATATCAAACTTTTTATAGTTTGCTTTTATATAGCTTAAAGCAACTAAAGCTGATTCTTTCATTACACTTCCTAGTGATCCGGTTAGGACTAAATTACCATTTCCTCTATAGTAATTGACTTCAATATTTAGAACATCACCGCCATAATTGGTATAAGCTAGTCCATTTACAATACCACTATCATTACTTATTTTTTCATTATATTCATATTTAGGATTACCTAAATATTCTGTAATTTTTTTATCATTGATAATTACTTTTTCTAATTTTTCTTTATTTATAACTGATTTAGATACAATTTTTCTAACTACAGAAGATAAAAGTCTTTCTAGTTCACGAACTCCTGATTCTTTAGTATATTTTCTAATAATATTTATTAAGACTCTATTACCAAAGGTTACTTCATCATTAACACCGTGCATATTATATATTTTTGGAAGTAAATGTTTTTTTGCTATATCTACTTTTTCATATTCTGTGTATCCGTCAATATTAATTATTTCTAAACGGTCTTTTAAAACATCTGGTATTTCTTCAATATAATTAGCGGTTGCTATAAACATTACTCTTGATAAGTCAATTTCTTCTTCAATATAATTATCGCTGAAGAATCTGTTTTGTTCAGGATCTAAAACTGATAGTAAGGCTGATGCAGGATCGCCTTTATAATCTTTAGATAGTTTATCTATTTCATCAATTAATATAACGGGATTAATGCTACCTGATTTTTTAAGGGCATTTATAATTCTACCTGGACTTGCGCCTATATAGGTTTTTCTGTGTCCTAAGATTTCGGCTTCATCACTTATTCCACCCAGTGAAATTTTTGCAAAGTTTCTATTTATTGATTCAGCAATTGAATATGCGAATGAGGTTTTACCTACTCCTGGTGGTCCGACTAAGCATATTATTGGTGTTTTTAGATCATTTGTTTTTTGTTTAACTGCTAAATATTCAATAACTCTTTTTTTAACATTATCTAAGCCATAATGAGTTTTATCTAGTTTAGATCTTGCATCTTTTAAATCAAAATTATCAATTGTTTCTTTATTCCAAGGTAAACTTAAAAGCCAATCTATATAGTTTCTAATTGTACCTACTTCTGGGGAACCAAAAGATGCAAATGATAATTTTCTAAGTTCGTGTTTTAGTCTTTCTTTTATATTAGTTGGTCCATCAAATAGAGAGATTTTTTCTCTTAATTCATCAAGCTCAACATCTTTATAGGAAATATCCCCTAATTCTTCTTGAATTGCTTTTATTTTTTCTCTTAAAATGTATTCTTTTTGACCAGCATCTAAATCTTTTTTAACTTTGGCATCGATTTCTTTTTCAATTTTAAACATTTCTTCTTCACGATAAATGTCTTCTAAGATCATTTCTGCTCTTTTTGATGGATCAATTTCAAATAGATAATCTTTTTTTCTATCGATAGAAATTGGTATTTGACTTGCAATTATATCTGTCATTTTGTCAAGTTCAGTTACATTCATAATTAAAGAAATAACAGAATTACTTATATATGGTACACTTTTAATATATCTTTCAACTTCTTGATATAATTTTTTTATTGTTACTTCTTCAACATCTTCATCTATTTTTTTAAAACTTGTTTCACTTATTATTGATTCAATAACATCCGCGCTATGATTTAGATATTCGTGAATATTTGCTCTTTTTATTCCTTTAATGATTATTCTTGTTTTTCCGTTTGGTAGTTCAACTTTATGAGTTATTTTTCCAATTACACCAATTCTGGGCAAATCGTTTTTATCTGGTGTTTCTTCTAAAGGATTATTTTGGTTTACTATCAATATTTCGTTATCGTGAAACATTTCGGCTATATCTATTACGTTAGAGTTAGTATTATCAAACTCTAGTCTTATTTCATTATTAGGAAGTAATATTATCCCTTTAAGGATTATAACGGGTAAATTTTCTTTGATCATATTAACCTCCTTACTAGTCATTTATTATAGTATAAGTAACAAAAAAAGTCTATCATTTTTTGATAACTTTTTAG
>ULXX01016090.1_pt1 | contig 25632 bp, 24 predicted proteins | sample 1961621 | NCBI WGS metagenome assembly ULXX01 (sample SAMEA4835848, study PRJEB28245) | human gut metagenome | biome: gut microbiome; material: fecal sample | place: Denmark | collected 2008
CCTGGAATAGGCATCTTCTGCTCTGTCCTTCCACAAAAGCTACAGCGATAACACTCTTCTCCATCCTCTCCTACACTGGGTTCCTTGGTGGTCACCCACTCCATGTTACAGAGGTGCACCTCCTCCGGTACCACCACTATCTCCGACTGATCTGCTACAATAGGCTGATTTGTCGCTTCTTTGGGTGGTGTACTTTCCGGTTTCTTTTCCTCGGTCTGGGGATCATATTTTTCTCCTTGTAATGTCAAAAACATTTTCTTCCAAGTTATAGACCTATGAATAACACATTTCCACTTTGCATTTGTTCTGACAGTTTTCCCATTTCCATCACTATAGCTTGTCTGTATGATATGTCCCTTTTTCGGCTCTATTTCTATTACTACTGTCAGATTATCATTACCATCAAAAAAGTATAAATTGATATAGCTCGTATCTGAACTTATCACATCTCCACTTTCAAATTCACAGCCTGTCAAATCACCATCTGCAGAATAATCAGCCGCTCTTACCTCAATCCCATTTCCAAGAAGGGCCGTGATTATCATTACAGCTGCCAGCGAAGTAGTAATTATCCTTTTCCCCGTGTTTCTCATCCCTTATCTCCTTTACACTTTTATAAACTTCCCCTTTTATAAATATAGGTACAAAAAAGCAAAAAAACTCTCACACCAAAATTATTTTTTTGATGTGAGAGTTTATTTATTTGTTTCATTTTTTCCAAACAGAATTTCCTGATTAATTTGCAGCTTCCGTGGTAAGCGCTGTCCGCAAAAAGACAGTTAAGATGACCCTTCCTGCTATCATAGTAAAAACAGGCATTGCATATGCCACATATTGTACAGCGCCTCCATATGCAACCAGCAGGTTATAAATGGCATGAAAGGTTGTTGCAGCTCCAAGTAAGCCACAAATTCCTGCTACCTTCAGCCATGGCTTCTGCCATGCATAAGAAAGCCCCGCTCCCATCATTGCTCCGCAGACCACATGCATTGCTCCAGTGCCAAATCCCCGGAACAGAATAAAGGAAAAAGCCTCTGCACCGTTTTGGCTCAAATAACAGATATTTTCAAAGGTTGCAAAGGACACGGCAACGATCAGTGCCGCAATACGGATCCTTGCAGGCTTTGGTTCAAAAACAAGCAGATAAAAAAGCAGTGGAAGGAGTTTAACCACTTCCTCTACAACGGGGGCTATTTCCACCGTTGCAGTAAAGGAATTTGCCTGGTACCAAATAGCCAGAAAGGTATTTAAGTAAGCAGAAAACAGGCAGGCTCCCATTCCCGCAAAACAAAAGACAAAGGTTTTGAGCTGTCGTCTGCCTATGCAGATCCCCGCCACCAGCAAGGGCGCCAGCATGCACAAAAATACATTCTCAATATACGTCATGTACTCACCGCCTTTCTGGCTGCCGGCAATATTCCTATCAGAGAAGCTGTCAGCAGAAGATCAAACCAGAAGCTGGGACTCATAACAGATTTCCCGCTAAAAAAGCAGCCGGAAGTCCAGAGACAATATTCTGAAGCTACAAAGCACAATACCGCTATATGAAAAAACTGCCTCCTGCGCCTTTCTCCGCTCTGACCTCTTGCATAGATAAGTCCCCGGATCGAACAATAGGAAAGCATCATCATAAGCCCGCACCAGATCAGATTGGAAAGAACATCTCCATAAGTGCAATATAATAAAAGCAATGGAATTCCAATCATCAGGGACAGCCATTTCGCCCGGCATTTCATTTTTCGTTCTTCCTGATAAGCCATGGCATCCTGTAAAATGCAGAGAAAAATTGCGCTGGAAATCCATCCGAATTCAGAAACATAAAAGACCTGAGGCGTAGTGGAATACAAAAAAAGGTAAAGCGTCCAGTAAAGCGCCCCCAGGGCAAAGCAGCCATAGAAGCAGGTTAACAGCAAATCAATCCTCTTGTGGTCTTTTCCATATTTCAAAAAGGAAATGATCACACCGATTGTTGTAACGGCAAGCTGCAGAAAATTTTCAAATAGCTCTGCCATCCGTATTTCCTTTCTCATCCTTTTCTTCCTTGTCTTTATTGGAAAGACGGATACGGAAACACAGGATTGTTACCCCTGCCCCGAGAACAAAAGACATAAAGCCAATAAAAATATAACTGAGGGCTGCACTTCCCTGAAATACGCTTGCAGTAGTATGGTACTCCGTATAGAAACTATTCCATCCCTGATTTCCATATGCTCCCGGCATAAAAACAGAAAACCCGATAACAAGCATCAACGCAGCTACAAAGGAAACCGCTGTAAGCGCCCTGTTTCTGCAATGCTCCCTATACTGGTTTTTATATGCAATACGATATTTTACCTCTGCAATACGTTCCTCATTACTCAACACCTGTAATGCCCTCCTTTTCCAATATCTTCCTTAATCCAATTTTTCCTCTGTATACCATGTTGGTGATCTGCTTCACATTCTTTCCCATAATCTTGGAAGTTTGACGATAGCTCATCCCTTCAAAATACACCAGATATAAAGCTTCCCGGTAATCCGAATTTAGCTGCTGCATACAAAAATGGAGGATTTCGTCCCTTTCCCTGGTACGCACCACTTCCTCCACAAGCGCCCTGGCATCTCCCGCTTCCTGCAGATCATCAAGGTTAAAATGACACTTCTTTTTCGTTTTATGGCGCAGTGCCATATGTCTCGCCACCTTATATAAATACGGTTTAAATCCTCCGTCCCGGATATGAGGTCTTTTTGCAAACAGATAAGAAAAAACCTCAATCATCAGATCTTCCGCTTCGTGAACATCATGCACATAACCATTTATGTAGAAGATCAGGGGATTTCCATATTTGATCATAAGCTCATCCAGGCCTTTTTCTTCCCCGCATAAATATCCTCTGTATAAGTCCTCGTCGGAAACCACGCCTTCACTTCCCTTCTTACCCGGAATTTAAAACCCCTCAGCCTGTTTTTAGCATATATGTTTTTTACTCTATAAGCAAGTAAGACTTTTCATTACAAGTTCCGTCAGTCATATGACGACTGTAATAATTCTTTAACGCAGGTGCTAAATCCATATCTTCTTTCGCACCCTCTTCTTGTCAGTGGTCAGCTCCTCGGCATCGCTTTCCTGCGCCATCAGAAATTTGTGCCTTAAATCTTTTGGCGGATATCCGCCGTACAAAAGCGATGGCTCAAGGATAGGGTGTCTGGTAAAATCACAGTCAATCCCCGGAGCATAGACTTTACATCCGGTCTGCCCCTGCAAGTATTTGTTCCCGCCTATATGATCAGCATGTGCGTGTGTATTATAAATTGCCGTTAAATTCCAGCCGTTAGCGTCTAATATCTGACGTGCTTTCCGCCCTGCATCCTTATCATTTCCACTGTCGATCAGACAGACATTTTGCTCATCCAGCCTTACAAGTCCGATATTCGTAGGGCTTTTGATATAATAAGTGCGCTCAGAAAGCTGTATCAATTCGTACATGGTTTTTCCTCCCGTTAATAATGAAAACTACTCTTCCAGAAGTCTGCTTAACAACGCCTGTCTATTGTTTATAAACATTTCTGTCACCTGATAACTTTCTGTTTCCTCGTATTCACATAAATGTATCTTTCCATTATCGAAACAGTATATATCTGCATTTGGAATTCCTAACAAAATAGGGGAATGTGTAACTATAAAAAACTGCGCTCCGCATTTTGCACACCTATCTATTTCCATTAACAGGATAAGCTGTCTCTGCGGAGATAATGCTGCCTCCGGTTCATCAAAAAGATATAAGCCATTTGCCTGCAGATTATTCTGCGCTAACGCCAAGAAACTTTCTCCATGTGATTTTTCATGATATTTTGCTGAAGGATGCTCCGGATCTGCATATTTCTCTTCTTGAGTTGCCACATTATAAAAGCTTTCCGCTCTAAGAAAATACCCCCACTTTTCTTTCCTATATCCCTTTGAAATTCTTATTGCTTCACATAGTTCTGAGTGGGTATCATGTGTAGAAAAGATATAGTTCCTGGTTCCGCCCTCCGGATTAAACCCATGGGCCACAGCAAGCGCCTCTAACAGTGTTGATTTGCCACTTCCGTTTTCTCCAACAAAGAAAGTGATCGGACTGTTAAAATCCAGTCTTTCAACACCTTTAAACGCCTCTATTTTCCTCAAATAACTATCGCTGTCTACTTTATTCCAGTCGAACAGGACTCCCTGTATAAATTGATCATTCATTATGTTTGCCTTTCTTAACTATACTAGGTATCTTTTTCATACCTGCGTCCTGTTCATCTTTATACATTAAATTTTTTATGCATTAAATGTATCCCAATATGACCAATTCCAAGAATGATTGATGCGCAGATCACGATTGCATTTCCAGAATAAATTCCAAGCAATAGACACGCAATAACCGGAAGGGTTGCACCCGCCACAGGAAATCCCATATAGGACATATAAAAATCCTTCATCGTTTTCAGACTCTTAAAATATTTGATCCAGTAGCATTCATACAAAACCATCAGCACAAATGCCGTCATCCAAATTATAATCTTCCACTCAAAATAGAAGCCTTCAAATACCATTACTTTCGGGTTGAGTGCGGTAAAAACCATAAGTGATACACTTAACAGAGCCTCACCCATGCGCTCAAGGAGCAGCAGCAGCTTATTCTCCTTTTTGGCAACCTCATCATATCCCGCCGGCTTTGCTTTGCATGCCCAAATGATATTTGGAACAAACAGCATCAGAAGAAATACAAAACCTGTAACGCAAAAACCAAGGTCATACGGCTGCCTGCTGATCTGCGAGAAAGCAATGGTGCTTAATTTAACGCTGCTTATCATATCTCCATATTTTTCTTTAAGCTTTCCAGCCATCAAATCAGAATTGTATAGATCTGTGTGATAGCTTCCATAAATCCCCATTATTCTGCCGCCACCGCACCGCGTGTATGCATCAATAAAATTCAAGACCATGTAAGCTTCTCTTAGTGATGATATACCATTATGTTCCGTATCTTCATTGTAATATTCCTGCCCCTGTCTGATACACTCCTTTGCAAGTATGTATTTTTCAGAATCTTCAAGGCCGTTATCCTCTAAATATTTCAAATACCTTGATCCTGTAGTATCATACTGATGCCCCACATCAGTGCCATAAAATATTGTCTCGGGACAATACTCTTTTATCTCATGAAAGAACTCATAATAGTATTTGTTTCCCGACAGTGTTCCCTGTATCTCTTCAAAGAATAAATCTATCAGTTCATCTGAATCCTCTTTCATCCATTCATTTAAAAACTCGGCACTATAATATGGCAGTTCCACAAAAAGATTACGGTATCCTTTATTATAGTATTCCCTCCATTCTTTAAGCTCAATGTCATAACACTTTTTATGACCATGCTCTTCTCCGTAAAGACTTATCATAGTATTCTCATTCGGAAAGACATCTGTGGTCTGATCGGATTTATCTAAGATAAATCCTGTAACTACCAATATCAATACAATCCCAAAGGCTAATATGGTTTTTATTTTATCCTTCATTTTAAACTCCTCTAATTCTGTCATATTAATCCCCCATTTCTGCGCATCTCGAGTTTGTGTCAAGTGCGCGCATACACAAATCTCGCGTGTGAAAAATTTTATTTTTCACTATTTTTCACTATATTTCAGGAGCTGCTTTAAATCTTTCTCCGGCGTGGTGATGGGGGCAATGCCGAAGTTTTCCACAAGATAGCTCATTACACCCGGTGAAATAAACGCTGGCAGCGTAGAACCAAGGCGGATGTTCTTGATGCCCAGGTGCAGCAGGGTCAACAGGATGCACACCGCCTTCTGCTCATACCAGGAAAGCACCATAGACAGCGGCAGATCGTTCCCGTACAGCCACTACATCCGGCTGTCTGTTCACACTGAAAACAAATATTTTGCTTTTTCTGCTTTGCACCTTACACCATTTTTCGTTCTTAACTTTCCAGCATCATAAAAATATAGTTACTTTAAAAGACACTCCCTATCGAGCAGGAAATCATAGATATTTACGGTCAGGATACCGTACTCATCATAATGTGGCTGAACAATATCTTTGGTAATGATAATCTTCTTGAAAGAATCGTCAATTTTTCTAAACGGTCTGATTTCCTGAGTTCGCTTTGCTTCATTAGGCAGCGAGTACGCCGACTGAATATAGTATCTGGAAGAACCAAGGTTACAGACGAAATCTATCTCCAGCTGCTTCCGGTTTACTTTTCCGTCTTTGTCCTTTTCTGCAATGGGAATGACACCCACATCTACGCTATAACCACGCATACGAAGCTCGTTGTAAATTACATTCTCCATGGAATATGTCTGCTCAAATTGACGGAAGTTAATTCTGGCATTGCGAAGTCCTAAGTCGGAAAAATAATATTTCTTGGGAGTTTCAATGTATGCCTTTCCTTTGATGTCAAATCGCTGTGCAGACTCAATCAGAAAAGAATCCTCAAAATAATCCAGATACTTTTTGATGGTGTTGGCGGTAATTTTTGACTTCTTGACCGTCTTAAAAGTATTTTTCAACTTTTCGGGATTGGTCAGCGAGCCAATAGCAGATGAGAGAATGTTCAACAAATCTTCCAGCTCTCTGATATTCTTTATACGGTTTCTCTTGGTAATATCTTGAATATAAATCTCGTCACCACGGCCGGCAAACTCGGTAGCAATGTCTTTGGATAAGAGCTTTGCGTTACTTCCTGTCACAAATATATCCATATTATCCTTGCGGAGGTAACCATTCAAAACGGCTTCAAAGCAGTCCAACATCTGAACTTCATCAAGCAGCAGATAATACATTCCTTCATCAATGACTTTGGAGCGAATATACTCCATGAATTTTTCCGGGTCAACTCCCCGCTTTTCCTTTTCAATTTGAATAAGGCTTTCTCCAATCAGATAAAGGTCATCTGCAGAGTCAAAGGCAAAACGAATGATATGATCGGCATCTACACTATTATCCAATAGGTGGTGAAAAAAAATGTTATTCAGCAAATATGATTTGCCACACCTGCGAATACCGGTAATAACTTTAATCAATCCGTTGTTTTTTCTTTTTATTAATTTATCTAAATAGAAATCTCTGCGAATCTCCCTCATAAAGCCTCCTTGCAAAGGATTTTTGCAACCTTTAACACATTTCCTCTCCAAAAACTGCTGCTTTCTTACTACACAATCCCCCTCATCAAATGCAATTTGCCCTAAACAATAATATCCATCCATGCATCCGAGGGCAATGGCATTGTCAAAGTACTCCTTTCCTTTCTCCTGATCAGCATCTACTCCCCTTCCATAACAATAATTGTATCCCAAAGCAACATAGGCATATGGATTTTCACCTGCATCATACTTTTTTGTAATATCTAAGGCTCATTCCGTTTTTGAAACAATAGGTTTTAATCCATTTTTTCTTATGTTTTCTAATTCTTCTTTTTCCCACTTTTCAATCTTGCCACCTCAAAGCTGGAAGTTGTCGATGCAATAACTATAACAACATCTTTGATACCGCTCCTATCACCGCTTCTGCATCCAGCCCCCGTACTGCTTGTGCAAGCTCATCAAACACAGCTTTTTTCTCGTCCGGATATCGGTAATGTGATAATTTTTCAATTATTCCATCTGCTACATCCACATCATATTCCGCCATTGCCTGCGTAAGCAGGGTCAATTCCTGTTCGAGTAAGTCTTTGTCTAAATCTTTAAGTTCCTGTTCGTCCTCTTCCACACTGCAGATTGTTTGTAGCTGCTCATTCAGGCTTTTCCATTGCTCCATAAATATCGGATGCATCGTTTTTATAACATCCGTCTTCTCATCGCGTGCCGCATATTCGAGCAGCTTTGCAATACTGGAAACGGTAAGTGCTCCGATCATTGCTGCCGATGTTTTCATTGCATGCACTTTTACGCGGTACTGCCGCAGGTTGTCCCCATCGGAAATATTTTTTTCAAATGCGTCCAGTGTCGCCGCATCTGTACCTGCCATCTGTACAAACTCTTCGATTACAGCAAGCAAATCCTTGGGAGCTTTATTATGTAAATAGGCATACTCCAGATTAAGTTCTGAAACCGTCTCCAGCCGCTGTTGAATCTGTGCAGTTTCTTCTGCCTCCCTGCGTATCTGCTCCTCGGACTGCATGACATCGCCTTCTATAATCTTATTCTGCGGGAGATATTTTTGCAGTAGTTTTTCCAATTTGGAGTACATGATTGGTTTTGCAAAAAAATCATCAAATCCGTTTTGCAGAAACATTTCCTTTGCACCATTTACCGCATTTGCCGTCAATGCGATCACCAGTGTTTCCAAATTTACATTTCCTTCCTGCTCCGGAAATGCGTGAAGTGTCTCTATACCATCCATTCCCGGCATCATATGGTCAAGAAAGATAAGATCGTATTTCTTGTTTACAACTTTTTTCAAACATTCTTCTCCGCTGTCCGCCTCATCAATTCTCATCTGAGTATCCTTTAAAAGGCTCCGGAACACCTTGCGGTTTATAGCGTTATCATCAACCACCAGTATATCTGCATCCGGTGCTATAAACGCCGTTTCATATACATATTGCTGTTCCTGCTGTTTGATACGCTCGGAAAGCTTTCCAACCGGTGTCTCATCGATAATATCCTGCTCAAGGTCAAAGAAAAAGTCAGAGCCTTCGCCATAGGTACTTGTCACCTCCAGATGACTCCCCATCAGCTTCAAAAGCTGCAGCGTAATACTCATTCCAAGCCCTGTTCCCTCAATATTGCGATGGCGGCTCTCCTCGATCCTCTGAAATTCCTCAAACAGCTTCGGTTTATCCTCTTCTCTGATACCAACACCTGTATCCTTTACTTCAAAATGCAAAAGCACCTTCTGTTCTTTCTTCTCTCCGGTAACTGAAAGCGTGACACTTCCATGCTCCGTATACTTAACCGCATTATTTAAAAGGTTAAGAAGCACCTGGCGAATCCTGACATCATCCCCCATAAGTCTTGAAGGCAGCTTTTCATCAACATAAACCTCAACCTCAAGCTCTTTTGAAACAGCTTTCTGATAAATCATATTGACTGTATCATGTATCAGGCTGCTGACGTCGTATTCTACCGGAATAATCTCAAGCTTTCCCGAATCAATTTTTGAAACATCAAGGATATCATTGATTAATGCCAGCAGACTTTTTCCCGCATTCTGAATATCTAACGCATATTCACGCACCTGCAATTCCCTGCTCTCCCTCAAAATCATTTCATCCATGCCAAGAACCGCATTAATCGGTGTTCGGATTTCATGTGACATATGTGCAAGAAACCTGCCCTTTGCCTCATTCGCCATCTCTGCTGCCTGCTTGTCTTTTTCAATGTGAAAAACAGACTGTATCGTATAAACAGAAGAACATATCAGAAGGATCAACATTCCGATTGCAAAATAATGTCCATGAAAATTTCCACTTCGGCTAAAATACATCGCTAATTGGATAGCCGAACATACAAATGCTCCAAAAAGACCAAATGCCACAAAACGATATTCCTGAATTTTCCTGCTATACAGATCCTTTAAAAAAGTATACACAACAGATGCTATTGCTAGGAAACATCCTATTGCCACAAAAATAAATGTGGATACCAGATCTTTTATTCCTGTAATATGCAGAATACAACTAATTGCATCAACCGTACCCATGAATATTCCCACAAAACGGTACAGCTTTTCAAACCGGTGTTTCTGAATTTCATTCATATAGATAATCACAGAAAACGGAATCAGCATGACCATATAAAACGGAATTTCACTTGCAATCGAAACATTTTGAAACATAATCTGACGGAAAACAGAATTCATATCCAGCCAGACTGCAGAAAGCATACCTGCATATCCCAGATAAATAATATCCATCGGACGTTTATTCAAAATTCCATAAATTGCGCTGAAAAGAATTGTCAAAATGCCTATCAGAAAAACAATCGCTGCTATAATAATCTCGCCAAAATACAGGCTGATCAGGAATTTCCATATACCAAATTCACTGCCCACATAGGGCTGATACAAAATACCATTGCTGGATGCCATTTCAAGCCGCAGGACTTTTCCGGCATCCGCCGCTGTAACCGGTATCAGAAGATAACATTCAGGACTTATCTGCCCGAACCATCTTTTTCCCATAGTAGAATACTGATAAATCAGTTTTCCATCCAAATAGGCACTAAGATCCTGACCACGAAAACATAAATGGCTGACCCTCTCATCCAGATTTTTAGGAATTATTGTTTCTATAATTTGCGTTCCTTTTTCATATTTAGCGGGTATATCAATCAAAGACTTTGTCCCATCCTCTTCGATACGATACCATTCTCCCTGATAGTCCTCACATAAATCGTTCTCCTCTACATGATCGGGCGGCAGAACGATCTGTCCGATAACACCATACCCAAACGTAAGCTTCTGATAATTTCTTCTAACTCACCAATCAATAAAATTTTTTGCATCAATCATTCCTCCATCTCTTAATTTTCCGTAATGTCGATCAATCTTTTTTTTCTGTTTTTATAACCCTTCCATATTCAAATCCACGATTAACTTTCCTATTTCCCGTTCTTTTAAAAGATAGCACATGTAGATGGGAAGATATACCACAGCTCCCTCCTGTTCTAAATTTGCCGCCGATAAAACATATGCTTTCTCAAGATGATAATCAGGAATGTTCATAAAATTATCCAGAGCCTTATGTGCCTTATAGGCTTTTCCTGATTTCACCTCTATGGGAACAACTTTTCCGCCCATTTCAATCACAGCATCCAGCTCTCCTATATTTTTCTTTTTACAGAAATAAGGCTCCAGACCATTGGCCGTTAATTGCTGTACCACAGCATTCTCAAAATGGGCGCCATTATTTATCTCACTGTTCTTATTGATTAGTTCCAGTTTGATTTCCGCCGAATATGCGCTGGTAAGCAATCCGGTGTCATTTGAAAAGAGCCGGAACACATTGCTGCTCTTACTCGCTTTGAGAGGAATGGTTGGAGCTTCTACGTTGTACACAGGCAAAGCGACTCCTGCATCTTTCAGCCATAAAAAACTGTTTTCATATCTGTCAAACTTTAACTCTTTATCCAGCATTGTAAAAACAAATTTTTTATTCTGCTTGTTCAATTCCGCCGGAATGATATTGTAAATGGATATCAGTTTCAGTTTCTTATCTTCACTCTCGTATTGCGAAAAATCCTCTTTGTATAACGTAATGATATCCCGTTGTACTTTATCGACCTCTCTGATATCTTTTGTAGCAATATAGGTTTTTACCGCATCCGGCATGCCTCCGACAATAAGATAGATAAAAAACAGCGACAATAGCTTCTGATGTATAAATTCATCCACAGGCTGACATGTTTCAAATTTTTCTTTCAGCATTTCCAATGTCATTTTTGACACATTATTCGCTACCATGAATTCTTCAAAATCCATAGGATACATTTTCAAAACCGTTAAATATCCCACAGGAACCGATGCTATTCCCTTAAGCTCTACCCCTAATAAGGAGCCGCTCATTACATATTTAAAGCTGCCTTCTTCTACAAGGAACTTTATCTTTGTCACTATTTCCGGACATTTCTGTATTTCATCAAAAAAGACAACTGTTTCCTGCGGTTTACAGTCTTCCGGCATTATCATTTTCAATTTCACTAGAAACTCTTCCGCACTCATTTTTACATTGAGATAATCAACCAGGTCCGGCTGATCTATGAAATTTACTTCAAACTTGGTATATTCACTTTTGGCAATTTCTTCTCTTATAAGCCAGGTCTTTCCCGTCTGTCTGGCTCCCGTCACCAATAACGCCTTATTGGAACTTTTCAACCATTCTTCTATGATAATGGAGTTCTTTCTATACATAAATTCCTTCCTCCCTTCTTAACAATATCTCTTTTGCCCCGTTTTTTCAATATAATTCGTAATATTCTGCCCCGTTTTTCTATTTTTATTATATCATTTTTGCCCCGTTTTATTACCTGATTTTCATGAAGCCAAAAAACCACTGTAGATTTTACTTTCTACAATGGTTCTTATCTCTCCACAAAATCTCCATTTATTAATTTGTCAGCGCAACGGTTATTTCTTATAATAAAATTTAGATATCACCTGAATAATCAACGCTATGGCACACCCTATCATGGCTCCAGCTATTATAATAAAAAAACACTCAACTATGCGAAATCTATTTGCTGTAAAAGACCAAATCCCTGCTATGGTTCCAAATATTACGGCAAATCCTAAATACAAAGAAAATATAAGCTCAAGCATATCTGTGCTAATTTCATCTGATCCCATTTCCTCAAATTCAAATTTATCTACATGTTCCGTCATCATTAAAATGTTTTTGCAAAGCTTTCTCTGTTGGATAAATTGATACAATCATAACAAAACATTGAATTGCCACAAGAATCAACCCTGTAAATCCAATCGTATTCTTATCATTATGGTATAACGGAATATGTATCAAAGCAGACGGTATAATCATTACCCATCCTATTTTCCACCAAAGTTTTCCACAATAGTCATGAGCAAATTTCCATGTATCCATATTTTTCATTGAACGAGTTGTTCTGTATCCTGACATACCATTTATATTCTTTGGGCAATGTTTCCACATCATTCTTCCTACAATAACCATAACAATGGGAATTATCATATCACATATTAACATAAACCACCAAAACCACATAAAATCCACCTCCAAACTCCGCTTGGTAGTGTCAAAAACTACCTCTTTTTTATTGTTCTAAATCCTTTAAAACCTTGATTTATTGGAGGTTTGCAAATAAAAAGAGCAATGACCTCCCTTTTTAGGTATCCCATGCACCACTGTGAACTTTTTCGGAAGTAAGGGCTCAGAAAGAGGACTGTTCCTCATAAAATGCGTCCTTCGCCTCAACCGTCAGGTCATCCAGTTCCGAGAAAACTTCATTGAAATTTTTAGGGAAGTTGTTTTCACCGAACGCTTCTATCCTGCTTCCATCCACAAATTCCGCCTGAAATCTCATGCTATAGCCATCTAATGCATTGGGATCCCTTCCACAAAAACCTGCCCAGGACGCAACGTTATAGTTCTCCAGAATCGTACGTGCTTTATCAAGGGTCTCTGCAGCCACTGGATAGTCAAAAAACTCCTCTTCTTCTCCACCCCATGGCTCCACCCGTACGAGCGCTCCTTCCTCCTGCCGGATCAAGCTTATGCTCCAGATCGGTTCCACCATCGTTCCATGCACATAATACGTCAGTTCCTGAATATCCGGAAGCGGTGCACTCTGTCTGTTTTCCAGATTCTCCGTGTTCTCTGTGTCTGCTCCCACCGTCGTGTCTTCTGGCATTGTATCCGGCTTATTTCCAAGCCACTTTCCGCAGCCTGTGATCAACACCGTCCACGTAGTAAATGCCATAAGCAATATCAATCCTTTCTTTCCTTTTTTCATAAGCCACTTCCATCTTCTTTTTGGTCACACTTCTTCAAGAGCATCCGAATGCCTGTCAAAATCAGTAAAATTGTTACTACAACTCTGAAAATACTTATTCCACCGGAAGACATTCCACTTTTTTTAAGCGCGGTTTTTTTATCCAGTTCTCCGCTTAACATATTGGGTGTCGCCCCTTTTACATGTGTCAGAGTTCCCTGCTCCTGAATGCCGATTACTGTCACCATATCCCCATCACTCTGATGAGGGACGGAATACTGATAACGCCGATCGCCTTCCTCGAAAACTCCTCTGCCCATCCGCTGGGTTCCGATAAATTTTTCACCACGGTATTTCCGGTCTGTGAGAATAGTGAGTCCTGCCTCTTCCAGCGTCTCCTCCTCAAATTCGTATTCTCTTCCCAGCATAAGATTGTCGAGAAACTCGTCTGACAGATGATAAATTCCCACATCTGCTTTGCCCAGGAATATTCCCAGCCCGCCCAGATCGGAATCCCATTCCATATTTTCCTCTGTCATAGGACCATTCCATTCTTTCAGCTTCATTTTTTTTGCGCTTCGCATGGCACGTGGGGCATAGATCGTGAGTCCCAGTTCGTCATCATAAGCCGGTTCCAGAACCTTCAGTTTTCCGCAGACAATCACGATCTTTCCATCATTTGCCGGATCATAGCTGCCCTGTCCTACATATACCACATCATCCACTTTGTTCTGAATAGCCGCACGCTTTGTAGCACACGATTTCACTGTAGAGACCGCACAAAGTAAGCCGAGCAGTATCACGATAACCGCATTTGCTTTTTTATTTTTTCCTGGTTTCTGGGTTTTCTTCATCTTCCCACCCCTTTCTTTCCAGATCATACATCACTGCTCTTCTGGTCGCTTTATGGCCAGGGATTCATGATCATATAAACAGTCATGACATACAATGGTAATACAATGAATAACGGCAACACCCAGTTTCCCATCGTCTCCCTGACATTCTTCCAACGCATATGTATAGTTTTCCTGTTCTCTTTCTTCTGGTGGATGCGTTTTCGATCTCCATTTTCCAGAAGCTGAAAGATCACCGGTGAATCATAAACCTCAATTCGTCCAAACACCACAAATCCTGCCATAGAAATCGGAAGTGCCAGACACAGCCAGATGATATTGTAACTATAATCCAGCTGCTGGAACAGAGTCCAGTCACCGGAACCAATACACTTAAATGCAGTGAGGATCCATGCCAGAATACAAGTAGAAGCATTTACCAACAGGAGGAGCATCGCAATCTTTACGATACGCCCCGGAGAGTAGAATCCCAGCTGTACCGGAAGTTCCTGTCCGCCAATTGTTTCAAAGAACACCGGTTTTACGGAGTCTTCTGGTTTCTTCTTTTCTTCTTCGCTGATACTCTTAAGAATCTTTTTTCGAACTCTGGCCTCTCTTCCCTTACTAAACACCGTAAACAGAATCAGTGCCGCTGCCAGTCCGACCATGCCAACCAGTTCAAACAGTTCTTTCGGATCCATAGGTACTCCGCCATAATTCCGAAATGCAAAAAAGATAAAGATCATCACTGCCAGCGTTCCAAGAAACGGTTCAATCACCCACGGATATGTCCTGGTTTCCTTTTCTGCCAGTACAGATACTTTGCCTGTCTGTCCATTCACTGCCGCCTGTACCTCTCCGCAATCCATAAAATAGACCGGAAGAAATGCCGGCAGACGAAGCAATGCCTCTGAAGCCGGATGAAGAGCCAGTCCAGTTGTCTGCATCATGCGTTCCACGGTTGGACGATACTCCTCTGCCACCTCTTCAAACACACGACGTCTTAATTCCACACCGTCAGCAGTCGGAACCTCGGCTGCATGTCCTGCGATATACCCAAATTGAAACGGCTCCAGTTCTTCCCACAAAAATGGTTCCATTCCATTTAACAACAGGTTATTGCACCGATCCGTCACATTGACTGCCACATGCTCCAGAAATCCTCCACATTCATAATGCCTGTTGGAATTATCTCTGGTCACAATAAAACGGATGGGACCACGGATCAGCTCGTAAGGAAGATATATCCCTTTTAAATTTTTCTTATTTTCTTTTAAAATCTGGGCTTCATTTTTATCATGATGCTGTTCAATCCATTCATCCAGCCGTTTTTCTGCCTGTTTCCGGTTCAACTTAAAAGGAATCAGCATCTCCGGAAATCCTTCTCCCATCTGGACATCTGAACGCAGAACCTTGGACTGGCAGAAAATACAGGTTTCCGCCACTTCATGTTCTTTTACAATTACCCTGGCTCCACAATTCGGACACTCACAGGCAATCGTCCGGCTATCCGGAAGCTCCTGTTGCAACAAGGTTTTCGTAAGACTCCGAAATTCCTGAAGCTTTTTTAACGGAATCTCCGTTCCTGTATTTCCTCCACAGCTCGGACAATGGTAATTCTGTGTCACAACATCAAACTGGGCAGCTGCACCACAGGTGGCACAGTGAATTGTCATAATCTTTCCCTGATTCATACCCCGTCCTCCCTTGATCCTGTTTTTATGCCCAGGGATCTGCTTCTTTTGGTATCCGAATTCCGGTTAAGAGCTGCTGTTCCCACAAAAACCACTGTCCTGTAGATGGTTTATTCCGAAGCTTTAATGGCCGCGGACTGTCTGCTCCGCTGCATGCCACATATAAGGTCAGATATCCTTCCTCTATCTGGCTTTTGCTGTAGGCGTTTTCTGATACTGCAACCCGGTACGGCTGTTCCGGAGTATAATTATTTTCCGGAGAAGACCCGGAAAAATAGGAACGCATCAGATACTCTTTTCCACGAAATCTATCTCTTATAAACTGTTTGTCGATTTCATTTAACGGTCTGGGACCCCGCAGAAAATCCAGCATTTTTTCTGTTTCTGATGGATTTTCAGGATAAAGGGCAAGTGCTGCTACCGCCAAAGCTGCCACTTCCTCTGGGTTTGTCAATCCTGCCTGCGGCATTGCCTGTAATTCCTGTAATGTTTTTGGAAGTCTGTTCAATGTTATCTCGCTCATAATATCCCTCCTTTAAATCGGTTCCCATTCTCCGGTCAGATAATCCATTCGATAAACTAATCCTGATGGAGACACCGCATAATAATATTCTGCTACAAACTGATCCGGATGCTCTGTTCCAAGCACAAAGAGTACACAGGCTTCACCCCGGATTGTTTCCATGCCATCCACATCCCGGAGTACCATACCGAGGCTCAGCCTATCCTGTACTTCAGATTGTGCAAGCAGTACATCCATTTCATTGCCGAAATAATCATAGTTTTCCCCAGCAGCTGCTACAGGATACAAATAGAACTTTTCCACTGACCCGCTCGTGAATGGGAAAAAAGCTTCTCCTTCCATTTCGTGAATAGTCAGGCAGTCTCCTTCCAGCTCCAGCCAGATCGTACCGCTTCGGGTTCCATCCGGCGTGTTCAGCCAGAATTCCAGAGACTCCCCAAGTGGATCCCCATATGCATAATAGCCATCCCAGAAAAAACGGATATCCTCCATCTCTCCATCCAAAAGTCCTCCATAATACCACATATCTAAAGGATATCCATCCTCACCGGTCATGAACGTAACGCTGTAAAAATAGGGTTCACCAGCATCTGTTTTGGCAGAATCGCAATACCAGCTTCCCTCCATTCCATAGAGATATCCCTCCTCCGGTATGTAGGAACCCGATAAAAGCTGCATCACTCCATCTGTCGGCTCGATTTCTCCGGCATAAGTAAGATAATAAGGATGCCAGGAAACTTCCCGGCTTCCTTTTCTGGCTGTGACCTGTACATTGGAATAAAGATCACTGAGATTGCACCGTAAGATCAGAGGAAGACCATCGTTGCTTTCCCATAGCAGATCTTCTGTGCTGCTCTCAGTAAAGTCATCATTCCAGCTGCAGGACTCTATGGACATCTTCCACCCATCCTCCGCCGGAACGATCACATACCACTCATCCCCTGTATATTCTATGATATGGTCTTCTGGGATCCCTTCCAAATACGGATAGGTCTCAGCTCTTTGATATTCTTTTCCCGGAAAGCTGTAATCTGGCGTATAACCCAGAAATGAGGCTCCAAATACGGCCCCATAATCTTGCAACCATTCCTGTTCTTCCACTAATGATGCTTTCCCCGCCTCGGTAAGCCAGGAAGTCGTAGCTTCTTTTTGGGACTCTCCCGAGCCCGGGGATTCCGTATGGTTGCTTGTGGTTGATTCTTCTTCCGGTTCCACATAGTCTGGATTGGTCATTCCCAGCCCGCCGTCTCTAATATCCAGGAGTGCGCAGCCGGTAAGAAATGTACAGAACAATACCAGTATTGTCAGAAACACACCTTCCTTTTTTCCAGTCTTTCTTTTCTTTCCCATTTGCTATCCCCCTCATATCATAATGAAAATTTAACCACCATAGTCTGAATAATCTTCTATCAGGCGGACCGTATGATAAGCTTCTGTCCCATACATCTGGATCATTAAATCATTCCAGTGAATAGACGGATAAAACCAGGCAAATTCCTGTCCAGACACATCCTCGATCACATAGCCGTCGGGAGAATTATATATATACATTGCTTCCTTTGTGTAATAGGGGTTCATCTCCTGATCGTACACGGTATAATCCACTGTTCCGACCTCAATCCTCTCGTCCGGACTGTTGAAAAATCCAGAATCTCCTGCTCCACTATACATATTGAAACTCCAGGTCTCATATCCTTCTCTCTCTGAATATGCCGGCATGGACTCATAAAGCCCTGGTGTAACCAGCAGCATCCCTATCTGCCACAATTTTCTGCCATTTTCATCCGTATACCAGCCATCTGGAGTCATATGGTTACGCAGAATATTTCCTGTTTCATCCAGGTATCTGTCCGTCCCATCTATTTCTGTTTTCCAGCAGGAAGCATCCTTTTTCCTATAGTAATCCCCTTGCATAAATGGAATATTTTCTGTACCGGAATCTACAGAAAGGACATCTCCCGAAAGTGTATAAACTGCCGTTATCTCCTGGGCTGCAGAAACTGCCTGTGTTTTTCCAGCATCTGTGAACTGCAGAATATCTATCATATGCTCATAGCTGCTCTCTGGGTAAGAAAGAAACAGATAATCCTCATCCGTGTCATACACCGTGATATATTCTCCGTCTTCACGGTAATATGTACCATTCCAGTCAGACTGATTTGCCACTCTTTCAAAACCCTGTCCGGCAGATTCCGGGATTTCTGCAATTTCTTCGTCAGCAGATTCCGGGATTTCTGCAATTTCTTCGTCAACAGATTCCGGGATTTCTGCAATTTCTTCGTCAACAGATTCCATGATTTTCTCGTCAGCCACTTCCGGCTTTTTACCACAGGCTGTCACAGCTGCCATTGATAATACTATCACAGCACCCATCAGCATTTTCATGCACATGCTACCTCCTTTTCCACCGCCGTCATACCCACAGGTTATTTGAAATCAGCATATCATTTTTTACAGAAAAAATATATGCGAATCATTGGAATACCTGACAATTTCAGTATCTTTCCAACGATTCGCATACAATATGTTGATGTCATTTATTTCTATATACCATATATAGTAAATAGGAATCCTGCGAACAGGATTCTCCCCTTACCCATTTTTTAGTTCCTCCAGTCGGCCACATCGCCGGAAAAGGTCAACATAAACCATCAGTTCCTCTCGATTGGACACCTCCAGTTTTCGGTTGATACTTGTATTATGCTTACGTACTGTCGCCACGCTGACAAAGCTTCGTTCTGCAGCTGTCTGCACATCACATCCATCAATAAACAACTGAAAAATCATCCGTTCCGCAGGTGTCAGCTTTCCAGCCCGGACTTTGAATTCCTGAAGCATTGTATCAATCTCCGGTGGCAGCTCTCTGGTCTTTAGTTCTTCGCTTCTGGTCTGCAGGAAAGATACTAATGCATCAATTTCTGAAATTCCAGAACGAATTCTGGCATTCTGACCATCTTCTCCAGTCTTTCTCTGCTGCATAGCGTTTAAGCTTCGCACGATCGGAGCTGAAAAATGCCCCGATACACCTCCCGCCAAGAGAAGGATCAGGATCAGAAACACAGCTGCTCCTGCAAACCAGATCTGACGAATTCTATGTGATGCCTGATGATAACTATCCTCTGGCAGCAATGTTAAAACCATCGGCGGCTGACCACTGCATAATCGTGCATCCAGAGGACTGGAAAGACCAAAATAACGCTCCGACTCGGTTGACGCTGTCTGATAATATTTCCCACTTCTGATATTAAGTAAACCAGAAGGTTTCAAATACGTCCCTGCCGCATTGCCTATCATAGCTTTCGACAAGTCGTATTTTCTGCCCTCTGCAGGAGCAAGAAGTGTAACCATATTTCCAAATCGACTTTCCGCTGCTGGATAAGAAAGAGCAAAATACAGCTGACTGAGTTCTACTCCACAGATACCGCAGGGAACTCCATTCTGATCCAGAACCGGTATACACAGCAAAATAACATCTTCCCATGTATCCTTCAGCCGGAACCGTTCCGTCCACACTGCTCCTTCGGCCAGACGATTCTGATTAAAATTTAAAAGGGTTTCATAACATGGAATCAATGCCGTATCAAATTCCAGATCCCAGCGATTATGCATCTGAATCTGTTTTTTTCTGGCTATATCTGCCGCACCGCGAAAATACACCATATGCTGATCGGCTGGTCCAACAGCCTTCAGATCAGAAAACCGCAAATAGACTCCCATCCGTGATGTATCTGCTGCTTCTGCCTTTGTATTCACCGTAGCATCCAGTATAAAAAATGCTCCACTGCATGCATTGGAACGTAAGACTGTTTCCAATGCTCCATACAGTGAATCCTCAAGATCCAGAATCAGCTTTGGGTTATCATTGACATCCTCAAAGGTTTTTCCATGTTCGATCAGAACCTGCTCCATTGTCCATGTGATCTCCTCAGACAAGTGGATGCTTCTTGCTGTCAGAAGATCCATCTGCTTCGTCATGGCTGAAAATGTATTCTGATGCTGTACTGCCAGTGTCTCTCCAAGATTACGTTCCGATCCCGGCATAATGCCTGCCGTTCGGATCAGGACAACTGCCGCCACAAATACGACCAGAACCGTACAGGCAAAATAAACTGTCAGCTTCCGCTGCATGGTTACCCCAACTTCACTCCAGTGACGCAGCGAATAACCGATCTTATGAAACAAGTGACTCATCACGCCACCGCCTTTCCTGTTCTTATGGCTGATAATCCCGCATAAAGCTTTCCTGAGCTGCCCTCACAAGTTCCACCATTGACTGTTCCGGCAGTTCCACGTAGGAACGCCGGGCAATTTGAAGCTTCTGACGAATCTGATCTTCAAATCTCGTTTCCAGTTCCAGATAATCTTCATACTGTGGTGCCGTATAAAACGTATATTGCTCCTGAGTCTGCAGAAAGGCCTGATACAATGACTGATACATGGGATCCTGTAGCTGCTCAATAGCATCTGGAAGATATTTTTCAAAAGCTTCCTGCTTCACTGGCATATATCCGAGCTGAGTCACAAATTCCACATTTCGTTTGGAATCTGTCAGCCATTTCAAAAATGTCATGCATGCTTTTTCCCGCTCCGGAGTCGATTTTACAGTACAAATCCCCGCTCCTCGCTGCATGACCAGGTTTTCTCCATTTTCAAAAACCGGACATGGCATGGAAATAATATTCACCTTCTCTGTCGTATTATCCGCATAAGTCACCGTATCGGAATAATACAGAACGCTGGCAGATGATGCCACTGACACGATCGCATCCCCGGTACGCAGTGGCTCAGTAGCATATCCTCCCCGAAGCCAGATTCCTCCCTGTACCGCTGCACTGGCATAAGGTTCCCACACCTGTTCAAAGGCCGGTCCAAAGGCAAGTCCTGTTCCATCTTTCGTAAAGAAAGATTCTCCTAAGGACTCCACGCCTACCTGAAAATAATTAAAGTGATAATCATGGACAAAAAATGGTTTTCCATCTCCCTCTATATTTGGTGTCTGCTCATCCGTCCATTTTGTATAATCCGCTGCCAGACGAAAAACCCCTTCCCAGTTTTCCAGATCCGCAAGAGAAGCTCCGCTGTCTTTTGCATAGCGGTCAAACGCTGTTTTATTTACAAACATGACCTCTGTGGACTTTGCAACCGGAAGGATGAGCTGTCTGCCGTTAATCTGTCCTTCCGTCAGGAAAGCAGGAATAAAACTATCTAATTCTTCTTCCGAAAAATAATCCCGATAGTCAACCAGTACTGAATCATCCGGCATGGCCAGAACAGTCTTTGGATAAGAAACAAACATATCCGGCAGCTCTTCAGCTCCAGGATCATCGAAAGCAGATGAAAGAACGCTCTCGTGAATCGTGTTTGTATTCGTAACACTGCCCACCTGCACCTGAATATTTTCTTCTTTTCCCACTGTCTCATTGAATTGAGCAATCATATCATTAAGCAGTGATTCTGCCTGACCTCCGTATACATGCCAGATTGTAACTGTAACAGGCTCTTTCATTGTCCCTTTGCCGCATCCGGACACTCCCATGACAATGAGAACCCCCAGAAAGCCATATCTCAGCAGATCATGAACTTTCTTCTTATTTTTTGAGCATTCCCCCATATTCGATATTTTCTCCTCTACAGAATATGTAATTGCCTTTATTGTACCTTTTTTTTCATGATACGTATACTCTATATGGAGATTTTACTTGGGTTTTGCTCAGAAAAAAAGTCATTGATGCACATTTTTCTGCTATTTTGTGCAACAATGACCTTTTCTCTTCCTATCTATTCAGCATTCTATTCTTTCACAACTAACCTTCCTTCCCTGTTCACATTCACGAATCCTTACCGATATGACACTTGCATAATTCCCTCCGGATATTCCAAATCCTGTATTTTATCCCCCACTGTACAGTTGGTAAATACGATAGTATTGGTCGGCGGGTTATATCCTTCCTCCAGAAAGACCTGGTACTCATTGCCTCTGAACAGGCAATTCTCAAAGCTGACCGAAAGAGAATCCTGGCAGGTTATGAATGGACTGCCCTCTGATTTTGTTTCATTTCCTATAATCTTGCAATCATCCAGAACAATACTGTAGCAGCCAATGAAGGAAAACATACTGTACTGTTCACTGGTCATAAAATTGCAATTCGTAAATGTTGCCATTTCTATCCCTGAAAACCACACAAGGCCATAGGTACATTCATAAATATCTGTATCGTTTATTGTTAAACCAAAAATATTATAAGCTTCTATTCCATAGGTTCCACTTCCGTATAAATTGCAGTTATCAATTTCTATATGGCTGCATTGATTAAGGTAAAGCACACTTCCGGTACAATATCCGGGTTCCACTTCATGCCCGCAGGTCAGGCCGCGAAGTGTAATCTCCTGACATTCTTCAAATCCCAGAGCTCTTGCATAAGAATTTTCCGTACTGAGTTCAACTCTGGCACCTTCTTCCGCTTCGATACATAGATTCTGCACATTTCGCACCGTATACTCTGCCAGTCCATCATAACTCCTTATCCAGTCAATATTAGGATTTTTTATGCTATCACAGTTAAGGTCGCTGAAATTATACGTTCCTTCTTTCAAGATAATCTTCGTCCGGTTCTGAATCGCCTCTGCCAGTTCCTGTACTGTAGATACCGTTACCTCATTCACATACTGATATTCTTTTTTCTGCTTCATTTCCTTTGAGCCTTCCCGCAGATAGGTACAGATCATTACATGCTCTAGTCCCATTTCCAGCCCTAACTCCTGTTCACAATAACGGAGTTCGTTCTCTCCAATCAGCGTCAGCGTTCGCACCGTCTCTTTTTCATCACGCCGGTTTTTTAACCGTGCAACAAGCTGACCATCCGAAGTAGGATCCTGTTTTACAAGAGCCATTCCATTTATCGATTCGGTCCCGTATCCAGTGCGGCTGTAATCCGCATATAGACTATTTCCTTCGTCATATATGAGGATCTCGGAAAATATCCACTCATGCTCTGCATAATAATATGAATGATCGACCGATGGCTCTGTATCATCTATAGAATCACTATACTCAAAACCAACAAGCATCCAGTTTCCGCAAAAATCATCCCAGTCCACGTCAGCTGATCCAACCACCTCTGTTCCTGCTTCTATTTTTGTTTCCGCTTCCGCTTCTGTTTCTGCTTCTGTTTCTGCTTCCGCTTCTGTTTCTGCTTCCGCTTCTGTTTCTGCTTCCTGCTTTGTTCCCGGCTTCGGAATTAATTCTTTATCTTCTGGATTTTTCCCACATGCACTTAATAATACTGCAGAAAGCATGGCTGTTATGATCAGTATCACCCCTTGTAATTGTATTTTTTTCATATTACGCTTCCCCTCCATTCCACACGCTTTAAATTCTGTTCCTTTCTTCCTTTATACCTGATTTCAATCATCCTGTATATACTAATGATTGGAAAAAAGCCTCTATAAAGAAAATTCCAATCGCCATCAAGCCATATATAGTATAATAACGATTGGATTTTCTAAATGTAGTGTTCTTATGCTTTTATTACGTTATTCACCAGACCCAGACTTTCCAGCGGAAAATTCAGGACCCAATGAAAACTCCTATGGATGAACCAATAACGATGTTTAAAAAACAATTCAACTTTCTCAGCATGGCAGTGCACCCCCTTCCCAAATTCCGATTTACGGGTCATTTTTATAATTCCAATGAATCTACATTCAATAAAAAATCATATACATTCATGATTAAAATACCCTGATCATTATAAAAAGGTTTGGGTGTATTAGATGTAATTACCATCTTCTTAAATGAATCATTTATTTTCAAAAAGGGGCGAATTTCTTGTGCAATTTTTGTTTCCGTCTCCAGCATATATGCTGACTGAATATAATACTTTTTAGAACCCTTATTGCATATAAAATCGACCTCCAGTTGCTTTTTTACCGGTTTTGCATCCTTCCCCTTCTCAACAACAGTCAGATTACCAACATCCACCTGAAAGCCTCTCATTCTTAATTCATTGTAAATTACATTCTCCATAGAATGTGTCACTTCCGTTTGCCTATAATGAATTCTCGAATTTCTTAGTCCCATATCCATAAAATAATACTTCAAAGGCGTACCGATATAGGACTTTCCCTTAATATCATATCTATTCGCCTCTTCAATTAAAAAAGCGTCCTCCAAATATTCAATATATTTTGTAATCGTTGTTGCGGTAATCCTTGAATTGTTTGCACTTTTAAATGTTTTCTGAAGTTTGTTAGGATTCGTCAAAGTACCAATTGCGGATGCCAAAACATCAAGCAGCGATTCCATTTCTCCAACATTTCTGATTTTGTTTCGTTTCACAATATCGCTAATATATGCTTCCTGAAACAGATTATCCAACAGATTCATTTTTTGCTCATCCGTTTCGGCTAATACTACCAACGGAATACCGCCATAAGTAATATATTCGTTCCATCCATCATATTTGTTTCCATCATAGCAACTCATAAATTCCGAAAAGCTTAATGGGTACATATGAACCTCATCCCCTCTGCCTCCAAATTCAGTAGCTATATCTCTGGATAAAAACTTTGCATTACTTCCCGTTACAAACACATCGCAATTCTTCTTATCTGCTAAACCATTAAGCACACTCACAAACTCATCCAGCAGCTGTACTTCATCTAAAAGGAAGTAATATTTTTCATCATCTTGAATCTGTTCCTTTGCCCAAGGGTAAAAAATTTTCGGATCACGATATTCTATATTATCAAATAAATCAAATGCCATTTCAATAATGTGTTTTTCATCCACTCCATTTTCAAGTAAATAAGTTTTAAACAGAGTTCGCAATAAATATGATTTTCCACATCTTCTTATTCCTGTTACAACTTTAATCAGACCATTTCCTTCACGCTTTATAAGTTGTTCTAAATAATAATCTCTTTTAATTTCTTTTACCATGACATTTTCTCCTAAAGGATATTTTGGCTATTATATCCCTAAATATCTTTTATTATACCCAACAACATGATCCTATGCAATCACTTAAAAGATATTTTGGTTAATTTTTGCCAAAATATCTTTTAAATTATTTTAGCAGTCTTATGTCATATAAACAAAAAAGGCGGACTATATGCTTCGCATTGACTGCTGGGAAGCAGAAAAGAA
>ULXX01037609.1_pt1 | contig 25446 bp, 19 predicted proteins | sample 1961621 | NCBI WGS metagenome assembly ULXX01 (sample SAMEA4835848, study PRJEB28245) | human gut metagenome | biome: gut microbiome; material: fecal sample | place: Denmark | collected 2008
CCATATTCGAGGAGCAGATCCTGCATCATGCGGCGGCGCTGGACGCCGTATCCGATTCGGCTTACGGCGATGCGGAGGTTTATTTGCAGCGCTATCTGGGCGAGGATTACAAGGCCGGATTTCTCCGGTTGGTACAGGAGGCTCGGTCGAAGACGGATCTTCCGGTAATCGCCAGCATCAATTGCGTGGCCGATAAAGGCGATTGGATCGAATACGCTACAGCGATGGCCGATGCCGGAGCTTCCGCGCTGGAGCTTAATATTTTCATCCAACCTACGGACATTCACGCCCAGGCCCGCGAACTGGAGTTGAACTATGCGGAGATCGTCGGCCGGGTGGCCGGTGCGGTGAAGATTCCCGTTTCGGTGAAGCTGCCCATGCGCCTGACCAATGTCTTCGCCTTGTCGAGCGCTTTGCTCGGTTACGGGGCCCGGGGTGTGGTCTTCTTCAACCGCTTCTTCGAGCCGGACGTGGATGTCGAGCGGATGACTTTCGTGGAGAGTTCGCCTTACAGCGAGCCGACGGAATTGCGCAACGTCCTGCGTATGGTGGCGATCTGCTCGGCCGTGTTGCCGCAGTTGGACCTTTCTGTTTCGACGGGCGTGCACGATGGCGAGGCTGCGGTCAAAGCGCTTTTGTGCGGAGCCGAGGCAGTGCAGGTCTGCACGGCGATCCACCAGAAGGGATTCGAAGTCATTGCCGAAATGAACGAGTACATCGACCGTTGGGCCGAGCGGCAGGGTTTCGGTTCGCTCGATGAGTTCCGGGGGCGTCTGAATTTCAAGAACGACACTTCGGCCATGTTCCAGCGCGTACAGTATATGAAGTATTTCCCGTCGGAGGCGAAATAGTATTTGCCGAAGTAGTTTCGGTTTTCGATAACGAGCGAGCCGTACAGTTCACTGTACGGCTCGCTTTTGTATTGGTGTTTTCCGCTTAATATTCGATCTTGTCGAGAATCCCTTGCAGGTAAGCGATCGCCACGCCGTAGTTGGTCATCGGGACGCGCTGGGCGCGGGCTTGGGCGACGCGGCTCAATACGTGGCGCCGGTTGAACATACAGGCGCCGCAGTGGATCACCAGGTCGTAGGGCGTGAGGTCGGCGGGAAAGTCCGTGCCGGCAACCACATTGACCCGCAGTGCGGGTCCGATCCGTTTGCGGAGCATGGCCGGAATTTTGACCCGGCCGATGTCTTCGCCCACCGGAGCGTGCGTACAGGCTTCGGCGATCAGCACGCGGGAGTCTTCACGGAGCTGTCCGATGGCTGCCGCGCTCTCCACGAAGTAGTCGATGTCGCCCTTGTAACGGGCGAAGAGCACCGAGAACGAAGTCAGCAAGCTTGCGGCGGGCTTCTGCGCATAGACAGTCGAGAAAACCTGCGAGTCGGTGATAATCAGTTTCGGCGGTGCGGCCAGCGACGAGAGCGTGCCTTCGATCTGGTCGGTGGTACAGCAGACCACGCGGCACTTCTTATCGAGCAGCTCGCGGATCGTCTGGACTTGCGGGAGGATGAGGCGTCCCTTGGGGGCCTGGATGTCCTGCGGCATGACGAGCATCACCACGTCGCCTGCCGAGGCGAGGCTGCCCGTGATTTCGGGCTGGTTGTAGTCTTCGGGCAGGTTGCGGATCAGGGCTTCGCGCAGGGCGTCGAGTCCCGTGCTGTTCGAGGCGCTGACCCGGAGCGGCCGTTGCCCGAAGAGTGCTTCGGCCTCCGCATCGGGCATACCGGCAACCAAGTCGGCCTTGCTGCGTACCACTACCGTCGGAATATGCCTTTCTTCCAAGAGTCGGAACCATTCTATTTCGTCGTTCTGCGGCACGGCTTCGGAGAGGAGAAGGACGGCCAGGTCGGTCTTCTCCAGCATCTTGCGGCTTTGCTGCACACGCAGTATGCCGAGGTCGCCTTCATCGTCGAAACCCGGCGTGTCGATCAGTACGCAAGGTCCCAGCCCGTGTATCTCCATCGTCTTGAGTACGGGGTCGGTCGTCGTGCCCGGCGTCGCGGAAACGACAGCGCTCTGTTGGCCCGTGAGGGCGTTGATCAGCGACGACTTGCCGCTGTTGCACCGCCCGTAGAAAGCGATATGCAGCCGTTCGGCGCGGGGAGTCTGCTCGTTCATCGTGCGAAACTTTTAGAAGCGGAAATCCCGTTTACCTTCGGCGATCGCTGCGAGGTTCTTCTCTGTGATGCGGCGCACACGCTCGTTGAGGAGCATCGGAACCTCTTTCGCAATCATCTTTTCACCCAGGGTTCGGGTTTCGGGCGATGCGTAGTCTTCGAGATACTCCTTGAGGGTCATCAGGGCGTTGGGCGTACAGCAGTTGGCGATCTTTCCGGTCTTGGCCAGCGACATGAAGCGGTCGCCCGTGCGGCCTTCGCGGTAGCAGGCCGTGCAGAAGCTCGGCACGTAGCCCAGTTCCAGCAGCCAACGCACCACTTCGTCCAGCGTGCGGTGATCGCTCACGTCGAATTGTGCGGAATCCTGTTCGGCATGCGTCGTGCCGGCGTAACCGCCGACGCTGGTGCGCGAGCCGCCGCTGATCTGCGAAATGCCGATTTCCAACACCTGCTCGCGCGAGCGCTGCGATTCGCGGGTCGAGATAATCATGCCCGTATAAGGGACGGCGATGCGGATCACGGCGACGATCTTGCGGAATATTTCGTCCGAAATGGCATCCGGGAAGTCCTTGGTGTCGATGTCGTCGGCCGGGCAGATGCGGGGTACGCTGATGGTGTGGGGACCGACGCCGAAGCGGGCTTCGAGGTGCTCGGCGTGCATGAGCAGTCCCGTGAAGTCGTACCGGTAGGTATTCAGACCGAACAGTACGCCGATGCCCACGTCGTCGATACCACCTTCCATCGCGCGGTCCATCGCTTCGGTGTGGTAGGCGTAGTCGCTCTTCGGGCCGGTGGGGTGGAGTGCTTCGTAAGCGGTTTTGTTGTAGGTTTCCTGGAAGAGAATGTAGGTGCCGATGCCTGCATCGCGCAGTTTGCGGTAGTTCTCGACCGTCGTAGCCGCGATATTTACGTTCACGCGGCGGATCGCCCCGTTCTTGTGATGTACGGAGTAGATCGTCTTGATCGATTCGAGAATGTACTCGATCGGATTGTTGCGCGGGTCCTCTCCGGCTTCGAGTGCCAGACGCTTGTGACCCATATCCTGCAGGGCAATCACCTCGCGGCGGATTTCGTCCTGGGTGAGTTTGCGGCGCGGAATGGTTTTGTTTTTCTGGTGATACGGGCAATATACGCAGCCGTTGATGCAGTAGTTCGACAGATAGAGCGGCGCGAACATTACGATACGGTTGCCGTAGATTTTCTCCTTGATCTGTTTGGCCAGCGTGAACATGCGTTGGTTCAGGTCTTCGAGTTCGCACTCGAGCAGCACGGCCGCTTCGCGGTGCGTGACCCCTTTGCCTTCGGCCGCTTTTTGCAGGATCGCCTCGATCAGGGGGCGGTTCGCACGATTTTCGCGGGCGTAAGCCAGCGTTTCGACGATTTCTCCGTCATGGATGAACTCCTCCGCCTTGGAGGATGCGACTTGGTACATATCTTTGTGTTTTTATAAGCTATTCTTGATAATCTCCCCGGCTCCACGAGATGTGGCGGCCGATTTCGTTGAGCTCCCGTTCCAGAGCGGCCAATCCTTCGGCAGCTTCGGCACCGAAGGCGGCCTTGCCGTCGTAGAGGTTGTATTTCGACCGTTCGTCCGGCGGCGAAAGGTTGGGCATCACCACGTTGGCACCGGCCAAAATACCCCGCATCCGGCCGTTGCCCGAGAGGGTGGCGAGCGCGGTGGTCGAAGGAATCAGTGCTGCGGGACACATCAGCCGCAGAATCGACAGCAGGGTGAGCGTTCGTTCGACGCTTCCGGCCGGTTCGTGGCCGAAAGGGGTGTCGCGGTGCGGGATGAAAGGTCCGATACCGATCATCTGGGGTTCGAACTCCCGGATGAAAAGCAGATCCCGGACCAGGTCGTCAGTCGTTTGTCCCGGGCTGCCTACCATGATGCCCGTACCGGTCTGGTAGCCGATCTTTTTGAGGATGTGCAGGCATTCGATGCGGTGATCGAGGGACATCCGGGCGGGATGGAGCCGACGATAGTGATCGGGAGTGATCGTTTCATGCCGCAGCAGGTAACGGTTCGCGCCCGCTTCGAACAGCGCCCGGTAGGAGGTTTCCGTACGTTCCCCCAGCGAGAGGGTGATGGCGCAGTCGGGCCAGCGGCGACGCATTTCCCGGATCAATCCGGTCAGCAGTTCGTCGTTCAGAGCCGAGTCTTCTCCGCCCTGGAGTACGAATGTCCGGAACCCCAGCCGGTAGCCCTCTTCGCAGCAGGCCAGTACGGTTTCCGGGGTCAGACGGTAGCGTTCTGCCAGACGATTGCTGCGTCGAATGCCGCAGTAGCGGCAGTCGTTGCGGCAGTAATTGCTGATTTCGATCAGCCCCCGAACGAAAACTCCGTTTCCGAAATGCACACGGGCGACCTCGCGGGCCGCCCTGTGCAGGTATTCTCTCTCTTCGGGGGACGCATCGGTCAGCAGAAGGCGCAACTCTTCCGGGGAAAGGGTGCGGTTGCGTTTCAACTGATCGACGAGCTCTTTCATAGCCCCGTCGGATTTAGCGTTTAGCCAGCTCCTTCGCGAATTGCCGTTTACCGGCATCGTGCAGGTTGTGGGTGCTGGGACCCGTGATACATCCGCCTTCGCAGGCCATGACCTCGATGAACTTGGCCGGGGCTTTGCCCGATTTGGCATAGGCGCGGAGCAGGGATACGTTTTTCTTGTTCAGGTTGGAGACCTGGATGCCTTCGACCTGCGGCCGGTTGTTGTCCGCCAGGAAGAGCTGTACGGCGCCCATCACGCCTCCGGCCTGTGCGAAGCCGTGGGCGGCCCGGGTCGAAACGAACGGAATGGGGAACGGATCGGTGGTTGCGACTTCGATACCCAGGCCGTCGAAAATGGAGTTGATCTCCTCGAAGGTCATCACGAAATCGACGCATTCGTCGCGGCGTGCCTCCTTGCGTTTGGCTACGCACGGGCCGATGAAGACCACTTGCGCGTCGGGGTGTTTCTCCTTGGCGATCCGCGCGGCGTAATACATCGGCGATCCGGTGCTCGAAATGAAGGGCTTCATCTCGGGGATATGCTTGTTGGCCAGTTCGACCCACGAAGGACAGCAGGAGGTGGTCATGAACGCCTGTCCCTCCTCAATTTTCTCTTCGAGTTCCGCACCTTCATTGCGGATGGTTTCCATGGCGCCCTGCGCTACTTCGATCACGTCCTCGAAACCGATGGCCTTAATCGCGCCATATACTTTTTCCGTGGGGGCGTTGTATTGTCCGAGAATGGCCGGAGCGACGACGGCGACCATCTTTTCTCCTTCGCGCAGACGCTGCAGCACGTCGAACACCTGCGAAATTTCGAAGATCGCTCCGAACGGACAACTGTTGATGCACTTGCCGCAGTAGATGCATTTGCTCTCATCGATATGCTCCACGCCGCGTTCGTCCTTGGTAATCGCCTTTACGGGGCAGGCCTCTTCGCACGGTACGGGCATATAGACGATGGCATGGTAGGGGCAGTTGCTGTGGCAGATGCCGCAACTGATGCAGAGATCGTGGTTGATGACCGCTTTGCCGGCACGATTGAATTCGATGGCGTTTTTCGGGCAGTTGGTGGCACAGGCCCGGGCCACGCAACCTTTGCAGAGGTTGGTGATCTCGTAGTTGGTCTGCACGCACGACGAGCAGGCTTCGTCGATTACGCAGAGAATATTGTCTTTCTGCTGCTGCCCTTTGCGCTCCAGGGCTTTGCGGGCATATTCGGACAGCGGGGTGAGTTCGTCGGTTTCGTCGGACATGTCGAAACCCATCAGCGGGAAAGATTTGTATTTCCACACGGCGCGCTCCTTGTGTACGCAGCAGCGACCCAAAACCCGTGAGGTACGGGGACTCAATTCGATCGGCAAGCGGTCGATTCGCTCGACGAGCTGGTTGTCTTTCCACAATTTGATGAGATTGGTCAGCAACTTGTGTCTGACAATCATTACGTTATTGGTAAGAGGCATGTCGGAATAATAGAATGTTAAACGAAATTTCCGTCGCAAAGATAGGTTATTACCCGTATGTTCACAAACAAATAAGTATAAAAAAGAGAGTAAATATTATTTTCGGATAATTTTGATTTTCAAATTTTATATAATATATTGCAATACACATGAACGGCATTTATGTTTTGACCATCTAATCCTAAATATTATGCTTATGAAAAAATTATTACTATTTTTAATTGGTGGTATCTTGTTAATCGGCACTTATGGTTGTGCTAATTATGAAGAAGATTTGTTGGACGAAATTTCGCCGAAACAAATGTTAGCTACTGTTACGACCGAAATTGAGTTGGCGGATGCGGTGTATCATAGAGACACAGTCTTGGATCCGGCCGCAGAATGATCCGTACAGGCTTGAGAACTTTCAGCAGGCGTACGACAATATAGTATCGGGTGAATCGAAAATTGTCAGGGCATCTGATGAGTTTGCAGCAAGCGCGCGGAGTGTGCGAAAAGAATTCTCAGCAACTGCCAAAACGCAGTTGAAACTGAAAGCTACCCACTATGCCTTGAAAATTTTTCCAAAAACGGAAGAGGAACAACGAAGCCTTGAACTGGACGAGCAGATCAAGATCGCGTATACGCCTTTCAATTATACGTCATTACCTGATGAGGTGACCCAGAGTCTTGTGTTTTCGAAATCCCGGACACAGTTTTGCGAGGAAGATGAGGAGAGGCGTTATTCTGTGACTTACGAGGGCGGTATGATTAAGGATGGACCAGTGGAGCCTGTGACAATTATATTGCCTGTATTATATGCCGTTTGGCCTGTCGAAAAACCGTTCCCTGTTGAAATGGATTTTGAAATCCTTTATGAAGTTTTCCTCCCTAAATATATTACTCTTGGTGAGAATGGATTGAGTGCGGAGGCAATACAAATTTTGGAGCAAGAAGCCATTGCTTTGGCTTTAGATGAAGAGAGACATTTACCAGGTGGATTCCCGCGCGGAAAAGTACTATGTTACGATACTCATTTAAAGCGTTATGTACCGCTGGAGAATCTAAAAATCCGTTTTACGCTGGGTTCGAATATTGAGGAGGTTTATACAGACAAAACTGGATATTATGCTATCAACAATAAATTGATCGACAACCAGGCAACGGTAAGTTTTGTTTTTCAGCACGAAAAATGGACGATTGTCAAGGGTTCTGAGGAAGGAGGACGGATAGAGGAAATAAAGGGAATTTATGGAGAATTAAGAAGTGGTAAAGATTTGAACTTTAATATTAACTCTTCTTCGGCTCCGGATCCCCGCTACGAAATTCATCGTGCAGTCAATTTTTATCATTATGGCGAACACGATTTTATAATTTCTACTTTTGTTAATAACAGAATATCAATAGTTGCATTAGCCGTTGATCCTGGTGGGTGGCAAGGCCGATTTAATTATTGGCCGACTTCTGTGGGGAGAATGCCTTTTATACAAGTTGGCAATTGTAACAGGAATAATCATCCGAGACTAATAGGAACCACTTTGCATGAATTGGGACATTATTGTCAATTTCATTTGCGTGGCGGCACATTCAGTGCGTACGATGGTACTTGGAATATATTGCTCGAAAGTTATGCTTCTTATGCCGGATGGCATATGGGAGAAGCATATTATTTAAATCAGGGTTGGAAAAAAACATCTCTAAACTCGGATATAACAGGTCAAGCAAGGCAAGAATGGGATTATCAAAATACAACCAATAATTATTATACTCCTTTGTTTGTCGATTTGGTGGATGATTACAACCAGGGTGTTGGCTATCCTTCTCGCTGCTACGATCAAATTAAGATGCCTCAATTCGTGGTGAATTTGTTTGGAGCCTATAGAACCTGGAATGATTTTGAAAGTGCACTTCGTAAGTATACAGGGTCATATTTTACAGAAAATCAAATAAATGAATTTCTTTTTTACGAGCGTAGCTGGCTTCAACGTAACGGTTATATATAAAAATGGGTTTATGAGGAAATTCTTATTTTTTGCGTTGTCGGCGATATTTACCGCAGGGACTCCGGCAGGTTGCAATACCGATTACAATGCAATCAGTTATTTTGTGTGGGTCAACGACAGCGATCATAAGATCACTCTTTTCGTAGAATCCGATTTAGGGTGTGAGTTCAAAAATGAAGTGATACTGCCTGGAGAAAGTTTTACTGCGATGGATAATGGTATGGGTGTTTGCCCCGTTCCTTCAAGTTACATTTGGAAAATGACGATTATTTTCGACGATGGGAGGCTTGGATTCACTTATGGTGTCCGTTATTACCAGGACGACGGTCGGTCGTACCCTCCGAATTACGACGCACATTACGACCCTTCGATCGATGATAATTATGTATTCGAGGATTTGAGGGGTAACGGTCGTCAACCTAAAGAGCGTTGGACTTATGTCTTCACCAATGCCGATTACGATGCGGCGGAGGCGATGGTCCCGTTCGAGTAAATAGTTTGTGGCTCTGAAAAACGAACGCCTCCCGAATCTGAAATTCGGGAGGCGTTCGTTCGATGGCGGCCTGTCTTTTGGCTCTAACGATCCAGCTCTTGGAAGAAGCTCTGGAAATCGGCCATGAAAACGTCCTTGCCCCGCAGTACTTCCCGCTTGGCGAGCAGCTCCGAAAGGCGGATGTAGCCGATCACGTAATTGCCGTCCTCGCCCCGATATTGCTCGGTGATGCGGTCGAAGTGGAGGATTTTCAGTACGTCGGTTTCCGTGTATCGCACATAAACTTTCAGCTCCACGTCGGTCGTGTACTCCGGACGGTCGAGGTAGTGCTGTTTCTTGTATTCGTACCGGTAGTCGTGCTGACGGGCCATGATGTCGCTCAGGATCGACGAGGCGGTAGGCAGGCTGCCGGCGCCCTTGCCGAACATGAACTGGCGGTCGTAGCATTCGCCCCGGATCACCACGCCGTTGTATTCGTCATCGACGCTGTAGATGTATTTGCCGGGGGTGACGAATTCGGGCATGACGAACATCGTGAACTTCCGGTCGCTGACCTTGACCACTTGGGCGACCAGTTTGATCTTGACCCCTTTTTCGCGGGCGTACCGGATGTCCGAGTCGTGGATAGTCGAGATGCCGTAGGTGAAGATCCGGTCGGGATGGACATACACTCCGAGCGCGTGAACGGTAATGATGACTAATTTGAAGAGCGAGTCGTAGCCTTCGATGTCGAACGAAGGATCGCTCTCGGCGAATCCCAATGCCTGGGCCTGGGCCAGCGCCGCGTCGTAGGACTCCTGGTGGTCGAACACCCGCGAAAGGATGTAGTTGGACGAACCGTTCAGGATGCCTTTGACTTCGAGCAGCAGGTCGTTGTCGTAGTACTCCTCGAGGTTGCGGATCACGGGGATCGAGCCGCACGACGAGGCGTCGTACAGCAGTGCCACATTGTGTTTCTTTTGCAGGTCGATCAGCTCCGGCAGGTGGCGGGCGAGCATGGCCTTGTTGCCCGAAACGACGGGGATGCCTTTCTGGAGGGCCGCCTTGACGATTTTGTAGGAGGCCGCCGCATCGTCGATCACCTCCACGATCAGGTCGATCTCCGGATTGGAGAGGATCACTTCCGGATCGGTCGTGAAATAGGACGCGTCGATGCTGCGGGGTTTGTTCGACCGCACGCAGATCTTGACGATTTCCGCATGGGCGTTGCGGGATTTGCTGAGTACCTGGAAGATGCCTTGTCCGACTACGCCGAAGCCGAAAAGGCCGATTTTGATCTTATTCATGGGTTGGATGGATGAAAGGGTTGAGGATTCGGTTCAGTTGTTCGTGCTCGACCAGAAACCCGTCGTGTCCGAACGGGGAGTCGATCTGATGGTAGGTGCTGCGCGGCAGCATCCGGTGCAGCGCCTGCATTTCGGGCACGGTGAAGATGATATCGGTCGAAATGCCGACGACCAGACATTCGGCCGTGATTCGTTGCAGCGCCGCTGCCACGCCTCCGCGCTGGTAGCCGACGTCGTGCGTGTCGAAAGCGTTGAGGATCTTGTAATAGGAGTAGGCATTATAACGCCGGCAGAGCTTTTCTCCTTGGTACTGCTGGTAGGTGCAGGCCCGGCGAGAGGAGAAGTCGTCGTTCTCGTCCCGCTGCGAGAGGTCGTAGCCTTCGGGTCCCCGGTAGGTGAGCAGCCCGATAGCCCGGGCCGCTGCGAGTCCCTTCATGCCGGCAGTGGCGTAAGGTTCCCCGAAGGTCGAATCGGCTTCGATGGCCATGCGCTGCGTTTCGTCGATGGCGATGCTCCAGGGCGACGCTTTGGCGGCCGTGGCGATCAGGACCAGCTTGCCGATCCGCTCGGGTTCCTGGACGGCCCATTCGACCGCCTGAAAGCCGCCGACGGAGCTGCCGACCAAGGTGTGGATGCGGTGGATGCCCAGAATGTCGGCCAGCAGCCGGTGGGCCCGTACCATGTCGCGGATCGTCAGTTCGGGGAAATCCTTGTAATAGGGGCGTCCGGTCGCCGGATTGACGTGCAGCGGCCCGGTCGTGCCGTAGTGCGAGCCGAGGATGTTGGCGCAGATGATGAAATGCTCGGTGGGGTCGAGGAATTTGCCCGCCTCGACCGTGTGCGGCCACCACGAGGCCACGTCCGAATCGGCGGTCAGGGCGTGGCAGACCCAGATGACATTGTCGTGGGCCGCATTCAGTTTCCCGTAGGTGCTGAATGCGATCGTCAGTTCGGGCAGAATGCCTCCCCGCTCCAATTCGAAAGGTTGGTTATGACGGTATATATTCATTGTGTTTACAGTCGTTTTAATGCGTTGCCGATCTCTTCTTTCAGGTCGTCGATGTGTTCGATGCCCAGCGAGAAGCGCAGCATGTTGGGATAAACGCCCGAAGCGACCAGTTCGCGTTCGTTGAGCTGGGAGTGCGTCGTCGAAGCGGGGTGTACCAAGAGGCTCCGGGTGTCGCCCACGTTGGCCAGGTGGCTGATGATCTCCAGGTGGTTGAGCAGCGAGGAGGCTTGTTCGGCCGATCCTTTGACGCGGAAGGTCAGTACGCCGCCGAAACCGTTGGTCAGATACTTCTTGGCCAAATCGTGGAACGGGCTACTCTTCAAACCGGGGTAGTTTACGCTCTCGATCTTGGGGTGCTTCTCGAGCCACTGAGCCATTTCGAGTGCATTGTCCACCGATCGCTGTACGCGCAACGAGAGGGTTTCGAGTCCTTGCAGCAGCAGGAAGGAGTTGAACGGACTCTGGCAGGCACCCGTGTCGCGGAGCACTTCGCACCGTGCCCGTACGGCGAAAGCCTGGTCGCCGCAGTTTTCCCAGAAGTTGAATCCGTGATACCCTTCCGAGGGTTCGCTGATCAAGGGGTAGCGGCCGTTGCCCCAATCGAAGTTGCCGCCGTCGATAGCCACGCCACCCATGCTGTTGCCGTGACCTCCGATCCATTTGGTCGCTGCGTGCAGCACGACATTGGCGCCCCATTTGATCGGCTGGCAAAGGTAGCCGCCGGCTCCGAACGTATTGTCGGCGATTACCGCGATGCCGTGTTTGCGGCCGATTTCGGCGATCGCCTCGAAATCGGGGATATTGAAGGCCGGGTTGCCGATCGTTTCGATGTAGATGGCCCGCGTACGGTCGTCGATGAGTGCCGAGATGCTCTTTGGGTCGTCCCCTTGTGCGAAACGGACCTCGATGCCGAGTCGGCGGAGCGTGTATTTGAACTGGTTGGTCGTTCCGCCGTAGAGGTAGGAGGTGCTTACGATATTATCGCCTGCCTGGGCGATGTTCGTGATGGCGAGCATTTGGGCGGCCATGCCCGATGCCGTTGCAACGGCTCCGGTACCTCCTTCGAGGGCGGCGATGCGCTCTTCGAAAACGGCGGTCGTGGGGTTGTTCAGGCGGGTGTAGATGTACCCCGGTTCCGTGAGGGCGAAAACGGCGGCGCTCTTTTCCGCACTTTCGAAGGTGTAGGCCACCGTCTGGTGGATGGGGACGGCGCACGATCCGGTCGCTGGATCGGCCTGTTGGCCTGCATGTACTTGCAGGGTTTCGAAACGGAGATTCTGTTTTTTCATGGTTTTGAAAGTTGATTTATGTTTTCGGGATTGTTACAAACAAAAAAATCCGGCTGAACCAGCCGGATTTAAGAGATACACGTACGACGAATCTTACACCCGGCATTTACACCTGCGCATCGACATCATCATACCCATCATCGAAACCGAAAGTCCGACGATCAGCGAGTAAGAATTATTGGATGTAATGCCGTTTTTCATGCGGGTAAAATACGGGTTTGTTATCGTATTGATGTCGCAAATATAGTTATTTTTCGTGAAATGGTGCTGTCGAGAGAAAAATATTTTACAATGCCATTATTTCGATGCATCATCATATTCTCATTGATTATCAATGGTTTACAACTTAAAAGGTAGACTACTCAAAAATTTACTTGTTTTTTTGCGAAAAATCTAAGATTTAACGTTTTTTTTCATCGACTCTCTCCGAACAGAGGGAAAAAAGGCAAAAACAGCCTTTTCAGGTCCCGACAGACACCGTTTGCAAAGATAGGGCATGTCGGGGTTTATTTCGCCAAAAAGAGCTGTAAAATTGAGGACGGATTCATGGATATTTTCAGGCTCCAATCGTGGAATCTTGTCTTTGGTCAGAGTGTCATTTTGCTCGGCTTTAATAACACCAGGAGCACAAATAAATTTTGCAGCCAAAAGAAAAAGGCTGTAGCCAATTTTGCCATGGCGCAGCCATCTCTTTTCTTCCCTTAATTTGACTTTACTTTAATGAACGTATATATGAATACGGGGATAAAGTAAAGCAATTGATTTCATGGAAAAGTGAACGATTATTGCAGATTAAAGTGCTACAGACTGTACATAAGTATAGTTGTAAATGTCAATTAGCTATAAGATTTCGCCATGCTTTGTGCTCAAAATATTATTTAAATAAACAATTTGAAAATTAAGCAGTGAAATAACGAATCTCTGGAATGTTACCGACATTATCACTTGTCACTATTGGTAGAGCATTCATCGACTGCCAGATAGTAATCAATCAATTTTAGTATGCTTTTAATAGGTGTTACATATAAAGATTGTTTGCCAGCTACAACTTCATTAAGCATTCCAACCAAATTACCATCTTCATTAAATACAGGAGAACCACTAAGGCCCTTCCAATCAGATAGTATCACATTTGAGGGATTTTCCAATACGCTTAACCCGAAGCGTTGAGTACCTGCATATGTGATTCTTTCCCTGAAAGTGGTCGTCCTATTCATTACTATTCCACTAATCTTATTCCTAATACATCCGGTAATTACATATTCTTTGCTGATGTCCAAATCAGCGGTGTGATCGGCGTTGATAAACAGTTTCGGTTCTCCTTCATGCACCCATATTGAGCCATCGTAGCCACACAATCTATTTGTTAAAATAGGCAACATAAAGTCATTCTTTAGTTCTGCAAAAGTCACATCCTTCAATTCTGTTAATTCTGGCATATCAATATCGAACGTATCGTAATAAATAAAACCAGACACAGTTATTAGCCCCATGCTTAATGGATTGTCCGGATCAGAATAATTGCAAATAATACCAACGCCATAATCAATACCCTTACGTTCACCCTCGCTATAGTCGTCTTCCATATGAACATTGTGATCACATGTGACCAAAAATCGATGGCCTTTATACAACAATAAGAAGCCGCTTCCCCAACCCTCAATATCCGGATTAGGTGCCTTATTGGGAGTCAACATCACAATTTGCTGCGATGCTTTCCAGAAATACTCTACGAGCGTCATTGGTAAATTGTTATTCGTCATCTTCGCTATTTTTTAATAAACTGTGTTTGAACTTGGCCGTTTTTACTTCTTCCCAAAAATCATCGTCAAGCAAGAATGGATTTGCAAGCCTTTCAATAAACAGGCGCACATATCCTTGTGAATTCACCATATCAATAAATTCATATGGAATACTGCCTTCCTGGTAAGCCGGGAATTCTTCAAGTTCTTTGTCGGAATGTGTTCTAATGTACTCGTAATCAATCCGTGCATATTCAAAGAATAGCTGTCTGAATATTCCCGTTAAATGAATATCCAAATTGTTGCTCAAATAATCTTCGTCGTTATCAAGAAGGGTCTCCCACGTAAAATCACCATGTTCTTTTGAAACATAGTTTCTTTCAAATGTTTGTGTCAGGAAGTTAGGGACCTCAAACCCTATTTCGTCAAGTTTACTTGCCCATGTTTCTTCAAGATTCTCAAGATAGTTCTCGTCTGTATTAATGTCACCTGCCTTCGATGCAAGCGAAGGCAGAATATCGAGCATATTCACTCCAAACTTATTGATCCTATTAGCGAGCTTTTTTGTGCAGTTAGGTGCAATGTCTGATAAGAATCTTTCACGAGTTACTTTGTAAGGATTAACTCCGGCAAGGACAATAGCATTCATGTCGAAACCTGTTTTTGTAAATTCCGAAATTAATTGTGCGCAGTAGACAAAACCATGAATACCTCTTTCTTCCATAATTTGAGCTGCAATAGAGGAAACTTTGTTAAGACGTTTGTACATTTCGGGCGTTGGCTTTTCTCCAGGCTTTGGAGACCATTCGCCAGGAAGAGACTCCCACACAATCTTACTGACCGAAATATTTTCTTTATTGAAACATGAGTAACTTAAATCTTTAAACACCTTTTTATCTGGAATCCAGAGCTCTAATTTTAAAGTACTAATATCATTATTTTCATATTTTGGAACGAGTAAACACACTTTATTGTTGTCATAAATAAGTGTGTTGATTGTGGCCTGTTCGACGATTCTTTCGCCTATTGGAGAAATGAGAACATAGATAATGTCACCACCAGACATTGGCGTGAATTTGGTTCGCAAATAACTGCCATATGCGAGCAACTCAGTATATGCTTGACGTGCTGTCTGGTCTGACTTTTTCAACTCAATGACAACAATTCCATCATCACCGCATCGATTAGCAAGGAAGTCTGTCCTCATTGTAGATTGTCCTTCCTCTGTTAGTGACACTTCGCAGCCAAAGAAACCGATATCGCTTATTGATTCCCACAATTTTTTGTAACGGTCGATGACCATATTGTATAAAACATCCGAGGGAGAGGCAAATGCCGGATTTTCAAATTTTACTTTTGGGAATTGAGGCGTCACCAACAAGTCGGCAAAGCTTTCACGCTTTTCCCAAATATAGTTTTGTATTTGTTTCTCGTTCATAATTAATGAATTAATATACAAATGTAAGATAATAGCATGACATGATTGATAGAATCGATCAGAAAAGCGACATTGTATATGAAATTAGCTATAGAAGAAGGGATATTTGCGAACTGCAGAGTCATTGCACTGGCGCAAAGAATGAGAGTAGCGTCTGTTGAGCCTCGACTCCGTCGAGAGCCAGGAGATAGGCAACTGCAGTACCACTGAATACACAATAGTAGTAGATGTATAGGTTGGAACCGGTGTGTTTGGCATAGAAGCCGAGTATTCGTTTATTAGCCTGAGAGAGCAAATGCGTTCCAAGTGAGAATTTACGCATTGGTGAGAGATTTCCAGTTCTTGAAGAGCTGCCTGAAAATGGATTTCGCTGATGTTTGGTAGTTGGTTCTAACAGAATCACCAGTACCTTTGTTGAGAATGCACTTACGGTTGCAAACCTTTGCTGCGGTCACGTCTTTGGCAGAAACTGTCATTTCTTCGAATTCATTTGAAAGAATATACGTTATAGCTGAAAAATTTAGGTTAAAGTTTGTGGTTTTAGTTTTAGCGGTCTGTCTTAAATATCATATTGTATAGATAATGATTTTGTGATATACAACAATTTACAGAAAAATGAAGAAATGACTCCAGCCATTTCTTCATGGCGCAGCCATCTCTTTTCTTCCCTTATTTTGACTTTACTTTAATGAACGTATATATGAATACGGGGATAAAGTAAAGGTGCTGATTTCATGGAAAAGTGTAGTTCTCAAGCCTCAATTTTGATGGAAAAGTGTATAAATGGAGCCTCGATCGCAGGAAAAAGTGTGAGGAATCCGATTTATTCGCTTGAAAAAGTGTAGAACCACTTAAATATCACATCTTCAATTCTTGCGATTTTTACCTATAATATATCATTAAATAGATAAAAAGTAGTATATTTGCATATTATATGATATGTTGAATATGGCAAAGAATACAATGGGCACCAAGTTGCCAAGAAAGCTGGAGCAGAAGATGCAGATAGTGGGTGAGCAGATCAAACTGGCTAGACTGCGCAGGAATCTCAGCATGGCTCAGGTTGCCGAACGCGCAACCTGCTCACCGCTTACGGTTGGCCGGATTGAAAAGGGAGCACCGACAGTAGCTATCGGCATTTATCTCAGAGTTCTCTATGCGCTTCAACTGGATGATGATATACTTCTGCTTGCCAAAGAAGACGCAATGGGAAAGGCTTTACAGGATTTGAGTTTGAAAAAGCGAGAGAGAGCCTCCAAAAAAGAATAAGCCATGAAACGACTCTATGTATTTGCTGATTTTGATTGGCTGAAAGAACCAAGGCTAATAGGAGAGCTGAGCTATGAATCACTTCGTGGCTCGGACAGTTATGGATTTTGCTATAGTGATGATTGGCTAAGGGACTATGGCAACTTGTTTCTTAGTGATGACTTGAACAACTATCCAGGGCAGCAATATACGGCTCCGGGCAAGGATATTTTCGGATGTTTTTCTGATGCCCTCCCAGACCGATGGGGACGCACATTGATAAATCGCAGGGAACAGATTCTGGCGAAAGAGGAGAAACGTCCTGTTCGCCGTCTTTCATCATTTGACTATCTTGTCGGAATCGAAGACTACTCCCGCATGGGTGGTTTCCGTTTTAAGGAATCCTTGGAAGGAGAATATATCAATGCAAGTGAATCTCTACGGATACCACCGTTAACCGATATCCGTGAACTGATTGCTGCCAGTTCTGAGATCGAAAAAAGTGAAGAGGAGAATCACCTGCCTGAAAGACGCTGGATCGAGCAGCTTGTACAACCGGGGTCATCCCTTGGCGGGGCGCGTCCAAAGGCAAGCGTGATTGACGAGAACAAGATCCTGCATATAGCAAAGTTTCCGTCCCGCAAAGATGATTATGATACTGGGCTTTGGGAACATTTCTCACATCTATTGGCAAAGAAGGCCGGCATACACGCAGCAGCGACAAGAGTAATCTTCACAAACGACAAATACCATACATTGCTTTCCAGACGATTTGACAGAAAGGAAGGCGGTGAGCGCATACACTTTGCTTCAGCCATGACTCTTTTGGGCTTGAATGATGGTGACAATGCTAATACCGGCCATGGCTATCTGGATATTGTTGATTTCATACTTCAGAACTGCACCAACGTGGAGGATAATCTGCAAGAACTGTATCGCAGAGTTGCATTCAATATCTGCATTGGTAATACGGATGATCATTTTCGTAATCATGGTTTTCTTTTGACTGCGAAAGGCTGGACACTTTCTCCGGCATACGATATGAATCCAACGCTGAATGAGTATCAGAGTCTGTTAATCAACAGCTATACCAATAAATCGGATTTGAATGAGTTGCTGAATTCTTGTGAGGAATATATGATACAGAAGAATATTGCTCAGCAAATCATCGGCGAGGTACTTGTCGCAGTCAAAGATTGGCAAATACTGGCAACTCAACTGGGTGTTGCGAAAAACGAGCAAAAACAATTTTCTACAATTTTCGAACGTAATTTAGAAATATATGATTCTAAATAGTAGCATAAAGATGAAAAATATATTGTGAATTACAGATATAGATATTATCATTAGCAACAGATTAAAAAACAAACATAGATATGAGTTTTACTTGGATTCCATATTACAAAGAATTTGCTCAAAGATTGACGCAATTTCAAAAAGATAGAAAGCGACTGTTGAATTTGATTTATAATTATCGAGATGAACTGCTTGCTAAATACCTTCACGATCAAGGAGGCGAGGGAGATTTGTTAGAAGATATTGACCCATTTACCGTATTTGGCTTGTTTAATAGAGGTATTAAACATGAGAATAGAATAAATTCAGCAAAGTTATTTAAGAACATACTTGATATAAAAGCAGATATTCCGAAAGATTTTGAAGGTATTCCGGTTCTTAATAATCAGAAGTCTCATTTTTTTGGATTTAGATCCCATCGAGGGAAAAATGACATACAGAATTTGTGGAATCTATTTATAAAAGTTGTTAATGATGAAAACTTTGAAGAGGAATACAATACGGTAATCAAGCAGTTCATTATTAAAGTGAATATTACAATGGGGCTATTTTGGATTCGTCCAGAAAAATTCTTGGCTTTTGATCGTACAAATAGGCAATACTTAAAAGAGCATTATGGAATTAAATTACCTAATAAAGCACCTGAGTATTCTGAATATATGAAAATTTTGGATAGCATTAATAAGAAAATGGCTTCAGGTGAGATTAAAGAAAATACTTTCTATGAATTATCTGCAAATGCGAATAATTTGGGATATGATAATTCTGACTATGATTCCTACTTGGAATGGGGTTCATTTTACACTGAATTATGGAAAAAACGAAAAAATATTATACTTCAGGGGGCTCCTGGCACAGGTAAAACGTATCGTATTCCAGAGTTAGTAGTACGTTTATGTGAGCCGGAGTTCGATGCTAATAACGCTACTCACAAAGAGTTAATGTCTGTTTACGATAGATTAAAAGAAGAGAAACGTGTTATGTTTACCACATTCCACCAATCGATGGATTATGAGGATTGGCTGGAAGGTCTACGCCCTGTTTTAGAGAACGATCAAGTAAGATATAAAATTGAACCTGGTATATTCAAGAGGTTATGTACAGAGGCAGAACGGCCATTGTCTGCAAAAAAAGATGTGAATATATCAGATGAGGCAATAGTATGGAAGGTATCATTGAGTGGTACTGGTGATAATCCTGTGCGCAGAGACTGCATGAAAAATGGATATATCCGTATAGGATGGGATGGATATGGTGAAAATATAACAGATGAAACGGATTGGTCAATACATAATGGGGAGGGTAAAACAATATTGAATGCTTTCATTAATACGATGAAGGTTGGAGATATTGTAATGAGTTGCTATTCAAGCCGTACCATTGATGCTATAGGCATCGTTACCGGTGAATACGAGTGGCATGATAATTTTGAACACTATAAACGAGTACGCAGAGTCAAATGGCTTGTTAAAGGTATAAATGAAGATATCGTAAAGTTAAACGATGACAAAACTATGACTTTAGGAACGGTTTATAGGTTGAATGCCATAACCTTGGATAAGGTTAAGTCTTTATTGGATAAGCATGAAGCATCCAAAACCTTGATTGATAATAATAAGCCATACGTAATTGTTATCGATGAATTTAACAGAGGGAATGTTTCGAAAATATTTGGTGAACTGATAACATTGCTTGAGCCAGATAAAAGGAAAGGAATGAGGGATGCTGAAAGCGTACTTTTACCATATTCAAAGAAAGAATTCTATATACCTTCAAATGTTTTTCTGGTTGCAACGATGAATACCGCTGACAGATCTCTTGATACTATTGATTATGCTATTAGAAGAAGATTCGCGTTTATTACAGTAAAGCCACAAGAGATTGATGATGATAATTTTAACTCTGAATTGTTTCGTGAGGTAAGTAGTTTGTTTATAAGTAATTATGACGAATACGCTGAAAGTGGATTTGACGACACGATTAAGCTTCTACCAGCAGAAACATTATCAGAAGAGTATAGACCAGAGGATGTTTGGATTGGTCATAGCTATTTCATCATGGATGGCGAATATGCGCTTCAAGACAGATTGCTTTTTGAAATTATTCCCTTGCTTGAAGAATATATTCGAGATGGAGTTTTGACATCTGAAGCACAACAAACAATAGATAAGCTTTATTTGACTGCGACAGAACAATGAAACTAATACGACTTCAAGAACAAATAGCTGAAAATACTTGTATCCATCAAGATATAGCACAAGATATTATTCCTCATATGCAAGATGGGGAAGATATTGTGTTTTCTGTTTGTCGAAAAGATAAGGATAAAGAAATGTGCTTGTCCCTCAGTAGAGATAATGACCATATCTTTGCCAAAGGCTCATATTTCATTGGGCTTGATTGGCTTTCAACGGGAAATGTAGCTATACAAGTTAATCCCAAGATGAACGAGGGCTATGAGATAGATTATATACGCATGTTAAATGATTCATTAACAGAGTGTGAAAACTACAATCATTTAAGTGATCTTGTAACTATATATTTTAATAAGCCTTCAATTAAAGTTTCGCAACAACAAGATTTACTAAGTATATTTCTTATAACAGAGTACCTTAACATACTTAGTTTGATTGTAAAGAAGGGGCTGAAAAAGAGTTTTTACATAGTAAATGAGAATTTGCATAATAAAATTAAGGGTCGTATAATGGTTGGCCAAAATATGCGAACAAATATAGCAAAAGGACGTATAACCAATAATGTATGTAAGTATCAGGTTTATGGAATTGATTCACCTGAAAATAGAATTTTAAAATTAGCATTTCGTTTCTGTGTTAAACAGTTGGAAGTATATAAATATGCTGTAAACACAGAGTTGTTGAATAAAAAAGTTAGATTTATACGACCTTATTTTGATAGTATAAGCGACGATATATGTGTTAGAACAATAAAAACATATAAAGGTAATCCCGTTTATAGGGATTATAATCAGGCAATTGAATTTGCTCAAATGCTTTTACGCCGTTATAGTTATGATATTACGACTATTGGACAAAAAGACATTTCTACGCCACCTTTTTGGATAGATACAAGTAAACTGTTTGAGCTATATGTATTTCATCACTTACGTAGAGTTTTTACTGGGAAAAATGAAATTAGTTATCATGTTCGTGCGCATTCCCAAGAACTTGACTATCTTCTAAAACCTGAGTTATGGCCTAATCCATATGTGATAGATGCCAAGTACAAACCTAGATATAAAGAATGCAAAACCATATCAAAGGAGGATGCCAGAGAAGTGTCTGGGTATGCTCGTCTAAGTAAAATTTACGAATTACTGGGTTTAGATGAAGAAAGTGCCACTCCCATAAAATGCTTGATAATATATCCAGACCAAGATAAAAATGAGTTCTTTACGTTCAGTCGGGAAAAGGAGCCAGAATTCGAAAGAATATCAGGATATGTAAGATTGTACAAGGTGGGAATAAAGTTACCTCTTATAAATTAATTAGAAGGGGATATATTACCCATTCGAAAGGTATTAAAGACCCTCGCCAGATCAGGTCTGGTTCGGTGGAAAATGATGCAGGTGAATAAATTCAACCGGATGCATGATACCTGCATCGGTTTTTGAATGACGGTAGGATCAACATCGGCAACAACCTCATCGAGAATGCCATTAGGTTGCTGGCACTCGGAAGGAAGAACTATCTCTTCTGCGGCAACGATGCCTCTGCATATCTGGCAGCCATCATATACTCCCTTATAGGCACCTATCGAACGCGAGATGGGTAGCCGCCACAACGGGCAATGAGCAAGCAGGTGCATACATCAATGGGAGAAATCCCCCCCCCCGTGACCGCGATGGCATTTTCGATTCCCAGGTCGTGCGCAAACGAGAGAAGATCCTTGCAAACTCTTTGGCGGACCGAATCATGAGCCTATTTCCCGAAACTGTATACGTGACCTTCCCTTACGGGCATCATCAGCGGCGAAGGCTCTAAGCCCTGTTGCACAAAGTCCGGATCGTACTTGAACTGTGAGATTTCATATCTTTGGTCCCAACGTACGGAGTCGATGGGCTGGCCGTATAGATTGCACGAGCTACATCTACTATTTCGATTCTTCCCTATTTTTTTGTGTAACCTTTGGATGCTCCCTTACGCCAGGGTTTATTTGCTTTGTTGGCCAACTCGTAGTATTCATAAGGGCTCAACTGCTCTTCCTCGATGGGCAGGACGAAGAAGTCGAGCTTGCCCAAGGTGCGCAGGATGCGTATCAGCTACTCGAAGTTTTTGACCTTTCTGTATTCCATGCGCTTTATTTTACATATTCGTTATGATTGTCAGCTCATTGGTCTTTCCAATAGGACTTTCTTTATATCATATTGTTGGTTCCTGAAAGCTCTAAAGTGCTTTAGCATATTACCATTATTTCTATGTTCATTCTCTATGTTCTGTTTAGAATTATGAATATCAAATATTAGGCACTTGCAATGACTTGCAATTTAATCATTCTTGTTTCCCACAAAAATGCTTCAGTGATACTCAGTAGTTTTAATTGATCTGTTGATGCTGCGGCTTTTGATAATCCAGGTTGGACTATGTGAATTATGTATTCAGTATTATATACACTTCTAACTTTTTCTTTAATGATAGACAGTTGGTTTTCTGTCCCTAATTCGTATCTGTTTTTAGCTTTTGTAGTTCCTCTCCGCAACATTCGTCCGATAATATGTTCTGGTCTAGAATGAAGCCAACTTACACATTTTTGTGCTTGCCCATTGACTGCATATAAGTCATTAATTCGAGCTCCTGGATGGTCTTCTTGTGAAAACTTTAGGTGAAATAATTCTACTTTAACTACTTTATTAATGTCATCAACTTTAATTGCAATTACATCTGCAATTTCCCCCGCATTATCATCATCGAATATTATATCGAAATCTTGGCTTTTTAGTTTTTGTATGACATGATATTGGATACTTGTATTGTCTTTTTCATTCCCTTGTGATTCATTTTTGATATTGACTCCATCCCAGTTCCAGACTTGTATATCTTCTTTATTAAATAATGTATCGTCGTTGCTATATTCGGCTAAATATTGGCCTTGTAATGTAGTTCCATCTACAAATCGGATGGTTGGGTAGTATGAATCTTTACAAAAGAAGTCTGAAAGCAATGTCATTCTGCGCCCCATTTTAATGTAAAGAGGGGTCTGTGTATTTTCTATTGTTACATGTCCGTCTATTATTTTGTATGTGTAATGAGCTTCGAAATCACTACATCTAACAAGAAATTTTAAAGCACCTTCTGATTGATCATTTGAAAGATCAATATCTACGTATATTAAGGGGCGCATATCCTCATTCCTTGTGCCTATGAAAATATTTTTTTCCACTTCGCCAATAATGTTTTCTGGCCACTCGATTGAAATTGCGCGTTTGCGTGGTATGGAATCGACAGATATATATTTGGTCGCATGCCGCATTACTATTTCATCATTAATAGATGGATCTAAGATCTTTGACCCGATTGAATCACACCATTTTGTAAACTCACTTATATTACTGATTCTTCGAGACCATACTCGTCCTCTGTACGAACATCCAACTGATGTCTCTTCTCCATTCTCATACCCTGTAACGAATATGTTTGATTTAATTTTATTTTTTTGCTGTGCCTCTGTTAATGCTTTTTCAATATCAGAACCAGCATGCATCGTAAAGCTTCGGAGTGTACTTAAAGTATCTTTTAAGCCGACATTGGTTACTCTTATACGATGCATACGCCCCATACATCTAAATATACTGGTTGCGTCAATTATGCTTGCGGATTCGTCTGTAATGGCTTTTGCTAGATTCTCGAAAAGAGATCCGTTATCTGAACAATTAATAAATAGTAATTTCTGTTGAACATTGCGATAAATGATATAAAGGGTCCAATGCATTTCGAATAAATCCTCAATTCTTCCAAATGCTACTTTCTCTTTTTTCCCAGCAACTATAACAATTGTTGTTCCTTGTGTGTTTGTGTCAAAGTAAACTTTTTCATATCGTTCTATTGCCGCTAATCCCTTTTCATATTTTTCTGGGTGCCATTCCTGCTCATTAATTTTATAGACGACAGCACTTAATGCAGGTAAAAGGTTCTGTATAGGTAATTCCTCAGGGAATTTTTCAAATCCTTGTATGAACTCTCGTAATGAAATTTGATTGTCTATTTGCCCTTCGCTTAAATATGGTAATAATTGGTTCCAGTCTGCATCGGATGCATATAAATGCTCCTAATAATTTTAATATTTCGATTGATAAAAAGAATATTGAAGCCCAGGATGTAAATATTATTGATTATGCTAATTCAGGTAACATAGATGCTGATCCGGGCAAATTATCACTTACAATTTTAAATAAAGAAAGTTCTATTAGCTTAGAACGAAATGTTGTTTCATTAAACTTCTGTATCACAGTTCCTCCACCATTAAAAGTTTGGTTCTTGTCCATTTATGATATTGCAATAGCTATATTAATAATGCTTTGTATTACTGTTGGCAATGAAATATGGTTGTATTTTTGGACGCCCATATTTAATATTGAAAGGCCAGTAATGTTATTATTCGAAAATAAAAATTTTGGCTCAATAATCATGGGTGTGGTTGCTGCAGTTATAACTACTCGGAGCTGGCTCATATCAGAAGAAACAATAACAAGGTACTATTCAATATACTTAACTAGAATAATAGCGTTTATTTTAATTTTATATGTGATTGCTATGCTGTTACAATAGAATGTGGCACAGGATAATAAAACATATTATTAATATGCCTGGCAAATATATAAAGATGGCGTCTATTAATCTAAAAGTATAAGATCCAATTTTTTGTTTTAAGAACCGTCATGAGATTGCTCGTTTTATATAGAAATTTTTCAGATTTATAAAATAAATTTCCCCATATCCAGCAAAACCGGCGGACTATTAGCGCTCGCATGAGGCGGCCGCTTTTTGTGTACCTGTTTCATGACTTTATCGTCTTAATCCTGTTCTTGGTTTCTTGCCCAATAGGAGGGTTGCAGCACGGGCACAGCGGCGGGCCCATTGCAGGTCATCATCGTCCTTGTCCCGCCAGGGGAGATCGCTTTGCGAACCTCCGCCACCACCTCCAGTAGATACGGCGGGCGTATCAAGCATACCGACAAAGATAGCTACGGCTATGTCGGTCAGCTTGCTGCTGTTGGCAACCTCCCGGTAGTCGAACTCTTCATTGAAATAGTCAAGTACCCGCTCCGGAATATAGAAACGCTGTTCCGTTCCGCTATGGAAAGAAAGCGTGTATGACACCGAGCCGGAACGATAGTGAGTATAGTCCATATTGGCTGTCGCTCTTTGAACAGGTTCCGGCCGATGGCTCTGATAAGGATTGACCTGAGCGGCAAGTCTCTCCCGGTAGTGTAGCTTTTGCCAGGTTCGGGGGAGTTTCGAAATCATCAGGTTACGGGCTACTCCCAGTTCGGAAGCCTTGTATTGGGCATTTCCTTTGAGGATCGCATATCCACGGAGAACATCTTTCTTGTCTTTCCGTTCATATACGGAATAGCC